>OCTA010001104.1_pt1 | contig 24982 bp, 18 predicted proteins | sample 1538991 | NCBI WGS metagenome assembly OCTA01 (sample SAMEA3539302, study PRJEB22396) | soil metagenome | biome: tundra; feature: field; material: soil | place: USA | collected 2010-05 | depth 0.15 m | reverse complement strand
TCCACGCTCTCGATTGAAGATCGTCCCATTCCTCGATGCGGCGCGGCGGTCCAAGGCGGAAATCCTTCCACGTCGCCAGCGCGAGTGGGACGATCCATGGCGCGTCAGAGGTCGCAAGGCGCCCGTAAACCTTTCGGCTTATGAAGACTCTTTGCTCCTCGGCCTTTTTATCGAGTGCCGCTTTTTGTTTCGCGTTCATTTAGGCTCCAAAAGTTACTCTCGCCGCTTGTTCTAGGCTGTGCGGCCTCCTATGGTGCGTGTAAACTTTCATGAGCAGCGCGCCGCCGTCCGCATGTCCGAGCCACGCCGCAACGGTCGGAATATCCACGCCGGCCTCAATTGAGGCGGTTGCGAACGCATCCCGCAGATCGTGGTGATTCAAAACCTCGACGCCTACTTTTCGGCAGGCCTTTGCCAGCGGTTTCAAAGCCCCGCCAATTCCAAGAACATTCGCGGCCGGGTCAATCACCGGAATCCCGTCCGCGGCTTCACGGGCACTCAAAAGGCGGCGTGCGCGGATCTTTTCGAGCAGCGCCCGCGCCGCGGGAATCATCGGCACTTCGCGGTTTGCCGCCTCCGTCTTAGTGCCGTGAACACCGATTATTCCCTTCGCGAAGTCCACATCTGCCCATTTGACGCCCTGGGCCTCACTGAGTCGACAGCCGGTGTAAGCGAGAAAGCGGCAGAGGTCGGCGCTCTCGCAGCCTACGCCAGGGCGCCTTCCTCGGCAGTCCATCTCGTCAAAGACGGCCTGCAATTTGGCGGAATCGGGCAGGTTGGGTTTGCGGGCGTGATTCTTCACCTTAACGCCACGCCGTGAAAGCGGATTGCTGGAAAGCTGCCCTTGGTCCGCCGCGATATCGAGCGCCCGCCTGATCGCGTCGATACATTGGTTTATTGTGGACGAAGACCGGCCCCACACCCTCTTTGAAGACTTGCTCACGCCGGGCGGTGTGTAACCGGTGCCATCTCGCGCCACGCGGTTGCGCCATTCGATCACCGCTTCGCGGGTCACATTGTCCGGCGCCATCTCAGAAAGCCCCGGCCACGTCTTTGCCACCGTCTCAATTGGCCCGAGCAGGCATTTCATCGACTTAGGCCTGAGGTCTGCGCGATCTTCTACACGGCCCCTGTAGATGGCGAACAGCTCGCCCATGGTCGCTTCGCCGGCCTTCACGCTTGCGACTGCCTTGCGCCCTCGCTCGATTGTGCTGCGCTCGATGGCCAGGCGAATTTTGGCGATGCTCCACACGTCAGTTTTGAGGTTCACCCATTTCTGCTTGCCCGAGACGGTGAAGCGCCCGTAATAACGACCGCTTGCAGCGTTCTTTAACAGGTTCGGGATGTTGGTTGTTTCCCAGGTTGCCATTTGTGTTCCCTTTGTTTCGGCTGACCTGTAGAAAATGAGTGTAGAAGTCTTGGCAATCAATCTCTCAAATCTGCGTAAGTAATTGCAGGTTAGCTAGCGCCGATGTAGCTCAGTTGGTCAGAGCGGCTGTTTCGTAAACAGCAGGTCACCGGTTCAAATCTGGTCATCGGCTCCAGGCTTTCACCCGGCGGGCTTCGGCCCGCAATACCCGCATGAAATCGCTTTCCATTCCTATCCGTTCGTTTGCGGCCCTGGCTGGTTGCATTCCCATTCTCGCCTTGTCCCTGTCCGGCACCGCCCGGGCGCAGGAGACCGCGGTCTACAAGTTTGAGTTTGGCGCCGGGGCCGTCGCCCCGGGCTACACCCAGGTGCTGCCGGACATGCAATTCACCAGGGAGCGCGGCTTCGGCTTTGAGGCAACCGGAGCCAAGATCATTTCGGTGGACCGGTCCGCAGGCAAGGGAGCCGGGGGCTGGGCCAGGATCACGAAGGTCTTCCATAATCCCAATCCGCTGCACGAGCACTTCATCACGGCCGACACGGCGTTCTACTTCTCGGCCAGGATGCCCGAGGAGGGGAATTACCGGGTGCGCGTCACCCTGGGGGACCGGGCGGGCGCGTCCACGACGACGATCAAGGCCGAGCTGCGCCGCCTGCTCGTCGAACGGATCGACACCGCGCCGGGAGAATTCAAGACGGTGGAGTTCATCGTCAACACCCGGACGCCGAAGATCGCGCCCGTGGGCGACATCACGGCCGGCGTGGTGAAGCTGAAGGCTCCCAGGGAAAGCGTGCAGGAAGCCTGGGATTGGGACGACCTTTTGACGCTCGAATTCAACAATTCGCGCCCCGCCTTGTGCGCGGTTGAAATCTCGAAGGCCGACGTGCCGACAGTGTTTATCATCGGAGACTCCACCGTGTGCGATCAATCGCGCGAACCGTTCAACAGCTGGGGCCAGATGCTCCCGAACTTCCTCAAGCCGGACGTTGCCGTCGCCAACCATGGCGAATCCGGCGAGACTTACCGCGACTCGATCGGCCGCCGGCGGCTGGACAAGATGCTGAGCCTGATGAAGCCGGGCGACACTCTTTTCATGCAGTTCGGGCACAACGACCAAAAACAGATTGCCGCCGGCACGGGAGGGCCCTTCACCACCTACAAGGCGGAGATCAAGAAACACGTCGACGCCGTGCGCGCGCATGGCGGCACGCCCGTGATCGTGTCGCCCATGGAGCGGCGCAATTTCAATCCCGACGGCACCCTCAAACCCACGCTGGCCGATTACGCGGAGGCGTCCCGCCAGGCCGCGCGGGAATTGCACGCCTCCTTCATCGATCTAAACGCGCAGAGCATCCTGTTCTACCAGGCTCTGGGTGCGGACAAGGCGTACCTCGCCTTCGCGGGCACCGGCCTCAAGCGCGATGCGACCCACCACGACAATTACGGGAGCTATGAGCTGGCGAAGATCATCATACAGGGGATCCGGGATGCCCGCCTGCCGCTGGCGGCGCACATCAAGAATGATTTCCCCGGCTTCGATCCCAAGCGCCCGGATTCCCCGGACACGTTCGCCCTGCCGCCCAGCCCCCTTTACACCAATCAGCGGCCGCTCGGCGACTGAGGCCGTACCTCAGTTTCCGGCCTGGCTGAGGCCCCTGTGCCGGATCAAGGGCCCCACTTCGGGGTCCTTTCCCGCAAATTCCCTGAACTGGAGCTTCGGGTCCACGCTGTCGCCACGGGAAAGAACCGACGCCCGGAGGCGCTCGCCATTGGCCCGCAAAAACCCGCCGTTTCTTTTGAACCATTCGATGCTTTCGGCGACAAGGATCTCGGCCCAGATGTACGAGTAATACCGCCCCGCATAGTCGTCGGAGAAGGCATGCGCAAAATAGGCGCTTCGGTACCGGGGCGGGACGGCCGGAAACCCCGCGCCATGGCGGGAAAAGACCGTATCTTCAAATTCGGCGACATCGCCGGGAAGGTGTCCCGGCCGCAATGCGTGCCAGGCCTGGTCCAGCAGCGCGGATCTCAGATACTCGGTCGTGGCAAAACCCATGTTAAATCTTCTCGTGGCGAGCATCTTTTCCAGCATCTCCGCGGGCATCGGCTCGCCGGTCCTGTGGTGCCTTGCGTAGTTCTTCACCACTTCGGGCCATACGGCCCACATCTCGTGGATCTGCGACGGAAACTCGGCATAATCCTGGGGCACGTTGGTTCCGGACAGGAACGGGTACGTGGTGTGCGAGAAAATGCCATGAAGCGCGTGCCCGAACTCGTGAAAAAGGGTGATGACCTGGTCGAACGGCAGGAGTGTCGGCTGCCCTGCCGGCGGCTTCGGTATGTTCAAGTGGTTCGCGACGACGGCCTTCGTTCCCAGGAGAAAGGACTGCGGAACGTAGGCATTCATCCACGCGCCGCCCTTCTTCGAAGAACGCTCATAAAAATCCATCAAAAGTAGCGCCAGCGGCCGTCCGTCGGCCTCAAAAACCTCAAAGACCCGCACGTCCGGATGATAGACCGGCAGGTCGTTGCGCTCCCTGAACGTGATGCCATAAAGCCGTTTTGCGGCGAAGAAAAGGCCCCCTTCGAGCACGCGGTTCAGCTCGAGGTATGGGGTCAGCAGGGATTCGTCAAAGGAGTGGCGCGCTTTCCGCACCCTCTCCGAATAAAAGGACCAGTCCCAGGCGGACAGCGCGAACCCGCCGCGTTCCAAGTCGATGGCCGCCTGGATGTCGGCAGCCTCTCGCCCGGCCTTCGCCAGCGACGAAGCCGCAAGCTGGGAAAGGAAGCCGTCGATTGCGCCCACCGTTCCGGCCATCTGGTTGGCGACGCTGTAGGCGGCAAAACTTTCATAGCCAAGGAGCGAGGCCGCCTCCGCGCGCGCTTCGGCGATCCGGAGCACAAGCGCCCGGTTGTCAAAGGGGCCGCCGCGCCCGCCCCTCGCCAGGGATGCTTCCATGATGCGCTTCCGCAGGGCGCGATTCTCGAGCGAACCCAGGACTTCCTGGCCCGTTGTGTTGGAAATGCGGATCAGATATCCTTCAGGCTGGCCGGCGTCCCTCGCCGCAGATGCAAGCTGTTCCACATCCGCATCCGAAAGGCCCGCAAGTTCGGAGCGGTCGCGCACGAGGACGGAGGATGCATTCCTTTCGTCGAGGACGTTTCCGCTGAAGGCGGCAAGGAGGCTCGCCAGTTCGGTGTTCAGCGTCCGCAACCGCGACTTCCCCTCATCGGAAAGCAGGGCGCCGGCCCGGACAAAAACACGATGGGTGTGATCGACAAGGCGCCTCGCTTCGCCTTCGAGCCCGCGGTCCGAGCGCTCCTCGTAAATCGAATGAACCCTGGCGAAGAGCGCCGGGTTCATGTGAATCGCATCGTCGTGAGCGGCCAGCCTTGGAGCCATCGCCCTGTCAATGTCGCGAATCTGGTCGCTGGAATGGGCCTCCTTCATGTTGGAGAACACAGCCTTCACCCGGGCCAGCAATTGTCCGGCCCTCTCCATGGCCACGATGGTGTTTTCGAAGGTGGGCTTCTCGGCGTTTGATGCGATCGCATCGATCTCCGCGAGATGGTCGGACATCCCCCTCTCGAAAGCGGGCACGTAGTCCTCGTCCCGTATCCGGTCGAACGGCGGCAGTTTGTAAGGGAGAACGCTTTCGGAGAAGAATGGGTTTTCAGTCATGGAAAGTGCGGCAACGACCGCCTGGCGGCCGAACGGCCGTCAGGGCATCTGGGAGCGGAACAGCGGCCGGGCGCAAGACCCGGAGGCCCGATCCAAGGCCTTCGAAAGGCGGGCCTCAGGCCTTCGCCACCGGCTGCTGCCAACTCGTGATCTTTTCCCAAGTCTTCGGCAACTGGTACGTCCGGATGTGATCCTTCAAAGCAGGACCGACAATTTCGATCCTGTTCAGGTCTCCTTGGCCGAGATCGCCGGATTGGATGCAATAGGTGAGGTACCCGATCTTGCCGACATCGACGCCCATCAGTTCGGCTCCCACGCGGTCGGCGGCGAGCCAGTCGAGACTAGCCACGCACACCTTGTGATCCACCGGCGTGCCGTTCACCGGACCGGTGCCCTCCATGCCCTCGTAGCCGTCGATCACCGCCAGGTGCGGATGCAGCCGCGGGGCGAGCGCATAAAGGTTGTAGTTGATGCCGTACGTGCCTCCGCCGTGCGTCAGGCGCTTGTCGGACCTGCCTCCGCCGGGGGCGCCGCGGCGCAGCCCCGCTCCCGGGTCCTTGATCGCCGAACCGACCACAACGTTCTTCAGCGAAAGAGTAATTCCGACCAGGTCGTGGGTCTTCAGCTTGGCAGCGGAAATGACGAAGTTGTCCGGCCCTTCCATCAGCTTCGACACCCGGACCGCATGGGGTCGGAAGTCGGTCTCATCGACGCAATGCACCACTTCGAAGCCCTCCTTGTCGATGTCCATCAGCTTGACGCCGTACTTGTCGACAAACTTGTTGTAGCCGTAGTTGGAAAAGCCCTCGAACGCCGACCCCATGGCGGGGGACTCGGCGATCACGACGTCGGTCTTGCCGATGGACTTCAGGAATTCGAGGATGCCCTCGAGATTGTCGGCATGGCTCGCGCACAGCGGCTTGGTGATGATGACATTGTTGGGCTTTATGACGACGCGCTTGCTGCCGATCGCCTCGGCGATCTCCCTCTTGAACGGCTCCAGCGCAGTGAACGCCAGGTTTGCGCGATCGCCGCCCGAAGTGAGCGAGACTCGGCTCATTCGGCCGCCAGCGGCCGCCGGAGCGGGCTGGGCCGCCGAAGCGGCATCCGCGGCTCTCGCCGAGACTGCACGCCAGGCGAGCAGGGCTGCCGAGCCGCCGAGCAACGAATTTTTGAGGAAGTCTCTGCGTGAAGTCGGGCCGCTGATTTTCATGTTGGATTTTGGGTTCCGTGAGCTGCTGCAGGACGGATGGCAACGCGTTCAAAAAACGCATTCCAGGGTTCGCCGAGTGTCGGACTTCCAGCGCCCCCCGTCAAGCAGGAGCATGGCGCCGCTCCTCCGGCCGGAATGTGAATTCGCCATGCATGGCCTGGACAGACGCCTCCCTCGCGACCGCCGGTTTGACCGCACGGAGGAATTGGATTAGGACTCCTCCCGTCATGCGTTTTCGCTGCTTGCTGGGAATCTTTCTTTTGACAGCCAGCCTTCGGGCCGAGCCGCAATACCCCAAAATGGGGCCGGACATCTACGACATCCATGCGGATGGAGCCCGGCAGATCAACGCCGCCCTGGAGCAGGCGCGCACCGGGCACAAGCGCGTCCTTGTGGACTTCGGAGCCAACTGGTGCATCTGGTGCCGGCGGCTCCATCACACCTTCGAGAGCAATCCCGCCGTTTCGAAGAAACTGGGCGATTCGTTTGTGCTGGTCATGATCGACGTCAACATCAGGGACGGAACCCCGCGCAATGCCGACATCAACGGGAAATACGGGAACCCGGCCCGTTTCGGACTGCCCGTGTTGGTCGTGCTCGACTCCGACGGCCGGCTTCTCACGACAAAGGACAGCGGGGAACTCGAGGATGGGGATCACCACAGCCCAATGAAGATCCTGGCCTTTCTGGGCGAGTGGGCCGCCGGGCCGGCTCCGTGACCATCCGGCTGCCGCGCAGGCACCCGATTCCTCTTCCCAAAACTTTGGCGTTGAACCGTCCGCCTTCGCGCGTTGCGCTGCGGCGGACAGCTTTCCCAACGCGAAAGCTGGTGGTAGGACCTGGATTGGACGGCCGGGCGGCCGGTCCTTCGGACTCGTGCTTCGCACGATCTCTTCTTCGCTCGCTTGCGCTCGCTCCGTCGAACCAGTTCGTCTTGGAGATCTTCCCTGGTTCTCATCCAAGTCGTAATGAGCGTCCTTCACTGCGTGAAAGAGTGGTGGTAGGACCTGGATTCGAACCAGGGAAGGCGTAAGCCAGCAGATTTACAGTCTGCCCTCGTTGGCCACTTGAGTATCCTACCAAAGCGGAAGGTGAGACTTTTCGTCTGGCGGGGGGAAGTTCAAGCGTAATTTGCGCCGCGATGCCAAACTTGCATCTTATGAGGCGTGACTCTTGTCTACGGAACGGCTCATGAACGCTGATATTCGCGAATTCCTTGGGCGATTCTTCGCGAACGCCTATGTGCCCCACCTGATTGCGGTAGCCGGCTTTGTCCTGGCGTTCTTTCTCGTGGCGCGGCTCATGAGCGAGAAACGGGCTCCGGCAAACACCTTTGCGTGGCTGCTCATCATCATCCTTGTGCCGTACGTGGGAGTCCCGCTCTACCTGCTCCTCGGCGGGCGAAAGCTGAGGCGGGTGGCCAAGCGCAAGACCCAATTGCGCCCCACCCTGCCGTTCGCGGGTGCGAATCCGGTCGCCCAAGGGGGCGGACCGGTGGCCCATGCGCTGATCTCAGCGGGGGCGACAGCCCCCGTCTCGGGAAACCGGCTCCGGCTCCTGCCTACCGGAGAGGAGGAGTTTGCCGAATTGGAGAAGTGCATTCGCGCCGCCAAGCATTCGATCCACATCACGACCTTTATCCTAAAAATGGATGACACGGGGCGGCGGATCGTGGGCCTTCTGACGGAGCGGGCCCGGCAGGGCGTGAAGGTCCGTTTGCTGCTCGATGCGGTCGGCTGCTTTTTTTCGAGCACGGCCCTCATGGGCCCGCTGAAGCGCGCCGGCGGGGAGGTCGGCCGGTTCATGCCCGTCATCCCATTTTCATCCAGCGGCTCGGCCAATCTGCGCATCCACAGGAAGATTGCAGTTTTCGACCATGCGACCGCGATCGTGGGCGGCCGCAACATGGCCCGCGAGTACATGGGACCGGCTTACTACAGGAAGCGATGGCTCGATCTCGGGACGGTTATCGACGGGCCTGCGGCGGCGCTTCTCAACGATGTGTTCATCGCCGACTGGTGTTTTGCGACACGCCAGACGCCGGAGCGCCTTCTTGCGGAAATTTCGCCGGAAGTGCTGGCCCCCCGGGGCGAATGCGAGCTCCAAGTCGTCGCGAGCGGCCCGGACGTGCCCGGAGATCCGCTTTACGAGGGAATTGTCTCCATGATCCAGGAGGCCGAAAAGTCGGTCTGGATCGTGACGCCCTACTTCATACCGGACGAGGTCCTGCTGCGCTCGCTGGTCGTCAAGGCCCGCGCGGGACGCGAGGTGACCCTGGTCGTGCCCGCCCATTCCAATCACCCGATCACGGATTTCGCCCGGCGGTACTATATTCGCGAGCTGCGAAAGTCGGGCGCCCGCGTGCTTCTCTACCCCGACGGCATGCTCCATGCAAAGGCGATCGTAGTGGACGAACGCGTGGCGTTTTTCGGTTCGGCAAATTTCGACCTGCGAAGCCTGTTCGTTAACTTCGAAATCGGGGTCTTCGTGTATTCGCGGCCCGATGTCCTCACCATAAAGGCCTGGGCCTCGGATCTCATCGGCCGCTGCCGGGAGCAGGGGCCGGAGCGGGGCAGGCGCCGCTTCCTCGGAAACGTGGCCGAGGATATCAGCCGGCTCATGGCGCCTTTGCTTTGAAGACCTCAGGCCTCCAGAATTGAATTCCGGATGACGGAGCCCCCGGAATTAAATTCTGGAGGCCTGAGGTCTTACGAAACGGCGCGGTCGACCAGCATGAACTCGACCGCCTCCCGCAACGCCTCCCAGCTCGCATCGATGATATTGTCGCTCACGCCGACCGTGACCCAGATGGAGCGCTTGTCGCCGCTTTCGATCAGGACGCGCGTCCTCGCGGTCGCGCCCTGGTTGCTGTCGAGAATGCGGACCTTGTAGTCGCGAAGAGTCATCTCGCGCAACTGCGGGTAGAATTTGTCCAGGGCGAGCCGGAGGGCCAGGTCCAGGGCCCCGATCGGGCCGTTTGACTCGGCGACCGTGTGCACCGTCTCGCCCTTCACCTTCAGCTTGACCGTGGCCTCCGCCCAAAGCTCGGCCCCGTGGCGCTCGATGATCACCCGGTAGCCCTCGACGTCGAAAAACGACCGGCTCTTCCCGAGCCATTTGGCGACAAGAAGCTTGAACGAGGCCCCCGCCGCCTCGTACTCGTAGCCCTTGAATTCCTTCTCCTTCAAGTCGTCGATCAGCCCCTTCATCTCGGGGTGTTTCTCGTCAAGATCGATGCCCAACTCGCGCGACTTCAGGGCCAGGCTGCTCCGGCCGGCCATGTCGGACACCAGGACACGGGTTCGGTTGCCTACGCGCGCCGGATCGATGTGCTCGTAGCTTCGCGCGACCTTCTGCGCCGCATTCGCGTGGAGCCCGCCCTTGTGGGCGAAGGCCGACTGGCCGACGAACGGGGCCTTGGGATCGGGCCGAAGATTTGCGAGTTCGTCGAAGAAGAGCGAAAGGTCCCTGAGTTCCCCCAGGTGCGCCGCGCAATGCGCGGTGCGGCCCATCTTCAGGATCAGGTTTGGGAGAATGGAGACCAGGTTCCCGTTTCCCACCCGCTCGCCATAGCCGTTGATCGTCCCCTGCACCAGCGTCGCGCCGGCCTCGATCCCCGCGAGGGACACCGCGACACCCAGGCCGCTGTCGTTATGACAATGAACTCCGATCTTGTCGCCCCCGAAGCGGGCCACCGCGGCGGCGGTGATGCGACCGACCTCGGAGACAAGCCGTCCGCCGTTGGTCTCGCAAAGGGTCAGGTTTGCCGCTCCGCCCCGCGCAGCCGCCTCCAGCGTGCGGAGCGCATATTCCGGGTCTTCGAGATATCCGTCGAAGAAGTGCTCCGCGTCGTAGATCACCTCCCGCCCCCCGGATACGAGGTGGCGCACCGAGTCCTCGATCATCGCGAGATTTTCCTCCGGCGTCGTCCGGAGAATCTCGCGCACGTGGAGAAGCCACGTTTTTCCCACGATGGTCACAACCGGCATCTCGCTGTCGAGCAGCGTCTTCAGCTGGGCATCCTCGGCCGCGGCGATCCCGGCCCGCCGCGTCGCGCCAAACGCAGCCAGGCGCGCATGCCGGAGCTTCAGCTTCTTCGCCTCGGCGAAAAAGGCTATGTCGCGCGGGTTTGAGCCCGGGAAGCCGCCTTCGATATAATCGATTCCAAACTGGTCGAGCCTTCCTGCGATCAGCAGCTTGTCGGCGACCGAGAAGCTGATCCCCTCGCCCTGCGTGCCATCACGGAGCGTCGTGTCGTAGATTTTGACGGAGTGCGTGCTCAGGACTATTTCGCCTCGGCTGCCGCCTTTATTAGATCCAGAAAACTGCGCGATTCAAGACTTGCCCCCCCAATCAGGCCGCCATCGATGTCCGCCTGGCCCAGCAATTCGGCGGCGTTGGCCGCCTTCATCGAGCCGCCGTAGAGGATGCGCACCCGCTGGGCGGCCGCGTCTCCAAAGAGTTTCGACAGCAGGCCGCGGATATAGGCATGCACTTCCTGCGCCTGGTCGGAGGTCGCCACCTTGCCGGTTCCAATGGCCCACACCGGCTCGTAGGCCACGATGATGCTCGGAGCGAGCTCCTTGCCGACGCCCTCGAGGCCGTGCTCCACCTGGCCTTGAATCACCTTGAGCGTGGTTGCGGCCTCGCGCTGGGCGAGTGTTTCGCCGACGCAGAAAATGGGGCGCAGCTGGTTCTTGAGCGCCGCAAGCAGCTTCAGGTTGATGAAGGCGTCGGTTTCATCGAAATAAGTCCTGCGCTCGCTGTGTCCGAGAATCACGTGGGTGACAAAGAGCGAGCGCAGCATCGGAGCCGACACTTCTCCGGTGAAGGCGCCGCCGGCCTCCGGATGCATGTTTTGGGCTCCCAGTTTCACCACGGAGCCTTCCAGGGCGGCCGCGGCGCTTTCAAGCGCCGTGAACGGCGGACAGACCACGACATCGACGTCGCTCCTCTGGCCAACGTTGAAGGCGATGTCCTTGACCAGGACGGCGGCATCCGCGGCCGTCTTGTTCATCTTCCAGTTGCCGGCTATCAGCTTTTTTCGGGGCATGGGGATTGGCCGCTCAGCATTCCAGGAATGCGACACCGGGCAACACTTTACCTTCGAGGAATTCGAGGCTGGCGCCGCCGCCCGTGGAGCAATGGGTCACCTTGTCCGCGACCTTGAATTTCTTCGCCGCTGTGGCGGTGTCGCCCCCGCCGACGACCGTCACGGCGCCGCGCGCCGTGGCCCTGGCGACCGCTTCCGCCATCGCTTTGGTCGAGCCGGCGAACTTCTCAAATTCGAACACGCCCGAAGGGCCGTTCCAGATGATCGTCTGCGCCCGGCCGATCGAATCGAGGTACAGCGCGACCGACTTCGGCCCGGCGTCCAGACCCATCCAGCCATCCGGGATTCCCGTCGAATCGTCGGCCGCCAAGGTCGCCGCGTTTGGGTCGAACTTGTCGCCGCAGACGTAGTCCACGGGAAACACAAGCCCTACGCCGCGCTCCTTGGCCTTCGCGACCAATTCTCCCACAATCTTGGCGCCTTCCGGGTCGAAAAGGCTCGCGCCGATCGCCATCCCGTCCACGACCTTCTTGAAGGTGAAGGCCATCCCGCCGCCGATGATGATCTCATTCGCCCTGTCGAGCAGGTTGTTGATGAGCGGGATCTTGTCGGCAACTTTCGCCCCGCCGAGAATCGCCAGCAGGGGGCGTTTCGGGTGGTCGAGCACAGCCGCGAATGCGTTCAGTTCGGCCTCCATCAGGAATCCGGCCGCCTTTTGCGGCAGGGCCACCCCGACCATCGACGAATGCGCGCGGTGCGCCGTGCCGAAGGCATCGTTGACAAAGACATCGCCCAGCCGGGAAAGGCTCGCGCGAAAGGCCTCGACCGCCTTCGGATCGGCCTTCTTCGACGTGCCGTCCTCCAGCTTAACCTTGCCCTCTTCCTCTATATGGAAGCGCAGGTTCTCGAGAAGCACGACGGCGCCGGGCGCCAGGCGCGCGCAGGCGGCTTCGACCGCCGGCCCCACGCAATCATCGAGAAAGGTGACCGGGCGGCCCAGCAGCTTCTGCAGCTCGGCGGCCACGGGTTTGAGCGAGAATTTCTCGCTCTGCTGGCCGTCCGGGCGCCCCAGGTGGCTCATGAGAACCACCGAGGCGCCCTGGGAAAGGGCGTAGTTGATGGTCGGCAGCGCCGCAACGATGCGCTGGTTGTTCGTGATTGCGCCGGTCTTCTTGTCCTGCGGGACGTTGAAATCGACGCGAATGAGGACGCGTTTTCCGGCGAGACTGAGTTCGCGGATGGTTTTGAACTTGGGCATGGGAGGGGGCGGCCCTTCAGGCCAGGATGGACAACGGGGCGGCTCGCGGCGGGCGCCGCAAGCCGGAGAAAAAAACCGGGCGGAGTGAAGCGCCCGCCCGGAGGTTTGGAGACGGGACGATCAGAGCCCGGAGGCTATCTTCTTGAGCAGGTCCACGCAGCGGTTGCTGTAGCCCCACTCGTTGTCGTACCACGAAATCAGCTTGAAGAAGCGGTTGTTGAGCTCGATTCCGGAACCCGCATCGAAGATCGACGAGGTCTTGTCGTGGATGAAGTCGGTCGATACGACTTCGTCGGTTGTGTAGGCGAGAATGCCCTTCAGGTAGGTCTCGCTCGCCTTCTTCATGGCGGCGCAGATTTCCGCATAGGAAGTCGGCTTCACGGTGCGAACGGTCAGATCGACAACCGAAACGGTCGGGGTCGGGACGCGGAACGACATTCCGGTCAGCTTTCCCTTCACCTCGGGCAGAACCAGCCCGACCGCGCGTGCGGCGCCTGTCGTCGACGGAATGATGTTGATCGCGGCCGTGCGCCCGCCCTTCCAGTCCTTCTTGGAGGGTCCGTCGACGGTCTTCTGGGTCGCCGTGTAGGAATGAATCGTCGTCATCAGGCCTTCCTCGACGCCAAAGCCCTCCTTCAGGAGCACATAGACCACGGGCGCCAGGCAGTTGGTCGTGCACGAAGCGTTCGAGATGATGTTGTGCTTGGAGGCGTCGTATTTGCCGTCGTTCACGCCCATGACAAGGGTGATGTCCTCGCCCTTTGCCGGAGCAGAGATGATTACCTTCCTTGCGCCGGCTGCCAGATGCCCCTTGGCCTTCTCGGCGTCGGTGAAAAGCCCCGTGGACTCGATGACCACCTGGACCCCGAGCGCCTTCCAGGGCAATTCGGCCGGACTCTTCGCGCTCACGACCCTGATTTCATGGCCGTTGACGACCAGAACGTCGTCGTCGGTCTTGTCGGGCGCCGACTTCTTGGACGTCACCGTGCCGTTGAAGCGGCCCTGGGAAGAGTCGTATTTGAGCAGGTAGGCCAGATTGTCTCCCGGCACGATGTCGCCGACGGCGACAACGTCGAAAACGGAGCCGAGCAGGCCCTGCTCAACGAGTGCGCGGAAAACAAGCCGGCCAATGCGGCCAAAACCATTGATAGCTACTTTGAGAGCCATGGGAGTCTATGTTTGATATGCAGTTGTCTTCTGATTTAAGGTTACTCGCGGACGCGAGGAACAATAAGAGAACCGCCCCCTCTCCGGCGCGTCAAGCCAACAGGCTGCTAACCTTCGCACAGCCACAGTCCGCAGCTCAGCGGCGGCAGGGCGAGATTGGCTTCCACCGGGCACAGTGAGCCGTGACCCGGGAAATAGAAGCGTTCTTGGTCAGCAAGTTGACGCCAGTGCCCGAGGTCCGCCACCGGTTGCCCGACGGCGACACTTGCGTCCTGCAGGGTCGGGTTGATGGCAAATAGAAGCCGTGCCATGCCATCGGAGCGATCGGCATTGTAAAGGGCGGCAAGAGGCGCCGAATCGGGCGTCCCGAAAAACTGAAAGAAACCCTCCGTCGGCCTCGAAAACTGCCGTACAAGCCGGCCCAGGTGGCCGCGCCGAAAGTCGATCCATTCCGCAAAGTACATATGTGTTCCGAGGTACCGGTACAGCCGATGGTAATCCAGGGCATTCACATCCCCGCGCTGGTACGTGTTTGTGAGCCCGTGCTTGGACCTAAGAAGGTCCTGACCCGCCGAGATCATCGGAATCCCGAGGGACATGAAAAGGACGGCCGCCATCAGGTGCGTGCGCCTCCGGTCGTTCACCGTGGGATCGGATCCGTCAAAACCGGCGTTCTCCGTGATCATGTCGAGCCAGGCGCGGTCGTCGTGCGATTCGGTGTAGTTGACCGTTTGGGCCGGCCATTTCGCGAAGTACCAGGGCGAACCCCGCAGGAAGTACTCCAGGCGCTTCGAAGAGCCGGCACCGCGGACGTAATCCCGCATGAAATCGCGATAGCCGTCGTTCCACGAAGCCCAGTTTGTGTCGCGGAGTGCGCCGGCGATGTGCCCGCGGAAGCTCCACGGCTCGGCTATCAGGATCACGTCGGGCTTCACGCGCCTCAGGACTTCCGCAATCTCACGAAGCACCCCGACACCAAGCAGTTCCGCCAGATCAAACCGGAAACCGTCGATTCCGTACGCCTCGATCAGGTGGGTGCAGCTGTCGATGATCAGGCGCCTGACCATCGCCGAGGCTGCGCGAATGTCGTTTCCGCATCCGCTCCAGTTCGCGAGTACGCCCTTGGCATCCCTTTCAACGTAGTACAGACCGTCGATGGCGATGAGATGGGGCGGCACACCCACGTGGTTGTAAACGACGTCGAGAAGGACGGCCATGCCGCGCTTGTGAAAAGCCGCCACCAAATCCTGCAATTCCCGAACGCCCGAGGCTTCAACCGGCGAAAGCGAATAACCGCTCGCCGGCGCGAAGAAATTCGCCGGCATGTAGCCCCAGTGATATTCCTCCGGGGTCTTTTTATCAAATTCCTGGACCGGCTGGAGTTCGACGCAGTTGACGCCGAGGCCATGGAGATAGAAATCGGGGTTATTCACCCACTTCATGAGCCCAGTGAAGCCCCGCCGTTCGGCGGGAGTCGCCGAAATGGGCGCCTGGGCGGCCAGATCGCGCACATGCGCCTCGGCGATGACAAGATCCTGCCAGGCCGGCGTGCGAAACTTGTGATCTCCAGCCCCTATCCAATCGCGCGAAAGGATGATGCCCGGACCGCCGCGATCGACCGTCGCAAGCGCATACGGGTCGAGGATCCGGACCTTCGGATCGAAAGCACCCGGTTCCTGCCTCGCTCCGTCCAATGTATACCAGTACAGCCAGCCGTGCAGATTCCTGTCGAGGGTGATCTCCCACACGCCGGCTTCCCCTTCCGCGTCCCGGCGGCGGTTCACATCGTAGGCGAACGCCCCGCCCTCGCGCTCCGGCGTCTCACAGATGTGCAGGATCACCCCTCTTGCCCGCGGGGCAAACAGCCGGAATACGGTCGTGCCGCCGTCTGGAAGGGCTCCCAGGGGAAGCGACGTCCTGAGATTGTAAAAGAACTCGCCCAACCCGAAGGGGACCGGCGCGCCCGAACCCTCGAGCGCAACCGACCAGGAGCCCGACAGGTCAAAGGGAACGTCGACCGTGAATCGCCAAAGATGTCTTCCCGTGCGCGCGGGATCGAGCAGGCGGTTCCTCGCCCCGCTCTCGTCCAGCGCCAAATTAGGGACATCGTCCGGCAGCCCGAGCCAGATCTGCCGGCCGGTCACGAACTTGAAGCGGTGAGTCGATCGGAGCCAGGGCTCGGCCGCCCCGGACCAGACGAGCGCGGCTTCCCCGTCCACCATGGAAGGAATGAGCTGCCAGTCCGCGTCGCCCGCAGCCGCCTGCCAGCCGTTGAAATCCCCGGCGACAAACACATCGTCCGTCGACGGATCGACTTCGCTGACGGGCCCGAGCGGGAGCACAAAGGAGAGCGTCCTTCCGGTCGCATCCAGGAAGTAGCCGAAGGCGCGTCCGATTACGGAACCCGGTGCAGGCGCCGTCCCGGTGATCGCCGGCGCGCCCGCGCCCAAGGCAAGCTTCGGCGGAGCGCCTGCGGGCCAATTGCGGTCGAATTCGACGACCCCGGAAGCCGTTGAATCCAGCCAGGCGCGGACAATTCCTGCGGAAGGTTCGGACATCGAAGAAGCAGGCTAAACCCCAGGATGGCGGATGGACATAGATTTTTTTGAAAAATCGGCCTTAATGGCCCCGGTTCCCGCCTCTCCACCATGCAAACCCGCGAAAAGATCCTGGTCGCCATGTCCGGCGGCGTCGACAGCTCCGTCGCGGCGCTGCTTTTGCGGGACCAGGGCCAGGACGTCGCGGGCGCCTACATGAAGAACTGGATCAATGAGGAGAATGTCATCGGCCGGTGCCCGTGGGAGGAGGACATCGACGACGCGCGGAAGGTCGCCGAGCGGCTCGGCATCGAATTCCGGGTGATCAACCTCATGCGCGAGTACCGGGAGCGGGTCGTTCAGTATTTATTGGATGGATACGCGATGGGGATCACGCCCAATCCCGACGTCATGTGCAACCGTGAGATCAAGTTCGGCGTCTTCCGGGCCTGGGCGCTCGACAACGGCTACGCGTCGGTGGCGACCGGCCACTACGCGCGGAGGGTCGTTTCGGACCAGGCCATCCTTCTCGAGGGTTCCGACAAGAACAAGGACCAGTCCTACTTTCTTGCGCTGCTGAGCCGGGAGCAGATCCGCGACGCCCGTTTCCCCGTCGGCCACCTCGCAAAGCCCGAGCTTCGGAAACTGGCCAGGGCCGCCGGTCTCGCAACGGCGGACAAGAAGGACAGCCAGGGCATCTGCTTCATAGGCGAAGTGAAGATGGCCGACTTCTTGCGGGCCCATGTGCCGGATCGCCCCGGACCGATCGTGCGCGCGAACGACGGACGCGAACTCGGCGGGCACCGCGGCCTGCATTATTACACGCTGGGGCAGCGCAAGGGCATCCGGATTCCCTCCAACACCGACAATGAGCGGTTTGTCGTCGTGGGAAAACGGGCCGCCGACAACGCGCTTCTGGTCGCATTCGACCATCCCGATGCGCCGGGCCTGTACCAGGGGGACGTGCGGGTCCACTCGCTCAGCTGGACGGGGGATCCCGTCGATGCGACCCGGGAACTCGAGGGACGGGTGCGCTACCGGGATCCGCGCGTGCCGCTGGAATTCATCCCCGAGGGGGGCGGCACGGCGCGGGTCCGATTCCGCGAACCGCAGCGGGCGCTCGCAAGCGGCCAGGTGCTGGCTCTTTACGAAGGCGAACGGCTTCTCGGCGGGGGAATCTACGTTTGATACCGTGCGGATTAGCGCAGGGACGCCAGGGCAAGGCTTGCGGCAAACAATAGGAAGACGCACCCGAGCGCGCGGTCGATCCAATGCCCATGCCGCAGGAAGGCGCTGCGGATCCTTTGGCGCGTGAAGACATAGCCCACCAGGCAGAACCACGACATCGCCGTCAGCGGGACCCAAAGCAAGTAGGCGGCCTGCACGAGCTTCGGCGTTTGCGGACTGATGACCGCGGCGAACAGGGCGACAAAGAAGAGAGTCACCTTGGGATTGAGCGCATTGACCATCAGACCCGTCCTCCAGGCCGCCTGCCGGGAAGGCTGCCGCGGTCCTTCTTCCGCGCGTCCTTCGGTCCCCCCCTTAATCTCCGGGTCGCGCGGCAGCGCTCGCAGGCCGCTCACGCCCAGCCAGGCAAGATACGCCGCCGCGGCGAACTTGAGAACGGTGAAGGCCGCCGGCGAGCTTCGAATCAGGACGCCAATGCCGAGGAGCGAATAAGTGACGTGCAGGCACAGGCCGGTCCCGATTCCAAATGCGGTCCAGACTGCGGCCCGGTGGCCGTGGTTCAGGCTTTGCTTGACGACAATCGCAAAGTCGGGACCGGGGCTTACGACCGCTAGAATTGTAACCGTCGCCACCTTGAGGAACTCGGGACCGTATCCGCTCATGCTCGCGTCCGCTGTTTCGCCTCCCGCCGCCGGTGGGAGGCGATCCGCCTCCGGAGCTCGGATTTCAGCCGCTCCAGCCCCTTTCCGCTGACGCAGGATATCTCGACAATCGCGACCTTGTGCCGCCGCCTGAACTTTGCCAAGTGGGCGCGCGCCTCCGGAAGGTCCATCTTGTTGGCCGCGACCAGCCGCGGCTTCGCCAGGAGGGCCGGGTCGTGCAATTCGAGCTCGCGAAGCAGATGCGTGTAGTCGTCCCTCGGGTCGCGGCCGTCGCAACCGGCCATGTCGATCAGGATGACAAGCAGGGAGCAGCGCTCGATATGGCGGAGGAATCGGTGGCCGAGCCCCCGGTTCTCGCTCGCCCCATCGATGAGCCCGGGAATGTCCGCCAGGGTGAGGCGCCGCGGCTCGGGAAGGTGGTCGGGGTAGTAAATGACGCCGATCTGGGGGTGCAGCGTCGTGAAGGGATATGCCGCCGTCCTCGGCCTGGCTTTCGTGATCGACCCGGTCAGCGACGATTTCCCGGCATTCGGATACCCGACAAGCCCGATGTCCGCGATGCTCTTGAGGACGAGCCGGTAGACTCCGCTCTCTCCCAATTGGCCCGGATTCGCCCGCCGCGGAGCGCGAACCGTCGAAGTCTTGAAGTGCGTGTTGCCCCAGCCGCCGTTGCCGCCCTTGCACAGGACGATTTTTTGATCCTCGGCTGTGATCTCCGCCACGACCTGGCCCGTCGCCTCGTCGGCAACGACCGTGCCGAGGGGCAACTTCAGAATCGCCGGGCGCCCCTCGCGGCCGTGGCAATCCTTTCCCTGGCCGTGTTCCCCCCGCTCGCCCTTCCAATGCTGCTTGTACTTGAAATCAACGAGATTGTTCGTGTTCACGTCGCCGATCAGCACGATGTCCCCCCCGCGGCCCCCGTCCCCGCCATTGGGTCCGCCCCACGGCTCGTATTTCTCGCGGCGAAAGGAGATGCAGCCGCGCCCCCCGTCCCCGGCATGGGCCTTGATTACGCATTCATCGACGAACATGCGCCCGAGAATGCAGAAACAAACCCTGCTGCCAAGGCCGCCAGAAGACCGTCATTGGGGCGATCGAGCCAAATACGGGTCCTTGAGGGGAGTTGCTGGCCTTGTCCCCGCCTTCGGGGCTCGGAGGGGCCTCGTGGCAGAACCACGAGGCCCCCCGGGCCGGCCTTGGCGGGGAGCTTGGGCATTGGCCAGCTCCGACCCGAAAGGAACCCCGTATTTGGCTCGATCGCCCCTCAGAGGACTATCTTGATGCCCTTGCGCAGGTACGTGGGAACGTCCAGATCCTGTCCGTCGAAAAGATTCCTGTCGGTCTTTTCAAAGTGTCCGCGGCTTTCGACTTCCCCGAAGCCAAACTCGTCCTGCTGCGCCTTGGCCAGGGCGGCCGCCTTGGCCTGCGCGGGCGATGGCGCCTCCGAAGCCGCGGAGACCGTGCCAGGCGTCCCGGCGGCCACCTGCACGGGGGCCCCGCCGGGTTGCTGCGGAACTCCGTTCGAACCGGCAGCGGAATCCTTTGCCCGCGGGCGCCGGCTGGCAAAAGCCGGCCGGCTGCCGCCGGCCCGGCCACCCATGTCGCTGGTGCCCAGAACGCAGATTTCCGCGCGGCCCTGCATGGCCTCGTCGATGACCGCGCCCATGACAATGTGGGCCTCCCGCCCGAATTGCTCCGCCACGGAGCTCATGATTTCATTTACCTTGGGCAGGGTGAGATCGGTGCCGCCTATGATGTTCACCAGCAGCCGGTCGGCCTTGCGGGAAAACTCGGGCGTGTGCAGCAGCGGACAGAGCTTGAGGCTCGCGATCGCATCCGCGACGGCATTGTCCCCGCTCCCCTCCCCCAGGCCGAAGAGCGTCTTGCCGCCCCTCTGCTGGAACGCCTGCCGGAGAGTCGCAAAATCCATGTTGATGAGGCCGTTCTTGAAGAGCATCGACCAGATCGATTTCACGCCGCGGCCAACCCACTCGTCTGCCCTCGCGAAGGAGTCGAGGACGGTTTCGCCATCGGCAGCCTCCTGAAGCAGCACATCGTTTGGAAGGGGAATCACCGCGTCGCATACCTGCCTGAGCGCCCGGAGGGCCTCCTCCGCCTGCTTGAGCCGCCGGCCTCCCTCGAAGCTGAATGGCATCGAGACGAAGGCGATCACCAGCGCCCCCTGTTCTGCGGAGATTTCCGCCACGACGGGTGAAGCGCCGCTGCCCGTCCCGCCCCCCATCCCGGCAAGGAGGAAGATCAGATCGCAGCCCTTCACCACAGCCGCTATCTTATCGCGGTCGGCCTCCGCGGCCTCCCGGCCGAGATCGGGATCTCCTCCGGCGCCGAGCCCCCGGGTGACGCTCATTCCGATCAGGACCTTGTCCTGGACCGGCGAGCAGGACAGCGCCTGATGGTCCGTGTTGATGACCGCCAGTTCCAGGCGATCGAGATTCTCCATCTTCAGCCGGTCGACGGCATTGGAGCCGGCGCCGCCCACCCCGACCAGTTTGATCGCGACATCGCGGTCGGAAAGCAGGGGGGGGGCGAGCGGAAGTTCGTTCAGGTCCATTTTGTTCCCGGTGTCTTAGGAATGCGCGAAAAGCCGCGTGACTCCGCGCAGGAAGCCGCCCCGGCGGCGGCCTCGCGCTGCGTTGTCCGCCTGGGCGCTGACGCCGTAGTAAAGCAGCCCGAGGGCGGTGTGAAACCCTGGGTCGCGCAGATTCTCGGCGACCCAGGACGGCGCCTCGCCGAGATGGGCCGGCGTCCCGAAGACCTTCGCCGCGCATTCCGTGATCGCCGGCAGCTTCGCCGTGCCTCCGGTGAGGACGATGCCCGCCGCGCAGGACTCGGCGGAAAATGAGGGGCCGAGCCTCTTCTTCACGACATCGAGGAGTTCCCAGGTCCTCGCCGCCGTGATTTGCTCGATCGCCAGGCGTGGAAACTGGCGGTCGCCGATCGCGAAATTGCCGTCGAGCCAGACCCGCTCGGCACGATCCCGGGTCTGCACAATGGCGCGCCCAAACCGAAGCTTGAGCTTTTCCGCCTGCCCCTCCGTCAGCCGGAGGCCGATGCTCAGGTCGTTGGTCAGGTGGCCGCCGCCTATCGGCACGACTCCGGTCGTGTGCGGCACGCCGTCGCGATAGAGGACATAATCGGTCGTTCCGGCTCCGATATCGACGGCAAGGATTCCGTTCTGCCGCTCTTCGGCTGTCGTCACCATGTGTCCCGAGGCGAGGCTCGAAAGCACGAGTTCACGCACCTCAAGATTGCAGCCTCGGATCACATGGATGAAGTCCGCCAGGCGCTGCTCCTGGCCATGAACGGTCCAGTAGCCGACCTCGAGTTTTTGTCCGACCAGATTCTCGGGCGAGGTCGGAACCAGGCGGCCGTCGACGCGGTAGGGCCGGCGGATGTGCTGGACCACCATCCGTTCCGGCGGCAGCTCCTTCGCCCTGGCTAGGTCGCAGACCATCTGGATGTCGTCTTTGCCGATCATGTTGTCGGCAGCCTTCACGTTGACCGCCGCCTCGTTGTAGAACCCGTCGAGATGGCCCCCGCTCTGGGCCAGGAAGACGCAGTCGATGCGCTCGCCGGCATCGCGCTCGGCCTGTTCGATCGCCGCCTGCGTCCCGTCGCTTGCGGCCTTGAAATCGGCTATGGACCCCTTGATGACCCCGCGGGACGGGCACTCGCCGCGGCCGATGATGGCGAGCTCGCGCCCGGTGTATTCTCCGACAAGGGTCGTGGTCTTGAAGGTGCCGATCTCAACGGCGCCGATGAAAGTGTGTTGGGAATTCAAATCAGGGAAGATGAAGTTGGATGTTCGGAAATGCTGCGACATCGGGCCGGGCCGGCACGCGCCCGGCCTCACGCCCGCCGGGGGCCTGTGGGGATCCATCCGGCGCCGGGCCCGCGGCAAACTTGACCGGCACATCGACCTCCTGGCTGTTCGGCCGGGCTCCCACCGAGAGATTTATTTCGCGAAGCGCGGCGCGGGCCGCCGGCACGCCGGCGATCTTGTCCAGCAGGAGATCCAGCCTCGAAAGCTGGCGGAAGAAATCCTCCTCTGTTCCAAAGACGATCTTCAGCCCGTCGCGCGTGCGCACCTCGATCTGCCCGTCGGATTGAAGCCGGGCGAGCGAAAGGACCGCCCAGGTTTGGTACAGGTGGTCGGCTTCAAGCCGGGCTCGCACGAGCAGATCGGCCACGGTCTCCATTCCGGATATCGGCGCGAAACCCCGGTCGCTGCGGACCAGCCTGACTCCATCCAGCCACGGCAGGCCGCCGACAATCGCCGGATCATAGTCGACGCCCTCGTAGACGATGCCCTCGCGGGAAACCAGCAGCGTGCGCGAGCTGGCGTCCGCAGACTGCGCCATGATGCGCGCAACGGGCGACCGCTCGGAGACGTTCACCGCGAGTGTTGCCGGAAATTTGCGCACAAGGGCGACGGAGGCGACCTGGCCGCTCGCCTTGATCCGCTCCTGCGCATGCCGGAGATCGAGGCCCATCAGCGTGGCCCCCTTCGGCAGCGCCAGCGTGCGCTTGAGCCAGGCCGTGTCCCTGTTGAGGACTCCGTCGGACGCAAGGCTCAGGTGGTCCCCTATCGGGACCGCGTACGCCGAGACGGCCGCCGACCGCGGCGCATTTTGCAGGATTGTCACGACTTGCCAGCCCGCCCAGGCGACCGCGGCGAGGGTGGCAAATCCGGCCAGCATTCCCAACGTCTGCCCGAGCCTGCGCCTGCGGCCCTCCTTTGACATCGCGCGCGACCTCACGTGCTGGGGAATGTCTCTCCAGCTTCGGGTCGCGGGAAGGGCGAGGGCGTCGTGGCTCACGTTCTCAATGCTTTCGCCGCCCGATGAAAACGCCCCAGCGCGGGTCTTGCCATTTCCCGTACCAAAGCGACGAAATCCAACCCCGCGCAGCGCGCGCTCATCGGCAGCAGACTGGTCTCCTTCATGCCGGGAAGCGTGTTGATTTCCAGAAAAAACGGTTCACCCGCGGCCGTCAGTATGAAATCCACGCGCGCGTAATCCCGGCAGCCGCACGCCGCAAAGACCGTTTCGGCAGCGCCCCGGACTGCGGCCGCCGCCGCAGGATCGACGGGCGCCGGCGCCACGTATTCGGTGAGGCCCTTTGTGTACTTGCTCGCGTAGTCGTACACGCCGGAGCGGGGCCGGATCTCCACGATCCCCATCGCGCGGCCGCCGAGGATTCCCACGGACAGCTCCCTTCCGCGGATCCTCCGCTCGGCAAGCCATCGGCCCGCCGCGATTCCATCGAGCGCGGCCGCCAGCTCCGCCCGGTTCGAGGTCATGCACAGGCCGACGCTGCTGCCCTGGTCGTTGGGCTTGACGACCACCTCCGCTCCAAGGCGCTCCGCAATCCCGCCCGCGTCCGGCTTCGCATCGGCGGAGAACACGACCGCATCGGGGACCCTGATTCCGCGCCCGGCCGCCAATGCCTTCGTGCCGGTCTTGTCCATGGTCAGACGGCTCGCGTCCGCATCGCATCCCGAATAGGCGATGCCCGCCCCCTCAAGGAGGGCCTGCATCCCGCCGTCCTCGCCAAAGGTCCCGTGCAGCATGGAGAAGGCCACGTGACGGGCCGGATCAAGGCCCCCGGGGAGGGCATCGGCGTCCACCTGGAAGAAGCGGGTCCTGTAGGAGCGGGCGAGCGCCATGGCGCATGCACGTCCCGAACCAAGCGACACTTCGCGCTCCGCGGAAGTGCCGCCCGCCAGCACCGCGATGACCGGCTCATCGGGCGCCGCACCAGCGTGCGCCGCCCCGTCAGGCGAGGAGGCCATCCCGGCCCCGGCTGCGGAGATCGTGTCAGGTGAGTTCATAATTCATCCTTCCAATTGCGCCCATAGAGCAGCACTTCCGGTTCCAGTTCCACGCCCTGCAGGCCGAGCACGCGGGCCCGCACCCTGCGGATCAATTCAATCACCTCGGCGCTCGTCGCACCGCCGCGGTTGATTATGAAATTCGCATGCACGGGCGAGATTTCCGCGCCGCCGACCCGCTCCCCCTTGAGCCCGCTCGCGTCGATGAGCCGCCCGGCGGAGTCGCCCGGCGGATTCTTGAAGACGCATCCGGCGCTCGGCTCCCTCGGCTGGCTCTCGCGGCGCTTCTTCCTGTACAGGTCGATCTGCCGCGCAATCGCCCCGGCCTCCTTCTCCCCGGAGGGCTTGAAGAGGGCACCCAGCGCGATTGCGTCGCGCAGTTCGGCGCATTGCCGATAGTCGACGTGCATCTCGGACCGGCGCAGCGATCTCACCTCTCCCCCGAGCGTCATCAGCGCGACCTCCTCGACCAAATCGAAAATCCAGCCGCCCATGGCGCCGGCATTCATGCGCAAGGCGCCGCCCACGCTCCCCGGAATGCCCTCAAGGAACTCGAAGCCGGCGAGGCCAGCGGCGCCGGCCAGCCCGCACAGGCTCTTGAGCCTCAGGCCGGCTCCCGCCCATATGCGGCCTCCGGCGCGCGGTTCGAAGACCGACCACGCGTCGTTGGCAAGCGCAACGACGAGGCCGTCCACCCCTTCATCGGGCACGATCAGATTCGATCCGCGGCCCAGGAGGTGGACGGGGATCCCCCGCTCCGAGGCGCCCGCAAGAAGACTGCGCAGATCGTCGACCCCGGCCGGCTCCGCATAAAGCCGGGCGGCGCCCCCGACGCCGAGCGTGGTCTTCTTCGCAAGCGGTTCCTCCCGCCTCAGCTTCGTCTCCTTCCCAAGCCGCCCTTTCATCGCCGCGGCGAACTCGTCCCAGCGCTTCGCCAGCCGGCGCTCCTCGAGCCACTCAGATCGGAAGAGCGTCGTGTAGGGAAAGAGTGTAGATCT
>OCTA010001103.1_pt1 | contig 25003 bp, 20 predicted proteins | sample 1538991 | NCBI WGS metagenome assembly OCTA01 (sample SAMEA3539302, study PRJEB22396) | soil metagenome | biome: tundra; feature: field; material: soil | place: USA | collected 2010-05 | depth 0.15 m | reverse complement strand
ATTTCATGGGACCGACGGTCTTCGACGGCGTAGCGCCCGGCATGACCATCGCGCGGGAAGAGATCTTCGGGCCGGTGCTGAGCGTGATTCGGGTGAAGGACCTGGACGAAGCCATCGCGCTGGTGAATAGTTCGGCGTTCGGCAACACCACGTCGATTTTCACGTCTGACGGGAAGTCCGCGCGCGAATACGCGTCGCGCATCGAGGTGGGGATGGTGGGGGTGAACGTGGGAGTCGCGGCGCCGATGGCCTTCTTCCCGTTCTCCGGCTGGAAGAATTCGTTCTACGGCGATCTGCACGCGCACGGGAGAGACGCGGTGGCATTTTATACGGAGCAGAAGGTGATCATGAGCCGGTGGTTTTAGGAGCCGGGTGAGGAGTCCACCGCGGAATTGCGTCAGGGCAGCGATGTCAGCGGGTGAGTTGGCTGCCTGATGAACTCCAGCCAGTCCGTGGCGAAGTGGTGTGACGGGAACCAGCCGGCCGGTATCTTGTCTTGCGGCGCAACGCGTCCGAGGGGCTGTATGCTCGCATCGCAGACATCCCACGTTGGAGTGCCCCAGCCGTCATGAACGGCCGTAGGGCAGGTGCGGATGAAGCCGGCCCAGCCACGGCTGACGTCAATCCTCCGCAGTGGTTTCATCGGTGAGGGCCGACGCAGCTTGATGATCCGGTCCAGCCATTCGAGAACCAGGGACTTCGTGTTGACGATGCAGCAGTGCGGCGTCTTGTTTTGCACGAGGAAGGCCCACGGAGCGCCGCGATCCCGATACAGGCGAAAGTAGTTGTACGGCCGTTCGGTACCGCATACTTTGTCCGCACCCCCCGCCATAATCAATTCGGGAACCGCCAGCGCCGCAGGCGGCAGGCGCACGTTATCCACGCCAACCGGATCGTAGTGACCGGGATCGGTGGGAATAGATGCGACAACGCGGTCCGGGGCGAAGCCAACAAAATGAGCGAATAGCGCACCAGTGCCCGAGAAACCCAGCAGGATGAGCTTCGCCGAAGAGAGTTCGCGATGGCCACTCTGTTGAGCGAATTGGTGCAGCGCAGTGAAGAGGGCCCGTCCAACACCGTGTGTGGGGTCCATGTCCATTTCCTCCGGACCACCCGGAGCGTTCTTCCCGGGACATTGGTGCGGCATCATGAGCGCGAGGTCATGATGCTGGGCAAAGGCGATAACCTCTGGATCGGTATAAAACTTCATAATGTCCGAGCCACGATCGAAGGTAACCCAAACAGCCCGAACGGCGCGAGCGCCGGCCGGAAAAGCGATGTCGTAGTTGCAGGGTTGTGCCAAATCCTCGTTCGACAGTGGCGTGACAGTGGTCTGGTACGACTGAGCCTGGGCCAATAATGTCGCGGCGAAAATAACAAGCAGAATCCAGCGCACCGATAGTTCCCTGCGGGCGTTCCCTCTGAATGTAATGACCGCGATCTGTTCGGATCCGTTCATGTTTCTTGTGTGATGCGCTCGGGAAACCGCACCCTGACGGTCGCGGCTCGGTAACGGCCCGCCTACTCGTACTGCGGCGCGATGGCGACGGCGATCATGAGTCCCAGCGCCACCGCCACAGTGGTTGGACACTATGCGCCCGCTTAAGAGACAATGAAGACGTGCTGCAAGCCATCACAAGAGATCCCGAGACGATGCACGGTGTTCCCGTGTTCCGCGGGACGCGCGTGCCGGTCCAGACGCTGTTCGATTACCTTGAGGGCGGCGACACACTGGAAGATTTCCTGGAGGGATTCCCGACAGTTCCCCGCGCTCTCGCGTTGGAAGCGCTGGAAGAAGCCATGCAACTGTTGCTGACGAGTAGTTGATGCGGCTTCTGATTGACGAGCGTCTACGGGCTTCTGTTTCCGGGACTCGAATGCCAAACGGCCCGCTTTGCAAATATGGCGGGACTGAAGAATGGTGAACTGCTGGACGCTGCCGAGGCGGCCGGCTTCGCGATTTGGAGCCGTTGGTGCCTGCCGCGATTGCCGCGCTTCGTTCAATCGGGCGCGGCGTCGTAGTGAGAATCAGGTAAACACAAGCCGTCCTACTCGTACCGCAGCGCGATCAGCGGATCCACCCGCGACGCGCGGCGTGCGGGCAGATAGCTCGACGCGATGGCTACCACGATCATAATTCCGAGCGCCGCCCCGAGCGTCACGGGATCGGCGGGTTTCAAGCCGAACAGCTTGCTTTGGATGAGGCGCGCGCAAGCCAGGCTGGCAGGTACTCCGGCCGCCAGCCCAATGACGATCAACACCGCCGTCTCGCGCAGAACCATCCGGACCACCGTGCCGCGCTCCGCCCCCAACGCCATTCGAATGCCGATTTCATTCGTCCGCTGCGCCACCGCGTAGGAAAGCACGCCGTACAGGCCGACCGCCGCTAGCAGCAGGGCCACTCCGCCGAAGATCGTGAGGAGTTGCGCGACGATGCGCTCCTGGCGCAGATTGTCATCCAGCATCGCCATGAAGGGTTGGACTCTGCCGACCGGTATGGCGGGGTCGTACGCCAGAATTGTCTTGCGCGCCGCCTGGATCACGGCGCCTGGCGCGCCAATGGTCCGGATCTCGTAATTCATGTCCCCCGGGAAGCCGCCCAAAGGCTGCAGCGCGGAGAGATAGAAGCGCCGAAAGATTTCCCGCCGCAGGCTGTGGTCCCGCGCGTCGCGCGCCACGCCCACGATCGTGAATGTTTGGCGCGTGTCCGGGAACTCGTCCGTCATGTGCTTGCCAATGGGGTTTTGCGTGCCGAAATAGAATTTGGCAAACGCTTCGTTTACCACGCAGACGGGTTCCGCCGACTCCACATCGTGCGGCCCGATGTCGCGCCCCAGTAGGATGGGGATGCCCACCGTCGTGAAATAACCCGGGCCGGTCTGGTCGAAGCGCGCGTGGAGATCCTGTGGCTTTTGCGACTTGTAGCCTTCCACGCTGATCTTGTCGCCGGACTCGCTGCCGCTAAAAAGCCCGTTCGTGGAATACGTCACGCCGCGCACGCCGGGGATGCGCGCCAGACGGTCGCGCACCTCGTTATAAGCGATGGGGAGCCGCTTGCCCGAGTAACCGGCCGAAAGAAAATCGACACTGACCAGCGCCAACTTCTCCCGCTGGTAGCCCAGGTCGACGTTTTCGAGGTTGCGCAGGGTTCGGATGAACCATCCTGCGCCGATCAGCAGCATTACGGACAGCGCAATCTGCCCAACCACCAGGATTTTGCCGGCGCCGATCTTGGCGCCGCTGCCGGTGATCCCCCGCCCAGCCTCTTTCAACGTGCCGCTCACGCTGACCCGCGCGGATCTCCAGGCGGGCGCCAGGCCGAAAATCAGGCCGGTGAGCAGCGAGACGCCGATGGTGAAAAAGAGAACGCGCAGATCCGGCCGCGCATCCAGCGCCACCGAACCGGCGCGGTCTCCAACCAAAGCGACGAGCAACTGCACGCCATACACCGCCAGCAGGCTGCCGAGCACCCCGCCCGCCACGGAGAGCATCAGGCTTTCGGTGAGAAACTGCCGGATGATGCGGGCCCGGCCGGCGCCCAGCGCGAGGCGCACGCCCATTTCCTTCTGCCGCGCGGTGGCGCGCGCCAGCAGCAGGTTCGCGACATTGGCGCAGGCGATTACCAGCACCAGTGCGACCACGGCCATCAGCACATACAGCGGGTCGGCCATGTTGCCGCGCAGGCTGGAGACGCCCGCGCCGGCATCGTGCAGCACCAAACTCTGCTTCAGGATGTCCGGCTGGCTTTGCCCGAGTTTCGAGAATTCTTCGGCCACCACCTGCTTGAAAACGACGTCCACGTTAGCCTGCGCCTGCTTGCGCGAAACGCCGGGCTTCAGGCGGCCGATCACGTGCAGCCACATGACCTTCTCCGCGATGTGGGCGGGATCGTCTTCCAGCCACATGCGGCCGGGCATGATCTGCGGCTGCATGTCGAGTGGAATCCACAGATCGGGCGCTTCGCCTACGTTTTCGCCGAGAAAATGGGGCTGCGCCACGCCGACGATGGTCAGGTCGGCCTTGGCAATATGGACGCGGGAACCCAGCGCGGAGAGCGAGCCTCCGAAGCGCCGCTGCCAGAATTCATAGCTGATGACGGCGTAAGGAGCGCTGCCGGGGCCGCGCTCATCGGCGGCCGTGAACGCCCGGCCTATGGAGGTTGTGGCGCCGAGAGCGGTGAAATAGCCGCCGCTGACCAGCCGGGTGCGCAGTTCTTCGCCCGCTTTGCCGTCGATGCTGGCGTTGTTCCTGTCCAGTTGGCTCTGCGCGGCGAGCATGCCGGAAAACGACTGGGTGCGGTCGCGCAAGGCTTCAAATTCGCGAGTCGAGAGGAAATTGCGCTCGCCCGTGGAGGTGCCGATGTTCACGCCCCCGGAGGTGGGATCGGTCAGGGCGACCAGTTGTTGCGGGTCTTTCACCGGCAGCATCTTCAATAACACCGTATCGATGAGGCTGAATATGGCGGTGTTGGCGCCGATTCCCAGCGCCAGCGAGAGCACCGCGACGCACGTAAAACCGGGGCTTTTGGCGAGTAGGCGGGCGCCATAGACGAAGTCCTGGCGCAATTCTGCGATTCCCGGCATATGCCTTGGACGAACGCCCCCGGCGTTCGGTTAGCAGCCGATTGATCCCAGCCCACCCAGCCCAAAGCCATTCCGCAGGGCGCTTGCGCAGCGCCGATTCGTTGTGCCATAATCTAGCTAGATTGTCTAGCTAGGAGGACACCGTATGGAATGGCAACTTGCGGACGCCAAGAATCGCCTTAGCGAAGTCGTCAACCGGGCTCTTGCCGAAGGCCCCCAGTTCGTGCGCAGGCGCGGTGATGTGGTGGTCATCCTGGCTCAGCAGGAATACGAGAAGCTGACAGGCAAGCGCCTGGGGTTCAAAGAGTTTCTCACCGCCAAAGGGCCTAGCCTGCAGGGCGTTGACCTTGCGCGCGACCGGTCTCCCATGCGGGGCGTGAAATTGTGAGAGTGTTGCTCGACACCTGCGTCTTGTCCGAACTGCGCCTCCCGAAGCCGGACGCGGGCGTCGCGCGCGCCATCCGGGACCTCGACAGCGAGGCTTTGTTCGTCAGTGCGATCTCGATCGGCGAGATTGTCAAAGGCGTGGCGCTTCTGCAAGACGGCCAGAAGAAGCGCCTCCTTCAGGCTTGGTTACAGACCCTGGAGCGGCACTATGGCGACCGGCTCCTTCCCATCGATCTGGAGATCTGCCGCATGTGGGGCGAACTCACAGCCGCGGCGCAGAAAGCGGGCCGGACGATACCGGCCAGCGACGGCCTGATCGCGGCTACCGCCCGCCGGCACGGCCTGTATATCATGACCCGGAACACCGTGGATTTCGAGCCTTCCGGCGTGCCGCTTCTCAATCCGTGGAGCGACGCATGAAAACAATGCTCATCTGGCCCGTGGCCATACTCTCCGTCACGCTGTTTGCGGCGGAAACGCGCGTTCAAATGAAGGATCTGCCTCCTCCCGTGCAAAAGGCCGTCGAGGAGCAAATCAAGACGGCGAAGCTGCGCGGGCTGTCGAGGGAAGTGGAGCACGGTAAGACGTATTACGAAGCCGAGACCACGGTCAATGGGAAATCCCGCGACATCCTGATGGACAGTACGGGCGCGGTCGTGGAGGTGGAAGAGGCGACCGCCTTCGAAAGCATACCCGAAGCTGCGCAGAGGGCCCTTCGGACCAAGGCCGGGTCCGGCAAGATTTTGAGCGTCGAATCGGTTACCAAGGGATCGGTAGTGAGCTACGAAGCCGTCATCCAGAAAAACGGCCGGAAATCGGAAATCGCCGTTAATTCCGACGGCAGCGTTAATAAGTAAGACCGAGCCACGTCCTTACGAGAGGAGGATTCCCATGAAACTACCCGCTGGATTCTGGATATTGGCCGCGGTGGCCGCCCTTGCGACAGCCGCGGAGGCGCCCGGGTTCAAGCTGACGAAGAAGTACCCCGTGCCGGGCGATGGCGGTTTTGACTATATCGTCTTCGACGGCTCGGCCAACCGTGTTTATGCATCGCATGGCACGGAGGTAGACGTCCTCGACGCCGACTCTGGAAAGCTGCTCGGCAAGGTGGAAGACACGCCAGGTGTCCACGGCATCGCCATCGTTCCGAACCTGCATCGCGGATTCGTAACCAACGGAGGGAACGCCACGGTATCGGTTTTCGATACGGAGACGTTCAAGACCCTCACCAAGATTCCGGTCGCCAAGGATCCGGACTTTGTCCTGTACGATCCGCTATCCAAGCGCGTGCTGGTGTGCCATGGGGACGCCGCCCAGATCACCGCCATCGATCCCGAGAAGCAGGCGGTCGCCGGCAAGATCGATCTTGGCGGCGGCGCGGAAGCGGCGGTGGTAAACGGGCGCGGCCAGGGATTCGTAAACCTGGAGGAATCCGCCATGGTGGTCAGCTTCGATCCGCAGGCTTTAGAGGTGATACACAGATGGCCGATCACGGGGTGCAAGACTCCCACGGGCCTAGCCATGGACACCGCTAACGACCGCCTCTTCATCGGCTGCCGGAGCAAGGTTTTGGCTGTGATGGACGCCGGCAACGGCAAGGTGATTACAACGCTGCCGATCGGCGAACGCGTCGATGCGGTGGCTTTCGATGCGGACAACAAATTGATCTTCGCTTCGAATTGGGACGGCACGGTGTCGGTTGTCCGGCAGAAGAGCGCCAACGAATACGAATCTGCCGGGGACATTCAGACGCAGAAAAGCGCCAAAACCATGGCCTTCGATCCCAAGACCAAACGACTGTTTCTCTCCGCGGCTGAGATGTTACCGCCGGCCAGCGGGCAAGGCTCCAGGATGAGGCCGAAGCCGGGATCGTTCACCGTGCTGGTTGTGGAACGGCAGTAAGCAAAAGGGCAAAAGGGCGCAGGGATGCCGGCAGCCTCTGGAATTCGTGTAGACTGGGAGAGAGACGGGCGCCTGGATCTACCTGAGCCTTTGGTCAAAGCGGTCCGGGATCGGAAGTGCATGCTGTTCGTCGGGTCTGGGCTGTTATCAATGGCCGGTTACCCGTCGTGGGGCGAACTCGTCGATTCCTTGCTGCAAGCCTGAAAGAAGATTCCGTATGCCAGAACCGGCGGCTTGGAAGAATACGAGCGGCAGAAAGACTACTTCAGCCTGGCGGAATTTGCGCGGTCGTCTCTTGGCGCAAGCCAATACACCGCCCTCCTTCGGGACCAGTTGAGCAGACCGGTGAGGCCCACCGCCGCGCATGAGTTAATAGCGTCGACCGACTATAGGGGGCTTATCACCACCAATTACGATCGCCTGCTCGAGACCACGGTCACGCAATCACGCCACTGTACTCCGAATACATTTACTCCGGAATCGATATCGTCTCTGGCTACAGCCCTGTATAACCCGGATTTCTTCATCTTCAAGCTCCACGGGGACATCGGGTCGGCCGAGAGCATCGTGTTGACGAGCCGGGACTACGACCGCCTGATTCTCCGCAGCCCTCATGTGCGAAGCTTCCTACAGGCAATTTTTCTAAACTACACACTCCTGTTCGTCGGATACAGTTTACACGATCCGGATTTTCAGCTTGTCCTGCGCGAACTCACACTCATTTTTGAAAACTTTATCCCCACTCACCACGCGCTGATTTCAGACGCGGCAGAGTTCACTGTGGAACACCTGTTAACGCGCATGAATATCCAGACAATTCCGTATCGCTCCGCGGACGGCCACAGGGAAGTCACCCAGATTCTCGAACGCTTGCAGGCGGAAGCACCCTACAGCGTGGCCATGCCGGTATAGTCCAGGGCCGGGTGTTACCGGCTGACGAACAGATTGCCTTTGATGGCGTAACGCAGCGGCCAATCGGCGCACTGGCGGATGCCGATGCGCGGCGTGATCTCGATCTCCAATGGCTCCTCGCGTCGCGGCGTGCGCACCGTCAGCTTGCCGCGCGTCACATCCGCGCCGTTCTGCGCGCGGGTGATGCCCAGCGCCAAGGTGAGGCGGCCCGGCCCGGAGGTCAGATCGCGGAGCGTGTGCGCGGCCAGGCGGCGGCGCTGCATGGTCTCAATGCCGGCCACCGGTTCCAGGGCGCGGATGAGCACGCATCCGGGCTGGCCATCCGGCTCAGCGACCAGATTCAGGCACTCATACATGCCATAGATGAAGTAGACGTAGGCGTGCCCCGGCGGCCCGAAGATGACGCGCGTGCGATCGGTGATGCCACGCGCGGAATGGGCGGCCAGATCGTCGCCGCCGAGGTAGGCTTCGGTCTCTACGATCTTGCCGGACGTTTCGCCGTGCACCAGAATCTTGCCGAGGAGGCCGCGCGCGACTTCGATAGTGTGGCGCGCGTAGAAGTTGCGGGGGAGAATCATCCTACTTCAGCACCAGGCTGCCGCCGTTGCCGCTCTGGGGAGGCACGCCGCCGGCCATCTGTGCGGCGGCGATCAGGCGGCGCGCGTCTGTCCGCAAGCCCGGCAAGCGCCAGCCGAAGACCGCGGCGGCGGCCATGCAGATAAAGCCGCCCCCAGCGATGGTAGCGGGCGCGCCCCAGCGTCCGGCCGCCACACCGCTCAATACCGCGCCGAGCGGCGCCATACCCATGAACATCATCGAATAGACCGACATCACCCGTCCCCGCAGGTGATCCGGCGACATGGTTTGTATCAGCGTGTTGGACGATCCCATCTCCACCATCATGGCGAAGCCCACCGGCACCAGCAGCGCGCACGAAAGCCAGAACGAGTGCGAAACCGCGAACGCGACGAGAGACGCGCCGAACGCAATCCCCGAGATCGCCACCCAGCGCCCTAGTCCGAAGACCGTTTCGCGCGAGGCGAGCAGCAGAGCGCCGGCCAGCGCGCCGATGCCTGAAGCACCCATCAGGATGCCCAGCCCCTTGGCGCCGCCGTGCAGGATATGGTCGGCAAAGATTGGCATCAGCACAGCGAATGGCATGCCTGTCGCGCTCAGGACTCCCAACAGGATCATCAGGTGGTGAATCGGCCGGCTGCCGATGACGAACCGGAATCCTTCGATCACGTCGGCCAGGGGCGATCCCCGCTTGGAGGGTTTGTGCGCTTCGACCGTCATGAGGAGCAGCCCGGCGATCACCGCGATGTAGCTCACAGCGTTGGCGAAGAAGCACCAGCCTTCGCCGATGCCGGCCACCAGGATGCCCGCGACCGCCGGGCCGATTACGCGCGAGGCGTTGAACATCGAGGAGTTCAGGGCGATGGCGTTGATCAGATCCTCGCGGCCCACCATCTCCACGAAGAACGACTGCCGCGCGGGGATATCGAAGGCGTTCACCACTCCCAGCAGCGCCGACAGAACGAAGATATGCCAGACCTGCACGACGCCGGTGAGCGTCAGGACCGCCAAGATGAATGCCAGCAGCATGGCGGAGATCTGGGTGCCGATCACCACGCGCTGGCGGCGGAAACGGTCGGCTACTATGCCGCCGAGCGGAGACATCAGAAACACGGGAATCTGGCTCGAAAAGCTCACCAGGCCCAGCAGGACGGACGACCCTGTCAGCCGGTAGACCAGCCAGGCCTGGGCGACGTTCTGCATCCAGGTGCCGATCAGCGAGATCAACTGGCCGCCGAAGAACAGTTGGAAATTGCGATAACGCAGCGCGCGCAGCGTGGCGGGAAGCGTCAAGTCGTGGAGCCCTCCCGGTGTGGCATTGGAATTACTATGGTAAGGGACAGCTTAGCTTCCGCCAATGCCCCTGGTTCCGCCATATATCGAATCGCTGCGGCCGTATGAGCCGGGCCGCTCGATCGACGAAGTGCGCCGCGAATACGGGTTGACCAATGTCTCGAAACTGGCATCCAACGAGAACCCCCTGGGGCCGTCGCCGCTGGCATTGGAAGCCATCCGGCGGCAGTTGAGCGGCCTCAATCTTTACCCTAACGGCGGCCTGGACCTGCGCCGCACGCTGGCTGACAACTTCGACCTGAAGCTGGAAAACGTGATCGCGGGCAGCGGGTCGGAGGGCATCATGTCCGGCATCATCAGGACCTTCCTTTGTGATGATGACGAGGTCCTGACGACGGATGCAGCTTTTATCGGCTTCCAGGTGCTGGCGCGTTCCCGTGGCGTCAAGTACCGCACCGTGCCCTATCGCGACTGGCACTACGATCTGGCGGCGCTGGCCGCGCAGATCACCGAAAACACCAAGATCATCTACCTGGCGAATCCGAATAATCCGACCGGGACCATCTTCACGAAGCACGAATTCGACAGCTTCTACCAGCATGTGCCGGAGCGCGTGCTGATCATTTTGGACGAAGCTTATTTCGAATACGCCAAGGACAATCCGCGCTATCCGGATTCGATGCACTACCGCTACGACAACGTGATCACGTTGCGGACTTTCTCGAAGATCTACGGTTTGGCGGGCATTCGCATCGGGTACGGATTCGCCCATGAGGGTCTGATCGCCAACCTGCTGAAGGTGAAGCTGCCGTTCGAGCCCAGCACGCTGGCGCAGGCGGCGGGCATCGGCGCGCTGGCGGACAAGGAATTTCTGCATCGGTCGCTGGAGCTGAACGCGCGCGGGCTGCGGCTGCTGACGGATTCGTTTCGCGCGATGGGGCTGGAAGTGGTTCCTTCGGATGCCAACTTCGTGATGCTGCCGCTGGCCAGCGCGGACGAAGCCCGCTCGTTGACGGAAGCGCTACTGCGTGAGGGCGTGATCGTGCGGCCGCTGCGGGCGTTTGGGTTGCCGCAATGTATCCGGATATCGACGGGCGCCGATGAAGAGAATGCGCGCTGCGTGCAGGCGGTGGAGGAGCAATTATGCAAACATTGACGGAATCGCCAACCGAAACGCAGAAGGACTTTCTGCCTTTGAACGGCACCGACTATGTGGAGTTCTATGTGGGCAACGCCAAGCAGGCCGCCTACTTCTACAGGTCGGCGTTCGGGATGCGGCTGACGGCCTATCGCGGTTCGGAGACGGGCACGCGCGACCGCGCATCGTGGCTGGTGGAGCAGGGCAAGATCCGGCTGGTGCTCACCACCGCGCTCGAGCCCGAGCATCCGGTTGCCGAGCATGTGCGGTTGCACGGCGATGGCGTGCGGGATATAGCGCTGTGGGTGGACGACGCCGAATCGGCTTACCGCGAGACGACGCGGCGCGGCGCCAGGGGTGTGCGGGAGCCGGAGACCTTGCGCGACGAGCATGGTGAAGTGCGCATCTCCGCCATCGCCACTTACGGCGACACGATTCACTCTTTCGTGGAGCGGCGGAACTATCGCGGCGTCTTTTTGCCGGGCTTCGTGCCGATAGAGCATGCCGAGCAGGCCGATTCCGTGGCGCGGCCGGTGGGGCTGAAGTACATCGATCATATGGTCGGCAACGTGGGCTGGGGCGCGATGAACACTTGGGTGGGTTTCTATCGCGATGTGATGGGCTTCCGGCTATATCAGCACTTCGATGACAACGACATCAGCACGGAGTATTCGGCGCTGATGTCCAAGGTGATGTCCAACGGCAACGAGCGGGTCAAGTTTCCGATTAACGAGCCCGCGGAAGGAAAGCGTAAGTCGCAGATCGAGGAGTATCTGGATTTCTACCACGGACCGGGCGTGCAGCATATCGCCATGGCTACGGATAACATTATCGACACGGTGGGTAGGCTGCGCGATCAGGGCATCGAGTTCCTGCGGGTTCCATCGACTTACTACGACGATCTGACCGCGCGCACGGGGCCGATCGACGAACCCATCGATCGCTTGAAAGATCTGGGCATCCTGGTGGATCGCGACGACGAAGGTTATATGCTGCAGATCTTCACTAAGCCCGTCGAAGACCGGCCCACGTTGTTCTACGAAGTGATCCAGCGCAAGGGGAGCCGCAGCTTCGGCAAGGGGAACTTCAAGGCGCTGTTCGAGGCGCTGGAGCGGGAACAGGCGCGCCGCGGCAATTTGTAGGTGGGACAGGCCAGGAGGCCTGTCCCACCCTAACCCAGCTTGTAGATGGTCAGGCCGGAGAGTAGCTTCGGATAAAAGTCCGTGGACTTCTGGGGCATCACGCCGCCGCCGAATGAGATGCGCGCGACTTCCTCCACCGAGACGGGCTTGAGCAGGAACGCGACTTGCGCGGCGCCGCTGCGGGCCGCCTCCAGCGCCGCATCCAGCCCGCGCACGTAGCGCAGGTTTTTCTCTTCGCGAACGGCCTCTTCGCCGATGCCCAGCAAGCGCAGCAGCCGCTCGTGTAGCACGCGCACATCCAAGTGCCCGGCGGAATCGCGCGCCTCGATCAGGTACAGGCGGCTGCCCATGGCGGCGCCGATGATCGCGCGGCCGGGCGAATCCGTCCAAGCGCGCTGCAGCGCTTCGGCGCCGGGGATCTGCGCCACCTCGAAGCCCGCGGCAACCTGCCGGATGAACTCGCCGGCATCGAACCCCGTCACGCCGCTCACCAACCGGTGCGTCGCCAGGATCTTCAGCCCGGGCGAATGCATGTTCACGAACGTCATCATGACGCGATCCGCGCCGGGAAGGTTCGGGTTCTCGTGGCGGAACGCCAGCGCCGTTTCATAGCGGTGGTGTCCATCGGCGATGAGCAGTTTCTTATCGGCCATCAGTTGCTGGATGCGCGCGATGCGGCCGGCGTCCGCGATCTTCCAAAAGGAATGGCGCGCGCCGTCCTCGTCGGTGACATCGCCGGACGGTTGCGCCTGCGCGGCCTCGTCCAGCAGGTGGTCGATCTCGCCCGTGGGGTCGGGGTACAACATGAAGAGCTGGCCGAAGTGTGCGTGCGTGTGGCGTAGCAATTCCAGGCGATCCTTCTTGGGGCCGGACAGAGTCTGCTCGTGCCGGTGGACCACGCCCGCCGCATATTCCTCCACCGCGCCGAGACCGATGAAGCCCTTGCGCACCAGCCGCTCGCCCGAATCGGGCATGTTGAACTCCTGGAAATAGGCGAACAGGGCAGGCTCGTGGTCGCGCGCCAGGATGCCCTGTGAGGTCCAGTCTTGGAGGTGGCGCGCGGCGCGCGTATAAACGTTATCGCTTTCCGAGTCGGACTCTTGGCGCTCGCCGAGAATGATGCGCACCAGGTTGTACGGGCTGGCTTGCAAATAGCGCTGCCGCATCTCCGGCGAGATTTTGTCGTAGGGCTGGGTCACCAGGTTCTGGAGCCTGCCCGCCTTGGCGGTGTAGCGGTACGGTTGGAACGGAAAGATATTAGCCATGCGGAAGAGGAATCTTCAGAATAGCAGACGGGCGTTGGATGCTGGCGGAATACCGAGCCGCGACCGTCAGGGAGCGTTCTCCGCTGCCCGGCGCGACGCGCAGCAAGGCTTTCATGTTCAACGTGAGCACCACTGACGCGCCAGCACCGCCGAGTTGGCGGGACGGAATTGGAATGAGGTCTTTGGTCATCTGAAAGTGCCGAAATTTTCATGACCGCTTCCGCTAGCGCTTCTGTCCCTACCACGCGACGGCGCTCTTTCGGTGTGAGGGTGATACTTCTGCGACTCCGGCCCCCAATTGTAGAGCAACAAGAGTCGCATGTACATCGATGACGTAATCACCCGTTACTCTCCCCAATGCGGCCCCGCTTGCCGGTCGTGTACAGCGAGGCACGGAACAAGACCTTGGGCTCCCCGGCTGGCAGCTCATACAGGAAGCCAACCAGTAGTGGCCTGGCGATGGCTAGCTTGCCGCGACGGAGCGTGAGCCAGGCAGTGGTGGCCGAGATGGCTAAGGCGATAGTCGAAATGCTGAGGCTGAAAGGGTCTGCTGTCATGAACTATCGACGTCGCATAGGCCGTGCCGAACAGCGGAGTCTCTCGGCGCGCAGGTCGCGAATTGCCTTGGCCGTCTGCGCATGGGTGAGAGGCTTCTCTCCCGGCGGCGCGACCGCCACCAACAGGGACCCCTTCCGTACCAATTTCACTTTTCGCCGCGCAGATTCGACCACGAACATGCTGTCCCGATTCTACCGTTCATGTGCAGAGGCGGGACTGGGAGTCCCGCGCAGGCTGGGAGCCTGCCCCACTGGCGTCTCCGTTTGATAGACTGAGTAACACCAACTGCACTCAACAACCATGAAACGTCTTGCCTTGCTGGTACCCCTCGCCGTGGCTTGGGCGCTTCCTGCCGCCACGGTCAACCATCCCGCGGAGATCGCCCGTTCCGTGACCATCTATCGCGACACCTACGGTGTCCCGCACATCTTCGGGCCAACCGACGCGAGTTGCGTCTTCGGCTACGCCTACGCGCAGGCCGAGGACAATTTCTGGCAGATCGAGGACAGCTATCTGCGCGCGCTGGGCCGGGCTTCCGAGGTCTACGGAAAGAAGACGCTGGACGACGACCTGGTGATCCGCACGCTGGAGATTCCCCTGCTCGCAAAGGCGGAATACGAGCACTCGGCGGCTCCGGTACGCGCTCTGCTGGACGCGTTCGCCGAGGGGATCAACTACTACCTGGAGCGCCACCGCCAAGTACACCCGCGGCTGATCGCGCACTTCGAGCCGTGGTACATGCTGGCGTTCAACCGCTACGCGCTCTATTACCTTTTCCTCTACGGCGAAACGGGCATCCCCAAGGAAGACACAGGGAAAATGGAGGACCAGCAAGGCTCCAACATGTGGGCCATCCGGCCGTCGAAGAGCGCGACGGGCCACGCCATGCTGTTCATCAACCCGCACCAGCCGTTCTTCGGACCCGGCCAATGGTATGAGGGGCACGTGCACAGTGAGTCGGGCTGGGATATGTCCGGCGCTTCGTTCTTTGGCTCGGCGTTCCCGACGATCGGCCACAACGAACACCTGGGCTGGAGCCACACGGTAAACAAGCCGGACGTCTTCGATGTCTGGAAAGAGACTTTCGACAAGCCCGGCGATCGGCTGGCTTACCGCTACGATGGCAGCTATCGCCAGGCTACCGCGTGGACCGATTCCATCGTTATCAAGACGGACCAGGGTCCCGTCACACGCACTTACAAGATGATGAAGACGCATCACGGGCCGGTAGTCGCCGAGCGCGATGGGAAATCCCTGGCGGTGCGGTTCGCGCGCCTCGAGGAAGGCGGCCAGATCGCGCAATGGTACCAGATGTCCAAATCGCGCAACCTGGCCGAATTCCGCGCCGCTATGTCGCCGCTCGCCGTGCCGATGTTCAACGCCATGTATGCCGACGACGCCGGTAACATCTTCTACCTGTATAACGGGGCCGTGCCGCGGCGGTCGCCGAATTTCGATTGGTCGAAACCGGTGGATGGCAGCACGCCGGAGACCGAGTGGCATGGCTTCCACACTATCGACGAGCTGCCGCAGGTGCTGAATCCGAAATCCGGTTTCGTGCAGAACTGCAACTCCACGCCGTTCATGACGACCTTCGAGGGCAACCCCGATCCGGCGGAGTATCCGAAGTACATGGTGGGTGAAAGTGACACAGCGCGCGCCCGAATTTCCCGCCGCATCCTTTGGAACAAGGAAAAATTTACCTTCGACGAGTGGGCGCGGGCGGCGTTCGACACCTATGTGATCGAGGCGGAGACGGAGATTCCGCGGCTGGCGGAGCGTTGGGAGGCGCTGAAGCAGTCGGATGCGCCGCGGGCCGCGAAACTGACGCGCGCGATTGCGGAGCTACGCGCGTGGGACCACGTCAGCCGGGACTCGTCGGTTCCCATGACACTGTTCTCCTTGTGGTTCTGGAAGCAGGTGCAGGACGCCAAGGCCAAACAGGACCTCGTTGGGACGCTGGAAGGGGTCGTGTCCGACCTGGAGAAGGACTTCGGGACGTGGGAGGTGCCGTGGGGCGAGATCAACCGCTTGCAGCGGGCGCAATCGGGCGGGGAAGAGCCGTTTAGCGATGTGCGGGAGAGCCTGCCGGTGTCCGGCGGTCCGGGGCCGGTGGGTATTGTGTTCAATTTCTATGCCCGTCCGGAGAAGGGGCAGAAGGAGCACTTCGGCGTGGCCGGCCATTCGTTTGTAAGTGTGGTGGAGTTTGGGCCGAAGGTGGAAGCGAAGTCGATTCTGGTTTTTGGGGAGAGCGCCGATCCGAAATCGCCACATTACTTCGACCAGGCGAAGCTTTACGCGAATCGGCAGTTCAAGCCGGCGTGGTTCGAATTGACGGATATACAGGCGCACACCGAGCGCACGTATCATCCTGGGGAGTAAGGGGAGCGGGTCCAGGGACCCGTGCCAGGGGGCACCCCAACCGGGGGTCTGCCCCACTTTGCATTGGCAATAAAAGTGCTCATTCGTGCAACTATGGCACCGGTGGCGAGTCCGGCGGCGGGTTACGTCTGGGAGGATCCCGGCGACTCGATCATGATCCAGGTCAGTCTGGACCTGATCGAGCGGTTGGGCGCGGCGGTGCAGCAGGGCCTGGGTGCAGGGCCGCGCGGCAATGAAATAGGTGGGATTCTGTTGGGCCGGACGCTGCCTGGTTTTGGGCGGGCGGTGCTGATCGAGGATTTCGAACTGGCGCCTTGTGAGCACTTGCGTGGCGCATCTTACGCACTCTCTCCGAAGGACAAGCGGCTGCTGGGTACACGGCTGGCGAGGCGCGCGGGGCGGCAGGTAGTGGGCTATTTCCGCAGCCATACGCGGCCAGGGATGTATCTGGATCAGGACGATTTCGCGGTCTTCGGCCGTTACTTTCCGGAAGCCTGGCAGGTGTTCCTGCTGGTGAGGCCTTCGACGGAGGGTCCGGCGACGGGCGGGTTCTTCTTCTGGGAGGATGGCGACGTTAACCGGAGATCGCCCTACCGCCAGTTTCCGTTCGACGGCGCGCGGCTGGTCGAGGGCGATTTCCCGATTACCGGCGGACAGCCCGCCGTGGCTCCGGCTCCGCATCCCGTGCCCCTACTGGTTCCGAAGCCCAAGACGCGCGTGCGCCGCAGGATACCATCGCTGCCGTGGGTGGTGGTGCCCTCGATCGCGGTCCTGTTTCTCATAGCGGGTCTTTTTGTTTCGGAAAAGCCGGCGCCGCCGCGCGAGACTGCGGCAGTGAAGGCCAGGCCGCCTGTTGAGCCGCTGCTGCCGGAGCCGGTTCCCCAGACGGCGCTGAGCACGCCGGCGCCGCCGGTCGAGCAGGTGACGCAAACGCCGGAGGCAGTCAGCCCGATAGCGACTCCCAAGCCGAAGCTCGCGAAAAAGGTGCTGCCGAAACCGGCCGTGCCGCCACCGGTGACGGTCGCACGCATGCCGTCGCGCGAAGTCGAACCGCCGCCGGCGCTGGCCGCTCCCATCGCGACGCTTGAACCGAACCTGGCTGCCGTCTTGCCCTCCAGGGTGAGTGCCGCGCCTCCACCAGAGGCCGAAGTGAGCTATGAGGTTCCGCGGCCAGGGGTCTTCCGGAGCATGTGGCACAAGATCGATGTGCCAGCGTCTCCGATCAAGAAAGTTGCGCCGATGAAATCCGCGGATGCCGGGGCCGACGCACGACCAGTGGACGTGAAGGTGTTTATCGACGAGTCGGGCAATGTGACCCGCGCGCAGGTGCTGACGAAGGGCAGCGACATGGCGAGCGCGGCACTGAGCGCCGCGCGCCAGTGGCAGTTCACGCCGGCCCGCAAACACGATAAGGCCGTAGCGAGCGAGATGGTGCTGCACTTCCGCTTTTAGTCAGGCCTGCACCCAGCGGCGGGCCTTCATTTCAAACCGGGGCAGACTTCCTTGGGGAACCTGGGACACCGGGATACGCAACGCGAAGGCGTTGGTCAGCGCCGCTTCCAAACGGTGCGTCAGAGTGGAATCGTGGGCGTGCGCGGGCGCGGCTTCGACCTGGATGCTCAGTTCAGGGAGCGTGCGGTGGTTTTGAATCTCGACCCGGTACTCGCCAACGGCGTCGAAGCCGCGCAGAATATTCTCCACAGCGCTGGGATATACGTTGACGCCGCGCACGACTAACATGTCGTCGGTGCGGCCCAGTATCCCGCCGGTGAGGGCCAAGTCACTAGTTCCGCATTCACAACGACCTTCTTGCGCAGCCTGCACCATGTCGCTGGTGCGATAGCGTATCAGCGGCGATCCCAGGCGGCCGAGGTTAGTCAACACTAACTCGCCTGTAACTCCGCGCGGCGCGGGCTGGCCGGTCAGGGGGTCAATCACTTCCGCGATGTAGGAGTCTTCGATCACGTGCAGCACGCCGGGGCGCTTCGGACAACCGTAACTGACGGGACCGATCTCGGTCATGCCATGATGGTCCACCACGCGCGCGCCGCGCCAGAGTTTCGAAATGTGGCTGCGCGTGGCTGTTACGCTGCCGCCTGGTTCGCCGGCTACGATCAACGTTCGCACCTTCGACGCGCTTAGATCGATATTCTCCTCGGCGGCGACCTCGGCCAGGCGGATGGCGTAGGTGGGGGTGCAGCAGAGAACTGTGGCGGAGGTTTCTATGATGGTGCGCAATCGCGCGGCGCTGCGCATGCCGCCTCCGGGTATGGCGAGGCAGCCCATGCGTGCGGCAGCATCGAACCCGACCCAGAATCCGAGGAAGGGCCCGAAGGAGAAGGCGAAGAAGATGCGGTCCCCAGCACCGGCGCTGGCTGCCTGGTAGACGCGGGTCCAGTTGCCGATCATCCAATCCCAGCTCTCGGGTGTGTCCAGCCAGCGCATGGGAGTACCGGTAGTGGTCGCGCTGGTCTGGCAGAAGCGGGTATAGCGATGAAGGGGATAAGTCAGGTTCGAGCCATAGGGCGGATGCGACTGCTGGTCTTCGATTAACTCCTGTTTGAGAGTGAAGGGCAGGCTGGCGAGGTCCGCGTCCGGGGTGAGGCCATGCAGTTTGGCGGAGTAGAAGGGATTTGCGGGAAGGATGGCCGCCAAAAACTGGTGCAACTTCGCTAACGGCATGACTCCACGACTTCTCCGGCGGCCAACGGCTTGCCGTGCTTGAGCGGCTCGGGCACGGCCGCGAACTTGGCCACCGCGTCGAACAGCGGTCGAAAGTCGCGGAACAAGTTGCCGATCAGGCAGTCCGTCATGTCGCCTTTAAGCTGCGGAAACTCGGTGATGAACGCGCGGAAGCTGAACGCCTGGTTATAGAAGGCGTAGACCAGCTTGCGCATGGCCTCGATCCCGTCGCAGACCTGCGCGCCATACGCGGCGAAGCGGGACGCGGAGACGTCGCCCGCCTGCAAAGCCGCGTCCACGGCGTCGGCGGCAAGTTCCCCGCTGCGCAGCGCCAGCATGACGCCGGACGAGAACACGGGGTCCAGGAAACCGAAGGCGTCGCCCGCCAGGACGAGTCCGTCGGCGGCGCAGTGCCGCGACCGATAGGAGTATTCTCCAGTGACACGGTAGGGTCCGAATTGTTGGCCGCCCGCCAGGTGGTTTTCGATCCAGGCGTTTTTCTTGACTTCGCGGTGGAAGATAGCGGTCAGGTCGCGCGTGTCTTTATAGAGATAGTCCTTCTCAGCGACGACTCCCACACTTACTATGTCGTCCGCCAAAGGAATATACCAGAACCAACCTTTTTCCGGGACATAAGCTACGGTGGTGGCGCCTTCATCGATGCCGGGGTCGCGCAGAGCGCTTTTGTAGTAAGTCCAGACGGCGATTTTATTCAGGTACGGATCGCGCACTTTCCAGCCGTTACGCGTCACCGAGAACGCGTCGCGCCCGGTGGCGTCTATGGTGATCGGAGCGTGGAACTCGAGCGCCAAGCCATCCTTGGTCACAGCTCTGACTCCGGTGACTGCGCCATCCGGCTGAATCAGTTCACGGGCCGTTATCTCTTCGATCACCTCCGCGCCTTTCTCGCGGGCGTTGTCCAGCAGCAGTTGGTCGAACTCGCTGCGCAAAACCTGCCAGGTAGCGGAAGCTTCGTGCGCGAGTTGTTGCGAAAAGTAGAACGGCACGGAGGCGCGTCCGCTGGCGCCGACGAACTGCACGCTGTGTTTTCGGGTGAAATGCGAAGCCTTCATGCGGTCCAGCACGCCGATGCGTTCCAGCGTGAAGTAACCGTAGGGCAGCAATGATTCGCCGATGTGATAGCGCGGAAACTTTTCCTTCTCCAGCACCACTACGCGCCGGCCTTTGGCGGCCAGCACGGCGGCGGCCGTAGAGCCGGCCGGGCCACCTCCGATCACGATTGCGTCATAGGAGCTTGTGGTGGCAGTCATGGCAGGCCGACAGCCTGCCCCACCAAGTGTTCGGGCAGGAAGAACTCGTAAAGCAACCGGTCGACCTGCAATAGACCGTCGCGAGTGAGACGCAAGCTGTCCGCGTCCGTGGTGAGGAAGCCTCGGTCGCGCAACATCTTTACAGGGACGGCAAAGCGCTCCTGGATCCGAACTCCGAACTTGCTCTTGAAGTACTGATCGCGCACATGTCCCAGTTTCATCTGCAGGATTAGCTCTCGAATCATGCGCTGTTCTTGTGTGAGAGTCAACGCACGGTAGATCGGAAGAACGCCATGGCGCAGTTTGTCGGAATAGGTCTCGAATTCATGCTCGTTCTGGAAGTGAGTGCCCTGGACGTGTGAGAAAGAGGCGACACCCAGGCCGACCATGTCCGCACCGGACCACAGAAGGTCGGTGTAGACAAAGCGCGTCTTCGTAGGATTCTTGACCGCCGTGTAAGCGCTGCGCACGGTGTAGCCCGCATTTTCCAGTTCGGAGAAGGCGTAACCGACCCACTCGCGCTTGGTCTTCCAGGTGGCGACCGGGGCGACCGACTGTCCCGTAACTTTCATCTCTTTGAAGATGGTGGTGTTGTAGGGAACTTCCATCTGGTAGATGGTGACGCTGTCCGGATCCAGCTCGATGGTCTTCCGAACGCATTCGCGCCAGTTGGCGGTAGTCTCACCCACCATGCCGGCGATGAGATCGATATTGATCTGCGGGAAGCCGATGGAGCGCGCGAAGCGGTACGCGGGTCCGATTTCTTTCGATGTGTGCGCGCGGCCGTTGACCTTCAGGATCTCGTCGTCGAAATTCTCGATACCCAGGCTGAGACGCGTGACTCCCAGATCCTTAATCACCTGGAGTTTGCCTTCGGTAAGGGTTCCGGGTTCGCATTCGAAGGCGACTTCGTCGGCTTCATCCCACGGCAGCAGGCGCTTCATACGCTCGACCAGGCTGGAGAGTTGCCGGGAGGAAATGTAAGACGGTGTCCCGCCTCCAAAGTAGATGAATTTCGGCTTGCGGCCGCCGATGAAGGCTTTTTCGGAGTAGAGGGTCAGTTCCTGGATCGCGGTATCCAGATAACCTTCCACTTCGGCGGCATTCTTGTCGGTATAGACTTTGAAGTAACAAAAGTGACAACGCTTCCGGCAAAAGGGGATGTGGAGGTAGATGCCCAGAGGCGTGTGGGGCGCGGGCAGGCGGTCTAGCGCGGCAAAGACGTCGCCAACGTGAGCCGGACTCCAGAAGGAGTACGGGGGATAGTTGGAGACGAAATAGCTGCCGGCGGTGGTTTGTTCTGTTTCAGTGTCGGTCGGCATCCTGTCAGCGTCCCAGTTGATTCATTATACCGCTCCCTTACCCGCGCAGGCCGGGGGCCTGCCCCACATTGCCGAATTGACTGCCCCACAAGGTGGATAGTAGAAATTAGAACAGCAGCTTCAGGCCCAGTTGCAGGCGGCGCGGATTGCCCGCCGAAAGAATTTGCCCGAACGTGGGCGAGCCGATGAAGTTGTCGGGCAGGCCGAAGTTCGTGCGATTGAGCACATTGAATGCCTCGACGCGGAATTGCACCGTGGCGCGCTCGCGAATCGCCGTATTCTTCACGAGCGATAGGTCGACAGTGGCCATGCCCGGCCCTTCGACCGTGTTTCGGCCGGAGTTGCCGAACGTGCCGTAGGGCGGAATGGCGAATGCCGACGTATTGAACCACTCGTTGGCCGTGGGATTGGAGAGCCGGGGGCTCCCGACTACGTTCGGCCGGTCGTTGGCGCCGAAGCCCAGGCTATCGATGCCGGTGTTGCTGTTGTCGAAATCCGGCAGCAGCGACACGGTGAAAGGCTGGCCGGTCTGGAACTGGAGAATGCCGAACGTCTGCCAGCCTTTGAGCCAACGGGAAGCCTTGCCGAACGGCAGGTCGTAGGCGTAGCTGGCGACGAACCTGTGGCGGACATCGAAATTGGAAAGCCCCCGCTCCGCACGCAGGTTATAGCTGTCCTGCGGGAAGTTGGGATCGCCGGCGCTCGAAAAGAAGCTCGAGCCGTTGTCGATCGACTTGGCAAACGTGTAAGAAGCCAGCAGAGACAATCCGAAATTCAACCGCTGTTCGAAGCGCGCCTGCAGGCTGTGATAGATGGAATTGCGGTTGGACTCCATCAGGTCGATATCGGCAAATGCGGCCACCGGACGCTGGTAGGTTTGGGCCGGCGTGGGCGGCGGTTGGTTGATGTCGCGCGCGCCGATCAGCCCGGTGCCCTTCGAACCGACGTAGCCTATTTCGAGCATCCGGCTGCCGCCCAGAGACCGCTCGATATTGAAGTTCCATTGCTGCACATAGGGCGTGCGCAGATCGCGCTGGAAGGCCAGCGCGGAGGACGGCGTGGGCAACGGAAAATTATTGGGGAACGGGTTGGAGAGCAACAGCGGAGCCGTGGGGCCGAGCGGGTAGTACACGTTGAAATTGAAATAGGGCGGGCTGAAGTAGAGGCCCTCGCCCGGCGCCAGCGACGACTGATCGTAGTAGATGCCGTAGCCCGCGCGCACCACCGTGCGCGGCGACCCGGCGGGCGTCCAGGCCAGGCCCAGGCGCGGGGCGAAATTGTTGCGGTCGGGGAGGTAGCCGCCGCGCGGCATGCCGCCGGTGCCCACGGGTACCAGCGTCTGGGTCGCCTGATCGTACAGGTTGGCATGGTTTTGCGCGTCCACGCCGGGCGAGTTGTATTCGTAACGCACCCCCAGAATCAGCGTTAGATTGGGGCGCAGGCGCCAGGTGTCATTGGCGAAAAAGTTGTAGCTGTAGGTGCGCAGATGCTCCGGGTTATTGAGCGTGGCGACGCCGGAATCCGTCGCCAGGCCCAGCAGCAACTCTTCCAGGGCATTGCCGGTGAACAATCCAAGGAAGTCGATGAAGCCGCGCGACTCCACGTCGCGGTAGGCGTTTTGCTGGAGGACACGGAAGTCGGCGCCGAATTTCGCCAGGTGGCGGCCGTGCACCCAGGTCAGGTTGTCGGTCAACTGATACACGTTGGTGACGCCATGCTGCGGGTTGTTGGATTCGTCGCCGAGCGGCGAGAATCCGGTGACCGAGATGGAGGTGAGTCCGAAATCGCGCGGGTTGGTGGAAATCTGCGGCAACCCCACCTGGCCGTTGACGTCGTGCCCAATATCCTGCTGAAAAACGCCCAGCGAGACGCGGTCGAATCCGGCGCGGATTTCGTTGAGCAAGGCTGGCGTGAAGACGTGCGTTTCGGCGAGCATGGCATTCTGCGCGCGGCTGGGGACGTTGTCGCCGTAGCCGGGCACCAGGGGAAAGCTGGGGCCGGTGAACGGCTCGAACAGACTGTTGTCGCCGAAGCTATAGCGGAAGGTCAACTGAGAAGAAGGCGCGAGCGAATGATCGAGGCGCAGATCGAACTGATCGTCGCGCACGCGCCCGGCGGGTGAGGACACATAGTTCTGGTTGGGCACGTTGCGGTTGGGCGCAGGATAAAGCGCGGCGATGGCCAAGCCGGCCGGGTTCAGATAGTAGCTCGGGATTTTGAGGTTGGGGAACGGCGCGCCGGTAGTGGGATCGATAGGGATCCGGCTGCTCTGGGAGAAATCGCCGGTGCGTTCGGCCAGTGTGGGCACATTGGTAACTTGGGTGATGCCGGTGCTGTCGCGCGTTCCCTGATAGTCGGCGAAGAAGAAGGTGCGGTTCTTGACGACCGGTCCGCCGACGGTGCCGCCGAACTGGTTGCGCTGGTCCTGCGGCGCGGAGGCGTCGGATGGCGCGAAATAATTGCGCGCGTCGAAGATGGCGTTGCGGAAGAATTCGTAGGCCGTGCCATGGAACTGGTTGCCGCCGGATCGCAGCACGACGCTGACTTGTCCGCCGCCATCGCGTCCGAAGGAGGCGTCGTAGGTGCTGGACAAGACCTCGAATTCGCGCACGGCATCCACGGGCGGGCTGACCGCCGTGCCATTGAGCTTGGGGTCGCCGTTATAGACGCCGTCGAGCAGGAAGCCGTTCGAGTCCTCGCGCGCGCCGTTGATGTTGATGGCGAAGGAGCCGCGCACGGAGGCAGCGGAGCCCTCCGCGGCAGGCACTACGCCGGGCAGCAGCAGGCTCAACTCGAAGAAATCGCGGCCATCGAGCGGCAGCCCTTGCACCTGGCGGTTGTCGATGACACCGCCGACGGTGGAAGAGTCGGGGCGCAGCAGGCTGCGCTTGGCCGTGACGGTGACTTGCTCGGTGGTTTTGCCGGGGAGCAAGGGCACTTCGACGCGGATCTCCTGGTTCAGATCGAGGACCAAGTCCTGGACGTGGGGGCGGTAACCGGGCGCGTCCACTTCCAGGCGGTAGGTCCCGGGATCGAGCAGGGTGACGAGGAAATCGCCCTGCGGGCCGGTGATGGCGGTGCGCTTTTGGTTGGTTTCCTGGTCGACGAGCGCCACGGCGGCGCCGGAGACCGCTGTCTTGGTGGCGTCGGTGACCTGTCCGCCTATAGAGCCGCGCGTGGATTGCGCGTATAAGGACGCGGCGGCCAGCAGAATGGAGATCAGGGATGCTTTCACTTGGATTCTCGAATGCGCGTTGTTCAACTTTATCTACTATAGCTTGATGTTTGGATAGACGGGCGGGTGGGCAGGAGGTTTGGGCAGGGCTGACGCTTGCGGGGTGTGATCACCGGTGTATGATGGGGAAGCGCGCCATCCATGGTTGGTGAAACCCTCGGAACCTATCAAATCGTCGAGCGCTTGGGGGAGGGCGGTATGGGAGTGGTGTACCGCGCACTGGATGTGCGCCTGAAGCGCACCGTCGCCATCAAGGTTCTCTCGCCGGGAAAGCACGGCGACGACGATCGCCGCCTTCGCTTTCTTCAGGAGGCGCGCGCGGCCTCCGCCCTGAACCATCCCAACATCGTCGTCA
>OCTA010001101.1_pt1 | contig 25029 bp, 21 predicted proteins | sample 1538991 | NCBI WGS metagenome assembly OCTA01 (sample SAMEA3539302, study PRJEB22396) | soil metagenome | biome: tundra; feature: field; material: soil | place: USA | collected 2010-05 | depth 0.15 m | reverse complement strand
GGATACTGGTATTTCGGCCCGATGCAGTGGATGGTGGGCCTCGACCACCCCGGCGACATCATCTGCATCGGGCCGAAATACCAGTATCCGTACTCGCAGGCGGACGGAGCAAACACGCACCTCACGACGGCCGGCTACGAGATGCTGGGCGAAAAATACGCGCAGGTGTACTTCGACAAGGTGGTGCTCGGCCAGAACTGGCAGCCGCTGCAGCCGATCAGCGTCGACGTCAATGCCAACGTCATCAACGTGCACTTCCACGTGCCCACGCCGCCCCTCCAGTGGGTCGACGACAGCGTGCTTCCGCCGCCGCAACAGGCGGTCGCCGAGTGGGTGAACGGCAAGGGCTTCGAGGTCTCGGCCGCCGGGCCGGCGGCCACCATCGATTCGGTGCAGATCGTCGGCGACGACACGGTGCAGATCACCTGCAGCCCCAGCACCAGCTTCGGCGGGATCTCTAGCGTCGGCTACGCCTTCACGGCCAACGCGACCGCGATGCCCAACGGAACCTACCGCTGGGGGCAACTGAGCGACTCCGACGTCTTGGTCGGCGCCACCAGCCAGACGACCCAGGCGAACCACGCCGTCTCGTTCCAGGTCCCGCTGCCGTCCTGGACGGCGCCAGGGAGCCCGTAACAGGTAGCGCGAGGGGAGGCGCCATGAAGCCTCGCCGCCGGAGCCCACTCCGCCACGCTCAGATCCATCTCCCCCCTCTCGACGCGGGCGACGCGCTCACCCTCGCCGACATCTTCGAACGCGCCACCGCCGCCGTCTGGCGCGCCCACGGCGACCGCATGGCAGAGCTTATCGAGCTCCGCGCCGCCGCCCGGCGGGCGCCCAAACCGGAGTGCGTCCCCGACGGCTAGATTTTCGACGACGACCTCTTGTGACCCGTGACGGGCCTGACCGAACGGAGACGTATAGGCGCTTACCCCCTTCGGCGTCCAACCGAAACTGAAGTCCACGTCGGAGGGACTAAAGCCGAACCCCTTGAAGATCGGACCGAGTAGCTTCTGCGCTTCGGGACTGAGCTTGTAGTGCTAATAAAGGATTTCATCCCGAAAATGGATCGTTCGAGACGCAGGCCTCAACGATCGTGTTGCGCCTAATGCGCCGAGGGATCGCCGCGCCACGGACCTAGGGGGTCGTATCGGCCAGTGAAACGGCGGCCGAGAAGGGGCTTTCGTCGATGGCTTCGCCGTGTCCGCCGCCCTCGTCGGGATGATACCCGGCCTCCCCGTGATCGGTATCGTCGAGCCCCTGTTCCTCGCTCTCGATGCTGGGACGCAGGCCCAGCGCCGCCTTGAGCGCGAAGGCGATCACCGCCGTGGCGCCGACCGACAGCGCCAAGGTCAGCCCCATCGCCTTGAGCTGCTCGATCCAGAGGGTCTTGCCGACGATGCCGCCCAGGTTGGTGGCCAGGTTCGGGTTGGCCTCGGGGCTGGCGAAGAAGCCGGTGCAGAGCGCCCCCAGGGTGCCGCCCACGCCGTGCACGCCGAAGGTGTCGAGCGCGTCGTCGTACTTGAAGAACGCCTTGAGCTTGGTGCAGGCCAAAAAGGGGACGACGCCGGCCAACAGGCCGATGATGACGGCGCTCGACGGTGTGACGAATCCGGACGCCGGTGTGATGACGACCAGCCCGGCGACCGCGCCCGAGCAGAAGCCCAGCACGGTCGGCTTGCCGCGCGTGAGCCACTCCAGCGCTGGCCAGACGGTGGCGGCGACGGCGGTGGCCAGCGTGGTGGCGGTGAAGGCGGTGGCCGCGATGCCGTCCGCGGCGACCGCGCTGCCGGCGTTGAAACCGTACCAGCCGACCCAGAGCATCCCGGTGCCGATCGTGGTCAAGACCACGCTGTGGGGAAGGAAGGCGCGGCGATCGAACCCCGTGCGCTTGCCGAGGATCAGGCAGAGCACCAGGGCCGACCAGCCCGACGACATGTGAACGACCGTCCCGCCCGCAAAGTCGATAGACCGGATCGATGCCCCGGCATTCCAGACGCCGTTCATGAGGCCGTCCGCGCCCCACACCATGTGGGCCAGCGGGAAATAGACCACGAACATCCAGATCGCGATGAAGGCCATGACCGCCGAATACTTCATCCGCTCGGCGATGGCGCCGACGATGAGGGCGGGCGTGATGATCGCGAACATGAGCTGGTACATCGCGAACACGTTCTGTGAAACCCAGGCGCCGTAGTCGGGGTTGGGCGCCGAGGTCACCCCCCGGAGCCAGGCGAACTTCAGGCTGCCCAGAAAGGGCGTCCCGTGGGCGAAGGTGAGGCTGTAGCCGGCGGCCCACCACAAGATGGTGACGAGGCCCGCGCAGCCGAGACACTGCGCCATGACCGACAGGACGTTCTTCCGCCGCACGAGGCCGCCGTAGAAGAGCGCCAGCCCGGGGAGCGTCATGAACAGCACGAGCGCGCTGGAGGTCATCATCCAGGCGTTGTGGCCGGGGCCGGGGGACGAGAGATATTTCGGCGTCCCATTGGTCACGTACGCCTCCAGATCGGCGACCCGCGCCGCCAGATCGGGCGCGGCGGCGGGCGCGGCGACGACGGCCGACTGCGCAAACGCCACCGTGGCAGCAAGGGCGCTCACGGCCATGAAGCCGAGGACGATCAACGTGGCGAGCGACGACGTTCGGTTGCGGTGCATCCCCATGGCGGATCCTTTTTCTCGATGCCGGTATTGGCAGGCGCGGCGAGGAGGCGCGCGGCCGAATCTTCGCGACTTGATGGATCGGGATCAAGCGCTCATTGACTAAATATTGTCTTATTAGAAACGTTGGCGAAATGCTCTGTTTACGAACCCGAAATAATTCGACCGGGCGTCGAAAAAAAATTGGTCGGCCCTGTCGATCGGCCTCGGCGTCGATCGACCGATGAGGGGACGCTTGGTCCCGAACCAACCACCAAGGAGAGATTCCATGCAGTACATGCTGCTCATCTACGGGAACGAAGAAGGCATGAAGACCGCGACGCCGGGTGACCGGGAGGCCATGTTCAAGGCCTACGGCGAGTTCACCGCCAGCATCGTCAAGTCGGGGAACATGAAGGCGGGCGATGCGCTGCAGCCGACCAGCACCGCCACCACCGTCCGGGTCCGCGATGGCAAGACGCTGACCACCGACGGTCCCTTCGCGGAGACCAAGGAACAGCTCGGGGGCTACTACCTGGTCGAGGCCAAGGACCTCGACGAGGCGAGCAAAATCGCCGCCCGGATCCCGGGCGCCCGCGTGGGCAGCATCGAGGTGCGGCCGGTCATGGCGATGCCCGCCGACTACCCGCGGCCCAAGGCCTGATCGCTGTTGTGTCCGCCCGGGGCGATATGCTGGGCTCCGGGCGGGCGATGGCTTCAGGAAGCGAGACGGTCGAGCGCGTCTTTCGGCAAGAGCGGGGGCGAATCCTCGCGACGTTGATTCGCCTGGTCGGCGACATCGATCTCGCCCAGGAGTCTCTGGCCTCTGCGCTGGAGGCGGCGCTCGTGCAGTGGCCGGCCGAGGGGACGCCCGAGAACCCCCGCGCCTGGTTGATCCGGACCGCGCGCAACAAGGCGGTCGATCGGCTGAGGCGCGGCGCCCTCTTCGAAGAGAAGCGCGCCGCGCTCGAGCTGGAGACGGCGCTGGCCAGCCCGGCCGCGCCCGACGTCGAGGAACCCGTGGACGATCGGCTCCGACTGATTTTCACCTGCTGCCACCCGGCGCTCGCGGTCGAGGCGCAGGTGGCGCTCACGCTGCGGACGCTGGGCGGCCTCGAGACCGAGCAGATCGCGCGCGCGTTCTTGGTGCCGGTCGCCACCATGGCGCAGCGGCTGGTGCGGGCCAAGGCCAAGATCCGGCAAGCGGGCATCCCGTACCGCGTGCCGGAGCCCGACGAGATGCCGGCCCGGCTGGATGCGGTCCTGGCGGTGATCTATCTGATCTTCAACGAGGGGTACGCGGCCAGCTCGGGCGCGGCGCTGGTCCGCCGCGAGACCTGCGAGGAGGCGATCCGGCTCGGGCGTCTGCTGGTCGAGCTGATGCCCGCCGCCGCCGAAGCGCGCGCGCTGCTGGCGCTGATGCTGCTGCAGGACGCGCGCCGCGACGCGCGTGTCGACCCGGACGGCGAAATCATCTTGCTCGAGGAGCAGGATCGCGCCCGCTGGGATCGCGGGGCGATCGAGGAGGGGCTGTCGCTCATCGACGGCACGCTGCGCGCCGCCTTCCCGGGACCGTACGCGCTGCAGGCGGCGATCGCCGGCGTGCACGCGCAGAGCGCGCGTGCCGAGGAGACCGATTGGATCCAGATCGTCGGTCTCTACACGCTGCTCGGCGAGCTCCATCCGTCGCCGGTGGTGTCCCTGAACCACGCCGTCGCGATCGCGATGGCGACGGGACCCGCCGAGGGCCTGCGCCGGATCGAGGCGCTGGCGGCCAGCGGCGCGCTCGCCGACTACCACCTGCTGCCGGCCGCGCGCGCCGATCTGCTGCGCCGCCTCGGCCGCTTCTCGGAGGCCGCCGCCGCCTACCGGCAGGCTCTCGCGTTGGCGGGCAACCAGTCCGACCGCCGTTTCCTGCAGCGCCGTCTGATCGAAGTCGGCGGCGCCGTCCCGCCGAACTGATCGAGTTCGGAACCCTGGGAGGGTTCCGAGCCTCCCGCGAAGGGCTCGTGCCGGCGAAGCCGGCCCGCGCCCACGCGATCGAGCCCTCGCTCTTAGGTCGCGGCCAACCGTGAGGCGTACTGCGTTTCGTAGTAGTCGCGGTAGGCGCCGCTGCGGATGCGATCGGCCCAGGCGGGATTGGCGCGGTACCAGGCCACGGTGTCGGCGAGACCCTGGTCGAAATTGTGGCGTGGGCGCCAGCCGAGCTGCTCGCGGACCTTGCGCGCGTTCATGGCGTAGCGGCGGTCATGGCCGGGCCGGTCGGGGACGTGGCGGATGAGGGACTCGTCGCGGCCGGTCAGCCGCAAGATGGTGCGCACGACGTCCATGTTGGGACGCTCGTTCTCGGCGCCCACGTTGTAGACCTCTCCGGTCGTGCCGCGTTCGAGCACCAGGTCGACCGCCTCGCAGTGATCCTCGACGTGGATCCAGTCGCGCACGTAGAGGCCGTCGCCATAGACCGGCAGCGGCTTGCCCTCGAAGGCGTTCAGAATCATGAGCGGGATCAGTTTCTCGGGAAACTGAAACGGGCCGTAGTTGTTGGAGCAGCGGGTGATGACGGTGTCCATGCCGTGGGTGTGGTGAAAGGCCATCACGAAGTGATCGGCGGCGGTCTTGCTGGCCGAGTAGGGGCTGCGCGGCGAAACGGGCGTGGTCTCCTCGAAGGCGCCCTCCGGTCCCAGGGAGCCGTAGACCTCGTCGGTCGAGACCTGAAGGAACCGCCGCACCCCGGCGGCGCGCGCCGCCTCTAGGAGGCGCAGCGTTCCCACCACGTTGGTGTCGAGAAACGGCTCGGCCGACAGGATGCTGCGATCGACGTGGCTCTCGGCGGCGAAGTGCACGATCGCGTCGATGGCGTGCGTTCGCAGCAGCTCCAGCATCTTCGCGCCGTCGCGAATGTCCGCCCGCACGAAGAGGTGCTTCGAGTCGCCTTCGAGATCGCGCAGGTTCTCCAGGTTGCCGGCGTAGGTGAGGGCGTCGACGTTGACCACCAGGGCGTCGGGCCGCTGCCGCCGCGCCAACCGCACGTACGACGAGCCGATGAAGCCGGCGCCTCCCGTGACCAGCAGGTTCATGGGCGCGCCCCGAGCAGCTTCTCGATCCCGGCACGCACTTCGTCGCGGATGTCGGCCCGGCGCAGCGCGTAGTGCACCAGCGCCACCACGTACCCCGCCCGATCGCCGACGTCGAAGCGATTGCCCTCCACCTCCAGCCCGTGCAGACCTCGGCGCGCGCACAGCGTCGCGAGCCCGTCGGTGAGCTGAATCTCGTCGCCGCGGCCGGGCGGCGTCGCTTCCAGGATCTCGAAGATCTCGGGCGGCAGCACGTAACGTCCGATGATCGCGAGCCGCGACGGCGCGGTCCCCGGCGCCGGCTTTTCGACGAGCTGCCGGACGCGCAGCTCGCGGGGCGCGGTCCGATCGCCGTCGATGATTCCGTACAGGTGCTCTTGCCCGGCCGGCACCTCCTTGAGACCCACCACACCGGTGCCGGTGCGCGCATACACGTCGATGAGCTGGCGGATGCCGGGAACCTCGGCGTCGAGCAGATCGTCGCCGAGCAACACGGCGAACGGCTCGTCGCCCACGGCGGCGCGCGCGCAGAGGACCGCGTGCCCGAGCCCGCGCGCCTCGCCCTGTCGCACCGAAACGAAGCGGGCCAGCTCGGTGAGTCGACGGACCGCCGCCAGATCGTCCTTCTTCCCGCGGCGCTCCAGCAGCGCCTCCAGCTCGGGCGCCCGATCAAAATGGTCTTCGATGGCCGACTTGCCGCGCGCCGTGATGAAGATGATCTCTTCGATGCCGGCCGCCACGCACTCCTCGACGATGATCTGGATGCTGGGCACATCCACCAGCGGCAACATCTCCTTGGGGACTGCCTTGGTCGCCGGCAGAAATCGCGTTCCAAGGCCGGCGACGGGCACCACCGCCTTGCGGACTTTTTTCAGGGTCGGGTCTCCCATGGGCCCGCCACTTTAGCCCGTTTTGAGCGTCCCGCCATCGTGCTGGATGGGGATCTGATAGGCTGCGCCCATGAGCTCAACTCCACCCAACCCGGCCCGCGCCTCCGAGCGAATCGGCGGCGTCTACATCGTCCCGCTGCGCGCCTTCTCCGACGATCGCGGCTATTTCTTCGAGAGCTTCCGCCGCTCGTGGATTCCGGGGGTGGGCGACATGGTGCAGGGGAACGTGTCGTTCTCCCAAGCGGGCGTGCTGCGCGGCATGCACTATCACCTCAAACAGGCCGACTTCTGGTTGGTCCCCTCGGGACGCGTGCGCGCGGCCCTCTTCGACCTCCGCGTGTCGTCGCCGACGCGCGGCCACACGGAGATGCTGGATCTCGGCCAGGACCATCCCTTCGGTCTCTACATTCCCAAGGGGGTCGCCCACGGATTCTGCGCGGTGGTCGATTCCTTCATGACCTACCTGGTGGACGAGTACTACGACAACAGCGACGAGCGCGGCGTGCGCTGGGACGATCCCGCGCTGGGCCTGGATTGGCAGGTCAAAAAGGCGATCGTGTCGGAGCGGGATCAGGAAAATCCGATGCTGGCGGACATTCCCGCGGACGCGTTGCCGCGCTGAATTCCGCTCTGTTCGCCGCGCCGAACGGGCGGTCGGGCTCGACGCAGCGCAGCCATTTGGCGCTGGAGATCGCCTCGGCAGTCGCCTAGGCTGGCCATTCATCTTGGGAGCTCCATCATGAATGTCCAACTCTTCGACAGCACCCTGCGCGACGGCACCCAGAGCGAGGGTCTCTCTCTGTCTGTCGAGGACAAGCTCAAGATCGCGCGTCTGCTCGACGGCTTCGGCATTCATTTCGTCGAGGGCGGCTACCCGGGATCCAACCCCAAGGACGTGGAGTTCTTCCAGCGGGCCAAGTCGGTCAACTTTCGCCACGCCAAGCTGACCGCGTTCGGGATGACCCGCAAGGCAGGCGGGCGCGCCGAGACCGACCCGATCCTGGCGGCGATGGTGGCCGCGGAGACGCCCGCCGTGGCGGTGGTCGGCAAGACCTGGACCTTGCACGTCACCAAGATCGTCGGCACGACGCTGGACGAGAACCTGGCGATGATCGCGGACAGCGTCGCCTTTCTCAAACAGAAGGGGCGTGAGGTGGTCTACGACTGCGAGCACTTCTTCGACGGCTTCCGCGCCGATCGGGAGTACGCGCTTGCGACCGTGAAGGCCGCGGCCGCCGCGGGCGCCGACTGGGTCACGATGTGCGACACCAACGGCGGGAGCCTCCCGGGGACCATTACGGAGGTGGTGGGGATCGTCCGCCAGACCATCCCGACCAAGCTCGGCATCCACACCCACAACGACTGCGACGTGGCCGTCGCCAACGCGTTCGCCGGCATCGAGGCCGGTTGCGAGCAAGTTCAGGGAACGATGAACGGGTGGGGCGAGCGGTGTGGCAACGCCAACCTGATTTCGGTCATCGCCGGCCTGCAGCTCAAGATGGGCCTGCGCTGCGTCCCGGACGAGAACCTGGCGCGCCTGTCCGAGCTGTCGCGGGCGGTGAGCGAGATCGCCAACATCCGGCCGCGGGCGCACGCCCCCTACGTGGGCCATTCTGCCTTCGCCCACAAAGGGGGGATGCACGTGGCCGCGGTCGAGAAGCTTCCCGCCAGCTACGAGCACATCGTCCCGGAGAAGGTCGGCAATCGGCGCCATATCGTGGTCTCGGAGCTGTCGGGCCGAGGCAACGTCCGCATGCGAGCCGGCGAGCTCGGCGTCGACATGCAAGGGACCGAGCGTACCGTGCTCGATCACATCAAAGATCTCGAGAGCCAGGGCTACCAGTTCGAGGCGGCCGAGGGCTCGTTCGAGCTGCTGAGCCGCCGCAGCCAACCCGGATATATCCCCCCCTTCGAGGTGCTCGACGTGGTGGTGCTTTCAGAACGCCGCCGGGGCAACTCGATGTTCGCGGAGGCGACCGTGAAACTCAAGATCGGCGACGAAGTCGTCCACACGGTCTCCGAGGGAACGGGACCCGTCCACGCGCTCGACGGCGCGTTTCACAAGGCGCTCAACCCCCACTTTCCGCTGGTGCGCGACGTCCGCCTCGCCGACTACAAGGTACGCATCCTCGATCCCGAGGCGGCCACCCGCGCCAAGACGCGTGTCCTCATCGAGTCGGCCCGGGGCGAAGAGCGATGGAGCACCATCGGGGTTTCGCAGAACATCATCGAGGCCAGCGCGACCGCCCTGGCCGATGCGCTCGAGCTCCCCCTGGCCCGGGTCGCCACCCCGGCCGTCCAGAGATCGCCCCGGGTCGAGGTCGCCGCCAGCTAGACGGCGCCCCAAATCCCGTTCGGAATCTGGGCGTTACCGAAGGGTCACCGATTACCCCTTTAACCGAGCCACAAGTTCCAGTAACATCCAGGTCCAGCCGGATCTTGTGGGGCGGGAATAAGGCGACAGATTAGCGTTGGATTCGGAGTGAGCGCCCTGACGGTGAGAGTGACTGGATGCGTCGGGGAACGGTAGATCGAACAAAGTTTCAGTAACAATGTATCTGGGGAGAAATCACATGGACGCGAACAAAGACAAGACGACCGACGGCAGCGAGACCAGCACCACCCAGTCGGACGGCCTTCCGACTCCGGCAACCAGCCAGGACTCTGAGTTCAAGATCGAGATCCGAAAGCTGGAAGTGCCCGTTCGCCCCCGCGGCGTTCTGGCGGAGTAAGCGACCGGGCAGCCCTCGCGCCGGGCTTGACAGCGCGGGGGGTCAGCGTAGAAAAAGGGAAGGGATGGGTCAGCCGCCAATCGGAAAGCACCCGATCTATTTCGGGGTCGCCGAAAGGCCGCTTTTCGGTTTCTACCATCCGCCTTCCGGATCAGGCGTTCGTCGGTTGGGCGTTGTCCTGTGCAACCCCATCGGGGATGACCTGATCCGGGCGCACCGCGCCTTTCGCCATTTGGCGGAGACCCTGGCCGGTGCCGGTTTTCCCGTGCTTCGGTTCGATTTCGACGGGACCGGAGACTCCTCGGGCGACGAGCGGGATCCCGATCGGGTTGCCACCTGGCGCGCCGACGTGGGTCGAGCCGCCGCCGAGCTGCGGGCCCGCAGCGGCGTCCAGCCGTTGGCCCTGCTGGGCCTGAAGCTGGGCGCGACGTTCGCCGCGCTGGCTGCCCAGGATCTGGGCGGCGTCGAGGCCCTGGTGCTTTGGGGCGCGCACGAATCCGGAAGCGCCTACGTCTCCGAGGCGACCAAGGCGCACAAGATGCACACCATGCTGGAGCCGGCGAGCTTCTCGGGTGGACCGCCGTCGGCCGAGGGGCAGGAGGCGCTGGGTTTTCTCCTCACGCCGGCAACCGTGGATTCGTTGGCGGCGGTAGATCTCTTCGCCATCAAGCAGTCGCCCGCGCGGCGGACTCTGATCGTCGACACGGCCAACCTGTCGTCGGCGAACGCGCTCGGCACCCATCTGACGGCGCTGGGCGGTCGGGTGACCACCCGGCACATGCCGGGTCAGAAGTTCCTGATCACGCGGCCGCAGGATTCCGAAGTCCCGCAGGCGATCATCGATGCGGTCACCGGCTGGCTGGGCGAGGACGTTCCCCCGCAGGAGCGTCCAGCGATCGACCAGGCGCCCGGCGGGTCCGTCTCGGCGCCGGCCGCCGCGGCTCCGACCCTCCGCGAGAGCGCCGTCATTTTCGGCGGTCGGCGCAACCTGTTCGGCATCTTGACCAGCCCACCGCCCGCCGCGAAGCGCGCCGACCTGCCCGCGATCATCATGCTCAACGCGGGGTCCATTCATCGCATCGGCGCGCATCGGCTCTATGTGCCGATGGCGCGACGCTGGGCCGCCCTGGGGTTTCAGGTGTTCCGCGTGGATCTCTCCGGAATCGGAGACAGCCCCGTCGCGGCGGGCGCGCAAGAGAACCTGACCTATCCACTCGACCGAGACGAGGACGTGCAGGCGGCGATGGATTTCCTGTCCGACAACATCAAAGTCGACAGGTTCATCCTCACCGGGCTCTGCTCCGGAGGCGACATCACCTTCGAGGTCGGCTTCCGGAACCCACGGGTGGCTGGCGCGGTCATGATCAACCCCAGGACGTTCTGCGTGAACGATCTCAGCATGGTCGACTCCTATCAGCAGGCGCGCGCCTACCAGGGATCGCTCTTGCAGACGGACTCATTGAAGAAGCTTCTGCGCGGTGACGCCGACGTCGCGCGCGCGGCCCGCATCGTCGCCCCCAAGGTCGCGGATCAGCTGAAACGCGCCGTCAGCAGCGCCGTGAGCAAGGCTCTCGGCACCGGGCGCAACGACGCCCCGCCCAGCTCTTCGGAAAAGCCGCGCGAAAACGACGTTCCGAAATGCCTCCGCATCATGGCGGAACGGGGCGTCGACACCTACCTGGTGGTGACCGAGCACGATCCGGGCGTCGACTACGTCGACGCCAATTACGGCCGCGAGATGCGCGCGCTGGCCTCGCTGTCCGGCTATCTCCGGACGGAGGTCAGGGGAACCGACCATACCTTCACGGCCCGCTGGGCCCAGGAGTTCGTCTCGAGCGCGATCACCGATCATCTCAAGCAGCGGTACCTGACCTCGCGGGCCGCCTAGATGGCAGCTATCCAGGCGCAGGCCGCGCTCACGAAGGGCGCCGCTCTCGAGGATTTTTCCTACCAGCCCGAAGAGCTCGGCCCCAACGACATCGAGATCGAGATCTCGCACTGCGGCCTGTGCCACAGCGACATTCACCTCATCGACGACAGCTGGTCGCGCAGCAAGTATCCGCAGGTCCCCGGTCACGAGATCGTCGGCACCGTTGGCGCGATGGGGAGCGCGGTCAAGCATCTGGAGCTCGGACAGCGGGTGGGCGTGGGGTGGCAGCGAAGCGCCTGCCTCGAATGCGATCTCTGCCTCGGCGGCGAGGAGAACCTCTGTCCCCGCCAGCAGGCCACCTGCATGGGCCACCACGGCGGACTAGCGGACCGGATCCGGATCGACGGACGCTTCGCCTTCGCGCTTCCGCCCGACCTCGACAGCGCCGCGGCGGCTCCGCTGCTCTGTGGGGGGGTGACGGTCTACGCGCCGATGCGCCGCTACGGCATCGGCGCCACCAGCAGCGTGGCGGTCATCGGGATCGGCGGTCTCGGACACATGGCGATCCGGATGTTGCGCGCGCTCGGCGCCGAGGTCACGGCCTTCTCGACCTCGCCCGACAAGAAGCCCGAGGCCCTGGCCATGGGCGCGCACGATTTTGCCTCCTCCACCGACGCGCGGGAGATCCGCAAGCACTTCGGCCGATTCGATCTGATCCTGTCGACGGTGGCAGCCCGCCTGGATTGGACGACCTACCTTCAGACCTTGAAGGCGAACGGAACCCTGTGTCTGCTGGGCATCCCCCCGGGGATGATCATGCAATTTCCGCCGTCCCTCTTGATCACCGGCCAGCGATCGATCACCGGCAGCGACATCGGTGGCCGCGCCGTCATCCGCGAGATGTTGCGATTCGTGACCCGCCATGGCGTTGTCCCGCAGATTCAGCGGATGCCCATGGGGGAGGCCAACGCGGGCCTGACCCGGCTGCGGCAGAACCAGGTCCGCTACCGGCTGGTTCTGGAACGCTGACGGTGCCCGAACGAAAATCCCCATCCGAAGGCCCCTCCGCACCGCTCGCACTTCTGCGGACGATGCGGCCCAAGCAGTGGATCAAGAACCTGCTGGTTTTCGCGGCATTCGTCTTCACGATCAACGAGCGCTGGCGACCGCTCTCGGATTCGATGTGGAGCCTGCTGGGCCGCTCGGCCGCCACCTTCGCGCTGTTCTGTCTGATCTCGAGCTCGATCTATCTGCTCAACGACGTGCTCGATGCCGAGAAGGATCGGCAGCACCCGACCAAGCGAAATCGCCCGGTCGCCGCGGGCCAACTGCGTCCCGCCGTCGCCGTCCTCACGGCGGTGCTGCTGATGCCGGCGTGCCTGGTGGCGGCCTACTGGCTCAGTCCCCCGTTTGCGGGCATCGTGGTCGGCTACCTGGTCCTCCAGTTCGGCTACATCTTCCTGCTCAAGAACCTGGTGCTGCTGGATGTCTTCATCCTCGCCGTCGGGTTCGTGCTGCGCGCGATCTCGGGCGCCGTCGTGATCGGGGCGGCGATCTCGCCCTGGCTCTACATCGTGACGTTGCTGGGAGCTCTGTTCCTGGGGCTCTGCAAGCGGCGGAACGAGCTCCTGCTCCTCGACAGCGCCGCCGGGGACCATCGCAAGAACCTGGCGAGCTACACGCCCTCCCTGGTCGATAGCCTGACCAGCATCGCCGCCTCGTCGACGATCATGGCCTACTCGCTCTATACCTTCACCTCGCCCAGGTTGCCGGCCGACAACCTCATGATGTTGACCATCCCGTTCGTGATCTTCGGGCTCTTCCGGTACCTCTACCTCGCCCACACGCAGAACGCCGGCGGCAGCCCCGAGGAGATCTTCCTCAAGGACAGGCCGCTCCTCGGCACCATCGGTCTGTGGATTCTCTGCACCGGTCTGATCTTGAGCCTGCGGCGCTGAGCGACCGGCGCGCTAGACGCGCACGATCCGGAGCGCGCCGCGGCAGTTGCTGAAGGGCGCGAAGGTCGGGTGCAGCTTTCGCCGCTGGATCTTGCCGGTGTGGGTGCGTGGAATCGGCGCAGCGCCGTGCAGGATCACCTTCGGGCGCGCGTCGGCGGGCATTTCGCTCGCCACCTTGGTCAGCCGGGCGGCCAGCTCGTCGCCGATCTCCTCGCCCTCGATGTAGACGCCGATCTCCTCGCCGTGCACCTCGTGGGGGAATCCAAGCACGACCATCCGACCTTCGATCTCGGGCAGATCGGCCAGGATGCGCCGCTCGATCGCCAGCGGGCTCAGCTTGTCGCCGTCGCGGATGATGGTCTCCTTGATCCGCCCGGTGATGAAGAAGACCGGCCTTCCGCCCGACATCCGGAAGAAGCCCTCGTCGCCCGTGCGCAGCCACCCGTCGCCCGCCATGGTGGCCGCGGTCGCGGCGGGGTCGCGGAAGTAGGAGAGCATCGTGCTGTGCCCCCGAATCTGGAGCTCGCCGCGCTCCTCCGCGTCTGCGGTCGCGCCGGTCGGACCGACGACCTTCACCTCGGTGCCGGGCAGAGGGCTTCCGATCGAGGTCAGCTCGTCGCCGTAGAGCAAGTGTCGGCGATCGTCGTCGGGCAGCCCGGGCGGCAGGCAGCAAGCAAAATTGGTGTACTCCGACAGGCCCCATCCCTGCACCAGCGGAATGGCGGTCTTGGCCTCGAACGCGCGCGCCAGTGCCGCCGACAGGGGAGCTGACGAGACCAGGACGGTGCGCAGCGTCGGGACCCGGTCGTGGCGCACGCCGATCTGAAGCAGCGGCGCCAGCAGGGTGGGGACCACGCTGGTCAAGGTCACCGATTCGGCGCGCATCACCTCGGCCCACGAGAAGGGATCGAAGCGATCCGTGAAGACCAGGTGCCCCCCGGTGGTCAGGGTGGTCATGAGGCCGAATCCCAGCGCGTGTGCGTGGTAGAGCGGCAAGACGGCAAACTGGATCTCGTCCCGGAACCCGAAGCTCACCGCCAGGCTCCAGGCGTTCGCGAGCAGGCTCGACTGGCCGAGGGCGACGCCCTTCGGATTTCCCGTGGTGCCCGAGGTGTAAAGGACGATCGCCATGGTCTCGGCCAGCGAGCCGGCGGCGGCGGGGTCTGGGGGCGGCGTGCGGGGGCTCTCCGGGACCGGCTCGGGCTCGTCTTCGAACGCGCAGGCGGTCTCCGGTCGTCGGACGAGCCGCCCGAGGAGCTCGCGGGTTCCGAAGATCAGCCGGGCCGCCGAGTGTTCGAGGATATAATCCCAGTCCGAGGGTTGCGTGGTCGGATTGAGGGGGACCACCGCGGCACCGAGGCGCATGACCGCCAGGATCAGCGCTGGAACCTCCAGGCGGTTGGGCGACAGCACCGCGATACAGTCTCCCCGGCGGACCCCGAGCTCGTCGCGCAGGCGCCGGGTGAACCGGTCCACGCCCGCGAGCAGCTGGCCGTAGCCGAGGCGCCCGACCAGCGTCTTGCCCCGGTAGAAGCTGAGCGCCGGCCGATCGGCCGGCAAGCGCCGGAGCCCCTCCAACAGATCCGACACCTCCGCGTAGCGGGCGATCGGGTCAGGCGGTGCATCGGGCGGGGTCATGTCGCCAGCATGAACGAGTACTCGTAGTGTTCCTGGATTCGCGCCGAGAGGATGTTGAGCTCGTCGGGCGAGTAGCGCCAGTCGATGTCGGGCGCGCACTCTTCCAGGGTCGTCACCCCGAAGTAGAGCGGCTGGAACCCCATCTTGAGGTAGGTCTGCGCGTAGCTGGCCGCGATCGCCGTCTCGTCGTCGAAAACCGCATCGCGGTGGCCGAGCCCGTCATAGTTGGACTTGGCGAACGATCCGACCTTGCCCGCGTCGTTCCAGTGGAGCGCCACGCAGTGGCCGACCTCTTCGCCCGATACGGGATCGCGGCGGTGGATGGCCAGGAGGCGCCGCTTGACGTCGCCGAACAGCAGCTCCAGCAGACCGTAGGCCAGGATGGCGGAGTCGATGCAGGTGATCTTTTCGCTGTGCAGCGAAGCCTTCACCGATTGGACGCGGTACGCGTCACGCCAGTCGTGCAGGTATCCGATCCCGTCGAGGACCCGGCGCAGATCCTCGGGCACCTCGAGCGGACCTCCGCCGAGCTCGCGAATACGTCGGAACTCGGCCTCTCCGTAGTTGAGCGATCCGGGAGGCAAGCCCGAGGCCTACTCGGAAAGCAGGTCGCAGGGAGCGCGCGGGATCGTCGGGAAGCGGGCGTAGAACGTGTCGATACCGTCCATGAACAGGTAGAGGTGCTCGGCCATCGAGCGCACGATGTTCAAGGCGTCGTCCACCTCGGTCCGCGTCAGCGGCGGGATGCTCTGGCACATCTCCAGGAAGACGTTCTCGTGCCCCAGCTTCTGGTCGGCGTTGGTGTGCGCGATGAAAGCGTCGATCACCTTGTCGGTGTACGGATAGTGCTTCCGCATCGCATCGTAGAAGTCGTTGATCGAGCTGTTGTCCTTCTCTTCGCCGGTGTTCTCGGTCATCTGAAGGAGCTCGTTCCCCGCGTAGTAACCGAACGAGTTGCGGGCGGCCGACTCGCTGAGGAAGTTGACCAGCGCCCGGGTGCTGGGGAGCGGCTGGGCGCGCAGGATGAGGTCGTTGGGGAACAGGCTCTGCAGCCCCTTCCGGTAGATGTCGCCGTGGTTGTACTCCTCGATGAAGTGGCGGGCGAGGTGCGGCATCATCTCGGGCGTGGCGTTCGCGGCCGCAATGGCCATGTGCTCGAAGGCCCCCTCGATGTAGTGGTACTTCTCGAAGGCGAACCCCAGCACCTGCGCGCGCGACGCCTTGCCGGTGACGACCTTCTCCCAGAAGGGGTGATCGTAGATCGGCTGCAGCCAGTCGTTCACGTAGGCCCGGTGGATCTCGTAGAACTGCTCGCCGGTGATGCGCTCGCCGTTGTCGGCGTCCTTGAAGCCGAGAATGCCGGTCTTCCCGAGCTGCTGGGTCAGCGACTGGAGCCGCTTGGGCGACTCCGAGATCCGCTCGGCGATCCCGCCGATGCCGGTGTTGCCGTCCAGGTACGGCAGCATCTTGTCGAAGAGCTTCGCCGCCGCACCTTCCAGGGTCACTTCCTGCCCCATGTACTGGATGGCGAGCTTGTCGTTCTTGCCGTGCACGACCTTGGCCGTGCGCTTGAGGACTGGGTGCTGCATTTCCATCAGGCTTCTCCCCGCTTTATCGCTGACATCACTGACTAGTCGAGCAACTTGCTGAACGCCGGACGCGGCATCGGATTTGACTCCACGCCATAGTATTTCTCGATGCTGTCGGTCCAGAGCCAGATGTGCTCGATGAGCTGATGGCCGTACTCGAGAATTCGGCCCGCCCGCGCCGCCGGAATCGAATCGACCTTGCCCAGGATGTCCAGGAAGAGATCCGAGTGCTGGTACTGCACGTCGAGATCGAGGTGCGCATAGATCGGCGCGATGGACTCTGCCGGCAGATCGTAGAGCTTGGCGCAGGTCTCGTAGTACGGGTTGTAGGCGCCCCGATCTACGGTCGTGCCTTCGAGCACCGCCGAGCAGATCGAGTAGGCCAGGATGTCCTCACGCGCGGCCTGGCGCATGAAGTTCGAGAGCGCCAGCGACATCGGCAGCGGCACCGACTTGATGACGCTGTCCTCGGAGAACCCCAGCGCCTTGAGCGCCTTGAGGAAGTAGTGGTAGTGGTTCCACTCCTCCGCGTAGTGCTTGGCGCGCATGTTCTTGATCGATTTCTCCCGGGCGTGCGCGCAGGAGAGCGGCATGTGGCGGTTGGCGTTGCGCGTGTAGTGGTAGAGCTCGATGAGCCAACCGGAGTACATCCGGCGCGATCCTTTGCCGCTGGTCATCCGCTCCCAGAACGGGTGCGAGAACGCCTCGTCGAGCCAGCTCGGCAAGACCTTGTTGAACAACGTGTGGAGCTCGACGCCGCTCAATGTCGCCGGAATGGCGCCCGCGCGGTAGACCAGCCCGGCGCTTTCGAGCGCGCTCAGCAATCGGGTGAGGCGGCCCTCATCCATACCCAGCTCAGCCGCAACTTCCTTCTGCGATCGAATGCTGGGAACCTGCTCGGCGACCTTCTCGTACAGGTCGAACTCTTTTGCGCCGAGCTGCACCTCCCGATCGCTCAGCCGCAACGAGACGCCAACGCCCTTTTTCTGCGTTGTGTCGTACACCCGCCTAATCCCAAACTCCTGACCCATCGACGTTGCCATGGGGCGCAGACTACCGCAGACGGGATTTTGGCGTCAATAGCGGCTAGGGCAAAATCGTGCTGTTATTAGTGGGTAATTTTCAATTCCGGTCTCAAAAAAACCACCTGGAATAAATCTCCAAATCGACGTACATGTCACGGACGCATTCGCCGGTGAGCTTGGGCTTGGCATACATGACGGGAAAGGTAGGTTACTGTGGGTGAATCCAGCGCGGCGGCGGCGGCCGAATCGGTCGAGTCGAAGATAACCGACCTGGTTCTCGAGTATGCGCTGCACCCGCCGGCGGAGCGTCCGTTGCGGCCCGAGCTTTCACTGCGCGACGAGATCGGATTGGACTCCTTTTCCCTGGTCTCCCTCATGCTGCGGCTGGGGGAAGATTTCAACGTCGACCTGGCGGAAGAGTCCACCCGGCTCGGGATCAATCTGGGTGAGATCGCCACCTTCGGGGATCTGGTTCGGCTCGGCCAGGCGTTTTCCGAGACGCCGCGGTGAGGGCCCCGGGGTGGCAGCGGCAGGGTCGATCGTGGTAGCGCGGCCGCGGCGTGAAAATGGCGCGGTCGGTGCTCAAATGCCGAGCTTACGTTCGAGGTCCGTCTTCGCCTGGGGCCATTCAGAATCGACGATGCTGTAATAGACGGTATGTCGGATCCTTCCGCTGGCGGTAATCATGTGGTTGCGGAGAATTCCCTCTTCGCGCGCCCCGATTCGTTGAATGGCCGCGCGCGATCGTTCATTGAGAGAATCGGTCTTGAGCTCGACGCGTATGCAACCCAGGGTTTCGAAGGCGTGCCGCAGGAGCAGGTACTTCGCTTCGGTGTTGGTCGCCGTGCGCTGCCAGGGACTACCGAGCCAGGTCCAGCCGATCTCGACCCGATGATGCGCCGGCTCGATGGCGCCGTAACGGGTGCTGCCGATGACCCGGTCGCTCGCTCTTTCGACGACCGCGAAGGGAAGCGCCGCGCCGCGCGCCCGTTCCCCGAGCGCGAAGGCAATGTAGGCCGTCATCTCCTCCGGCGTGCGCACCGGCGCGGGAATCCAGCGCCACAGCTCCTCGTCGAGGCCGACCGCGCAGAGCGCGGCCTGGTGTGTCTGCGAGAGCGGCTCCAGCCGCAACCGCGGTCCTTCCAGCGTCACCGGCTCCACGATCATGTTGGCCATCTCGACCGCATTTTTAGCAGGTCCCGATGAGATCGACGATCACCTTCCTGGGCCATTGCGGGCTGGATCTCCGGCTCGGAGCGACGCGTGTCGTTTGCGATCCCTGGCTGTCGACCCGGGGTGCCTACCTGGGGAGCTGGCACCAGTTCCCGGCCAACGCGCATCTCGTCGCGACGGATCTCCACGACGCGCCGACGCTCTTTCTCAGCAGTCCCCGGCCCGATCGCTTCGACCTCGAGACGGTGGCGGCCTTTCCGAAGACCATCCGGGTCGTCGTTCCAGCCTTTCCCTCTCGGACCTGGGCGGAGTCGCTCCGACAGCTCGGGTTTGTCGAGGTGGTGGAGCTTGCCGACTGGCAGCCGTTCGACCTGGGAAACGGCGCGCGCCTGACGCTGGTTACCTCACCGACAAAGCACATCTTGGGATCCACGCTGGTCCTGCAGGCCGAGGGGGAAGTCGTCGTCGATCAGAACGATTGCCAGCTCGACAGTGAAGCCATGGTCCGGTTGGCGGCCATGAAACCGGCGCTGCACTTCGTCCAGTTCTCGGGCGCCTCCTATTTCCCGTCCGCCTACGATTTCTCGCCCGAGCAGACGAAGACCTACGTCGACGCCGAGGTGCAGCGGATCGCGCGGCGTTTCTGGGCCGCGGCCGGCGAGGTCGGGGCGCGGTACGTGGTCCCCACCGGGGGGCCGCCCTGCTTCCTAGACCATCGGGGATTCGAGCTGAACTTCGGCGACAGCATCTTTTTCGATACCGATGAGCTGCTGGCGAAGACGGCGCGCGAGGCGCCCGCTCTCGCGGAGCGGCTGCGGATCCTCTACCCCGGCGACGTCGCGACCGGGGAGGCTGGCGGCTGGGAATTCTCGTCGCGGAAGCCCTATCAAGACAAGCGGACCTACCTGGAAGAATACCGCCTGGTTCGAGCGCCCCTGCGAGAGCGCCACCTGGCCGAGCTGCGCGCGCAGGCCCAGCCGGTCGATTCCAAGGAGGTGCGTTCGTATCTCCGCGATTTCTTCCAGTTCGAAGACATGACCTGGAACCTGGGCCTCCTGGTTCAGTTTCGTCTGCCCGACGGCCCGTCGGTGTGGGTCGACTTTCGAAAGAAACCCTACCGCTACCAGACGGAATGTGAAGAGCCGGCCAACTACGTGCTGACCCTGGACAGCGACTGGATGAGCCTGATCTTGCAGCAGAAGGTCACCTGGCACGACCTCCTGATGGCCCGCGAAGTCACCGTCCGCCGGGATCCCGACCAGGATTCTGTCCGCTTCATGAACCATCTCGACTACCGCCACGACGAGGTCCTGTTCGATCTGGTGCGGCGGCTCGACCCCGTCCTCATCACGGTCCAGGACGAGCAGATGGAATACGTCTGCCAGAAGTTTTGCCCCCACCGGGGACGCGACCTCGAGTACGCGATCATCGAGCGCGGCGTCCTCACCTGCACCGCCCACGGCTGGCGGTTCGACCTACGCAAGGGCGGTAAGTGCCTGTGGGGCGGAGACGCGCCGCTGTTCGTGAAAGAGATTCGCCCGCTCAAAGGGTAGGGGACGGAGACCCGCTTTCCGGGTAGTCTGACCGACACATCCCCCGCGCTGTCTTGCGTTCCACCGCCCACATTGTGCCGACACTCCCCAGGCTTTTGGAAGTGATGCCCCTGGCGCCGACCAAGCCGTCGGTGGGCGATCGGATCTGGTTCGCGAGTTGAGCGCTGCGCTTCCTCCCAACGGTCCCCCGGCGACCGGTGCCCCGGCCAACGGTGCCCCGGCCAGCGGTCCCCCGGCCAGCAGTGCCCCGGTCGCGGCACCGGCCGAGCCGTCCCCCCCGCCGCCGGGCGCGGAGGATGACCACGCGTTCAAGAAAAAATTCGCCCGGGGGTCCGCCTGGGCGATCGTCAACTACGTCGTCGGGTATTCGATCCGGCTGGGGAGCAACCTCATCCTCTGGCGGTTGCTCTATCCGGACGCCTTCGGCCTGATGGCCATCGTGAATGTGTTCATCCAAGGGTTGAGCATGTTCTCCGACATCGGGATCGGGCAAAGCGTGGTGCAACATGCCCGTGGAGAGGATCCCACCTTCCTCAATACGGTCTGGACGTTGCAGGTCGTTCGGGGACTCTTCATTTGCTTCCTGGCTTGCCTGGCGGCAATTCCCGTCGCCAGATTTTATCACCAGCCACTACTGGCCCATCTGGTCCCGGTCGTCGCCATCGGCTGCGGGCTCAGCGCGTTCAACTCGACGAATCTCTTCACGGCGAGTCGGCGGCTCACCATCGGGCGCCTGACGCTGGTCGATATCGCGAGCCAGGGTGGCAGCCTGGTCGTGATGGTCATCTGGAGCTACCTCACCCACTCGGTCTGGGGGCTCGCGGTCGGTTCGGTGGTCTCGCCGGCCATTCGGCTCTACCTGAGCTTCACCGTGCTGCCGGGTGTGAAGAACCGATTTTGTTGGGATCGCACCACGGTGGTGGCCGTATCCCATTTCGGACGCTGGATCTTCTTCAGCACCATGCTGGCTTTCCTGGCCTCGTATTCCGATCGACTCATTTTTGGCAAGCTGGTCTCGATCGAGCGGCTCGGTGTCTACAGCATCGCCTTGGTGTGGGCGACGTTTCCCGCCTACATCATCAGCCATCTCGTCAACACCGTCCTGTTCCCGCTGTTCAGCCGGGTGAACGAGCAGGGCGGCTCGATGCCAGACATGTTCCGAAAGTTCCGCGGCCCCTTGCTGTTCGCCGCCGGCTGGCTCTTCGCCTGTCTCCTGGCGGGCGGCTCGACGCTGGTGCGGTTTCTCTACGATCAGCGCGCCGCGGAGGCAGGCATGATCGTCCAGATCCTCGCGGTGGGGTGCTGGTTCTCCACGCTCGACAGCATGAATGGATCCGTTTTGCTGGCACTCGGCAAACCGCAGCCGATGTTGTTCAGTCAAATCGGCAAGCTTCTAGGGATGGTGATCCTGCTTCCCATTGGCGCTCACTTTTTTGGCTTCTACGTCACGGTGTCATGCCTCTCGCTTTCCGAAGTGCTGCGCTACGCCGTTTCGGCGCGGGCGTGCTTCCGTTCGCACCTGCGCTCGCTGCGACAGGATTTTGGGTTTTCATTGGCCGTCGGGCTCACGGGCTTCCTGGGGCTCCTCGTTCGCGCCGGATACCGACAGTTGCACCTTCGATTCCATAACGGTCACCTCGACGCTTTTGTTGAAGGCAGCGCGATCTTCCTGGTCTTGACCGCGATCTGGCTGGGATCGTTCGTGCTCTCTCGCCGTCGCGCCGGTCGTGTTCTGCCCCTCGCCGTCGGTTGACAACCCCGTGCGGGAGAAGGACACTGGCCGCCCGAAATCCCGGGAATGATGCGCATCACCTTCGTCCTGCCTCCGATCGACGAGTCTGGCGGGATGCGTGTCCTCGCGACGTACGCCGAGCGGTTACAGCGCCGCGGTAACGAGGTCGCGGTCGTCGCGACCAGTGAGCGACAACTGGCCTTCAGACATCGGGTGATGCGCGTCCTGCGCGGTGAGATGCCGCCGCCCTGGATGAAGTCCCCGCGCGTGACTCATTTTGAATCGTTGCAGTCGCTGCGCATTCTCTCGCACCCCGGGCCGATCACCGACGCGGATGTGCCGGACGCGGATGTCGTCATCGCGACCTGGTGGGAGACCGCGCCCATGGTCGCGGCGCTCTCACCCGCCAAGGGCCGGAAGGTCTATTTCCTCCAGGGCTACGAACCGTCGATCCCCGGGGTTCCGACCGAACGGGCGAACGCCACCTGGCGTTTGCCGATGCAGAAGATCGTGGTTGCCAACTGGTTGTCGGAGATGGCCCGCGACAAGTTTGGCGATCCGACCGCCATTTGCGTCCCAAACAGCGTCGACACCAAGCTGTTCTACGCGCCTGTCCGTGACAAGCAACGGATCCCGACCGCAGGCTTCGTCTATGTCCCCGGCTCCATCAAGGGCAGCGATATCGCCGTCGCCGCCATCTTGAAGGCGAAGCAATCCGTTCCAAATCTTCGGGTGATTTGCTTCGGTACGCTCCCGCCGGGACCGCCGCTACCTTTGCCCGATTGGTTCGAATTCACCCTCCGCCCGGCCCAGAACGCCCTGCGCGATCTCTACGCCTCGTTTGACATGTTCCTGCAACCGAGCCGCATGGAGGGGTTTGGGCTGCCGACTCTGGAGGCGATGGCCTGTCGAACTCCCGTGATCGCCACCCCCGCCGGTGCCGCGCCCGAGCTGCTGCGGGGGGGCGGCGGGAAGCTGGTGGGACACGAATCGTCCGACGAGATGGCCGCGGCGATCGTCGAGATGGCCGGCGCGTCGGCGCATCAATGGCATTCGTGGTCGGACGCCGCCTATCGAACCGCCACCTCGTTTTCCTGGGACGACGCCACCGAGGCGTTCGAAAAGGCGTTGCGGAAAACCGTCCTCGGTGCGGCGAATCGTCCGTCTTGACACCCCTGTACGTGGGCGGTAGAAAATCTAGTCCTTCCGGTGATCCCGCGGTCGCTTGGATAGGCCTTGCTGGGCTCAGATGAGGGGACGGGCAAATCTTCTGTTTCTCGCCGTTGCGCTGGCGGGAAGCGCTTGTGCCTGCCACAGCGGCGCCAGCAAGGTGCGCGCCATGGATGCCACGGCCATCGGCAACACCTGTGGAAATGGCAGCATCGAGGCGGGCGAGACCTGCGATGGCAGCAACCTGAACGGCGCCAGTTGCACCTCGCTCGGATTCACGAGCGGCGCGCTGGGTTGCGCGGCGAGCTGTCGATTTGATACCAGCGGATGTGTGGGGGCGCTGTCGTTGACGGTGACGCCGTCGCGCACCACCTGCGCGGCGCCCTGTGGTGTCTTCTTCGACGCGACGACCACGACCGGTCTGCAGAACGGCGACTACGTGGGCGCCAATTTCAGCTGGGACTTCGACTCCACCAAGGTCGACCCCACCGGCATTCACGAGCAGACCGTGGGTTTCGTGACCGCCCACGTCTTCGACAATCCGGGGACCTATCAAGTCTCGGTGGGCGTTCGCGATCTGGCGGGCCACGCCGGTTCCACGACGGTCACGATCACGGTCAGCGCGATGACCGGACCCACGATCTACGTGGCGGCCAACGGAAACGACAAGAACGCCGGCACAATGGCCCTGCCCATGGCCACGCTGGCCGCCGCGCTGAAGGCCAACTCCGCCGCCCAGACCTCGATCCTGTTGCGTCGCGGGGACACCTTCAAGGTCACCAGTGAGCTCGTGGTGGGCGCCAGCGGGCCCTTTCTGATCGGGGCCTACGGCGCGGTTGGCACCGCCGCCCCGATCCTGAGCAGCACGGCCGGGACGGTCGGCAGCATCACGAGCCCGGACATCCGGCTGGTCGATCTGCACGTCGTGTCGACCGCGGCCGCCACCATCGGCCTCAACGCCAGCTCGCCGCACGCCCTGATCGAGCGGGTGGAGATCGAGGGCATCGGGAGCACGAGCACCAACGGTGCCAACACGTTCTCGATCAACCCCACCGCAAAACCGGTCTTCATCGTCGACTGTCACGCGCACAGTTTTCAGGGGTACGGTCTTTACGGCACCTCACCGAACCAGCTCGCGATCATCGGCACCACGATGGACAACTTCGGTGGTGGGGAGCACGGCGTTCGCCTCCAGGGCGGCACCGACAACGGCACCACGACCGGCCAGTACGCCAACAGCAGCTACATGGCCGAGAGCGTCGTGACCTCGAACGATACGAACACGGCGGTGTCGGCGGTGCAATTTCGGGGCAACAACCAGAACGTCGTCTTCGTCGGAAACACGGTCAATCGAGAGGTCGGCATCCAGCCTCAGAATGACTCGTCGCTCGAGCACGTGAGCTTCGTTCTCGCGGAGGGGAACCTGGTGAACGATCCCAGGCCCAATACGTACTACGTGCCGTTCACGGTCAAGGCGAACCATGTCGTGGTTCGCAACAACATCTTCGTGAACGCCGTCCTCGCCGTCGCGGTCCAGAGTCATCCGCTCTTGCCCGTCGGGTACGTCGACGACATCTCCGTCTACAACAACACCGGATACGCCTATCCGCCGGCCGGCGGGGACATGACCGACCAGGTTTATCTGGTTGGACACCACGGCACGACCGGCAGCCTGATCGTCGAGAACAACGTGCTCGCGACGGCGGTCACCAGCCCGAACACGGCCATCCTCTCGTCCGATCACATGGGGAGCGATACGGAAGACCACAATCTGGTCTTCGCGCCGAACGTCAAGGGGTCGTTGAGCAACCCGGGGAGCGGGACGGGCGACCTGGTCGCAGACCCGCAGTTCGCTTCGACCGACGTCACGACGGCGAGTCCCTTTCAGCTATCGGCCGGTAGCCCCGCCGTCGATTCGGGTACCGCGGTGCCGGTGTATCAGGATCGCCTGCTGTCGGCGCGACCGTCGGGCTCCGGCTGGGACC
>OCTA010001100.1_pt1 | contig 25032 bp, 20 predicted proteins | sample 1538991 | NCBI WGS metagenome assembly OCTA01 (sample SAMEA3539302, study PRJEB22396) | soil metagenome | biome: tundra; feature: field; material: soil | place: USA | collected 2010-05 | depth 0.15 m | reverse complement strand
GCTCGGCTGCATGGGGCAGGCATCTCCCACGGATGCGCAATTCTCGCTCTACGCGATTCACTGCCATTATAGACGACAGAGAACCGGGCGCGGCGAGACGGAAGGTCTCGGAGTCCGTTGTGGCGCAAAAGCGCTACCCCAAAAGCAAAGCGGGCACTCCGGCTTTCGGGATGCCCGCTGCGTTTTGATCGGGTTGCCGGCTCTTACCGCCAGTAGTAATACCCGCCCGAAATGAAATATGGCCGATAGTACACTGGGGGATAACCGTACGGATAGCCATAGCCGCCGGTGACATAGGGTGAACCGTAGTAGGGGGAGCCGTAGGGGTAATTGCCGCGCCGGTAGAGGCTCGGCCCACCGCTATAAAGCCCCTGCGCCAGCCGTGCCGCTTCCTGCGCGCCCACCGGCGTAACCGTAAGCGGCGTATTCAGGTGGAAGGTCACCAGCGCCTCGGCGGGAATCCAGACCCCCGGTCCGGGAGAAGCCGCTGAAGCTGCCGTGCCAGCGCCGGCGCCAGCCGCCGCACCGATGGCCGCGCCTGGGCCGCGGCCCACGGCGCCACCGATAATAGCGCCCAGAATTGCGCCGCCAAAGGCGTTGCCAACCGTCTGACCGGCCTTATTCGGCCCCTTCACCTTGAATTGGTCGGTATCGAGAGGGTAGCTCTGCCCGCCCAGGTCCAGCGAGGTGAGTCTGAGCGCCAGTTCCGCGCTGCCGCCCAACTCGCCGGCCTTCTTGCTCTCGGTGATCACCCCATGCACGGTCGCGCCGCGCGGAATCGCCAGCGCGCCGCCGAAGACCACGTCGCGGATCACGGTGAACTGAACCGGCTCGCCGTCTTTGGCCCGCTTGCTATTCAAGGACTCGCTGGTCCGCACCTGCAACAGGGTTCCTTCGGGTACGGTTACAGGACCCTTGGGAGCTTCATAAGCCTGCGCGGGAGGCGGCAAACGAGTCATGCGCGGATTGGCCGGAACGTACTGCGGCCGCTGCGGCGGATAAGGGGCCTGGGACTGAGATTGGGTCTGATCTTGAGCCTGGCTGGGAGGCGGCAGCGGTCCATCCTCCTGTCCATTTCCGACAGCGGGTGGAGGGGGGGGGATCGGCGCCATGGAGTCGTCCGCCTCGCTGTCCGCCATCTGCTGCGCGCCGGGGGCTGTGCTATCCGGAGCCTGCGCAGCCTGGGCTTCTTGCGGATTGCCGACCTTCAGGTTGTTGTGTACCTTGGTCACGCCCGCCACATGGCCGGTGATCGCCTCAGCCAGTTCGCCGGAGGCTTGGCTCGACACCGTTCCTGACAGCGTGACTTCGCTCTGGATGGTAGCGGCGGTGATCAGGTCGCTCTTCAGCGCCCTGGAAGCGTCCAAAGCATGCACCACATCCATCTCGATCTGTCCGTCCGAGCGCTGGCCGGCCGACTGGGCCGTGACCGTGACGGAGTCGGAATCTGGAGCCTGGGCTAGCCCCATCGCGCCGCAAAGGGCCACCAACCCGGCCCAGGCCAGAACCTGGGGAATGACTCTCTTCAGCAAGGTCCGATTCATCTTCATGTTTCTCCTCTACCTATCGCGTGGTTCCAACGGCCGAACGAGGCCGCGCCGTTTGAACGAACGCTCTTGGAAGCTGCTTCCGCCTCAAACCGTTAGACGAGACTTGGCGGAGGCCGTCATCGGTGAAAACCCGGTCGCCGGGAAAAAGTTCCGCGCCTTGAAGGCAAGTTTGACCAAGGGGGAGGAGCATGCAGGAGCGAGAGGGTCGAAGGCGCACGAAAAAGGGGGCCGCGCGGCCCCCCTTTCTATTCATCGCGCAGGCCCTTACCGGAGTGCCTCGTCGAAGGCCGCGGCCAGCGTCTTCAACCCGGCCGCCAAATCGGACCCCAGGTGAACCCGCAGGGCGCGCCGTCCACGCGACTCCAGCACCGCCAGATCTCCGGCAGCTTGCGCATCGATGACCACGCCGAAGCTGTACGTCTGCCCCGGAACATCCACGTCGACAGCATGATCCGCGGTGATTTGCAGGAAAACCCCGGTGTTGGGACCGCCTTTGTAGTCCTGCCCGGTAGAGTGGAGGAAGCGCGGGCCGAAGCCTAGGCAGGTGGCCACCCGTTTGGCGTCGCGCACCTTGTGGCGGAAGCCCTGGATCGCCTCCTCATGCTCGGGGAACATGGGCAGAAAAGCCAGCGTCGCAAAGTAGTCGCCGGCATGAAGCTGGTTGAGATGCGCGCGCAGATACCCGGCCAGCGTCGCGGCCGGCGTAGCTGCCTTGAGCGTGGCTGCGTAGGCCTCGGTCGCGTAGATTCCTATTCCTCCGTCAACGAGCACCGGCTCCCGCTCCGGCAGCGTGCCCGTCTCCTCGTAGGCCGTGGTCAGGGCGCGGGTCTCGATCTTTGCCGACTCCACGTCGGGCTGGTTGAAAGGATTGATGCCCATCACCGAGCCGGCCACCGCCGTGGCCACCTCCCAACTGAAAAACTGCCCGAAGATCTCGTACAGGTCCGATATCTCGATGTGGATGACCGGATGGCCGGCAGCTTCGAGAGCCGCAACCTTGGCGTCAAGATTCGAATCCGCCGTGCCCGCCAGCCGCGCATAGACAAAGAGTCGGTCGCTGCCGTAAACCCCAGGCGCGCCGATTGCCTCGCGGTCCACTGGGGTGATGCCCTTGCCCAGTTTGCCGGTCGATTCGGCGATCAGTTGCTCCAGCCACGCGCCCAGGTCGTAGATCTCCGGCGAGGTGAAGATGGTGATCTTGTCTCTACCGGCATTTGCCGCGGTGCCCAGAATCAGGCCCAATTCGACCGCCGGATTCTCTCCCAGCGCCAGCTTGGCCTCGGCCACGGCCTTGGCCGCCGCGTCCAACAGATTGCCGGTGTGCAGGCCGGCCGCCGTGGCTGGCGCCAAGCCAAAGTTCGAGAGCGCCGAGTAGCGCCCGCCGATCTGCGGGTCGCCGTAGAAGATAGACCGGAAGCCGTCGGCCTTGGCCACCTGCTCCATCTTCGAGCCGGGGTCGGTAATGGCAATAAAATGGCTGCCGGCCTCATCCGCGCCCACGGCATCCTTCATCGCCTCAAAGAAATATTGCTTGAGGATGTTCGGTTCCAGCGTGGAGCCGGATTTGCTGGCCACGATGACGAGCGTTTCCTTGAGGTTCACCTTGTCGCGCGCCGCCTTCACCTGCGCCGGATCGGTGGAGTCCACGATGTGCAGCGCGGGGAAGCCATCCTGCTGCCCGAAGGTCTCAGCCAGCACCTCGGGACACAGGCTGGAACCGCCCATGCCCACAAGAAGAACCGTCTTGAAGCCGCTGGTCTCAACATCCGCGCCCAGCTCGGCAAGGTTCCCCAGGTCCTGCTGCTGCCGCTCGACAATGTCGATCCAGCCCAGCCAGCTTTCCTCACCGTCCGAGGTCCACAAGCTGGGATCCTTCTGCCAGAAGCGGTCAACCTTGTTGTTGGTTTGCCAGTCGGCGGTAGCCAGGTCCACGGCGCTGCGAAGTTCTTGAGGTAGTACGAATCGGAAGCTCATATCGCTCTCAATTCTACTTGCAAATCCGGATTGGAACAGGGTGCGGCGCACAAAAGCCAATAAAACCTTCGTGCAAAGGATCACGTCCAGCAGGCTACGAACCTATCGTGCAAATCGGAAAGGGATGCCCTTTCCAAGAAAAAGGCATCCCTTCAGATTTTTGAGCAGCTAGCCGGAGAGCGATGCGGACCATCAATCACTTCTCATTCACATGCGAACGTGTATGGAGGTGCTGGAAGTCGTAGAAGGCGCCAATCGTAACGCCCTGCTGGTAGAGCGTTTTCGGGCTAAAGAACTTGGGCCAGGGTTGGCGCTCGTAATCGGCGCGAATCCATATGTGATGCACGATCTCGTAGTCGATTCCACCGCCTGGAACATAAATAGTCCTGGTGTCGTGCGTGTACCCCGGAACGGTGGAATTGAAGTTGGCGGTGCCAAACATCATTAAGAATTTGCCGTAAGGCTGGAAGCTGCGGAAGTGGCGCAAACTGTAAATTAGTCCGCCGCCGCCGGTATTCTCATTATTGATCACGTTTCCTGCCGAGGAACTGCCGATGCCGATGTAGCGCTCCTCGGCTTCCACCCCCAATCCGTGCAGAAACCTGGGACCGCGATTGGGGTACACGTCTGCCCACGCCGTGAGGCCTTCCATCAGGCCGCTTCCCGCGGTAGTCCTGAATTCGGAAAAACCGCCCCCGGCGTTGACCTGCCAGACGCTCTCAATGGCTGCCGGAGCGGTTTGGGGAAAAACTTGCACTGCCGCGGCAAGAAAGAGCGCCGCTAGAACGAAATTCGAACGCATCGTGCGCCTCCATCGAAACTGCAGGACGCCTCAGGAAGCGAGCCCTTCCGAGAAAAGTGTACATCTACAGTTCGGGATTGCAAAGCCAATATCCTGCCAATGGTTGCGTCTCCGGCTCCGCGTTTCGAGCCGGATTTTCCTCACCATGAATCCTCAGAACAGCGACTCACCCGCCTCCTCTTCGATGGCGGCAATCAGTGACCTGAGGAATTCAACCCGCGCGGCGGCCAGGAGTTGCGCACTCCTCAAATGGAGCCTGTCAGGCAAGCGATCAACCGCCCCCCGCAGTACTGGAAGCACATCGGAAAACGTGGCATACCGAGTGTCCCGCCCAATCTTGACCAGCGCGCGCAAGGCCCCGATAGCGCCCAACTGTTCCAAAATATCGGCATCCCGCAGCAGAACTGCTTCCACTTGTTGCGGCTCGTCCTGGGGCTGGTGGGTTCGGATGGCCTCCGCAACAGCTTCCAGCTTCTCCGCCGGGAACCCCCAACCGGCCAGCAACTCCCGCGTTTGCGCAATGGTGTTGGGGACGTGATCCCAGCATTCCAGTTGCGCCGGGTCCTGGGGCCTGTGGCCCAAAAAGACCCCCAGGTCGTGCATCCAGGCGGCGGCAAACAGAATGTCGTCGTCATACTCCATCCCCTGGCCCAACCGGACAGCCAGCGCATAAAGCCGCGGCTGATGGCCAAACTTGTCCACCGGCAGCGCCTCGGCCCGGATGTAGGCCACCACCGAATCTCGCCACCCCGCCGCCGTCATTGGGTCTCTTTTGGCCAGTTGGGCGCGATGCGGATCAGGTCCAGGCCGCCCAGATCCTCGACCAAAAACTCCGGCGCGGCTGCTGGAACGGCCACCATCTCCCGCTCCGGCAGATCGACCGCCTCGAAGCCCTTCCATGGGCTAGAAATCCTGCCCGACCCGGCGGCGGCGAACAGATACGCCAGCCCCGGAACCGGCTCACCCTCCCCGGCCAGGCTGGTGTCAGTCCGGCTCCCGGCCACCGAGATTCGCTCCACGCGAAAATACTCCTCATCGACCAGAATCGTACGATCCCAGCTCGTCCCATTCTGGATCACCCTGGCGGCAACCTTGCCCGCACGGGAGGTAAGCCGCGTGGCTTCAAGAGCTTTCTCGATGTGCAGCTCGCGCCCCCGTCCGTAGTCGTACATCCGATAGGTCAGGTCGCAGTTCTGCTGGGTTTCCAGCAGAATCGACCCCGGCCAGATGGCGTGAACCGTTCCTGCATCCACAAAAATCATCTCTCCCGCCGCCACCGTTAAAAGGTTGAGGCTCTCTTCCAGCGTGCCTGCTTGAATCCCTTCTTTGATCTTGTCCAGGGTCACGCCAGGGTTGAGCCCGGCTGCTACTTGCGCTCCCGGCTCGGCTGCCAGCACGTACCAGCATTCGGTCTTGCCGCGAGGCTGGCCATACTTCCGCGCCAGTTTGTCGTCCGGATGCACCTGCACGCTCAGCTTTTCTCTGGCAAAAATAACTTTGACCAGCAACGGCGAGGCCGGCGACCGGGCGACCGCGCCAAGCAGGGCGGCCCCAAGCAGGGCTTCGGGGGCTTCGCCAAAGAGGCCGCCCAGCGTCTTTCCGGCATGCTGGCCGGTCGCCACCAGGCACTCGTCCCCGGTGAGCCAGACCTCCCCGATCAGTTCCCCACCTTCCGCCACACAGTCATACCATGGACGAAGATCCTCAAATCCCCACACCCGGCCCACAAACTTGGGCGCGATGCGAAATGGCGCCAGTTCGCGAACCGGAATTTGGCCAGACGTAGCCATAAAAGTTGACCCCATCCCTCTCAACAACAAGCCGCTTGCCCCCTTCGGCTGGCCGCCGTCCAACCGGGTCGGCGCCCGCGCCCCAAGGCTGCAATCCCACTCTACCAGACAGGCAAACCGGCCCGGACAAATCAGTCTGGATCGAGGCGAATCCCTCCGCAATCGCCGTCCCTATCCGCAGGAACGCACCCCGGACCACGGATTAGGTAATCTCTGCACAAGTCTTTCCAGTAAAGCCGACATTCCCTCAGGGGCTAAAGCCCTGTTGATTATGCGGCATTTGCGGCACGGCTAAACAGGCTGCGGAAAAACGCGATACGGAGGGAGGCGGGGGTTTCAACCCCCGCATAAAGCCTACAGAATCAATGCCGGCTTTAGCCGCGGAGGGACGCTTTCCGCCAATTTCACCCGAAACCCCGAGTTTTTCCGCAGCCTGTAAAGCCGTGCCCTTTCAAAACGCCAACTTATTCAGAGGTTCCTTATGGGTCAGTTTGAGTTCCCTCCGCCTTTGTTATGACCGGGAACGCCGTGATTCGTACATTTTGTTACCGACCGCGGACTGGATGGGTCGAGCGAGGCTGGCTGACTGCAGGAATCATGCCACCAGCCCGGTCGGGATCCCGCATCGCGCGCAGAATGCGCGATCCATCGCTTGACGGAAGCGGCAGGAGATTTACGACGCAGAGCATGAGGTTGCAAAGCGCGAGTTTAGCGCCCATCGCGGGCAAAAACAGGAGCGGCAATGCCATACAAAGATTCATCAGGGGCCCGGCGGCGGAGATGAGAACCTCATCTCGACGGCGACCGGCGTAGGCCCTTCGGTTGTACGCACCACCCAGACAGAGCCCGAACTCACGCACCGGAACTCCGACCGCGATCGCAGCCAGCATGTGACCCACCTCGTGGAGCACCAGGCTCGCTGCCAACGCGGCTCCAACAGCGAGGCCAAGCCACAACCCAGAAAGCCCGATGCCAAGGAGGACGCACAAGGCAAGCAGAAGCCACCCCGAATCGTGCATGCGGAACGGAACCATAAATCTGTTCATCCATACACCTTCGCTCAATCGCCCATTGGTACGATGCGCAACTTCGCTCATTCGGCCAGTCCCATTGCCTAAAATGTACAAAGCCTTGAATGTCCCGATTGCGGTAAAGTGCTTGGAAGACCCCGCCGGCCGACAAGCTGCGCAAAACGCCGCATCGGATGCACTGCGACTCGGCAGTTGCATTGGCTGCATCCGGATCATTTCCGGCTTGCCGACCATGCGGGAACGACCTCATGCCTGGGTACTGCGGCGTTTTTCAGTACCGATATGGTGAACCGGACACTTTTGGCCGACAAGAAGCGGTGAATAAATGAGTTGGCCTGTCATCGCCAACTGACGCTCAGTTCCGGGCTGCAATTCACAGGATCGAAATTGGAAGTCCGAATGGCCTTGACGATGGTGCCTGCTTTATAGTGGATTTGATCTCGGCAATGGCCCCCGAACAGGACTTGTAATGAGTTTGCTGAGCTGAAAAGTCGTTCGATTGAAGTGAAAGTACTTATGGTTACAGCGGGCCTCTCGGATGCTGCGACTATGAACATCATGGAATCTGGAGCATCAGGAATCTTCCAGAAGCACGGCAGTCTTGACCAACTATTGGCGGCTATCCATCGAGTGGCAAACGGAGAGATGTGGTTGGATGCTGGGGCAGTCCGTACTCTCATTGCTGGTCGAGATTCTCAGACAGAGAGTATTGGGGATTCGCGGCCTCTGACTTCCCGTCAGCGAGAGGTAATGAGAGGCATTCTCGATGGTCTTACCAATAAGGAAATCGCGCTAAAATTGAACACTTCAGAGAGTTCCGTCAAAGCCGTCATCCAGGAGCCCTTTAGCAAGGCCGGTGTGTGAATGCGAAGTCAGTTGGTGAGGATTGCGATTGAAAGGCATTCTTTCGATTGGCTGAGGCCGCAATCCGGTTCGTAAGAAAGGGAGTCTCTTGGACATTAATCGTCGCAATTTTATGGCGTTGTCGGCTACGACTGTAGCAGCAGCATCACTACCAACATATTTGTTTGCGGAAGCGCAGGGTGAGAACAGCGTACCATGGCATCAGAGGATTCGCCGAGTAGGACAGCTCAATATCACCGAGCATGATCCCGCTGTTCTCAACGTCGAAGAGTGGGGTGACTACTGGGCCAGTCTCAAGTGCGATGCGGTCTTCGCATCCGTTACTGGCATCATCGCTTATTATCCGACCGAGGTTCCCTTTCACAGACGCAGTCAGTTTCTCAAGGGCCGCGATCTGACGGGCGAGCTGGTGACTGCCGCGAAGAAGCGCAATATGCGTGTCATCGCACGCTTCAGTCCTGACCTTAACTGGGGCGATGCGCTTGAGGCACACCCGGAGTGGTTCAAGCGCGACAAGCAGGGCAATCCAATTGAGCACAGTGAGGACAATCGTCTTTACGAGACCTGCATTTTCACAAGCTATATGACCGAACACATGCCCATGCTCATGCGCGAGGTCAACAGCCGATATCCCATCGACGGCCTCTTCACCAACGCCTGGCCGCCGATCGGCAGGATGCCCGAGTGTTACTGCAACGCCTGCAAAGACCTTCCGCACTACGACACCCATGCCTACTGGGAGAAATTCACTGAGCGCGTCGTCTTTCTGTGGAAGCTGTGGGACGGCATTGCGAAGGAGAAAGGCCAGGACAACCTGTTCTTTGGCAACATGGGAGGGGCCATCCAGGGCGGCCCAAACATGAAGGCGCTGTCGGACATCGCGCAGTGGTACAACTGCGACAACCAGGGGCGCGGCGGTGAAGAAGAGGTGATCTGGGGCTGCTCGTTACAGGGCCGGGTTTGCAACGCGATCCTGAATGGACACACGGCAACGAACGTGACCGCATCATATCAGACGGGCAAACCGCGCTGGAGGAACCTGCATAAGTCCACCGAAGAAGCACAGATGTGGATGGATGAGACAGTGGGAAGCGGTATGGTGCCGTGGTATCACTTCATAGGCGGCGAAGAGGGATTGGGCGCCGATCGTCGCTGGCAGCAACCGGGCCGCGACTACTATAACTGGCTGGCGAAACACGATCAGCATTTCACCAACAAGACCACGATCACTGATATAGCAGTAGTGATGGGCCAGAGTACTCAGCGATTCTACCGACATGCAGATTTGGGCGACCCGATGATGAACATCCACGGGATCTACCTGGCTCTGCTCGAGGGCCGCTTCCTCTTCGATTTCCTGCACGAGCAGGATCTGACTACCGACAAGTTAAAGAAGTACAAGACTGTTATCCTTCCAAACATCGCGCTGTTAAGCGATGCGGAGTGTGCCGCGCTGAAGAGCTTTGCGGAGCGCGGCGGATCAATCATGGCGTCGTTCGAGACAAGTCTCTATACCGAAAACAATGAGCGCCGCAAGGATTTTGGCATCGCGGAGATCTTCGGAATTCATGTCACGGGCGAGCGGCGGACCAGAGCTGGCAACGCTTTTATGGGTAGGATCGAGCGCACGCATCCCATCCTGAATGGCTTCGACAATACAGATTGGCTGCCGGGTGCGGAGTGGCTTCAGCCTACCGCTCCAGTTGACAATCCGGTGCTGACGGTAATTCCTCCGTATGTGAACTACCCACCGGAGCTGGCATACCCGCCGGTGCAGAAGACCGACATGCCGGACCTCGTAGCGAAGGAAATAGGACAGAGCAGACTTGTTTACTTCGCGGGCGATATCGAGCGCACCATGTGGCAGTCTGGCAACACGGACCTAAGCAGGTTGCTGCAGAATGCGATCCGGTGGGTTTCGAAGAATGAGGCACCGGTGAAGATTTCCGGGAAAGGGTTCGTAGAGACCTTCGCGTGGGAGACGCAGGCGGGCTACGCACTCCATGTGTTGAACTACACCAATCCGGGCGCGTTCAAGGGATGGATCCGCGAGTACTATCCAATTGGCGGACAGCATGTCACAATGTCAATCCCGCCAGGACGCAGGGTTTCCCGCGTGGAGTTGCTGCGCGCTGGAAAGGATGTTCCGTTCCAGATGGCGAACGGGAGGATCGAGTTTAATATTCCCAGTGTTCTCGACTACGAGGTTGCTGCCCTTTACGCAAAGACAAATTTGTAAAGAATTGAACTGCCGCCTGCTTACAACGTTCATCAGGAGACGCATATCAAGTGACTGCAGCACACAAGTTCAGCCTCACCAGCGCTATACAAACATGAGCGGCCCAATTTCTGAAAGATTAGTACTGATATGTCGGCATCTCGAACGGCTTCCCGAGGTCTTGGCAGTGTTCCGAGCGGATAACGGGCAAACCGGACACGATCCACCCGGACGCGACAGCAGGGCGAAGGCAGTGAACCACCTGAAAATGCCGGAAACGTCCCATTTTCGGTAACGATTGCCGATTCGATCAAACTGGCCCGCTACCGGCCACTGGGAATGTTTGCCCGCTTCCACCTAAACCGGATAGCCTAGAGAGTGCCTCGCCGGCCCGGATTTCCTCAGGCCGCCAACTGCAACGGACAGCAGCGAAAGAGAAAGCCCAAGCCTATGCAAGATTCAGTTTCCATCTGTGTGATCGGGTCCGGATACGTCGGACTCGTTGCAGCCGTTTGTTTTGCCGAAATGGGCCATCGCGTCCTCTGCGTGGACAATGACGAAGCCAGGGTCAAGACCCTCCGCGAAGGCGGAGTGCCCATCTTCGAAGACCACCTGCCCGAGTTGCTGGCCAAGCACGGGGGCAGCGCCGTGGAGTTCACCGCCGACCTGGGCAGCGCCGTCGAAGCGAGCGAGGCTATTTTCATCGCCGTGGGCACCCCCCAGGGCGACACGGGCGCAGCCGACCTTTCCTACGTCGAGGCCGTGGTCTCTGAGATTGCCCGTCACATCAACGGCTACAAAGTCATCGTGGAAAAAAGCACGGTGCCGGTCTACACCAACGAGTGGATCCGCCGCGTGCTGCACAGAAACGGCGTGGACCCCAGCAGCTTCGACGTGGTCTCGAACCCCGAGTTCCTGCGCGAAGGCACCGCAATCATCGACTTCCTGCATCCCGATCGCATTGTGGTCGGCGCCGGCGCCGAGCGCTCCGCCGATCTGCTCCGGCGCGTCTATGAGCCGCTTGTCGGGGGCAGTTATTATGCCCAACCCGGCGCGCTCCCTGGGGCTTGCAGCGCCTCTCATCCGGCAAAGTTGCTGGTCACCTCGGCGCAGAGTTCCGAAATCATCAAGCACGCCTCCAACGCATTCCTGGCGCTGAAGATATCCTTCATCAATGCGGTGGCCAACCTGGCCGAAGCCGTGGACGCCGACATCGAGGACATTGCCACCGGCATGGGCCTGGACAGGCGCATCGGCCCGGGGTTTCTGCACGCTGGCCTGGGCTATGGCGGCTCCTGTTTCCCGAAAGACGTGGCCGCGTTCCACTGGGTGGCCCAGCAACGGGGTGTGGACTTTGACCTGCTCGATGAGATCCGCAAGATCAACGAGACTCAAAAGGATATCTTTTTCAACAAGGTGCTTTCGGCGCTGTGGACCCTGCGAGGCAAGCGGCTGGCGGCGCTGGGTTTGGCCTTCAAGGGCAATACCGACGATATTCGCGACTCTCCCGCCATCGACATCATCAAAAGGCTCCTGGAAGCTGGCGCCACTGTCACAGCTTACGATCCGGCGGCCATCGAGCGCGCCAAAGCAGTGCTGCCGCCGTCGGCGAAGCTGCGCTATGCCAGGGATCTTTACGAAGCCGCCAAGGACGCCGACGCGGTGCTGATTCTGACCGACTGGAAAGAGTTTGCCAACATCGATCTGGTGCGGCTCAACGATGCAGTTCGCTTTCCCATCGTGATTGACGGTCGCAACCTTTACAAACCCCAGCAGATGCTGGACCGTGGATTCACCTATGTCAGCGTGGGCAGGCCGGCAAGTTATCAGGCGCAGCAAGGAAAGCCGCGAAGCGGGGTATTGTAACTTCCGCGAAACATGATAGTGTGATTGTAAGTTCCCCTTGCTGCTCACTCGGCGATTGAGAAAGTTCGTTTTTCGGGCCACTATCCGCTAGCTTCTGAATACGAAAGTTTAACCATGCGCATATTGGTAACCGGCGCTGCCGGATTTCTTGGTTCTCACCTCACGGATCGGCTGTTGGGCGAGGGCCACACCGTGGTTGGTGTCGACAACCTCTGCACAGGCGATCGCGATAACATTGCCCACCTGTCCGGTGAGCCGCGCTTCCAGTTTGAAGAGCGCGACATCTGCCAGCCCTTCGATTTTGGCTCGGTAGACTACGTCTTCAACTTTGCTTCTCCGGCCAGCCCGCCGGAGTATCTCCGCCTGGGCATCGAGACCCTGCGGGTGGGCTCTGTCGGCGTCGAAAATGCTCTCGAGATCGCAGCCAAATATGGAGCCGGCTTTCTTCACGCTTCCACCTCGGAGTGCTACGGCGACCCGCTCCAGCACCCGCAGACAGAGGACTACTGGGGCCATGTAAACCCGGTCGGCCCCCGCTCGGTCTACGACGAGGCCAAGCGCTACGCCGAGGCGCTGGTGATGGCGTACCACCGTTCTCGCGGGGTGAACACCCACCTGGTCCGCATCTTCAACACCTACGGTCCCCGCCTGCACCCCAGCGACGGCCGGGTCATCTCCAACTTCATGATGCAGGCCCTGCGCGGCGAGCCGATTACCATCTACGGCGACGGGAGCCAGACCCGCAGTTTCTGCTACGTCGACGACCTGATCGAAGGCATCTTGCGCCTCTCGCGCTCCGCCGAACACCTTCCGGTAAACATCGGCAACCCCGTTGAGTTCACCATCCTCGAAGCGGCGAAGGCAATACTGGAGGTGACCGGCTCCAAGAGCGAAATGTGCTTAAAGGCACTGCCCGTCGACGACCCCTCCCGCCGTTGCCCCGACATTACGAAAGCCCGTGCCCTGCTGGGTTGGGAACCGCGCATCTCGCTCAAAGAAGGCCTGGCAAAATCCCTCGAATTCTTTACGAGCAAGGCCGCGGTCGGCGCCTGAAGCAGATTTTCACGATCTGTAGGCTGAAATCGCGTCCTTATTCCATTGATTCTTCTGTCGATAACTGCAATATTGCTTCCGAAATGTGTCGCCGCTCTGCTACGCTTGCCCTGCCATGAAGCGTACATTTTCCCTGCTGTTGACTGCGGTCGTTCTGCTTTCGGCCAGCGTACCCAGCTGCGCACAGAAGTTTGTGCCCAGGTCCATCCAATTCAAAGGCGACCCGGAGTACACCGATCAGGAGTTGCTGGCTGCCGCTGGGCTCAAAGAGGGCATCGCGCTGACCACCGACGAGATGCACGACCATGCCCAACAGCTCTTGGACACAGGTGCCTTCGACAACCTGACCTACAAGTTCGACGGGCAGAATCTTGTGTACTCCTTGACGCCCAGCACGACGCTCCTTCCCATCCGCCTGACAAACCTGCCGTTCACGCTGGACAAGGATCTGAATGCCAAATTGCATGAACGCTTCCCGCTCTACCACGGCAAGGTGCCAGGAGAAGGCGGATTGACGGATCAGGTGCGCCAGGCTCTTGAAGAAATGCTTGCCGCCAAGGGGATTCAGGCCACGATCATGGCTGCACCCTCCACGAATCGCCAAGACGCTACGGTGAGCTTTGCGATCACCGCGCCTCTGGTGGAGATTGGCGAAATCCATACGGACTCCGCGTCTGCTGCCCTCGACGCCAAAGCTCAGGGGATTCTCGGCAAGCTCTCCGGATCGCCCTACGATGTTGAAGGCAGTCCGAGCCAGATAGCAACCTATCTCGGCAACTATTATCACGACAATGGCTATCTTGAAGCCAGCATTCAGGCTACACCGCAATCGGCTCCGATGATTACGCCCGAGGCCGTTCGCATTCCCTTTGTGATCTCAATCTCTCCGGGTGCGCTTTATAGGCTCACGGGAGTTCAACTGGCGCCTGGCCTGGTGGTTACGCAGGCGGAGTTCGACCACCAATCGAGTATCCATCCGGGTGATATTGCCGACGGTCAGCGCGTGGTCCAAAACTGGGAATTCATCTCGCGCCAGTATCACAACAAGGGCTATATGAAAGCCAGCTTGCATCCTACTCCCAGCTACGATCGCGCCCAGGGTACGGTTAGTTTTGCCGTATCGGTAGAACCGGGTCCTGCTTACACCATGGGCACGCTAACAATGGTAAACGTGAGCGACGAACTGCGTGCCGCGATGTTGGCGGCCTGGAAGATGCCGGCTGGATCAGTTTTCAATGAGAGCGCTGTCCGCAACTTCTTTGCCATCGGGGATGCCAATCCCACCCTGAAACGAGTCTTTGCCGCAGCCAACTGCAGATATAACTTGCAATTAAACGACGAAAACCACACTGTGGATGTAACTCTACGACTGGAAAAGCGGCCCTGAGCGGCTTTATCCTCGTTTCCATGCCCCATTCACTCATCTTCGACAGCATGTTTCACTTGCCGCTTCCCATCCTGGAGAAGCTGGCCCGTCCGGTCATCGTCTACTTGGTGCTGGTGGTGCTGCTGCGCGTCTTCGGCAAGCGCGAGCTCGCCCAGCTCAACCCCTTTGATCTCGTAGTGCTGCTCTCGCTCTCCAACACAGTTCAGAACGCCATCATCGGCGACGACAATTCGGTGACTGGCGGCGTCATCGGCGCCTTTGGCCTGTTGGGCATCAACTGGCTGGTTGTCCGTGTGCTCTTCCGCTCCCAGCGCCTCACTCGCGCGCTTGAGGGCCGTTCGGCCGTCCTCGTCTTCGACGGCCAGATTGATCGGAAAGCAATGGAGCGAGAGTCCCTGAGCCGCGAGGAACTGCTCTCCGTCATCCACAAGCAGGGTTTTGAGGACTTCCACCAGGTACGCAAATGCGAATTGGAACCCAACGGCACCTTTTACGTCGAGGCTTTCGACCCCTCCGCCGCCGATAAGCACCACATTGAGTTGCTCTCGCGCATCGACGCCCTCTCCCGCCAGGTGGCCGCGCTGCGCGCATTGCCCACAGGCGAATAGACGCTTTCATTTGACTGCGGCCCACGTCTCTCAGAGAGACCTGACCCATTAGGAGCCTTCCCCTATGCGCCCGTTTCAAAGTCCCAGCTTTGCCTCTGTGCTCCTTCCTGTCGCACTTCTTCTTGCCTCACCTTTGGGGGCGCAAACCCTTCAGCATCGCCCCCCCGCCAAGCCGGAACCGCCGGCTGAATCCACCTTGCCCCGCGCAATTCAGGGCGCACCGGCCGTCTGGAAGCCCGTTCTGCCGCAAGGAACCAGCCTCCAGGTGGAGACTACGCGGCACTATCCCGTAAAGGCGAACGAAGCCATCGAGGGGCGACTCTTGCACCCCATCTTTGCCGAAGGAAGGCTGGCCGTCCCAGAGAACACCCTTTTACACGGCACGGTCGTCGCCCTTGAGCCGGACGCAAAGACACGCTGGCATGGGCGGCTGCGGGGAGACTTCACGCCGTTTCATACCGTTGAGGTCCAGTTCAATGAGTTGATGCTGCCCGGCGGAGCGCTTGCGATTTCAACGAACAAGGCCGAAAACGGCGCCCAAGTGCTGCACCTTGCCGCTCCCGGCGCCACGCCGAAGCAGTCGCTCTTCGCCAGAACATGGACCCAGGCGAAGGGCCAGATGCACGACCAAGTGGCCTACTTCACTGCTCCGGGGCTTGGCGACCGGGCTTTGCAGGTGCTTTACCATCAACTGCCCTACCACCCCGAACGGATCGAAGCGCACACGGCCTGGTCCTTCGAGCTGATCGCGCCGGTCCCGCTGCCGGACTTCCCTCTTGCCGAGCAGTCGCCGGCCCCTCCTGCCCCGCCGCAACCCGGCAAGCCGGAGATATGGTCGGTCCATGCCGTGCTCACGGCGGGCCTGACCTCTGCCAGCGCAAAGCCCGGCGATCCGGTGGAAGCTCTCGTCGTCGAGCCGGTCTTCGACCAAGATACGCAACTAGTGGTTCCCCAGGGCTCGATGCTGGTGGGCAAGGTGAACTCGGTCAAGGCCGCTCGCTCCCTGGGCCGCAATGGCAAGCTGCGCTTCACCTTTCAGCAGGTGCGCTTTCCCGAGGGCGCCGATCAAGCCGTGCCTGATCGCCCAGTACAGGGCGCGCTGGCCGGAGCCACGGCCGAAAGTTCGCAAGGCCTGTTGCTCGACGCCGAAGGAACCATCACGCCACGCAATCAGTCCAGCGCGATTGCCCCGCTTCTGCTAACTTTGCTGGCTGGCCGCGCTCTGGACGAAGACGGCAACCTCACAGCTCAGACTGGAGTCGCCTCAAACGGTTTTGGCCTGGTGGGGCGAGTCGTCGGCCTAGCCGCCGGCAATCGAAACCTGGCCGCAGGCATCGGCTACTATGCCGCCGCACTCTCCTTCTATGAGAACTTCCTCCGCCCTGGCCACGATGTGACCTTTCCCAAGGACACCCGCATCGAGATTGAGACCACGCCGTTGCGCGCGCCGGTGCTGACGCCGAATAGTCAATAGCCATCTTCGGTTCAAAATCAGGCGTGGGTTGCCACCCAAAATATTTCTGTTGCGGATATATCCGTAGTGGATATATATTACCTCCATGGCTACTGGAACCGCACCTGCCGCTCCGCTCACCCCGGCCGTCTTCGCCATCCTTCTCGCCCTCGCTGAAGGCGACAAACACGGCTATCACATCATGAAAGACGCCCGCGCCCCAGAGGGCGGCGGCGTTCGACTGGGCCCCGGAACCCTCTACGGCTCGCTGGATCGAATGATGCGCGACGGCCTGGTCGAGGAGTCCGGCGTCTCGGATGACGAGCGCCGCCGCTATTACCGGCTGACCAACCTGGGCCAATCAGTGCTGGCCGTCGAACTGGAACGACTGGATGCTGCCGTTGCCTCCGCCCGCTCACTCGGCCTGATTCCCCACGGAGGCCGATGATGACGCAAACCCCGCCCCAGCCGGTACGTCTTGAGCGCTTCTATGCACTGGCGATTCGCCTTTACCCCGCGCCCTTTCGTGTGACTCACGGGGCTTCGATGCGGCAGACCTTCCGGGACGCCTTGGGGGATCGCACGTTCTCCCGCCGCGAACTTATCACGCTGGTCCTCCGCGACCTCATCACATCCCTTGCCAAGGAGCATCTTGCCATGCTGCGCGACACATTCTCACGCCCCGCCCTGTTGTTCAACGCCCTCATTCTGACCGGCCTCGCCACCGGCCTTGCGTTTGCGCTCTATTCCATTCCCCAACAGGTTCTCCGCCAGGGCGCCAACGATCCGCAAATCGCAATGGCCGGCGATCTGGTAGTCCGGCTCGAACAAGGCGTCGCGCCCGCGGACGCAGTCCCCGCCGGCTCGGTCGATCTGTCCCGCAGCCTCACGCCCTTTTTGATCGCCTATGACGATCAGGGCCGGCCACTGGCTTCGCAAGCCCAATTGAATGGCAAGATTCCCACCCCGCCCAGCGGCGTCTTTGACAATGTGCGCCAGCACGGGGAAGCGCGCATCAGTTGGCAGCCCGTCCTCGGCTCGGAACACGGCGTCCGCGTCGCCGCTGTCATTCAGCGGGTCAACGGAGAACACCCAGGCTTTGTCCTAGCCGGCCGCAACATGCGCGAAGTGGAAGCTCGCGAAGAGCAGGTCGAGCACATGGCCGGCCTTACCTGGATCGGAATGCTTGGGGTGATTCTGCTTGGAACCGCGGTCTTCGGCTGGTACACGCGGCCCAAGACGGCCTAGTGCGCCGTCTTCGCGGTCAGGCTCGAATCAGCTCCACGGGCACATCCAGCACGAGGAGCGCCCAAACGCGGTCGGCAGTCCATGCGGTGGCATGATTGGCCTTGGCAAGCGCAAGACAGGCTCGATCCCCGAGCGAGAGCGCCCGATTGACTCGTGCATAGTTGGCTGCGAGTTCCGCGGCTGCCTGTCCGAAGGGGACCAACTCCACACCGGCGAGGGTAGCCGTCAGTTCTCCCGCAGTCATCCCATTGTTGTCGCGCTGAGCCCGCGTCAGCACTTCACACCAGTTCACCCAACTCATGGCTACTTTCACATCCGCGCCGAATTCCAGCGAGTCAAGGAGCGCCTCGACTCGTTCTCCACCCGGCTCACCCTGAATCATCGCCAAAACGGCTGCGGAATCAAGAACAATACTATTCACGCGCTGCTTCCTCGTGCTTTTCCGCAAGGAACTCGTCCAGGATTCCGTCGAGGCTTCCGCGCTGTTTGATAATTCCAGCCCGAATGTTGGCCAGAGCCATTTTTCTGCTCAGAATCCGGATCGCTCCTTCATCACTGATCACAGTCAAACGGTCCCCGGCTTTCAGCCCGAAATCTTTTCGAATGGCGGAAGGGAGAACAATTCTGCCACTCTCTCCCAGGACTACCGTCTCTGTCAACATCTGCCACCTCATGGAAAGTATGGCATATTCCACATTTTATGCCAAGAGCGCTACTCCCACTCAATGGTCCCTGGCGGCTTCGAGGTAATGTCGTAGACCACTCGGTTGATCCCGCGCACCTCGTTCACAATCCGGCTGGAGATGCGCTTCAGCACTTCGTAGGGCAGCGGCGTCCAGTCGGCGGTCATGCCATCTTCGGAATGCACGGCCCGCACCGCCGCCGTGTAAGCATAGGTCCGCTGGTCGCCCATCACGCCCACGCTCATCACCGGCAGCAGCACGGCAAAGCTCTGCCAGATCGCCGAATAGAGCCCGGCCGCCTTGATCTCGGCGACCACGATCTCGTCCGCCTCCTGCAACAGCGCCACGCGCTCCGGCGTCACCTCGCCCAGAATGCGCACGGCCAGGCCGGGGCCGGGGAAGGGCTGCCGCCCCAGAATGTCTTCCGGCATTCCGAGGTCGCGGCCAATGCGCCGCACTTCATCTTTGAACAGATCCCTGAGCGGCTCAATCAGCTTCAGCTTCATGCCCAACGGCAGCCCGCCCACGTTGTGGTGGCTCTTGATGGTCTGGCTAGGGCCTTTCACGCTGCTGGACTCGATCACATCCGGATACAGCGTTCCCTGCACCAGCCAATCCACCCCGCCGGTTTCTTTCGCGATCCGCTTCGCCTCATCGTCGAAGACCGCAATGAACTCCGCGCCAATCCTTTTCCTCTTTGTCTCAGGGTCGGTTACCCCGGCCAACTGCGCCAGGAACCGCTCGGTCGCGTCCACGGCGACGATAGGAAGCCCCAGCTTGTCGCGCAGGTTCTTCTGAACGCTCGCAAACTCGTTCTTGCGCAGCACGCCATTGTTGACGAAGACGCAGGTCAACTGGCTGCCGATGGCCTTGTGGACCAGCACCGCCGCCACCGACGAATCCACCCCGCCGGAGAGCCCGCAGATCACGTGCCCAGCGCCCACCTTCTCGCGAATCCCCGCAACTGTGGTCTCGATAAAGTGCGCCGGAGTCCAGTCGCCCGCCGCTCCGCAGATCGAAAAAACGAAGTTTTTGATGATTTGCGGCCCCAGCGGCGTGTGATGGACCTCGGGATGAAATTGCACAGCCCAGATGCGCCGCTCCTCGTTGGCAATCCCCGCCAGCGCATTCGACGTAACCGCTGTGCGCCGGAAGCCGGCGGGCAGTTCCAGCGCCTCGTCGCCATGGCTCATCCACACTTGGAGCGTCGGCGGCAGCCCCGCAAACAGGGCGGTATCTGCGTCCTCGATCATTACCTCGGCGTGCCCATACTCCCGCAGGGGCGCTGAAAGCACCTTGCCGCCCAAGTGGTGAACGATGAAATGAAGCCCGTAGCAGATGCCCAGCACCGGCACGCCCAGTTCGAGCACTTTCGCGTCCGCCGCCGGCGCATCCGCGTCGTAAACCGACGACGGCCCGCCCGAGAGAACAATCCCCAGGGGATGCAAAGCCTGAATCTCACTGAGAGGCGCCGTACAGGGCAGCACAACGGAGAAAACATTCTGTTCGCGAATCCGCCGCGCAATCAGCTGCGTATACTGCGAACCAAAATCGAGGATAACGATCGTCTGGGTGGCCACTCCCTAGTGTGGCAGGGGCGAGGGCGGGATGTAAAGACTGTCGTCAGCTTCATTGTCCTGCGAGCATCCAGCGGAAAGGGTTCTGGAAACACGACGGCTCCGGGTTATCAAGCCGGAGCCGTTGCCTACTGGTGTATCCACACAACCGGACGCCTGCGAGCCTTGACTTCACATCATTTCGGCGCTCTGTATCAGAGGGCCAGCACATCCCCGAGTCGCTACCGCATGCCATTCGCCTGATGCGTCCTGTTGGAGGCCAGCCGGCTCACTTGGTCGCTGTCCTTCACCATTTCATGCACCGAGAAGCCCTTTTCCGCCAGCGCTCCCGTGGGGCAGGCCTGGACGCATTTGCCGCAGCCGGTACAGTTTCGCGCTTGCCCCCATGCATCCTTCAGGTCGCTGACGATCCGGGAGTGAATGCCTCGCGATGCAACCTCCCACACATTCGCTCCCTCGACCTCGGCGCACACGCGCACGCAGCGCGTACACAGGATGCAGCGATTGTGATCGAGGACGAAGCGGTGGTGCGTCGAATCGACAGGCAGCCGCGGATTGTTGTAGGAGTAGCGCACGTGGGTGATGCCCAAGGATTGAGCCAGCGATTGAAGCTCGCAGTGGCCATTCGACACGCACGCCGAGCAAATGTGGTTGCGCTCCACAAGCAACAGTTCGACAGCCATCCGCCGGTAGAGCGTCAATTTCTCCGAAGCGGTCTTGATCGACATTCCGTCCTGGATGGGAGTGGTACAGGCTGGTAGTAGCCGGTCGGTCCCTGCAAGTTCCACCATGCACACGCGGCAGGCTCCAACCGCGCTCAGCCCCTTCAGATAGCAGAGCGTCGGAATCTGCTTACCGTGGGCGCGGGCCGCCTCCAGGATCGTCTGTCCCTCCTGGGCGGTCACCAGTTCGCCATCAATTCGGACGGAAATTGTTTTGGTGGGCAAAGCAACGCTCCTTTCTTTCTCAACGGGTTTCAGTGGGCGCTGACAGCGGTTTTCAGATCGCAACGAAGGCACCGGCGGCATTCCTCCAGCGCTTCCTGTGGACTGAGACCGGCAACAACTTCTTCCTGCGAACGAACTCTCAGCTCCGCGGGCGCCAAGTGTGCCGTGTGGCGGTGGCTGAGGCTCGGTTCTCCCGGAACCTGCCGGCTGTATTCAAACTGCGGGAAAAGGCGCTCCCAGCGTTGTTCCCCCATCAGGCGCTCGTCGATCTTCCGCGCCGCCTGCTTGCCGCCGCCCATGGCGTTGGACATATTGGAAGCCCCGGTGATGACGTCGCCGCCTGCATAGAAATTGGCGCGGCTGGTCTCGAGCGAGAAGCGATCCACGGCAATCGTGCCTTCCTCCTTGAGCTCAAGACCGGAGGCTCGGCAGAAATCCACGTCGAAGGTCTCGCCCACGGCCAGAATCACACTGTCGCATTCGAAGCGCTGCACCTCGTCGGTGGGAATCGGCCTTCTGCGTCCCGATTTGTCGTATTCGCCCAGCCGCGTCTTGACGATCTCGATGGCCTTCACATTCCCGTCCGCGTCGCCCAGGATGCGGTGCGGCGCGGCCAGAAAGACGAACTGCACGCCCTCCTCCTCGGCCGCCTGAATCTCTTCGTCGATCGCGGGCATGTCTTTGCGCTCGCGGCGGTAAAGTATGGTGGCATGGGCGCCCATGCGGAGCACCGTCCGCGCCGAATCGATGGCCGCATTGCCGCCGCCGATGATCGCGACTCGGGAGCCCATCGCAACCTTGTCGTGCCTTGCCACCGACTCAAGGAACGGCAGCGCCGGATGCACGTTTTTCAACTCCGTTCCCGGAAGGTAGAGCCAGGACTCCTTCCACGTTCCGATGGAAAGGAAGACCGCATCGTAGCTGCTGGCCAGCTCATTCAACTGAAGATCGAAGCCAACCCTGGTGTTGAACACCATCTTCACGCCCACTCCCTCGATGAGATCAAGTTCCCGCCGCAGCACGGACTTCGGCAGCCGGTACTCGGGAATGGCGAAGCGCAACATGCCGCCCGCCTCGCTCCGCTCCTCAAAGATGGTGACGTCGTGCCCCAGCATGGCCAGATAGAATGCCGCCGTCAGGCCCGTGGGCCCCGAACCGGCCACGGCGACTGTGCGCCCGGTCGGCTTGAGCCTTCGCGCCTTGATCCGTTCGAGCATCGGCTCAAAGAGATCGGATTGATAGATTGCGTCGGCGAGGAAGCGGTGTACCTCGCGCATGTTCACGACCTCATCGAAGGACTGGCGCCGGCAGCGATTGTCGCAGGGGTGCTGGCACACCCTCCCTGTGGATGCGGGCAGTGGATTGTCCAGAACCACTGACTCGAACGCATCCTCAAGCCGGCCCTCCTGATAAAGCTCCAGGAAGCGTGGAATGTTCATCCGGAGCGGGCAACTGTTCTCGCATGGGGACAAGGCCAGTTCCTGACACACGCCGGCGCGGCAACGCCTGGCCACAATGTGGTCCTCGTACTCCTCGCGGAAGTGGCGGATGGTGGTGAGCACGGGATTGGGCGCCGTCTGCCCCAGGCCGCAGAGCGAACACTCGCGAATCATCCGCCCCAACTCATCCAGCAGGCTCAGGTGCTCCGCGCTTCCGCTGCCTTCGGTAATCGAGTTCAAGATGCGCAGCGCCTTGTTCAGTCCCACCCTGCACGGCACGCACTTTCCGCAGGATTCCGAATGCGTGAATTCGATGAAGTAGCGGGCCACGTCGACCATGCAGTTGTCTTCGTCCATGACCACCATGCCCCCGGAGCCCATGATGGAGCCAATCTGCGCCAGGCTCTCGTAATCCACCGGCGTATCCAGCATTTCTACCGGAATGCACCCGCCCGATGGGCCGCCCGTCTGCACCGCTTTCACGCGACGCCCGGCGGTCGCTCCCTCTCCGATGTCGTAGATGAAGCGCTTCAGAGGAGTGCCCAGCGGCATCTCTACCAGCCCCGTATTCTGTATCTTGCCCACCAGGGAAAAGACCTTGGTCCCAGGGCTCTTCACGCTGCCGGTTTCGGCGAACCATGCGGGTCCGCGAGTCACGATCGGAGCCACATTGCACCAGGTTTCAACGTTATTGATGTTGGTGGGCTTGCCCCACAGTCCCTTCTGCGCGGGAAACGGCGGGCGGGGATGCGGCCGGCCGGCAAAACCTTCAAGCGAAGCGATCAGCGCCGTTTCTTCGCCGCAAACAAAGGCTCCCGCGCCCTGTACGATCTCGATGTTGAAGTTGAAGCCGCGGTCCAGAATGTTGGCGCCCAGCAATCCGTATTCCCGCGCCTGTTCAATGGCTCGATTCAGGCGGCGCACCGCCAGCGGATACTCGGCGCGCACATAGACGATCCCTTCCGTCGCGCCCATCGCGTAAGCGCCGATGACCATCCCCTCGAGCAACGAATGAGGATCGCCTTCGATTTCGTTGCGATTCATGTAAGCGCCGGGGTCGCCCTCGTCGGCGTTGCAGATGATGTATTTGCGATCCGCCTTGGCCTTGGCCAGAAAATCCCACTTGTTGCCGGTCAGGAAGCCGGCTCCGCCGCGTCCGCGCAGCCTGGATGCCTTGATCTGTTCGATCACGCTCTCCCCGCGCCCGTCGATCAGCACTTTGTAGAGCGCCTGATAGCCGCCCACTCCGATATATTCCTCGATGTCCGAAGGATTGATCAATCCGCAATTCCGCAGGACGATCTTCTTTTGCCCTTTGAAAAAAGGAATCGCGTTCCACGGCGCGATCTCCGGATAGCCCTGGCCATAGCGCACGTGCCCGGTAATGTGGTCCCATTCCTCAATCTTGCAGTAAACAAGGTCCGCCGGCATGGTCTCTGTGGAAAGCCCCTCCAGAATGTGCGCGGCATCGTTGGCCTGCACGCGCCGCAACATCAACAGCGGGCGTCCAGGCAGCCGGACGCTCACCAGCGGTTCCTGAAAGCAGGAGCCAAAGCAGCCCACGCCGGCAAGCAGCACATCCAGCCCGCTGCGTTGAATGGCCTCATTCAAAGCGTGATAAAGCTCTTCCGCGCCATTGCCCCGGCCGCACGTTCCCATCCCAACGGTAATGCGCGGAATGGACGGCATCAGCTTGGCAAGCCCGGATTCACGCACCGCGTTGAACACACCGATATCCAGAATGCGCGGCATTATTTCCTCCCCTGTCTCAACGCCTTCACTTCCCGCTGCAGCGTGCGCTCTTTCACGTGGCTCAGGATGTGGTGGTTCACTTCCACCACCGGGGCCAGCGCGCACTGGCCAAAGCAGGCAACCGTGCGAATCGTGAACTTCCGGTCGGGCGTGGTGAGCGCCAGTTTGTCGGCATCGTTCGTATCGCCCTGTTCATGTCCGCTCAGCCCCAGATCCAGGCATAGCTTCTCGAGCAGATCGCGGGAGCCGCGGGTGTGGCACGCTGTCCCCCGGCAGACGCAGATCACGTTGTCGCCTTGCGGATCCAGGTTGAACAGCGCATAGAAGGTCGCGGCGCTATAAATCCTTGCCGGCGGAACTCCGGTCTCCTCCGCGATATAGCGCAGCGACTCCATCGAGAGATACTTGTGCGCATTGGCGGATTGAACCGCTTCCAGTATCCCCAGCAGCGCTCCGGGCCGGTCTCCGTGCTCTGCGATCGCTTGGTCGATCAGCAGCCTCTCGTGAGCATTCAGGACTCCATTGGCGACACTCTGCATGATTCCTCCCCTCCAGGTACGGCGCGGCTGATAACCGGCCCCGCGGAACGGACCAGATCCTGCCGGTCAGGACGAAATTGAGAGGGCAACAAGAGCGGGACCCTCCTGATTTCTGGACTATATCTCGGGAGAGGAAAGAGAAAGGAAAAGAGCATTCGCCGACAATGCTTCGTCTACCTGGCGAAAGAGGACGCTACGCTTCAAGTTCGAGCGCTATCCGTAGAAATTTCTCCCCAGAGAATGTCCGTGGG
>OCTA010001098.1_pt1 | contig 25046 bp, 20 predicted proteins | sample 1538991 | NCBI WGS metagenome assembly OCTA01 (sample SAMEA3539302, study PRJEB22396) | soil metagenome | biome: tundra; feature: field; material: soil | place: USA | collected 2010-05 | depth 0.15 m | reverse complement strand
GGGAAACTGCTCAACAATAGAAAGGGTACTTTGTCCGATAGATCCGGTCGAACCGAGAATGGCGAGTCGTTTCAATATCTTCGTAAATTCCGGAGGCTGCATCGAGCCTCGCTTGCGAGTTCAGGGATGTACACCTGAGGCCAATAAAAAATCCACCGTCGGCTGCGGAACCACTCCGTCAGAACCGCTGGTGAATAAGTTGAGCGTACCACAGCACCGGAGCAGCCAGAAGGAGCGCATCGATGCGGTCCAGAATGCCGCCATGTCCTGGAAGCAGGGTGCCCGAATCCTTGACGCCGGCGGCTCGTTTGAGTGCCGACTCGGCCAAGTCCCCAACTTGCGCTGCCACGTTCACGACGACCGCTAAGCCCAGCCAGTACCACCACGTGTCTTCGGCGTAGGACAACTTTACCGATTCCCACCGCGCCATCAACTCCGACAGCCCTAACAGGCCCGCAGCTACCAGCACGCTACCCACAATCGAAGCAATCGAGCCTTCCCAGGTCTTGTTGGGGCTAAGCGAAGGAGCCAGTTTGTGACGACCGAAGGGACGGCCGATGTAGAGAGCCGCGATATCTCCTGCCCAAACCACGCAGAGCAGAAAAACAACGACCGAAGGACCGTTCGATTCCTCGCGAAGAGCGGGCAGAGCTATCAGAGTAAATCCCACATAAAAGAGGCAGAAGATAGAATTCGTGGCATCCGCGATCATGCTGGATACCGGACCGCGAAAGGTGCAAATCATGAGCAGTGCCAGGCTGAGAACTCCCAGAATCGGCGCCAGTTGGTCGGGCCACTGGTAACTCCCGGCAAACAAGGCAAAGATCGCGATGACCACGAAGATCCGCGGCGGATTGGCCCCGCTTTGTTTCGCCAGGCCAAGGTATTCCCATCCCGCCAGCGCAGCGACCACGGCCGTAGCGAGGGTGAAGACCCCCTGCCACTTGGGGCCCAGAAACACCAAAACAAACACGAAGGGGATTAGGACGACAGCAGTTAGAACGCGTTTCATTCAGGGTTGAGAATACACCTCTGAATTCAATGTGTTCGGAGGGATTGGTTCAAATATGGCTACCGAGCTGCGATCTTGACTTGTTCCGCCTCGTCGCTCGTCTCACCGCGCTCACCGAGTCCTCCAAAACGCCGCTCGCGGCGCTGGAATGCCGCAATGGCCTCAAGCAGATGGATTCCGCGGAAATCCGGCCAGAGTCTCTCCGTAAAGAAGATCTCACTGTAGGCGATCTGCCACATCAGGAAGTTCGAAATGCGCATTTCGCCGGAAGTGCGAATGAGAAGATCCGGGTCGGGAATGTGAGCAGTATACAAATGGCGGTTAATATCCTCTTCCGTGATCTGATCCGCAGAAAGATGTTTGTGCTTCATCTCCGTTGCCAGTGACCGGAACGCATCGACGAGTTCCGACCGTCCGCCATAATTTAATGCCAGGGTGACGTTAGTGCCTGTATTGCGCGCTGTAGTGTCCTCGGCATAGCGCATTGTGTTCTGCACTTCGATCGGCAGTTCGTCAGTACGCCCTATGTAACGGATGCGCACATTATTGGACATCATTCGGTCGATGTTGCTCTCAAGATAGCTGCGCAATAGACGCATCAGGAAATTGACCTCCGACTTGGGCCGGCGGAGATTGTTTTCCAACGAAAAGGCGTAGAGGGTGAGCCACGGCAGGCCGATCTGCGAGGCAGTATCGATCACCATCTGGGCACTCTTGGCGCCTTGGCGATGTCCGAGAAAACGCTTCAACGAACGGTTCCCTGCCCAGCGTCCGTTGCCGTCCATGATGATGGCTACGTGCTGCGGCAGGCGCTCCGGTTTGAGCGTCGCGTAAACGGCGCGTTCTTCCGGACTTAGCTCATGAATGCGCAAGGTCGCTGCAGGGTACAAGATGATCCGCCTTTTGGACAGGGCCTGCGAGCGCTCTTCGCGGCTGGCAGGAGGACGCACGTGACCACGCATCCACTTTAAACACCTGGTGGTGTTAGTGTACGCGGGTCTCTATACCCTGGACCACTTCTGCTTACAGCCATGTGAAAATCGCTCGAAAGATCTGAGGACACAACCGTTTCGAGCGCACTCGGCAGGCGCAGATATAGCCACGCACTGACCGCCGGCGCGTCGCGGCGCCGACCCTGGCCTAGGCCGTCCGACGCTGGCCGGTCGCCCGATCGCGCAAGGCGCCGTAAAACAGCGTCTTCTGCAGCGAGTCAAGCTGGGGCAGCAGCGCGGCAATCTCAGCCAGGAACGGGTCAGCCAGAATCTGCGCCACCTCGTCATCACGCCGGCTGCGCGAATCCCGCACCAACTGGCACACGTCGACTTGCAGAGCATCTGCCAACCGCTCCAGAGAGCCCAAGGTGGGAATCGCCTTGCCGTTTTCGATTTTGGAGATGTACGTGCGCGGAACCTGCATCCGCCCCGCTAGCTGACGCTGGCTGAGATGGCGCGCGCGGCGAATATCCCGCACTTGCCCCGCCACTTGCAGACCAGCCTCGGCAATTGCCTGAACGGGCTGGCTGGGAACCGGTTGCGGTCCCAGTACAGGCGGTTCTTCAATATCTAAGGGCTTCTTGCACCGTCTGCAAAGGGAGTTGTTGGTCCTGAACTGCATGAGGGCGCAGTGCTCACACCGCACGACCTCGCGAGGATCGAGACTCACTAAAGCTGTTGCCATCGGTTGTGCGCGGAGTGCCAGAGCGGGCTCTCCGGGGTGCTTTTTCGCACCGCCATGTGTGCTACTTTCGGGGAGATGAACCATAATTGTCAAGTAGGAACTTAGGGTCAACCGTAAGTTTCACCCATCATACCCTGAAAAACCCGAAGAAACACGAACCATTTTGTGCAACATGGAGAAAAAATAAATGTCTGGTGACATAAACGGCAATTCCTGCTACGACCGAGAGCAAGCTTGGGAGCTTCTGACGGAGTGGACGCAGAGCGAAAGCCTGCGGAAACATGCACTTGCTGTCGAGGCGTGCGTAGTGGCTTACGGTGAGGCCGAGGCGGACCGGCTGGGATTGGCTGGGACTCAGCGGGCCGATCTAGTTACCCTTTACTCCACTACCGCCCTTCTACACGACTTCGACTACGAACGGCACCCTTCCTTGGAGGAGCACCCGTTCGTGGGCGAACGCGAGTTGGAGCGTCGGGGCTGGCCCATTGAACTGAGGACCGCAATCCTCGGGCATGCTCAATATTCCGGGGTGCCGCGTGACACTCACCTCGACAAAGTGCTGTTCGCCTGTGACGAGTTAGCCGGTTTTTTAACCGCCTGCGCGCTCGTGAAACCAAACAAAGCAATCGCCGAAGTTGAAGCAGCCAGCGTGCGCAAGAAGATGAAAGACAAAGCCTTTGCGCGAGGCGTGAACCGCCAGGACGTGATTCAGGGCGCCGCGGAACTTGGCGTCGATCTGGATGCCCATATCGCGTTTTGCCTGGAAGCGATGAAGAGACGCTCTGCAGAACTTGGTTTGTGAGGTACAGCTAAGACTGTGACTGCGGATCAGCCGATGCAGTTTCACGGCTGAAACGTCAAGAATGATCATATAGCCGCCTCTTGATCATTCAACTGGAGATGTCGACCTGAAAGATTCACAAAATTCTCCAAATTTGGACAACTTTTGACCTACTGCAGAGCAAGCCATGTAGAATCAGTGCGACATGTCGGACAAACTCAGTCCCCGCTCCCAGAAAATCATCAAGCTGCTTCTGGGCGCCGGAACCGCGACCATCGAAGAGATTCTCGCCGTCGCCGGTTCTTCGGCGCCGAGCATCCGTCGCGATCTGGCACGACTGGAAAACCGGGGTCTCATCCGTCGCACCCACGGGGGCGCAGCACTTGTCGAGCCGCTTCTCTACGAGCCGTTTCGTTATGACAGTTCGTTTCTGGCGCGCGAACAACGATTCGCTGCCGAAAAGCGCCGTATTGGACTTGCGGCAGCCGAACTCATTCAGCCCCGAGAAACGGTCGGCCTCTCCGCAGGAACGACCACGACCTATATTGGTCGTAGCCTGCGTCATCGCGACAACATCAAGGTCATCACCAACGCAATCAATATTGGTATGGAACTCTGCAATCAGCCTGGGATCCGCACCTACCTTACTGGCGGCGTTGTTCCATGGGCGTGGTCGTTTTCACTCACCGGCAATGCCGCGCTGACGTTCCTTGACGATGTTTATCTAGATAAGGTGTTTCTCAGCGTAACGGGCTTCGATGCTGAGCGCGGAGCTACTTCACTTGAAACCGACGAAGCGCTGGTCTATCGCAAGATGGTCAAGCAATCGAAGGAAGTAATTGCGGTGGCGGACTCGAGCAAATTGGGTAAGGTCGGCCCGGCATTCATCTGCAAGAGCAGCGAGATTCACATCCTGATTACCGACACCGGCGCCACTCCGGAAATCATCGCGCAATTTGAGAGACAAGGTATCCGCGTCCTTCGCGTCTGAAGCCCAGGGTCATAACCAAAGGTTCTCACCCGCCTCAGCGAAAACCTTGCAGCCAACTCTTCGACAGCAGGCCGCCTGCTGGACAGACGCACAAAGCATTCTGCTGCCGACAAATCCATTTCGATCGTGGTCGTATGGGAAGCGATCGCACTAAGCCGCCTCCCGCTGCACCTCGTAGCAAACCGGAGCATGAAAAACGGCTTCATTGTTGCCGAAAATCAGTCCGTGCCCTAAATCTTCGTCATTTTTTCGATAAGGAGGAAGGGACCATAAAGTGATTTAGGGTCCTGATCGCCAGAAACTTGATCATTTTGCATCAATCTGTTCAATTTTACTTGAATTCTTTAGTTCCTCGGGGTATTGTTCCTACAACGTATCATCCGTTGGACCGGGCCTCAATCAAAACATTAAAGAGCGCTTTCATAGCGCCATGATTCAGGCCGAGGAAGACGGCATATGGGTTCGGCCGATCACTTTTGCAACACCTTGGGAGACCAGATGCAACAGGGGAGTTCAATCCGAAGCCAATTTTGAAGCGTTTTCAGAACGCTTCAGCGGCGCCACCTTCTAGCAACGGCTTCGGTCCTACGCTCTTCCTTTCTAAGTCATCTCAGGGTGCAATTCCTCTTTCAAAACACACCCCGTCGGTGCGTCCTGACGTATCGACACCACCAAAATTTCAAAGAATGAAAGGTGCGATGGCGATGATTGATGTTAAGCGGTTCTCCAATTGCTGGCTGTCATCCCGATGTCTCAATCTGCCCCTTATGGGGGCTTCAAAGCGGAGCAGCTCCGTCAAGAGCCACACATCTATAGTCTGTTTGCTGGCATTGCTTGTTCTGCTCTTTCCCCTGGTTGGCCACACGCAGGAACTTACTGCGACCCTCAGTGGTACGGTCACTGACACATCGGGCGCGTTGGTTCCCAACGCAACCATCACCATCACGCTGAATGGCGTGAACGGCACATCGCGTGTCGTGCAGACGGATGGCTCCGGAGGCTACACCGCGACGAATCTGCCGGCCGGCACTTACTCCCTCACGGCTGTCGACACTGGATTCGAGAAATATCAGGCCAAGAACATCGTCCTCGATGTGGGCGAGAAGCGCGGCATCAACGTTCAATTGAAGGCCGGTTCCGTCGACCAGACTGTGATTGTCGAGTCGAACCCGGTGTCAGTTGATACTGAGAGCAGCGCCCAGGCCGGCACAATTTCGGGGATGCAGGTAAGAGAACTTGAGCTAAGCAGCCGTAACTTCGAGCAGCTTGTTACGCTGCAGCCCGGCGTCGTTAACTACATGGGTGATGAGGCCTCGGCTGGTAACACTGCTCTGGCCGTTAACGGCGCGCGCACCACGGCCAATAACTGGACCGTCGACGGTGCGGATATCAATGACAGCGGTTCCAACGGAACCATCACCAACGTGCCCAGCGTCGATGCCATTCAGGAATTCACTCTGCAAAGGGGCTCCTATGACGCTGGTTACGGACGCAGCGGCGGTGGTCAAGTTGTCGTAGCCACCAAGAGCGGCACAAGCGCTTTTCACGGCGATGTATATGAATTCGTTCGTAACACCGCGCTCGATGCCAACGACTATTTCAACAAGCAGACGGAACTGGCTGCCGGTGAACCCAACAAGGCTTCAGTCAATCACCGCAACGATTACGGCTTCACCATCGGCGGACCTCTGTACATTCCCAAGGTGTACAACCAGTCCAAGACCAAGACGTTCTTCTTCTGGTCAGAGGAATGGCGCAAGATCACGACGCCGGGCAATGCGAGCTTCGCAGCTGCAACGGCCGCTGAGATCTCGGGAGTTGTACCTGGTCAATTCACCAATGGTCCGGCAAACTGCTTGAGCTACGATGCGGTCGCCGACACCACCACGATCTCACCGAGCTGCTTTAGCAAGAACTCGCAAGTGTACCTTTCCAACGTGTATAGCAAGTACCCGGCAAACAGCGGCGGCAACTACGCCTTCGCTTACTCTGCGAAGAACGATTTGCACCAGGACATCGTCCGTGTCGATCACTACTTCAATGAGAAAGTTCACTTCTACGCGCGTGGCATGAATGACGACATGCCGGTTAACGAGCCGATGGGCTTGTGGGCCGGTAATAACTATCCCGGACTGGTGAATACCGCCGTCGATTCTCCAGGAAAGAACGTCGTGGGCAACCTGACCTGGACCATCTCTCCAAAGATCGTCAACGAAGTTGAGTTTGTCTATGCCCAGGGCACCTACAACTCAACCATCGAAAGCGGACAGTTTGCGACGTCATCCACTGTCAACAGCGCGCTGACCAATAACTGGGCCTACAAGGATCCTTACGGCCGCGTCCCTGCAATCACCATCACCGGCCTGCAGGGATTCTCGCCCGGCTCCGCTCCGTGGAAAGAACGTAACCTCGACCGTACGTACTTCGACAACCTGGCTCTGACGTTCGGCAAGCACACCGTTCGCACCGGCTTCCAGTTCCAGCAGATGATCAAGACCGAGAATGCCGTTTCCGGTGGACCATCGTTCAGCTTCAACAGCTTTGGCGATTTCCTCCTGGGCAATGTTCGTACCTTCTCGCAGGGTAGCCGCGACATCATTCCCGATCTTCACTACATCAACAGCGAAGCGTACGTCCAGGACGACTGGAAGCTCAGTAAGGAACTCACCATCAATCTCGGCGTTCGGTGGAGCCGTTTCCCTTCTCCGACCGACGTCAGGAACACGCTCAACAACTTCGATCCGTTAATTTATACCGCCACGCAGGCACCGGTCATCGATCCCACCACGGGCAACTTCGTAGCTGGCCAAGCTCTGATTCCCGCGACGTATACCAACGGAATCATCTTCCCCAAGGGTGCTGCCTGCAGTGCGGCGCAAGCCATCTCGGGTCAGGTCACCTGCTCGCCATACGGCAGTTACATCAACCCCAACAACAATGCCAACTTCGGACCGCGCCTGGGCTTCGCGTACAACCCCGACGGTCGCGGACTGACCTCCATTCGTGGCGGATTCGGTATCTTCTACGATCGCCTCCTCAACGGGATTTGGGAACAGAACGCATTCGCCGATCCTCCGCTATTGCAGACCACGACGGTGAACAACACGTCCTTCGACAATCCATCGGGCGCCAACGCTGTGTCCTACGGCCCCAACGGATTGACGGTAACGGGAACACCGACTTTCAAGGTGCCCCATTACGCCAACTACAACCTTTCATTACAGCGTCAATTGCTGCCTTCGACCACTTTGGAACTGGCGTATGTGGGCAACATGGCCCGGCACCTCCTCGGCGAATTCGATATGAACCAGCCGACGCTCGCTGCCCGGACCGCCAACCCCACTTCCGATGTGAATGCGATCCGTCCCTATCTGGGTTACGGATATATGCACTCGCGGTCGCCTTTGTTCACCAACAACTACAACTCGCTGCAGGTCTCGCTCAATCACCGTTCCTCCAAGGGCCTGACCCTGGGCATCGCATACACGTGGTCGAAGGATCTCACGACGAACTCCAATGACCGCGACTCCTCGGCGACGGACAGCTACGATTTCAAGCTTGATTACGGTCCGTCCTCCACCAACACACCGCAGATCCTCGAAGCCAACTACATCTACGAGCTGCCGTTCATGCGCGCACAGCGCGGGCTCAGCGGGCACGTTCTGGGCGGATGGGAAGTATCCGGTGTTTCGTCCTTCGTCTCCGGCTCTTCCTTTACGGCAACGCAAACCTCCGATCCCTTTACCGCACTCGGCCCCAACGGTCTGGGTATGGTGCAGGATGGACACATCTCGATGCGTCCCGATCAAGTTGGCTACGTTCACTCGGTAAAGACACCGTCTGAATGGTTCTCCACTTCATCGTTCACCCCCGCGGTCGGTCACTTCGGCAGCGAACATGTTGGAACGCTGCTCGGACCTGGCCTGCAAGAGTGGGATCTAGCGGCCATCAAGAACCTCAACCTTGGTGAACATCTGAAGTTCCAGTTGCGTGGTGAATTCTTCAACGCGTTCAACCACACCAACTTCATGGGTGTCGACTCTTCAGTGAACGACACGAACTTTGGACAAGTCACCTCGGCCCACGTACCGCGCAGAATCCAGATCGGCGCGAAACTAAACTTCTAACCACAACTTACTCACAACGACAGAAGGCCGGAGCGTCCGCTCCGGCCTTCGTTGTTTTGAGATCCAAGAAAGACGTCTGCTGCAAAGCATGCTGTAGGGAGACTCGATCACTAGACCTACGGATCGACTTAGTCGAACTCATCTATCTGCAGGAGTATTTGCCGGGGTCGGCACCTTCTGATCTTTCCCTGGAATGCGCGACATTACTTGTAAAAGATGATCGTCCGCTGCTTTATTGAGATTCTTGGCCTTCTCAAATTCCGCCTCTGCCTCCGCACGTTTCCCCATTGAACGATAGAGACCTCCCATCCTCCAATGAACGTTGACATCCGAAGGTGAAAGTCGCGCAGCCGTTTGGAATTCCTGCAGCGCTTCTTTTTTTTGTCCGTCTTCTGAATAGACGATGCCAAGGTCGCGGTGCTCCATCGAGTTTTCCGGAGCGATCTTGATTAACTTCTCCAGCAGCGGCCGCGCGTCATTGAAGCGACTCAACTGGATCTCGGCATCGGCCAGATAGCGCAATGCCTGCAGGTGGTTTGGGTCGTTGTCTATTTCAGCCTGAAACTGCTGCGCCGCTTCTTCATACTGAGCCTGGGTCCATAACAAATAACCCAGGCCGAAGTGCACATTAGGTTCTTTGGGATTTGCGGCAACAGCTGCGCGCAGTTCACGAGTAGCGGCGATGGTCTCGTGCATCTCATCCAGCGCCTCTCCCATCAACATGTCCGCCTCTGCCGACTCGGCATTGAGGGCAACAATGCGGTGGAACGCTTCCTGCACACATGGGAATTGCTTAGACAAAAGACAGCTGTGTGCCAACGTAAGCAGTAATGTCAGATTCTGCGCATCGTGTTCTGCAGCTGTCTTTAAAAAGGGCGTCGCTTGAGGATATTCACCCAGTCCGTAATGCGACATCCCCATTAATACGATCAGGCGTTGGTCATCGGGTTGAGCCTTGAGCAAGGGCTCGAACACTTGTATTGCCTGCTTGTAGTCCCCGTTTTTGAAGAGTGCCAAGCCCAGGTTTAGTCGCAGACCGGGCATCGAGGATGCAATCGCCATCGCCTTGCGGTAGTCGCGAATCGCCTCGGTATAGTGTTCCTGGCGGGCTTCAAGCAGTCCGAGATGCGCGAATGGCTCCGGATTCGATGGATAGGCCTTGGATAGAGTTTCCCATGCAGCCTCGGCCTCAATGGTCTTTCCCTGTTGCTCGAGAGAGATTGCTGCTTGTCGAGGATCGCCCTGCGAACGAGCGGGCGGAATGCAAGTCGTGATGAGCAATGCCAGGGACGTAATCGCGCTGTACTTTCCGGAGGGTCGCACAAATATCTCCAAGCAATTGCAGACGGAGCGAACGTTAGCCGGGTTGCGATCACCGGCCCAAAGAGCCACTTAAAAAAATGTCTGCACGATATCTACCACCTGGTACTGCCCATCCAAGATCGGCAGAGTTCGCCACTTATCGAAGGTCAGGCACGGATGACAGATATCAAAGCCGATCATATCGCCGACGCGAAGATCGTCATCAGCGCGCATTTGCAGAAAGGCGTGCTGATCCATCATCTTGGTCACGGTCCAATGAGCAGGCGCAGTCTGAGGAGTTGCAGTTCCAGGCCGATAGTGCAGCGCCGGAACAGGCAGGCCTGAGTCGAAGGCCGCGTCACGCTTGCCCATGCCGATGATCGCCTTCTCCGCTTCAGGAACCGATTGCACGTAGGCCCAGATATGCAGCGCAGGCAGCAAACCGGAGTTCATGCGATGGGCAATCGGGTTGCGTTCCAGAATTTTGTTCTGGGCTTCGCGATAGGCACCGACATCGTGCGTGAGATAGCAACCAGGACGCAGAACGATCTCGACTTCGTCCCCAAACCCAGCAGCAGCAAAAACCTCTGCAACCACGTCGTACCATGCAGACCCTGCGCCGGAAAGCAGGATTGGCGTGCACTGAAAATGATTTGCCGCGGCCAACTTTCGCGTAACATCGCACGCGTTGGCTAGAAACGCACGGATTGCCGCTTCATCGCTAAGGACCCCCTCGTACATCTCGACGCCACTCAACGCGAGAACACCCTTCCATCGCGACAACGCGACCAGTAGCGCCTGCAACTGATGTTCATCGCGCACACCGGCGCGGCCGCCCATCACACCCAGCTCCAGCAGTACGTTCAGCCGCTGTCCAGCCGCCGAATAAAATGCGCCCAGTTGATCGACCTGCGCAGCTGAATCGACCAGGCAATAGAATTCAAATTCCGGATCCTGCAGGAGGCGCCCGATGATGGCCATGTTTTCTTTGCCGATCAACTGGTTCGCCATCAGCACGCGACGCACACCGTGCCTGTAGGCCGCCAGCGTCTGGTGCGCGGTCGCCAAGGTAATACCCCATGCTCCCGAACGAAGCTGCATTTCAAACAAGCGCGGAGCCATCGTGGTCTTGCCGTGAGGAGCCAGTCGCATTCGGTAGGACTCAATGAACTGCTTCATCCATTCCAGATTGTGCTGCAGTCGCTCCTGGTACAGAACTGCCGTGGGCAAGCTGAGATCCTCGCGTAGGAGATTCCAATTTGCTTGCGCAATTTGCCTGGGATCGACCGTGACTTCGATGGAGCCTAGACCCTTGTTGATCGAGTCTATCGTGGGCGCGTGTGCAAGTTCCTTATAGCTCAACGAAGATTCTCCGCGGGGTGTCGTGACTTATGGAAATAAGTCTGGAACACGCAATAGATATAGTTTATATTCTGAACCAGCCGACATGTTGAGTTGCGACACTCTTATCCGCAAGGCCAGCGTTCTTGACGGCAGCGGCGCCGATGCGGACCTGGCGGATGTTGCTCTTCGCGATGGACGCATTCTCGAAGTCGGTTCAGCCCTCCCTTACAAAGCAAACTTGGTTGTCGACGCGGAAGGTCTCACACTCGCGCCCGGCTTTATCGATGTTCACACGCACGACGACACCAGCGTCATTCGCACCCCTGAGATGCTGCCCAAGATTTCGCAGGGAGTGACCACAGTGGTCGTGGGCAATTGCGGCATCAGTGCCTCGCCTGTCAGCCTTAAGGGCAACCCGCCCGATCCGATGAATCTTCTCGGCGATCGAGAGGCCTTCCGTTACCCAACCTTCGCCGCCTATATTGCGGCGGTCAACCAGGCTCGCCCTTCTGTGAATGTCGCAGCCCTGGTAGGACACACGGCACTACGCAACAATCACATGGACCGCCTGGACCGCATCGCCTCCGAAGGAGAGATTGCGGCCATGCGCGAGCAGTTAGTAGAAGCGCTGAACGGCGGAGCACTGGGACTTAGCTCAGGCCTCGCGTATGCATCGGCCAATGCAGCGTCTACGGAAGAAGTCATGTCGCTCGCGCAACCGCTGGCGTCCGCAGGCGCGATCTACGCAACGCACATGCGCACAGAGACTGAAGCCATTCTCGATGCAATGAACGAGGCATTCGCAATCGGCCGCATCAGCCGCGTTCCTGTTGTCATTTCTCACTTGAAGTGTGCAGGCATTGCCAACTGGGGCCGGAGTAGCGAAGTTTTACATGCGTTTGAGTCAGCGCGACAGGATCAACAGGCGGGGTGCGACTGCTACCCTTATGCGGCGGGTTCGAGCACATTGGATCTAAAGCAGGTTGACCCTCGCGTTGAAATCACGATTACGTGGAGTACGCCGCATCCTGAAGTGGCCGGTCAATCGCTGGCACAAATCGCGGAGACATGGCGTATATCGCAGCTTGAAGCGGCGACACAATTGCAGCCGGCAGGCGCAATCTACCACAGCATTTCTGAGCAGGACATGCGCCGCATCCTGGCACACCCAGCAACGATGATCGGCTCGGACGGACTGCCCAACGACCCGCGTCCTCATCCCAGATTGTGGGGGACGTTTCCCCGCGTTCTTGGCCACTATAGCCGCGACGAAAAGTTGCTATCGCTGCCCAACGCCATTCACAAAATGACGGGAATGCCCGCGCAACGATTCGGACTCGCAGGGCGCGGCCTGGTGCAGAAGGACTTTTGCGCCGACCTGGTTCTATTCGATCCGGCTACCATCATTGACACTGCGACATTCGCCGATCCTATTCAAGCTGCGAAGGGCATCGAACGGGTGTGGGTCAATGGTGTTCTCTCGTATACTGCAGAAGGAGCCACGGGCAAGCGTGCGGGCGGCTTCATCGCGCGCGGCCAGACTCGATGGATCCAGTAAGTAACTCGAGCTACAAAAGAGCATACCATGAGTCTTCGGAGATATGGTGTTGAGGGCGGAAAAGGAACAGGTGGTCAGCATCTTCCATTCGCGCGCGCGGTTGAAGCGGACGGTTGGCTCTACGTGTCAGGCCAGGTTCCCATGATCAATGGCGAAGTCGTTTCCGGCAATATTGTGGCTCAGTCGCAACAGGCGATTCGCAACCTGCTGTCGATCCTGAGCGAAGCCGGATACGGACCGGAACACGTCGTCCGTTGTGGTGTATGGCTTGACGACCCGCGCGACTTCCCTTCCTTTAACTCGGTATTTAAGGAACACTTCGGGGCCAATCCGCCGGCGCGCGCCTGCGTCGTCTCCAGCATGGTTGTTGATTGCAAAGTCGAGATTGATTGCGTTGCCTACAAGACTCCGACTTCTTAGGTCGCAAGTCGCTTTAACTTTCCCATTCTCAGTTTGTCCTATGCAGACTAACGCCGATTGAGAGTTCATGATCGATCCTCATAGTATCTTTCTGCTGGTGTCGGCGTTGATCGCGGTGATCGTTCTGATCCTGCTGATCGCCATTGTCAAACTGAATCCGTTTCTCACCCTGTTTCTGGTTTCGTTCTCGCTGGCCGTGGTTGCGGGCATGCCGCTGGCCACGATCATTCATTCCTTTGAAGTAGGAGTGGGCGGGACGCTGGGGCATATCGCCATCGTGGTAGCACTGGGCACAATGCTCGGCAAGATGATGGCGGAGTCGGGCGGAGCCGACAGGATTGCCCACACACTGATTCGAGTCTTCGGCGAGAAGCGCGTTCCGTGGGCCATGGTCCTGATCGGTCTCGTCATAGGCTTACCAGCATTTTTTGAAGTGGGCTTCGTCTTGCTGATTCCCATTGCGTTCACAGTTGCACGACGCACGCACACTTCGCTGATCCTGGTTGCACTGCCCATGGTCGCAGGCCTCTCCGTGGTGCATGGACTCGTTCCGCCGCATCCAGCCGCACTCTTAGCGGTCACGATTTACAAAGCCGACGTCGGGCGCACCATCTTCTATGCGCTGCTCGTCGGCATCCCTACAGCCATCGTTGCAGGCCCGCTCTATGCCAAGCTGATTGCCCCACATATCCAGCTCTCTGACGAAAATGCCATGGCTTCTGACTTCGTCGATCATGGCGCGGAACGCAGCTTGCCAAGTTTTGGCCTCACCCTGATCACGATTCTGCTTCCAGTGTTTCTGATGCTGATGGGCAGTTGGGCTGATGCTGTATTCACGCCTGGCAGCACGTTCAATCAAGGTCTGCGCCTGATTGGCAACGATGATATGGCTCTACTCGTAGGCGTTCTGTTCAGTTTCATAACGCTTGGAAAGCTGCGTGGCTTCACGCGTGAGACCATTTTGCGCTTCAGCAATGAATGCCTCGCACCTACCGCAACCATCACGCTGCTCGTGGGTGCAGGCGGAGGCTTTGGCCGGGTCCTTCAAGATAGCGGCGTATCGCAAGCCATCATCGGAGTCGCGATCCTCAGTCATGTTCCGCTGCTGCTTCTCGCCTGGTTATTGGCAGCTTTGATGCGGCTCGCAACCGGCTCAGCCACCGTAGCGATGACCACCGCCGCAGGGATCGTTGCTCCCATCGCCCTGCATAGTACTGGGGTTCGTCCCGAGTTACTTGCAATCGCAACCGGCGCGGGCTCTTTGATCTTTTCGCATGTCAATGACGGCGGCTTCTGGCTGGTCAAGGAGTATCTCAACATGAGTGTCACGCAGACAATCAAGACCTGGTCAGTCTGCGAGACGATTATCTCCGTGACCGCACTTGGCCTGGTCTATGCATTGTCATACGCCGTCTAACCAGCGCCGCGTTCTCGATTCATTGCCCAAATTGAAACCCCAAGCGATCCAATATCGGATCGCTTGGGGTATGTAACGCACTTTCAGTCAGCTATTGCGCGACCTTCTCTGCTTCAACGAGATGACGAATGCCGGGAGTTACCGCCAACTGCAGCATAGACCGATGCACATCAGCAGCCTTCAAAACATCCAGATGCGCCGCGTGTTCCGTCGCAGTGACGGGCAGATTATTCTCAAGCGCGTCCAAAGCCTGAATTCCTACTTCACCCAGTTGCGACAAGGGTTGAGAGAATCCTTCGATCGACTGTAACGCCCACGAGTCAGCGACATAGGGCTGGAGCCGCGCATCGTTCTCGCGCCAGAGTTCCAGTTCACGGCGCAGGTCGCGGCGCGCCTCAATGTTTTTAGGATCGGCAACCACATGTTCAGCCAATTCGTTGGCGTGCCGCGCAGCGTCGCTCTCGGGCGAGAGCGCGTCGATGAACTGGTTCAGAGGCATGTCCGCGTCGAACTCATGCGTTTGCCCACGCTCATACTCTTTCACCGGCTCAAGCGATTGCGCTAACGTCATGACCAGCTCTTTTGGCGCCGCTCCAGTCAGCCGGGCCAACATGCGTTCCTGATTGGAACGGTGCTTCAAGCCCAGAAACTCAAGCTCCAGGCTCACGCGGTCAAGACGTGCATACATCCAATCAACGTCGCGAACGGAAGCCGGGGACCAATACCGTTCCGCCACCGCTGCTGTGCGCGGCCAGATACGGTTATCCGCATTCTCGGGAGTGATGTACTCGGCCCACTCCGCTGCCTCGCCACCGAGAATGCGCTTCTGCTCTTCAGGAGTGAGGTTGGCGGCATCGCCACTGAGTGGATCCACTAAGTAGTGGTACGACGCCGGATACATCAGGTCCAGGTAGTAGCCAGCCGAGAGGATCGTCGAGAAACCCTGCTTCGCGGCCACGGCTAATGACTTGGGTCCCCGCCATGACTGGATCATGCTTTCCTTGGGCAGCTCGGGCACCAGGATTTCATCCCAGCCAATCATGTGCTTGCCGTGCTTGGTAACGATCGTGAGCAGCCGCTTGTTGAACATGGCTTGCAGTGCGTCCGCGTCCTTCAGGTCATGCGCCTTCATGAAGGCCTGGATGTGCTCGCTCTTGTTCCAGTATTTCGGATCGACTTCGTCCCCACCGATGTGGAAGTAAGCATCGGGAAAGAGCTTGGCCATCTCGCCAAAAACTTCATCGAGCAGCTTGTACACTTTTTCGTTGGTGGGATCGAGCGGAGGCTGCTGTTGATCGCCCTGGTTACGCACCAGTCGGGTTGCAGGAGTGTCCGAAGCCAACTCAGGATATGCCACACTCCAGCACGTCGAGTGGCCGGGGACATCGAATTCAGGGATGATGCGGATGCCGCGCTCGCGCGCATACGCGACCAGTTCGCGAATCTGGTCCTGCGTATAGAACATGCCTTCTGAACTCATCTCCTGCAGCTTCGGCGCCTTCTTGCTTTCCACGCGCCAGCCCTGGTCATCGGACAAATGCAGATGGAGAACGTTGAGTTTCACCGCGGCCATGCCATCGATCTGGCGTTCCATCTGATCGAGCGGCATGAAGTGACGCGAGATATCGATCATCAGTCCACGCCACGGAAAGCGCGGTGTGTCCTTGATCGTGAGGGCAGGAATGTCCCAGCCCTTCGGTCCCCATTCCGCCAGTTGCAGCAGCGTCTGCAGGCCATGCATCGCGCCCAACGACGTTGGAGCGTCGAGCTTTATGCCGGAGGAATCGACGTTGAGTATATAGCTTTCATCTTCGCTAACTGCCTGAACAGGGAGACCTTGCGCCGCACAATGGATGGTGAGAACGGGGTTGTCCCTAGCCTCCGCATCCTGGTGGCGATAAAGATTACCGGTGTCCGCCGAAAGCTGGGCACGGAAACGCTCCACTGCATGGGTGACCCGAGAATCGCAGCCCGAGGCGTCAACGCGGAGGGTTCGATCGAGGCTGAGCGAGCCTGATCTCAAGTCAATCTGACTTGGCCAAGGCATCAGGGCGGGTTGAGCCGCAAAAGAGGTATTCGCCACGAGCAGCGGAAACAGCGCCGAAGCTCCTAAAAATCGACACGCAAACCGGGGTGGCCGCATTGATTTTCCTCCGTGTTCAAACGTTTCAATATTACAGTTAACTGTAGAGTGCGCAGCCCCGAATTCAAAGAAAAGAATGCGACCTTTCTTGCGCGGGTTAACGCCCTTTGCGGGGTTCAAACTTCCTGCCTGCCATTCGTCGAAAACACGGTTCTTGATTGAACTTTGCCGATTTACAGGACGTAAAGGCGCCGAATTTTTACCTCGCGAAAAGTTTCCAAAAAATTGTGCTGGATCCCCTGAATTTCCACAACGATCTGCCGATAAGAGGCTCAACTCTCTGTGTACAGAAACTATGCCGTCTTCTAAACAGCGCGTTTTTGTGCCTCTACTTGCGATCCTGGTTATAACGCTCGGCGGCATGCTGATCGGATCTTTTTCCGCACGCTCTCTGGTCCGTCACGTCACCAACGAACAGCTCGGGCGTTATGCGGACCACGTGTTGGGCGTTTCTGATGCAGCTTCAGACGAAGCGGCGACCGTACTCATCAAGATAGACAGTTCAACCTACCAGCATTGTTCTGCCAGCGAGATCGCGTACTTTCAGAGCCTCATCTTCAAGTCGTTTTACTTGAAGGACGCCGGCCACATGCTCCTCAACAGGATTGAATGCTCATCCATGTTGGGAAGCTTGAAAGATCCGCTGACCGTCGGCGATCCCACCTTCTCAAGCCAGAAAGGCACGCACGTATTCAAGACGCTGCCCAAGTACGCCACCGGCGGCGTTGATACCATCGGCGCTCAGCTCGGGGATGCCTACGTCGTGTTCAGCCCGTGGATTTTCTTCAATACCGGGTCGCCGCACCTGCACTTCACGGTCACCATCCGCGACAAGCATTTGGATCGCTCTGGTTATCTTTCCGGAGAAGAAGCAAACATTCCGCTGTCTCGCCGCATTACCTCGGGGCAGGGCGAATTGGACGGCATGCTGTTCGCCACGCGCTGCTCAAACCGGTATTTGAACTGCGTCACGACCTACGTCCCGCTGTCGCAACCTCTCGAAGCACAGCACAGCGCCGAGCTTACCGATATGGCGATCGGCGGCCTCATCGGACTAATCTTCGGCTTCCTGTGGTCGCTGTACTACCGCCGCAACAGAAGTCTGGATCACCAGCTCCGCCGCGCCGTCAAAGTCGATCAATTCCGCATGGTCTATCAGCCAATCATCGAAGTCATAAGCGGCAGAGTCGTTGGAGCGGAAGCACTGATTCGCTGGGATGATGAAGAGGGCCGTCCGGTCAATCCGGAAACCTTTATCGCCTTGGCCGAAGAGCGTGGGCTAATTCGCCAGATTACGAGACTCGTTGTGCGGCATGTGCTTGATGACATGGGCGAAACGCTGCGCCAGAATCCGGGCTTCCGCGTGAGCATCAACGTCTCTGCCAGCGATCTGGGTGATACCACATTCCTCGGAATGCTTGAGAAGACATTGAAGGGAGCAGGTGTTTCGCCGAGCAGCGTGGCCATCGAAATTACAGAACGGTGCACAGCCTGCAATCCTGCCGCGGTCGACGCGGTGCACAGCCTGCGCAACGCCGGATTCAGTGTGCACATCGACGACTTCGGCACTGGTTATTCAAGCCTCTCCTGCTTGCACAATCTCGACGTCGATACGATCAAAGTGGATCGCGCCTTCATTCACGCAATCGGGACAGGCTCGGTCAAACAAGGCATCCTGCCCCAGATCCTGGCGATGGCTGAATCCTTGAACCTTGAGGTCATTCTCGAGGGCGTCGAAACGCAGGTTCAAGTAGACTACTTCATCGCCACTGGCAAACCGCTGCTCGCCCAGGGCTGGTATTTCGGGCGCCCCGTTCCCTCGGAACTTTTCAAGTTCACGAATCTCGGAACGGATACAGCGATCGACGAGCCTGAACTCGCTACCACCGCGGTCTAACGCGACTGGTGATTCGGCCTCTAGGAAACCGCATCGCTACTTGTACACTATCAATCGAATCAGGATTACCGAAATCTCCGCCTCGACTCGATCAGGTATCTCTCCTTCCCAGCATCCACTCCCTACTTGTCAATCCGCTTGAACCATGTCGATGTTTGGGTGCCGATGAATCTTACGTAGACCACCGCAGCACAGGCTTCCTCGGGGGAGGGGTTTACCTGCAGCCAATGAGCCGGAGGATTTTTCCTCCGGCTCATTTGTTTTGACTTGCATCTAACTTGATACTCGACGGCGATCTACTCGCTCTCGCATCGATCTGGACCAAGCAGGCGCCTGATCGGCTACAATCGGCTCCTGTCGCTTCGACCTATGAGTGAATCGCCCAATCCGTTATACCCCTCTGATCGTTCCTCTCATAGAGCTCCCGAGTCAGCGTCAAGGTCCGGCGCAATTCCGGCCCGCAATGAGTTACTCCTGACTCGTGTACGGAGCAAAGATCAGAGCGCGATGACTGAACTCTTCGACAGATACAGTGGCATGGTTTACTCAGTAGCACTGCGTATCCTCAAGGATCCCGGTCAAGCCGAGGACGTGATGCAGGACATCTTGTTTCAGGTCTGGGAAAATCCTGCAAAATTCATTGAAGGGCGAGGATCACTGGGTGCTTGGCTCGCCGTAGTTACCAGAAATCGGGCGATTGACACGCTTAGACGCCGTAAACCGTCAGATTCTGTAGAAGAAGTCATCCTGACCTCAAATACCAATCTGGCTTCAGAAGTTGAACGCAACGCGATGATGGAAAAGGTTCGCGTGGCACTGAATGGATTACCGTCTGAGCAACAGATTTCTGTGGAGTTAGCGTTTTTTGAAGGATTGTCCCATTCGGAGATCGCGGCGCAAACGGGCGATCCCCTTGGTACAGTCAAAACAAGAATCAGGTCGGCATTGATCAGCGTGCGAAAGGCGATCCAGGCATGACGGACGGTAGACACATTTCGCAGGAGGACCTGGCCCTCTACGCGATGCAGGCACTCTTGCCGGAAGAGTCTGCCGATTTGCGTCTACACCTGAATTCGTGCGCGGAGTGCCGTCATGAGCTCGCTGAAATTTCGGGCGATCTCGCACTCGTCGCCATGAGCGTGGAACAGCACGCGGTACCTGAAGGCGCATGTCAGCGTTTCGTAGATAGGATTGCCGCGACATCGGCTTCGCCTGCTCCCCTGGCCCCACCCGCACGTGCCACGGTCACGACCATTCCGGAAAAACGTTCAATAGGCGTCATGACCTGGGCGCCGTGGGCTCTCGCTGCGGGCTTGGCGATCCTCGCCGTCTCGCTTGGCATGCGAAATTCCGCTCTGCAAAACGAACTAAGCAGACGCGCCGATCTTGCGGCGACGCAAGCCGCGGCCAGTGCGCATGCGCAAGAAGTCCTTGATGTCCTGACCGCACCGTCCGCGCAGCATATCGTGCTCACCGCAGCCAAGACTCACGCCGAACCAACTGCGCGCGCCGTCTATCTGCCCTCGCGTGGCGGACTTATTCTGCAAGCCAGCAACCTGGCGCCCCTGCCTCAAAACAAAACTTACGAACTCTGGGTAATTCCGGCTAATGGGGGCGCGCCGATTCCAGCCGGACTGTTCCGGCCTGATTCTGCAGGAAGCGCAAGCCTGGTGCTGCCGACGATCCCGCAGAATGTTCCTGCCAAGGCATTCGGCGTGACCATCGAAAATGCCAGCGGATCGCAGACGCCCACAGTTCCGATTATCCTTTCGGGCGCCCCTCCGGCTGCGGGCGAATAAAGCTTTTCGCGATCGAAACACCATCGAACGGCTGAAGTTCATATCCAGTGAGCGCCGAGACAGCCGGCCCGCGCCCTCAATACACCGGTCGACGTCAGTTCACTCTCGTCCATCGATTGACCGTCCCCCACCCCCTCTGAAAAACTCAACTCAATGCGATACAGCGGGAAGGTTGAGTATGCTCACGCGCGGAAAATTCGCGTGCGTAACAAGCGCTACTATCGAGTGGCCCACTGGCCCATCTGGATCTGGGTGTTCTTTCTTGCCCCTGGCCCGCTGACCTTCAGCCTCTTTGCACATGGTTTTGGGTGGGCCAACTCGGCCTGGCTGGCGTTGGTACTGATCGGCACCGGCATCGCAGGCATCTACGGTCAAATGCCAGGTGTCGAGCCCGCGCCTTATATCCTGCGCTTCGATGAAGACAAGCCCAATCCCCTTTACCGCAAGGTCTGCTACACATTCGCTTGGAATGCGGTGCTCAACTTTGCGCTCCTTAATTTGGCGGGACTGATCTACGCAACCATCACCGGCGTGTGGATCATGAGCCAGCTCTACCACTACGTCTACCTGCCCCTCTGTGCCTTGATCCTGCTGTTGGGTGCCGCGGGACTGCTGCCGCGGGTCGGCCGCTCGACCAAGGGAGAAGGTACCGAACGCCGTTACTTTTACGGATCGGTGTGGGCCGTGACCACGGCACAGACTCTCTTGCTCGTGCTCTGGAAAGCCCTGCCTGCAGACTTGGCGCACACCCGGACCGGCAGCCTCATCAAGCTGTGTATCTATGCGGGCGCCCTGGTGGCAATGGGCCTTGCCGCCTGGCGCGGTGCGTTGCCTCGCACGCGGCCGATCGTTCCCGGCGAAATCATGGTGGATTAATTCATCCCCGCCATGGCTAGGATCTCCGCGGCCATTCTCGCGCGCAGCTCTTGCGGCTCAAGTACCTTTGCTTCCGCACCAAATCCTAGCGCCACAAAGCGCGCCTGCTGCTCTGTTTCAAAATCTGCCTGGAGCGCACACCACCCTTCTGGCAATAGTGTCGGATGCGCAATCGGCTTGGCTGCCAACCATTGAATGAGTTTCCGAGCCGGGTCGGGAGCCAGCGCGAAAACCACCGGGTACCGTGTTCGCTGCGCCTCCAGCTGTTCCCCAGATCGCTTCCAGTATGCTGCCAGATCGAAATGCGCCGGCCGTTCAAAGCCGCTCGCCAGCACTGTCACCGATTCCATCCGTGAAACGCGATAGGTCCGTATTCCCGCTGATGCGCGTGCTACAAGGTACCAGCTTGCCCCCTTGGCAACCAGGCCCAGAGGATCGACGGTGCGCGGTCCCTTCTGCCCATCGGCACGGGTGTAATCAAAGGCCAACGTTCGCTCCCTGGCTACGGCATCCTGAACTGCCGCCAGCATGGAGAGATCTTCGCCTGTTTCTCGCCACCCCGTAGCGTCTATATGCAGGCGCTCCCTCATCGTGGCGGCCTGCGCCCGCATCGGACCCGGCAACGCGGCCATCAGCTTGTTCAACGCGCTCTGTGCCGCAGCGGCCAGGTGGGGATGCCCAATCGCCCGCGGCTGTGCCATCAGCAGCGCACGCAGCCCGGCCTCGTCCAATCCTGGAACCTGCGTGCGCCAGCCTTTCTCGAGTTCCCATCCACCCTGCGAGCCGCGTAAGGCAACCAGCGGTATACGAGCAGCGCTTAAAGCCTCAAGGTCGCGATGAATGGTCCGCTGAGAAACTTCAAGGCGCTCCGCCAACTCACGCTCCGTGACGCGACCCTTCGCCTGCATAAGCAACAACACTGATAGCAGCCGATCCCATTTCATTGCTAGCCTCTGCGCAAAAACTCAACCACTCAATCTTTTTTCATCATGCCTGCCCAATTATGACAGCAGATGTCATATATCCGCTTTTACCGTTGAATCGTTGGGCAATGACGCCCACGCCCCAGGAGGCACCTCACATGTCCCAAACGCAGCCCAGTCTCAAGGAACTCCTCCTCGCGCAGTTGGAGCGCGAGGCCGCCCTCACCCGTAGATCTGTTGAACGCTTTCCTGAAGGACACAACAGCTTCAAGCCTCATGAGCGCTCCATGGAACTTGGTTACCTGTCTTCCTTGGTAGCGGGAATGTTGGGGTGGATTGCCACCATTGTCGAACGGGATGAACTCGACCTCGACGATCCCTCTAGTGAAGTTTTTCGAAACAAGCCCGTCGATACGCGCGCGGAACTGGTTGCCATCCTCGATGCGGCGGTCGCCTCTTCGCGAAAGGCTCTCGAGGGCACCACTGATCAATGGCTATTGGCTCCCTGGGGCTTCAAGATGCGGGGAATGGAATTTCCCAAGTTGCCTCGCCACATTGCGATCATGGACAGCGTATTCAGCCATCTGGCCCACCACCGTGGACAGTTGACCGTCTATCTCAGGCTCAATGAAGCCACGGTGCCCGCTCTTTATGGGCCTTCGGCAGACGAACGCTTCTAAGGCAGGGGTGAACATTCAGGGGGAGTCTCATCACGGTTCGCCGGTGGCTGTCGGAAGATCATGGCTCCCTCTGCTAAACTCGACCCGTTATGCCTCTCGCATCACTCTGGATTGCCGCCGCAGCGTATCTGCTCGGATCTATCCCCGTGGGTTACCTTCTGGTACGCCTTTTCCGCCACGAAGACATTCGCACCGTCGGCAGCGGCAACATTGGCGCCACCAATGTGTTGCGCTCCGGAGGAAAGGGCCTGGGCGCCGCGACCTTTGTTCTGGACGCAGCCAAAGGTGCGGCCGCAGTGCTGCTCGGGGCCTTGGTCGCCTCGCCCCTGCTCCCCTCCGTTCCCCAGCGCAATGTGGAAGCGCTCGCAGCCCTCTGCGCTGTTTTAGGACACATGTTCCCCATCTGGCTTCGCTTCCGCGGAGGCAAGGGCGCGGCCACGGGATTCGGCGTCTTCCTTGTAGCCGCGCCCCTTGCCGCTCTGGCAGCCATCACCGTCTTCGCCCTGCTCGTTGTGACCACCCGCTACGTCTCACTGGCTTCGATCATCGGAGCAGCCAGCTTCCCGGTCTTCGCGTATTTCATGGTCTCCGGACCCCGTCCTGCATTCTTCATAGCCGTCCAGGCCATCGTCGCCCTGCTCATCATTCTCAAGCATCTTCCCAACATTCGACGCCTGCTGACAGGCCAGGAACACCGCTTCGGAGCCGCCAAGACCGCATGACCGTTCTCCCCATCGCACCCAGAATCGCAGTCCTCGGGTCGGGAGCCTGGGGAACCGCGCTGGCTCTCTCGCTAGCCCGCACCGGCCGCAACGTGACCCTGTGGGCCCACAGTCCGGAAGCGGCCCGCGAAATCCTCGACGCGCGGGAAAACGTGCAATTCCTGCCCGGCTTTCCCCTACCGCCCAACATTACGGTCACCGGCGACAACTCCGCCGTAGCCCACGCCGACATCGTGGTCTCCGTGGTGCCGTCTGAATTTCTGCGCTCCACACTGGCACGCCTCAGCCCCCATATTCATGCCGGCCAGATCCTGCTCAGCGCCACCAAGGGCGTCGAAAACGGTACGTTCCTCCGCATGACGCAAGTGATCGCGGACAGCCTCGCCCAGTCGGAGCCCACCGACGCAATCAAGCCCAACGGAGCGGCTGAACCTGGCGCTATTCGTCATGATGCCGCAGGTTCGGGTGCCAAGCCGGCGCTCTCGACCGAAGCGCTTGCCCCCGACGAAAGCCGTCCTAAACTCAGTGTCGCAATCGGAGCGCTCAGCGGTCCCAGCTTCGCCCAGGAAGTAGCCGAGGGCCAACCAACGGCGGTCACCGTCGCCTTTGATGACCCCTCGATTGCGGCTCTCGTGCAGCGCGAGTTTTCGTCCGAGACTCTGCGGATCTACACTTCGACCGACGTCATCGGCATTGAGCTCGGCGGCGCACTCAAGAACGTTATCGCGATTGCAGCCGGCATCGCGGCGGGCATGGGCCTGGGCTACAACTCATCGGCGGCGCTCATCACTCGCGGTATCGCAGAGATTACGCGCCTCGCCGTCGCTTGCGGTGGCCGTCGCGAAACGCTTGCTGGGCTCTCAGGAGTAGGCGACCTGGTGCTCACCTGCACCGGCACGCTCAGCCGCAATCGCACCGTCGGCGTTGCACTCGGCCAGGGCTTGAAGCTTCCTGAAATTCTCGCCTCGCTCGGCGGCAAAGTCGCTGAGGGCGTGCACACTACCCGCGCGGCTCTCGGTCTCGCTCGCCAGCGCCGCATCGAGATGCCCATCGCCGAACAGATGGAGTTGATTCTCGAAGAAGGCAAGGACCCCCGCGAAGCCATCCGCGACCTCATGCTCCGCCCCGGGAAGCACGAGCATTAAGCTCGGATGCTTTCGCGCCAGAGCACCAGTGTGGTGACTCTGGAGTTCGCCAATTAGAGAGACATTGCATTATTGATAAGAACATGGCCACTGGACACTAGATCTTCCTCTCCTTGCGGCGGAAATTCGCATAGAGGCCGATCACTAACCCCACACCCACGATCCAAATCACCAGTGCATAGGCCGGAGACACCAACAGCGTATCGGGGCCGGTATGCGGAATTAAGAAATA
>OCTA010001097.1_pt1 | contig 25053 bp, 19 predicted proteins | sample 1538991 | NCBI WGS metagenome assembly OCTA01 (sample SAMEA3539302, study PRJEB22396) | soil metagenome | biome: tundra; feature: field; material: soil | place: USA | collected 2010-05 | depth 0.15 m | reverse complement strand
CCGCGGGATTGCGGGAGGAGGTCGAAAGGAGGGTTTTCGAGGAGCCGGAGTTTCTGGAATTCGTCGAGGCCGCCGAAGATCAACTGATCCGCGATGCCATACGCGGAGAACTCACCCCGGAACAAAAGGCCCAGTTCACGTCCTATTTCCTCGGCTTCCCCGACTTGCGGCGCAGGTGGGACCTCGCCAGGGCCTTGGTGGATGCCTCCGCACGGGGGACCCGCCACCGGGCTACGGCCGCCTTGATGCGCCTCGCCGGCGCTCCACTGAAACCGCCGGATTTGTGGAAATGGGCACTGGCGTTTTCCCTGATGGTCGTGCTCGTTTTCAGCTGGCGGGACTTCGGCCCGGCTTCCGGCGTGCGTCGGTTGGTGTCAGCGCCCCCGGCGGAACGCGTGGTCGTCTCCTTTGTGCTCTCGCCCGGAACCCTGCGCAGCGCGGAGGCCAGACCGAAGCGCCTACAAATACCTGCTTCGGCCGGCACAGTTCGCCTGCAGGCGGACTTCGAGGTCGCGGTTCAGCGGAACGCATACACTGCCGCCCTTCGCCTGGTGGATGGCGACCGCGAAGTGTGGAGCCAGAGCGGGTTGCGACCACAGAGGTCTCGCATTTTGCAGAGTGTCCTCCTGGAGGTTCCGGCGTCAATCCTTACTACGGGGGATTACACGCTTACACTCAACACTGCCGACACGCCTCGCCTTGAGCTCGTGGAGACCTACTCGTTCGGGGTTGTGCGTCCGGATTCGGGATCTTCGCAGTTGAAATAATCCGGGTCCCGGTGCCACACATTTGTCGACGGGCGGCATTTCGGCCGCCCAAAGAAAGAGGCCCAGCTATGCCGGGCAGTACTCCGGTTCTTTCCGCTGAACTCTCCGTGCTCCCGCTCGAGGACTCCCGGTTCCTTGTGTACGCGCCACTGCGGCAGTCGGCGTTCGTGACCAATGCCCGGGTGGTGAATTTCCTGGTTGGCCTCCGCGAGGGTCGTTTCGCTCCAGCGGACGACCCGGAAGGGGCACTAGTCGCCTTCCTGCGGGGGCTGGACATTGTCGACGCGGGCAAAGAGATCCCCCCGGTTACTGAGTATTCGGGTGTGCCTGAGCCAACCTCCGCCACATTGTTTCTTACCACGGCCTGCAACCTTCGCTGTACCTACTGCTACGCGTCGGCCGGAGATGCCCCGGCCAAATTCATGAGCCTCGCAACCGCGTGCCGCGCCATCGACTTCGTGTCGCGCAACGCTCAGGCTCGGTGCCTGGGGCGCTTTGACCTCGCCTATCACGGCGGCGGAGAACCGTCCGTGAATTGGCGCGTGCTGACGGAGTCTCTGGAATATGCGCATCGGCGGGCGGCTGGGCTGGGGCTGCGGGCGGGCGCTTCGATCACTACTAACGGCGTGCTGAGCCCGTCGCAAATCGAGTGGGTGGCGAACAACATGGAATTCGTCACGGTTTCCTTCGATGGCCTCCCCGAGGTTCATGATCGCTCGCGTCTGACCGTTCTTGGGTCGGGGTCGTCCGGGCTGGTGCTCCGTACGCTGCGCCGCTTCGATGAGCATGGGGTGCGGTACGGCGTCAGGATGACGGTGCCCGCTGACCAAGTCCAATCGCTCGCCGATTCGGTCGAGTTCGTCTGCCGCCACGCGGCGCCGGTAGTTATCCAGGTTGAGCCCGCGTACCAACTCGGTCGCGGCCGGGGCGCGGCGCCGGGCGGGGCTGCGGAGTTCGTGGCCGCCTTTCGCGAGGCGCGGTCGCGCGCGGCGCGGCTCGGCCGCGACCTCTCGTTCTCGGCCGCGCGGCTTGGCACGCTGACCAATCATTTCTGCGGCGTGTCCCGCGATACTTTCGCGGTCTCCCCGGACGGCAACCTGTCGGCGTGCTACGAAGTTTTTTCCGAGGATAGCCCGCGGGCCGGCGTCTTCTTCTACGGTCGCCCTGGCCCTGGCGACGCGGGCTACCGTTTCGAGTTGCCGGTGTTGAACAATCTGCGCCGTCAGGCCGTGCAGCACAGGGGTCACTGCGCGGGGTGTTTTGCCCGCTGGACCTGCGCCGGCGATTGTTACCACAAGGCGCTGGAGTCCGACGGGGCCGGCGAATTCGCGGGCACCCCCCGTTGCGAGATTACTCAAGAGTTGACGAAGGACCAGATCCTGGAGCGGATCGCCCAAAATGGCGGCCTGTTCTGGCGTGCAGGGAGTGGGACGGCCGCTGCCGCGGTCGGCAAGGAGGATGTAGCGTGAGACCGAACTTTACGTTGAAGCGGGTGTATGACGATGGTAGCGAGTCGGTTGCGGAAGTCGTGCCGGTTACGGCAGTTCCGCCCGGCACGCAAATGGACCGGCGTGTTTTCTTTCGCTCGGGTGTCGGTGTGTCGGCGGCGCTTTCGGTGCTGGTGGGTTGCGGAACGGAGCCACCGGCCGCAACGATGCCGCGGGCGTTGAACACCGTCAGAGCCGCGGAATCCCTCGCGAAGGCACATGCCGGGGCGATCACTGCCCTGGTGCGGGCCGGCGCGGGGTTCTTGGCGTCGGCTTCCGAGGACGGCTTGGTCAGGTTGTGGTCGCCGCCCGATGGCGGGTTGAAATCGACCCTGAACGGTAAGGCCGGCGCTGTCCGGTTGCTGGCGTGCGCTCCGGGGGGCGATCTGCTTGTGGCCGCGTCGGCGGACCATTCGGTGCGATTCTGGTCCGTCTCCGACGGGCGGTTGCAGGGGAGGCTGGATCTGGGGTTCGGCTGCGATGCGCTGGCCGTCTCTCCCGATGGACGTCTCCTGGCCGCCGCCACAGGCAGGCAGATTCGGATCTGGGAACTCCCCGATCGGCGGCTGGCGAACATTCTCGAATCGCCGGGAGGAACCGTGCGCTCGCTGGTCATCGCCGCCGGGAACCGGGAACTGGTTTGTGGCGTAGACGACGGCTCGCTCGAAACGCGATCCTTGGAGACCGGAAGCCTGAGCGACTCGCAGCACGGGTTCCCGGCAGCGGTGGTTGGGTTGGCGATGGCGTCTGGCGCTCGACTCTTGGTGTCGTGTTCGAACCAAGGCGTCGAGACCTGGACCGCTGACACGCCACGCTCGATCCGAAAGTCCACGCCGGTGGCCGGCGTTCTTTCGATTTCCGCGGACGGCACCGGCAAGAATGTTGTGTTTATCGACGCAGAGGGGGCGAAGATTCTGTCCCTGGAAACCTGGGAGGTGCTGGCCGCCGTGTCCAAGCCCGGTTCGATTCGTGCCGCCGCCTTTTGGGGTCAGGATCAGTATCTTGCGATCGGCGATGACGACGGGTGTGTGGCAATCTGGACGCGGCACCCGCTTTCGCTGAAGACGCAGCTAACGGACAAGTTACACCGGGAGACGCCACCTCGGGCACGGTCCGATGCGACCACAGAGCCGCCACCCCAGCCGGCTCCAACGGTCACCCACCGGGAACCTGTGGCCCCTGCGCCGCCGCTGCGGCGTAGGCCGGCCTACCGGCCACCAACATATGACACTCCTACATACTCGCCCCCCACGTACTCGCCACCGGTGTACTCTCCTGGCGTCTCGACATCCGGGACGGCGCCCTGCGGCTCGCCGATACCGCCTGGCGCAATCTGTACGTGCAACTGCGTGGCGAAGTAATCCGATACGTTCGGGCCGTTTCTCTTTGTCTTCGGCGCATTTGTCGGGCTCTTCGCGTTACAATGCACTTCATGCCGAGCCCTGGGGATCTGGTCGGTCCGTACAGACTCGTTAAGATACTCGGATCGGGCGGCGGCGGCCAGGTATGGGAGGCCGTCGACACGCGCGTGGACCGCCATGTCGCTATGAAACGGCTTCCTCCGGAGCCGGCACCAAGCGAAGAGAGCGTCGCTCGATTCAAGCAAGAGGCCAAGTATCTGTCCGAGCTGAACCACCAGAACATTGTCGCGGCTCACGACTTCAGCCTTGTCTCCGCGCCCTATTACATCGTTGAGGAGCTTGTTTCGGGCGAGTCCCTTCGGGATCGGCTCTCCAGTCGGCGTTTGTCGGTCGAAGATGCGCTCGGATTTGCGGCGCAAATCGCCTCTGGATTGGCTGCCGCGCATAAACGTCGCGTAATCCATCGCGACATCAAACCGGGAAACATCATGATCGCGTCTCATGGCGAGATCAAGATCGTCGATTTCGGACTGGCAACAACAACCAACAGGGATCTCGGAACCGAGGACAGTACGCCCACGCAGGTTACTCCTGCAGGACACCGTGCGTGTTGGAACCCCGCTTTACATGAGCCCGGAGCAGGCAGCCGGGCGCACGCCCGATGAGCGCTCCGATCAGTTCAGCTTCGGGCTGGTACTGCATGAGATGCTTTGCGGCAAGAAGGTGTCCCGGACTGCGGCCGTCTCGGGTGAACTGCCGCCCACCGGCCCTATCCCGTTGCCGTACAGTGGATCATGAATCGATGCCTCTCTAAAGACCCGGAAGGGCGTTATGACTCGACGCTAGACCTATCACGGGAGCTGGAGCAGGTCCTCAATAATTTCAACAAACTGAGTCGCTGGACCGAGCCCGTTCGCGTCTCCCCATCACGGCCTCTCCCTCCTAGGAAGCTCGCCGCCATTGTGCTAAGTTGTCTCCTAGTCGGCTGGTGCACCGCTGCCCTTTTGGAATCCCGCCATGTTTTGGACCCGTCTACGATCCATGTCACTCCATTTGCTACTGCGCTTGCCGCACAGATGTCCCCCGCGTGGTCGCCAGATGGCAAGAGCATTGCGTTTTTCGGTGAGGCCTCCGACGGGATGGCTTTGATGGTGCAGGGGGTCGACCAGCCGACCGCGTCTGCCGTGACCGGCGCGGAGGTGAGGGTGGAAGCACGGGATCCGCCGGTGTGGAGCAACGACGCACAGAGCATCTATTTTGGCGGGTATTACAGGGGCCAGCAGGGCATCCTTCGAGTGTCGGCCACGGCAAAAGGGGAGCCCGAAATGGTCCAGCCCTTCGGCCACCTCGCAACCGTCTCGCCGGACGGGAAGACGCTGGTGACCCTGGCGTATGATGACAAGAGTTTGCTGCACCTCTACTACTCCGATCTCCCGGATGCGCCTACCAGGGAGGTTTACCGGGAAGAGCCTAAACTGGGACCCTACAGTCACCGCCCAAGGCTGGCGTTCTCCCCAGACGGCAGGAAGATCCTCCTGGTGATCAACTTGGAACACGGCGACGAGTACTGGCTTCTGCCTTGGCCACATGGCAGGCCGACCAAGCTGTTCGGGCGAGGCACACCTTTCCTTTTCACACCTCAAATCGCGCTGCTGGACTCTCGCCATTTGGTGTTCTCAGCGGAGGTCGCTGGTTCGCATTCCCAATTGTATGAGGCGGACACAGAAAACGACGAATTCTGGCGGGTTTCCGCCCTTGACCGGCCAGCCAGAAACCCGACGGTTTCGCCGGATGGAGCCCAGATAGCGTATCAGTCCAGCTTATCCCACGGCGATGTTGTTGCCATGCGACTTGCCGATGGAACAATCAGGACTCTTCTCGGCAGTTCGCGCTCAGAGCAGATGGCTTCGTATTCGCCCACTGCCGAGCAGGTGGTCTACGTAACCGATCGCCGTGGTTTTCCAGAGGTATGGATCTCGAGCTTCGCCGAACATCATGACTGGCCGCTGCTCTCTCCGGACAATGTATTCATCGGTGGCCGCCCCGCGCAGTATTTCATGACCCCGGTCTTTTCTCCCGATGGACAGTACGTCGCAGTTGTCGCGGGGGCAGCGGGCGAGGCTTACGTTTACACCGTCCGGACGGCGGGAGGCCAAGCAGGTCGAGCTACAAGCGAAGAAAACTCCAGAGAGTTTGGCCCGACATGGTCCCCTGGAGGCAATGAGCTTGCTTTTGTCCACTCGGAAGCAAGCGCCTGGTGGTTGGCCAAGGTTGCGATAGGCAGCAAGCAGCCGCCAGTGAATCTGTCCCAAACTGGGAACAACGTCGTTCCGGAGTGGTCCCCATCGGGTGATTGGATTGCGTGTGACAACGGGAACGGCACCTTCAAGCTCATCAGTCCAGGCACCAGGACAGGCTATCGTTGGAAAGGCGAAGGCCCGGTCGCCTGGGGAAAGGACGGGAAGACTCTGTATCAGATTCGGATGAATTCGCGAACGCTGGTCGCGATCGACCCGAGCACTGGCCTCGAACGAGTCCTGCAAGACCTGGAGGGGCCCCTTCCCTATTCGGAGTTGGCCCCTGGATTGAGGGCATCGCTCACCTCTGACGGGCGAAGTATTGTTTATTCCGTAAATCGGCCGCGCGAAGAGATCTGGATTCTGAGAGGCTTGGAAGTACCTCGCGGGTGGTTCGCCCGCCTGCTCCCATATCGGTAGATTCGAGAGTTCCACCGAGTCGTATCAATAAAATCAATCGTCATGGTGATCGGGTCGCTTGGCCGCCAATTGCGAACGATACCGTCAGGGACCTCGGGGATGGTGTCAGCGCCGCGATAGAACAAGTGTCGCCTCCTCTCATCCCATCTTGCCGAAAGCGCGGCAGTTCGTTGAGTGCCCCAGCCTTATCGCTGTTTCAATTCAACGGGTATCCGGACGCTCCGCGGTCCGTTATAACCCTTGGCAACCAATTGGTAATAATAGGTTCCGTAGCGCGTGAACTGACTGACATTCACCGGCAATACCAGCGATCCCGAGGCGGGCTGTGGAGTTGCCGGATACTCGGCGCGCGACCCCTCTGGTTTGCCAACCAATTCGAGCGTTACCTCCGTGGCCCCCTTGGTATCCCACCTGAGAATAATGGCGCTCCGCTGAAGTCCTTCCAGCGAGCCGACGGCTTTCTCGTCGAGGAGATAGACCACGGGCTTGTCCACCGAAAAGGAAACGATCTCCACTGGTTCCAGTACTTCAACACCGGCTTCACGAGTTACCCTGTCTCCGGCCGCGTTCCTGGCTTCCAGCGTGTACGTAGTTGAGTTTTTCGGTTTCACTTCATGGCTGCCGTCGCCAGAGTTCACCGCGCCCAAATCGGGACTGATGGTCACGGTCGCGGCGTTGCTGACGGACCACGTCAGCCGCACGGCCTGATTGGCCGGAATGCGCGCCGGACTTGCCGAGAAAAACGCGATCACCGGCGGAGCAGGTGGCGGAGGGGGAGGGCCGATCTTGGGCAGGTCCTCCTTCTTCTTGACCAAGTCCGTCTTGACCACGGCGGTCGGCAGCGGCCTCCGCTCAGGTGCATCATCCACCGTTGCCTGCTTTCCGAATTGCAGCCGGTAAACGCCGGCGAACGGAGGGCTCGGATAGTAGCGGCTTTGCGACCGCTCTGGATCGTAGACCTCGAAACTGACCGATGCGCTCTGAGGGCTGCCGCTCAATTCCGCCTTAGGGATTCTCAGGAACACGTCCCGCACTAAACCGTCGCGGGAGACCCGGGCCGTGACTGAGTTGCCCCGCAATTCTCCACAATCAGCGCTCGCAAAGCTGCTGTGAATATACTGCGTGCAAACAGTGCCGTCGTCGAATACGCCATAACTCTTGTCGACCCTGGCGTCCATCAAGCCGTTCTGGTTCACATCGACGTGCATCATGAGGTTCCCAGGCGCGACAAACCGGAAGCCGACGAACTCGCCCAGATCGGCATACCAGACCCTGACGTCGCCATCCAGCACTCGCGACTCCCTGCCCTTGGGCTTGCCGGAAGGGTCGACGGTCGCAGCAGGTTCGAGGCTCTGAGTGGCAGGGACCGCCGATATCTCGGCCTTCTTGTTACCGCCCCCAGAGGACCCGCAACCGGACGCGCTCAAAAGGAGAGCACCGGCGAGAACTGCTGCCACCCAGCGAAAGTCGAGAGTCCCGATGTTGCGTGGCGGGCTATGGCGCGGCCACGATTGGCGATGGTGCCCGGTCATTCGGTCCATCTCAGTTTTTGGCTCACTGAGTATACCGAACCATCGCCAGTACGGGCGAGTTGAAGGCGCGCTGGACTCTGCACGGTCGAGATGCGGAAATTGTTGGAGCGTAGGTCGTCGATCAGACCTTTGTAACCAGCCGGGTAGTTAAACTGTGACATGGCACCCGGCGGGTAGAGGACCATGAGTTCGGCATCTCCCGTCCGCCCGACGCAAACCGCTAATTGCCAGGACTGAGGAGCGCGGCAGCGAACACAGTGGGGTTGCTGGGCGGTACTGCCGGCGGTATTGTGGACTTCGAAATCTTCGTCACGGGTCGCCAAGTGCACCAGTTGGACGGTAAGGCTGGGATCGAGCCGCGCAAGTTCGCGCGCGAGACGCCTCAGACGTTCTACGAAAGCGCCTTCCGTAGCTTGGTCATCATCCGGGCCGGCGGAGCAGTTGACAGCATCGCGCCACCCTTCCGGCAGGCGGGGCTCCCGACTTGCCGCGCGGGGCACCAGTGCTGCTCCCGCAGGCGAGGGAGCAGCCGAAGTGGACGGAGCCTCAGGTATGCTCAATGATGCGCCGACGTTTTCGGCGGCGTTTGACACTGGGTCTTTAGCGAAGGGATCCGGAACCGTCGGCATCACCTCCTGTGGCGGCCGGATAATCGTTTGAGGTTGCTGAACGGAGACAGCGGGCATGGCTTGACGACGGTCAATCTTAGCCAGAAGATCCTCTAGGGAGCGCTTCACCGGTTCAGCACCCGGAGCGCCGGCAGGAGGCTGTGCCCGTATTTGGGATTGCGCATCCATTACTTCAAGAAGGTCATGCTCCAAATTACCAATCCGCTCGATCAAAGTGCCATAATCCTTTTTTAGCCGTTCATTTTGATCCTTGAGCCGGTCGATCTGATCGATCTTCTCGATCAGCGCGCGATCCAGGATCTTCGCGGCTGCTGGTGCGGGCTGTGAAATTCGGGGCGGCCCGGCGACCTTAACCTGCTTAACGTCTTCCCGTATCGCCGCCAAACCATCCTCCGCCGTGCGCAGCCGGCTGGAGACGTCACTCAGCAGGTCCGCCAACCCTCGCGCGATCGTTGGCCCGCTGAAAGTGCGACCGGCGAGACTCCGGCTGAGCGCCTGGAAATCGGGCGGTTGGGGCCAGTCTGGGTTATCCGCCCCAGCAAGCAAGAGGCGGCCCTGATTCACCAGTTCGTACATTCCGGGATCTCCCGGTGAAGGTCTAAGCCGGCAGGGGCGGTAGAACTTCTGGAAGCGGAAACCGGATCGAGCAGCTTTCATTCCCTCGAACAATCGGTCCAGCAGGTCCGGCGCGCGCCCGATCTGGAAAAAGGCGACATCAGCCGGCACCGCCAATTGTTCATTCGAACCGGGGACCGCAGCCCACAACCACCCTCCGTCCGATTCGGAAAGCTCAAACGGATAGGCGAACTTGGTGAGGTCGTTAAGTACCCGGGTGAGGTCCTTGTGCGCGTAGAAGTGCACGGAGAGTTTCAACTCGGACGCTAGCTGTAAAAGGTACTTGCGGTCGCCGCCGCCATTCCGCAACCATTCGTTCACGCACGCCACCAAGCGCTGCTCATCCGGGTTGCCGTTGCCGATCCGGCCCGTCGGCGTTGGCCGCTGCGCCCGGAACGCTCTGGAAAGCGTCTCTAAGTCCTCGCCGGTGCCCCAAGACGCTAAGCGCATGGCAATGGCTTCTTCGAACTCCCGCCGCAACGATCTAGCCACCTGGTCCGTGTATGGCTTGGCATCCTCGGCCGCACTCAGGGCTCTTTCCGCCGTCGTCCTCGCAGCGTCTGCCTTCGACCAAGAGTCGTTGACTAGCGTGCCAATCCGGTGGTTCAGCACCGATGGCGCTTCTTCTATCTGGCGAGTCGGCGGGTAAACGGCGGGGTCCGGTTGCTGTGACGGAGGGGGCGGATCAAAATCGCCCGGTCTACGCCGACTGCGGATTTCGGACACGATCAACCATGCGCCCAGCCCAACAGCCGCAGTGAAGAGGGATACAAAGAGCAGAGTCCACCCCGTTAGCTGCTCGAACAGACTGGCCCAGAATCCGGGGTTCGGGGCGGGGCGCTGTGTGGGCCCCGGCTCAGGGGGCTTGGGATCGGGGTTGACGGGTGGAACTGGCGGCTTGTAGGTACCTTCTCCCGAGAATGTGGGCGGCGCCTTCGTGTTATTCGGGACCGTGAAGGTGATCTTAAAGGGCTCATCCGCAGGGCTATCCTTTACGGTCAACGTAATCGTTAACTTACCATTCTCAACGATGCAGCGACTAGGGTCGTTTGGATCCAGAAGGCCCTTGAGTCCGGTCACTAGCTTGACTGTCGCAGCACAGTGCCCGTCGCCCAAACCCACGGCCGGTCCCGCAAAGGTCAACTTCCCGCCATCTTGCTGCTGGAACTTCAGCTTTGTGACCGCGGCGAAGCCGACGACCACCGCGCAGAAGACCAGAAGGCCCCGCGAAATCCTCATGATGCCCCCTTGCCGCACAAGCCCTACGTCGCAGATAGCTTTTCGATGTAATCCTGCATCAAAGCCTTTAGCTCGCACGCGAAGATCGGCTGCAAGATCTGTTCGTCGCCGGCGGACCCGATTTCCTGCTGGACGATGCTCGTCTGCACGCGCAATTGCTTCAGGCGGTCGATATCCAGACCCAGCTCCGCATGCTTGGGGAGCACACTGGTTTTCAGCCAGGCGATGAAATTGCTGTCGTAACTCGAAGGTGGCCTCAACCGGCTCATCTCTTCCAGCCCGAGCAGCCGGTCCCACTCAACTTTGCCGTTGGCGTCGCTCCATTCGCTTTCGCCGACAAAGGTCATGGTCTTCTTGAGCACTTCGCCGCCCAATGGCCGCCCCAGCAACCCGCGGGCAACCTCCTGTTTCAACGCGGGAAGCGCCCCGAACGTGTTGGAGAGGGGTAGGCCGATCACGCTGACATCAACGCCCGTCTTACCCTCGGGGCCGTATTGCAGGCCTTCGAGAACCGCATCCATCAGGAAACCCTTGGCCTTCTCTTCCTGATTGGTGATCCACGAAAGCAGGGAGACGCCCCTGCCGCAGTAGCAAACCTTCACCTCATGGACCGAGCCAAGGTACTTGCGAGCGTGCAGGCCGACATAGAAGGAGATGCCCGAAAAGAAGAGGTAGGCGAGTGTGCGGATGTACAACCACGGCTCTTCGGACGTGCGGCCTCCGTGAATCGCCATCGGGACGGGATGCGCGCCAGGCATCAGCCCGCCAGCCTCGGCGGCTTTGGCGAGCAGGTGATTGAAGTAGATGCCGGCCCGGTCCTGTACGCGCTGCTGCTCCTGAGGCGGCAGTGTCGTCCCGTTGGTGCAGATGGCATAAAGATCCGCCAGGAAGTTCGGGTATTCCAGCCACTTGGGTATCAGAATATCGTTACCTGCCAGTTTGAAGGAGAACTGGTCCAGCAGGTTCTGGCTACTCCAGATGCCCACGTCGCTCGATCCGCCGCCGACATCCAGCGCTATGGTCAGCCCGCCGCCTCTAACCTGCACCACCCTGAGATCGGCCAGGCAGCGGCAGACGGCTTCCGACTCCGAAATGCAGTCGGAGACACTCACTTTCATTGCCGTGGATGCCCTGGCGGCGCCCGAGGCGGGCGCCGAGTCAGCGGCGAAACCCGCTCCGGCGGGCCCAGAGGCAGCCACGTAGACCATACCTAGATTGGTCCAGAAAGTCTTCATGGCGGCGAACGACTTGTCAGGCAGGGAGAGCGGGTAAGACCACTTGAACGCAAGCTCCGACACGCCTTCGCGCCGCGCCTCCCACACGATGTAGCGCACCAGGCCGGCCAGGTAGTGCTGCAGTGGCGCCCGGTCCTCAGCTCCACGAGTCCCCCATTTCAGGTTGGCCACCGGCTTCGCATGAGCCTCCACCTCATACTCGAATCGCAGAACATAATTGGCGCGCCTGGCGCCAACCACCGTAGCGGCCGAGTCGTAGAGCAGCGTCCGAAACGGCGGGACGACAGTGGCCGACGGATACAGATTGCGGCTGATATCGTCGCGGCGGTCCTTGAGGTTGTCCGGCAGATCGGTGAGGAACACCGTCCGCCCCTGGAGCGGAAGCAACTCGATGTCGCCCGCCCTTCGTTTCACCATGACGGTCGTACTCGAAGTGCCGAAGTCGACGCCGACTTCCCACCCGTTGCCCGCCTCCACCTCGGGGGTCGGGCGCATATCGCCACGGACGACAACACCGGCATCGTATTTGACGTCGTGGGCGGCGTCCCGATACCGGAGCGCGAACCCGATGACAAACTTCTCGCACTGCCAGAGGCGCAGCGTCTTCTGGGTGTTGTCGTTTACCGATTCATCGCCCATCTTGCCGTCCGCAAACAATGGCACGACGCGGAAATCCGGCCCCTGTTCAAGAATCGGCCAATTGTACGCGGCGAAGTTCTCGCGCCAGTCCGCCGCATAGCGGTCCGGCCAGACGGCGAGGCCTGGCGCGCCCCCGCTCAAGGTAATCACGTCGGTGGAACGGTTGTAGGTTTTCTCGTACGTGGACGTCTTCCCGCCCTTCAGCTTCAGGCGCAGGCTGACGTAAATCGTGTCCTCGGATTCCTCGACACTCATCAGCTCCTGCCGCTTGGCCAGATCGTCGAGATCGAAATACTCGAAGAACTTCGGGGTGAGGGGCAGCGCCACCTTGCTGGCACCACACTGCATCGCCGCCCCGCTTAGAGGAATCGCGATCAGCTTGTTCGGGAAGAAAGCTTCGGCTGGAAAAACGTATTCCGCGGAAATTTCCCTGCCAGCCAGCGTGCGGAGCCGTGTACCCTCCGCACCCCGGATAGCGCCGAAATCGAGCTGGCTCGCCAGAACAGATCCCTGCACGCGGTCACCCGGAGAGAGTTTTCGTGAGAGCGCTAGAACCTGGCGGATACCGAGTTTGGCGGAGTCGATCAGAAGGTCGCTGTCATCGTTTCCGTCTTTTATCGGCGGCAGCGGCGCGGTGAATTTGTCGTAGGGCGGATAGTCAACCTTGGGAAACGAAAGCCGGTCGAACGTGATCGTCTCCTGCTGGTATCGCGCCAGGTCGCGTAGCCACGCAGTCAGTAAATCGCTAATCACACCGGCCTGAGGCTGCAAGTATGCCGGCATGTTCCACTTGCTATTGGCGCCGGCCGCGAGGAACTGCACCCAACGGTAGAGAATTGCCAGATCGCGCGAGTTGCCACGCCGGTCTTTGTCGTATTCCCGAATCGGGTCGTCCAACAGGCCCTCGCCGGTCCGCCACGGGATCGCCATGGGCGCCTTATACTGCGCCGGAGTGTAAAGCACACTCCAAGGCGACGTGGCGCCGATCAGGGTGTCGTTGCAGTAAACCAACCACCACCGCTCCCAATCCTCCTCCGGCTTCGGCAATTGCTGCCGCAGGATGGTGCGCAAGTGAAGGTTATCGACCCCGACGCTGCCCACCACCGACGTGGCGCCTCTCTCCTCCGGCGGCACTTCGTACGGCCTAACGGTGATGTTATATCCGAGCCAGGATTGCAGCCCGAATACCGCCAGCAAGCCGCGCCACTCCCGGACGAGCACATCATGCAACGGGTTGTTCTTGTCCTTCAGAGCTTGGTAGAAGAGGATCGGCCGCGCGAACACCGAAGGCACGCTATGTGCCGCGTGGGGGTCCTCGATCTGCCCCGTCAAGTCGATATCCGCCGCGAACTTGGAGAGAAAGTCCCTACCCTGCTCGTCGTCCTGCCAGACGCCCGTCCCGGGGTTTGCAAGAGTGCGGCTCCCGGCGCGCAGAGTGTTCAGAAAGAAACGATTGGCATTCGACATTCTTGCACTCCTGGCTACGCGGTCTTCTGATACTCACGCTTACAAAATCGCTCAGCCGCATACGCGAGCAGCGACACGTAAGCCGACGCCCCACCATTGCCAGGAACCGAGCCGGCAACGTCCACCATGTCGCTAAAGAACCGGTCCACGAAGTCCAGCGTGCCGGCGGGGCGCACATCAAACTGGCCCGGATCTTTCGGAAAGGCCAGCAGACCCAACTTGTAGAGATCCAGAGGCTTGGACGTGTCGTCAAGCTTGAACGCGTCCCGCATCAGCAGCCGCACCCGCTCCGGTTCCACGCCCAGAACCTGTTTCCACCACGGCAAATGGTGGCGCGAGAAAAAATTCCCGAACGCGGCCAGCTGCTCTCTGGCCTCGGGCTTGGTTAGGTAATCGCCGCGCTCAGCAAACCGCTTCAAGTACCAGGGAACGCAGAAAGGCTGCCGGTCCAACTGAGGGTGATCGAACAGCGGGCGGCAGAAGCCGAGATGCATTGCGCCCATTACCTGGAACTGGAGGATCCGCGCCTCGACGGCCTTGCGGTCCAACACACTCATCGGCACATCCTCCCAGTAGACGACGTTCTTGCCCCGGCAGACAGGCGGCGCCTCGCAGGAGCGGGGCCCAGCGTATTGGCACGCCTTCGTGTCGGGCGGCGAGGTAAAGAACTCCAAACACGCCATCGCGGCCAACAGGTCGACCACGTGGGCCGGGTTCTCCTGGCGCTCCCCGCCGATGGAGAAAGGCACGTCGATAGAATCGTCATCGCCCAGCCAGTACATGGCATCAAAATCCCAGTCCTTGTTTTCGCGAAGGTGCTGATAGAACTCGACCGCCGCGCGCGTGGCCAGCGCAAAGCGGTCGGCCTGCGCGGCCAACTCACCCTGCCCAACTCCGCGCCCCGCAGCGGCCTGGTTGAACTGGAAATACGGCACCAGCGCCACGGCGCCAATCTTCAACCGGTCCTTATTGGACTCAGGGATCTTCCGCAGAAACCGAGCGAGCGGGTGGATCGCCGAGGCCCCAGTGCCGCCAAAGACCGACCCGGCGACCATGACGCGCGCCCCACCGGCGTTGTTCAACTCGGCCCGGATCCCTTCGGAAATCTGGTCCCAGGGTTTGTGCCCGACATACAGCGGCAGAAGGGACATGGCCGCGGCGCCGATCGCCGGATGGCCCCGGAACCCTTTCTCCAGGTTTGTGTCGAGTTCGCCGTCCGTGAAGAATAGGTGCGTCACGTCCTGTTCAATCTTGTTGAGCAGGGCGTGGTTGAGGATTTCCCGGAACGTCTTGTCGGATGCCACCGGGTTCCAGACGTTGAGGCCTTGGGTCGAATTCTCCGTTTGCACAAGGTCCAATTTTGTAGAGAAAAACGGCATGCTACCGAGTTTGCCGCCGAACAGAGCGGCACACCGGCCATAGTCCTCTACCAGATGCTTCACTCGGGTACCGTTGCCGTTCGCGGCATCCGGATCAATCATCAAGACCCGCAGCGACTCGGGCCCCAAGCCCGCTGCACAGAGATGAATCATCGCCTCCAGGACACGGCTCCCGGTTCCGCCGGCGCATATTAGTGTCGTCATGTTCTACATTCCTCCTGTGGGCCGTCTTGTGGATCAGGCCTTCGATCCCTTGTTCTTATAGAAAAGCCACAGTGGCCGATACCGAAACTTCGCCGGCGTAATGTGCGGCAGTAACATAGCTGTATAGGCCAGCAAAAAGGTGAGCAGCCCGCTCCAGAGCGCCACTTGCACAGCCGTCGAGGCCTCCCCCACACCGCTGCTAAGCATATCCTGATACTTCCACGCGGCGACGCCCCCGGTTATAATCAGCGGCACCAACGCCAACAACAGCCACCGCATCGGTGTATAAGGGGCGAACAGATCGTTGGGTACGTGGATCTTTCTTCGGTTCGCACTGACCGAGTACAACCAAGCAGTCAGAATCACCGTGACCACAATCAGGATGATGGACACAGCCGCTACCAAGTCCAGGAAGTTGGTCCAACTCTCCACCAGAATTTGGGGATCCGGAGGATCGACCATCCAAAAGAAGAATTTGCCCATCGTCAGTTCCTCCCCACCGAGATATACTGCTCGCAGAACACGTTGGCTTCCGTAATCGAGCGAATCATCGACTCCACCAGCAATGCAAGCTGGAACGTCCGGTTCCCATTGGTCGGTTTATCATCGGCTTCCGTGCTCCAGTTCTTCACCCACTGCGGGCATGCTAAGTTGCCCTCGCCGGCGGACATCCGAATCTCGTAAACATCCCAACCACCCGCCTCGGGCCGCCGCAACGCATACGTGGCCTTCATCGATAGCGCAGACTGAGTTGGACCACCCTCGAAAGTGACCGGAAGCTCGACCTCGGCCGGCGGTTCCGGAAACCGTCCCGCACGGTAAGCGGCGCGCCGTACCCGAAAGTGTATTCGCTGCAGCGACTCGAACGGCGTCCTGAGCGCCCCGCTGAGCTGGAGCCTAAGTGGGCTTTCCTTGTCCTTCGGAGCCTTGTACTCCCGAAAGGAACCGTACTGGCGCACCGCCCCCGATCCAGCCGTGATCACTTCGGCCCGGGAAAACGGATTCCAGATTGCCTCCGCCGGCACTGCGGGCCGGAATTCTATCTTCTCGATCGCAAACGGCGCCTCTGTCGGGCTGAACGTCTGCGGCGCACTCGCGCTTTGGAGGATGTAGTTCTGCAACAGATCCAGGGACCCCCGATCTGGAGCGAGGACGAACAGATAGAACGGTCGGCCGGTGTTTGGAAGGCCCTCTTTGGCCTCCAGGTGAAACTTCTGGACTCTGGGACCGTTGGGACGGTTTTCCGGGTAATAGTCGCCAATGAAATTGGACCGAAATGCCAGCAGCCGCATCTCCATGTGCTTCGCCGCCAATCGCGAAAGTGCCGCCACTAGGTCCTTTTGCTCTGCACCCACGTCGGACAGAACCAGATCGCTGATAACCACCGAGATTCGGTCCGGATGTTCGCCGATCCGGGTTAGTAAGCCGCTCAGTGGCGTGTCCGCGCCGTTAAAGAATCCTTCCGCCAGAATGTCGCTCGTCTTTAGACTGTCCACAGAATTGATGGCAGATGAGAACTTGTATCGGGCGAGCTTGTAATTCGCGGTGGACGCGTGGTCCAACACATGCCGCACCACGGCGGGAAACCGCGAGTCCGGAATGGCCAGGAACCCCTTCATAGACTCCGAGCCATCTATGTAAACATCCAGATCACGCGTCGGTGCGGGGGGCCCGACGTCGACGACAGGCTGAAATGCCTTATTGACTGCGGCCCGGTCTGGGGGGCCGTGGCCGCCGCTCGCGGACGAGCCGCACCCCGACAACGAGAGGAACAACGCGGCCGCCAGGGCAGCCGAACAGGCTGTCCGGCTTAGAGCGAGGGAAAACGAAGTTGACGCCGTCATCGTCATATCCTTACCACTTTAGTAGCGCATGCCAAACCGGGCATTTGCTCCACCGATTTCGGGTCCGGTACTCTTTACTTAAGTGAGTATCGGTAATGATAGTCGCCAGCACACCTAAAGTCAACGCCACGGGGCGGCCACGCCGCCCCGTGACAGCGCGGGCCGCCCTCAATGGCGGCCAAACCGGAAAAAGTAACCCGCGGTGAGCCGGCCCCAGCCGCGCCGGGTAATCGTAGGAAACGAGGACGACGCCGCCCCTGGCACCTGCTCCTCAATACCAGTACCACCGTAGTAGCCGTCCACGGAAAACTTGAAACCGCTCCGCTCCTTCACAAAAATGCGAACGCCGCCTCCTACATGCGGTGTGAGAATACTGTTCACCACCGGATGCGTCCGCGACGTGTTGCCGGTCCTGGTCGGATTTGATGAGATCACAATGTTCGTGTAGGCGGAGCTTGTATCGTAGTTCTGATGAAGTATCCCTAGCCCAACCTCCAGGTACGGCACGACACGCTGAACCGTCGGGAACATGAGCTGAAAACCACCGTTAGCGTCCCAATAATGGCGGTTGGTGGTGGTCACGCCGGTGCTGTTGAAAAGTGCCACGTTGGCAGAAGTCCGGTCCGGGACAACATAGGAGTAATCCCCATATGCCCACAATATCTTAGCAAGGGACAGCGCCAGACTCCCGCCCACCAACGGGTTGATCTTGCGGCCAGCCTCATATTTTAGGACGCTATTCGTCGAATTTGAGTTATCAAACAAGCCCGCATAACTCGCGGCCCCGGGCAGGTCGAAGGTGCCGCCGCCGTAGAGTGTCATTTCAATCGTGCCAGCTTTAGGCTTCGTCTGCCCCCAGCCTGAACAGGCCAAGAGCGCACAGGTCACCACCGCGAACAGGAAACACCGTAGCATGCGATTCATTAGTTTTCTCCTCTGCTTTCTCACTCTCAAAATGTGATTCTCTGGCCCGAACTTTAAGTGCGTCGGCCCGACGCAAACGACGGCGGTCAAGCGACCGACTACCGGCAACTTTGCCTCCGAGTCACCGAAGCGCAGCCAATTCCACTTCGAACTTGGTTTGAGACAAATAATAAAAATCGATCAGAACCTTTCCACCTGGCCTCGACCCCTTCCACTGCCCGCTCTTGGTGATCGGCTGTTCCACCGGACGGTAACCCGGCTTCTCGACCACCGCCACAAGCGGCCGCAACAGGCGTTTCGAATCGAGAAAGGCCCCCCCAGTCGACACGAAATAAACCGCATCGACTCGGAACTTACACGGCGTGCTCGGGCAAACGCGATCGCTGTCCTCACCTTTAAGCGTGACGCGCGCACCTCCCGGGTTCGACAAGATCATTACATCGTGCTTGTCGACGCCCGACAGGGTATCGGCGAGGTCCCTCGCCTCCTGTAACTTCTGTGGCGCGGCCTTATTGTCGAGATTCAGATCTTTGGCCTGCGTGAACTTGCTGGCGGCATCCAGGGCAAGCCGCACCGCACTCTTATAGTCGAAGGTAGATCGCGCCTGGAGCAGTATCTTCTCGCCTTCCTGGATCAGATTCTCGGCGTTCTCGCGGGTCTGTTCGACGCGCACGCGGAGATCGCCGAAGCTAATGGCGCAGGGCAGGGGCTGTGCAGCTTTGATCGCCCCCAACGCCTGGTCCAGCGCCGCCCTCTTGTAAAGGGCGCTCGCCACCTCGTAAGCCTCGTTCCACGCCGACTGAGTCGTGACGATCTCGTCCAGGCGCTTGACTGTCCGCGCGCGAAACGCGCCCAGCCTCATCTGCTCGGCCGTGTCCGGCGTGCTGGCGCCATCCACTTCCCGGATGGCCTGCTCCAATAGGCCCCGCGCGGCAGCCGCCGGATCGGGGTTCTGCGCCTGGTCCGGGGCCTCGCAGGCGTAAACCTGTTCGGCCTTCGCCGCAAGCTGATACCAGGAGTCAGCCGAGCCACGCCCCTGCCCAGGAACACTGGCAGACGCCAAAATCAACGCCAGCACCAAACGCCCGGCAGTCGCGAGAGTGGGGCTGCCGCCCCGGCAAGATATGGCCAAAATATCGAGCAGACTATACATAGTACTCGGGGGCCTCAAACTCCGCAAACATAAAATCCAGCCGCCTCCCTCGCCCCTTCACTTCGCGCCCCCCACAGGTTTCACACAGCGCAGCGCCACGATTTGGAAGTCCGTCACTGCGTCAAGCCTCATCGTCACCTCGACTGCGTCGCCCTCCACGCAGCGGCCGCCGGCGATGCGCCGCACTTCGTCCTTGATCCGCTCCTCGGTGGACCTGTCAAGCAACGCGTACGGGGTGAGTGACCCAAGCTCCTCGTTCCCGCGACGAACCTGGTCGACAAACCGATACCTGCCGGAGTACTCGTCGATCCGTAGATAGTAGAATTCGGCCAAGTTGACTCCCTCCTCGGGTAGTGGTATCGGGGCCCAGTCCGGCGCGCGAAAGAGATAGACCACACGCCTCTTTGACGCAAAGCCAAGCGCCCCACCTCGGCGACGAAGCACACCCGGCAAGACCTGGGCCCGGTCCAGCTCCCAGGCGATCGTCACCGGCGCACGGACTTTCACTAGCGGGCCAGCCGGCGGCGGGGGCGGCAAGCGAGCCGGAACCACCGTCTTTGGGGCCTCCGTATGCAGAGGCTCCGCGCGACGCTCGTTCGGCGGAGCCACCAGGTGGACAACGTTGCGCCGAACCACGGGCCGCGCCGGCGGCGGGGCCAGGAGACCGGGGATCGGCACGAACAACGGCCCCAGCGCCGGCAGCAGGCAGGCGCCCACCTGAAGCACGGCACCCGCCAACAGCGCCCACCGACCGCGACAACCCGCCAACAGACCGCCACCGACCTCGCGGAAGCTCAACCCGAGACTTCCCACGGGCGGCGGCACCGACGCCGGAATAGCCAACTCGTCCATAAGCGGCGTCTCCATCACGTAAATCTGGTGACTCGGGAGGGCGATTTATTTCTTGCCGACCGGCTGGTCGGCGCTGAGTTCACGAATTTCTTTCGTATCCATTTCCCACACTCGCCCGCCTCCACCGGCAATGGCGGAGGCATGGATCTGAAGCTGGGATGGAATCAGTTCCCCAATAAACTCGCCCGGGTTTACAGGTTGCAGGTACACGGCCCCGTTTGCCCAGTGCGTGGATTGCCCGGTACAATTGATCTTTCCGTCTTGGATCCTGCATGCGCACTCCAACTCCACATTCGGGGCATCTTTGTAAACTTCGAACCACACCAATAATGAGGCGGACATGATGGCGCCGTCGCGGCGGGTGATGGTAAAAAGGACATGGTTGGGCGAATTGGCAGTTCCCACTACACCCTTCCGCCGCTCCTCGAAAAACCAATTGCGATTCACCGACACTTCCCCTATCATGACGGCTCTGGTCGGGATCGACCCGTACGACTCCGCCGGCTGCCGGGTTGGGGCGGGCGTTTGAGGGTCTTTGCGCACGGTCTCGGCCTTCGACTGATTACCCGCGGGGGTGCGCCCGCCGGTCCCGGCAGGTTCCTTCTTCGGCGATCCGGACTGCGTGGAGGGAGTACCGGCGCCTGGACCGGCGGTCTGGCCGGCCGCCGGAGACGTACCCGCCATCTGCCCAGCAGCCCTTGCGGCAGCTCTTGCCCTGGCATCGACGGCCGCGGCATTCTCTTGCACTGCCGCACGGACGCTGGAGTAGGACGCCTCCAGCGTCTCCCGTGTCTGCTGTGCATTCGACTTTAGATCCGCAACATTGTCCAATTGTTTCTGCAGGCTCTGCAGGGCCGTGCGGCTTGGCCCAGGGTCGTCCGGGCTAGCCTGGTCGTAGGCCGACCGCTGGTTGGTCAAGCTATCCTTGAGTTTGTGAAGCGAGGCAAGGTACCCCTGCAGTTCCGCGATGTACTGCCTGGAAGACTGGTCGCTTCGGGACCGCAGGCCCTCCAATTCGGCGTTCAACCGGTTTTCTTCAGCGACCAGGGCCGCAATCTCGCGGCCCAGTCCGGCTGATCGCTCATCCTGGAAACGCCTCCAGTCGAAGGTCTCCATTCTCTCAATAGACTGGATGTCGCGCCGCAACCCCGTCCCGATTCGCTCGTAAAGGCGCACTTGCGCGTCTTTATATGTCTTGAGGGAGGAGGATGCTGCGTCCAGGCCGGCCAGGACGTCTTCGGAAGGGCGTCTCAGTACGTTGGTCATTACGTCGCGTTGTGCCATCCACGCTTGCCTGCCTCGATCCACCTCGAGTACCAGTTCCGCGACGCTACTGGAATCGGGTGGGGGCTGGGTCACGCCCTGCGCACGGCATGTCGACAACTCGCCGATTATGCATAAAAGAACACCAACTGTTCGCAACGTCATACTCCTTGCACCCATCTTACTTAATTGTCTTTGGACCCGGGATTGGAGGTGGCTGGCACATATCGCCCAACTGCGACCCGCGCAGGGAATAGAACGCCAGCCAGTACTGCCTCTCGGCGCCGATCAACTGCACTGAGCCATTCAACCGGGTCTGCAGCGCCCGAGCCCTGCTACGGGAACTTTCCAATTGTTTTCGTGCCCCAGTCTGCGGCTCCTTAGTATCGGTGATTTTTTCAACGCGCGCCTCCGCCAGTTTAATGGCCCCATCGAGTTCGGACAGCCCCTTCCTGACATTCTGAACAATGGTTGGCGACGCGCTGGCGTCATCAGGTTTCGGCAGCGACGCCTCCAACTCAGCCCGCTGGCGCCGCAGTACCTCCAAATCCTTTTGTGCGTCTTCCAACTCCTTGGCTTGCTGTCTTTCGTAATCGGCCTGGTTGGCAAGCACATCGTTCTTCTCCTCGATCTGCCTCGCTACCTCGGCTAGATTGAGTTTGTAGTACCGCTCCTGAGCCTGAAGCTGTTTCTCTAGCAGACCTTTGACCGATTTCAAGCGCTCGGCCCGCCCAGGGCAGAAGCTAGCCTTTACTGCCTCGTCCGGCGTCTCCCCTAGTAGCTTCGTCAAACCGGCAGCGAACTCCTGATCGAACGCGGAGTGCGCCGAACGCCAAGTTTCGTAGGCCTCATTTATGACTTCAAGCGATTCGGGCTTGATATCCTGTGCCAACAAAGGAGGCACCAAGACCGCAACCAAGAACCATACCGCTCCGCGCTTCAATCTTCTCATAACCTCTCCACGGAAGAATTCTCACCGGACTCTCACTTTACCGTCTTCGCGCAACCCCGCGGATCTTGTCCTGTAAACTGCTGTCATCCCGATCCAACCGCTGGGCATCCCGATACTTTGCAAGGGCCTCACGCGGCGACGAAGCGCTGAGGTGGTCCCCTTCTTCCACCAGCGCACGAAAGCGATCCCGGCGCGTCTTGACCAGAGCCCGCAACCGTTCCAGACGCGGATCGCACGCAGGACCGTCTCCGTCGGCAACTGCGGCCTCGACGCGCTGCAAGCCTCCACGGCTCAGAGCCGCCTCAACGGTTTTCTGACCATCCTTCAGAAACAGCTCCCATTTCTGCAGTGACGACAGAGTAGCGTTTTGGCGGCTCAGGAAACTCGTCGCCCGGCGCGCCAAGTCCGCGTCCGCTGCCCGGACCGCCTGGGCCGTCGCGATCGCCTTGAGCGTCCACTTCGTGGCCTCCGCCACTGGGTTTACTGGGCTCACGTCACCGTCACACGCATAGGCATCCCGCGCATAACTCGCGTACACCTGGGCCTCGGCCAATTTGCCGGCCGACGCCGCGTCCTGGGGGGTATCCGCCACCCCAAACAGCAGTGGGGCGACGGCTGCGCAACCAATCACCCAGCGAACCACCAGTCCTCTCATACTGTAAATGCAAACGACGGGCCGCATTTCTGACTTACTTGCCGCCTCCCGTTACCTGAAACTTGACCGTTTCCCACAATTCGCCCTCCACGAGCAACTTGACCTCGTAACGCGCGGCATCAATTCCATTGCGGTACTGGTGAGGCGTAACATAGCTGGAGTCGCCGGGAGCGAACTTGAACAACCCGTCCGCTTCGCCATCGGCGTACCACTCGACCCGTACGTTCCGGCGCGGCGCGGGCGTCGGGCCGCGGTATTGAACCGAAAAACCCAGATTCTTGAGCCGCTCGTCGGCCAGCGGAATCTGCGCTCCAGAGATGCTGTGGCCCTGTGCATAGACCACCAGGCCCCACTCCTGTTGCACCGGGACCACGGCAAGTCTCACGGTCGAGGTGGTCTCACCCCCTGGCCCTGTCGCATGAAGCGTGTAGGTTGTGTCCCCTTGCGGGGATACACTCAGGCGCCCCGAAGGTGCATGGGGACGACTCTCCCCAGGCGTCACGGTCACACCGTCGGCGAAGCGGACCGACCACTGCAATACGGCCGCACCACCGGCCGTCAGACTCTCTGGCGAAACCGTAAAACTGTCAATGATTGGCCTCGTCTGGCCGGGTCGCACCGGCGGCGGAGGCGGCGGCAGTTTCCTGGGTATCGCCGGAAGCGGCGTTATGGTCCCAGGAGGAACGGGCGAAAACTTCAGCCGGTACATCCTGGCGAACGGGCGGTCGGGGTAATAACCACTCCTCTGTTCCCTCTCGTGAAATATCTGAAACACAACCAGGGCGTCCGCCCCTCCTGTGTTCAGTTCGGTCTTGGGGATCGACCAGGCCCAGCGGTAGGCATCCCCGTCCCGTTCCACGGCCACGGAAGCCGCCGTGCGCACCTGATCGCACTCCGCTGAGGCGCTCGGGGTGCGAATGTATTGCGCGCAGATCCCGCCGGAATTGTAGGAGCCATAGGACACGTCCAGGTTGGGATCGACGTCGCCATTCTGATTGACATCCACATCGATCATCACGGTTCCAGTCGAGCGCATGGTCAAATAGATCCGGCCACCATCCTCCCGCCACCAAACCGTCAACTCCCCACCGTCGAGCACCGTCGATGGCCGCCCGTTGAGCCAACCGGCTTTGTCCAACTCGCCCGACTGCTCTAACGGTGTGATTTTCGCACTCCATTGCGGCTTCGGGGGTTCGGCCGGCGCGGCCGGCCGGCGCGGCCGGGCCAGCCAAAGCACGGCCAGGACAACCACCGCGACAGCGGCCAGCCTGCCTTTCGAAAGCTTAAAGGTCATGCGAATATGCGGGGGCCAATCGCGCGCCCGCCCTCAGTGAAGCAATGACTTTACAAGGTCCAATATTTCGCCGGCTTTTGCGCCGACTCGTGCCGACTCGCTCGGGTATCCAACGTAGAGTCCCGAGGCGCATTTGGGTGCCTCGGGTAGCTCCGAGGGTGGCAGACCGATGAGCGCCAGCCTGTCCGCCTGTGCCGGATCTGCCCTGACCACGAACTCCGTACACGGCAGAACGTCGTTGGGAGCTTGCCCGTTAAGCGCGATCGTTACCATTACCACGCGCGATTCCAGGCACGGAGCCTCCGCGTCGCCAATGCGCACGCCTTGCAGATACACACTAGTCCCACGCCGGACGCCGCCGGCATCCTTCATGACGATCTGGATTCGCTTGCCTCCAGTGATGCTGCGGGAGCCGCCGCAAGCGTTCATCAGACCGAAAGCCGCAGCCAGAAAGCAGGCACCGACTTGTTTCCAACACTGCGCTGGGCGATACCGCAGCAACACGAACCTGGCGGAAGCTGCGAGCACGCTACGCATGGACTTGATGTGTAGCATCAATACAACTCGCAAAGCAACCCCCTTCGCACGCGGCACAACACACTCCCTCAAGACCTGCACCTACATCCTGATTCGACCGGTTTCGCCATATAACTGCCAGCCAGACCACACAATGAGTCCCGAACCCCGCCGGATATGTTCGCACTGCGTCTCTCGGAGCGCTTCGCTCCTCGGGAGCCTTGCTAGCCGACGATAGAACCCACGTAGGAAGTCATCTGTTTCATCAGTCCAAACGGGCCAAATCGGCGCCAGCACACTGTGAGCCCCGGCGCACCACAGCGTTTCCG
>OCTA010001096.1_pt1 | contig 25060 bp, 21 predicted proteins | sample 1538991 | NCBI WGS metagenome assembly OCTA01 (sample SAMEA3539302, study PRJEB22396) | soil metagenome | biome: tundra; feature: field; material: soil | place: USA | collected 2010-05 | depth 0.15 m | reverse complement strand
CGCCCCAGCCTGAACCGCCTCTGCTGCAGCCTGTGCACGCAGAGCCGGATTCGGCCAGAAGATCAAGGTCATTGCACTAACGACGGCAATGGTGACTGCAAGTCGTGCTTTCACTGTTGTCCCCCGGGAGAGGCGAATTTTTGTTCGGTCCGCTGCGCGCCGTTGATGACCTGAATCGTAAAGGGAGGCGGCGGAGGAGGTTTACGCTGAGTGGGGCGAGGCTTGCCCGCCAGCACTGCCGGCTTCTGACCTGTAAAGAGGGTCGCCATTTCGGTTTCCGGAACCGGCGCAATCTTGGTATCCAGAGGGTTCCGCAGCACAAGCTGAATGCGCATCTGACTGGCAGCCAGCGAAAGATCTTGCGCTTCCTGAGGCGTAACCAGCAGATTCACCACCTGTACCTGCTTCGGCTTGCCTTCGGAATCCTTCTGAATATCCGTGCCGGCCGACAAGACTTCAATGTTTTGAAGAATCGTATGGGATTCCGTGTTTTGGTTATTCCCCGAGTTTGGAGGAACACCGGAAATCAACACGTCGACCCGCATTCCGGGAGTTACGAAACCGGCTACGCCGACGACATCGTCGACTTTGACCGCGCAGGCTCGCTTGCCCTCTGGAATGGTGGCCGCAAGGCCTCCGCCAGACCCCAGCGGAGCGAGGCGGCTGTCCAGAATCGGTTCACCCGCGTAGATGTTTGCGATCACGCCCCGGCCAATCGCGTTCTTGGGGTCAAGGATGGCTCCCGGGGGAGCCGAACCTACAACTTCAATGGAGTTCAAATCGGCTGGCGCAAGCACGGTGCCTAACTTGATATCTCTCGCCGCGGCAACCAGGTGGTTCGTTGTCGGCGCCGATCTTGATGCGGCCAGCCGCGAGCCAACTAGTTTCCAGACAAAGAACGCGCTCATGGCCGCAATCACGAAAGCGACGCTGAGAATGATTAGCAGTCTTCGGTTCATTCAGAATCCTGTCTACACCAGATGTGCGGCCGTTTCGCAATCCGCGGAACCCCTTGCATTTTCGTAACAACGGGTTACGCCGAACAGATTCGCGCCGGGTTTATGACCACTTGATCGAGCCCCAAAATGAGGATTAATGGAGTTGAAGTATAGCACCAACACGTAGGTGCCTAGTCAACAAAAAAAGAGACTGATACTCGAAGGTACCCGAAGGGCTAACCAACATTTTCTTACGCACACAGCCGGGCAAAATGAGTCTGTTCCTTTGAGTGAAGAAGCGCGATTTCCGCCCGAAAACACTAGGCTTTTCTCCAATAGACACATGTGATCAGTTTGATCCGCGCTTCTATTTGGCGGCCGAAATTACCATGCGATCACAAATACACTTAGTTACTTTCGACTTTCTGGCTTGATCTTTCTCATGTCTGACCGATAAGTGACTTGTCTATTCTAAGACTTGACTTCTAAGAACATTTGCCCGCGTCTCTTTCCATTCATTAATCAATGTGGGGTTGGATCCGGTCCGGTTCAAATGCTGGCAGGCTCCCAATAAAGCAGAATGAAAACAGGACCAAGTTCAGGTATTCTATTCGAAACAGTCCTGTACCGGACGCGCGCTTTTGCAACCGCGCAAGGAACGCGCCGGGGGAAGACTGTCATAGATAGTCGAACCTGACAGTACTTAGGGCATCCTGCCCGGCACCTCGTCAATGCTCCCAGGTCAACACTCTGCATGTAGAGTAGGAAACAAGCAAGTAGTTGAGAGGAATCCGAACCGGATATGAGGTCATCCCGTCCGATTTCGCTTTTTTACGAACCACCCAAGGAGAGCCGGAGGCCATCCGCATTCCTGGTCTCATTCCTCGTGCATTGCACGGTGGTGATAGTGGTCATCTACGGCTTCCTCTTCGCGCCGCGGATCAATATGAATGCCGCGGCCGATCGCTATGTCTTGCGGGATGTTGAGTTGAATCGGCCGGACCCGGAAAGAAAGCCGCCTCTCGCAAACAGCGGCCTCTATCCCGGCGCACGCCCCGCTGAGCAAACGAACACTCCCCATGGGAGCCTGGCTGCACCTCCATCGAGCCTGCGCCAGCTCGAGCGGAAACTTCTTGCCGACAGGACGTTGATTCAGCCTGATACGAAAATCAATAAACTGCTTCTCAAAACGACGCCCGTCCCCTCTCTATTGTTGTGGGCTCAGAAGCCAAAGGTGCAGCTCATCACGCCGCCGGTGCAGCAGAGGCCTGTGACTGCCCAGGTGCGTCCGTCTATCGAACTTCCCAATCAGGAAGTGAACCTTGCCGATATCGCAATATCTTCTACGGCCTATGTAAAGACAACCGTGATGCCGGTACCGAGTAACACTTCTCCGATAGCGGTTCATGGTCTGGAACAAACGCAGACGATTCCTGAGACATCTTCCATCAGTTCGGACCAGGCTTCTTCCATTGCAGTCATGTCGCTTTCAGAATTCCGCTTGAGTCAAGGCAGGGTCGTTCTTCCGCCTGCCAACCAGACTGCGCCGGGGACGCCCTCGGGCGCGCTGGCGCCGGGAACGTCGGGCAACTCCTCGCAGGCCGGAAAAGGAGATCCATCCAGCCGCGGCCTCGACGCGGACGCACGCAGCGGGCAGGGAACCCCTGGGAATCCTTCAGGTCCAGCGCCTGGTCACAGCGGAGTCGGCTCCGGTAAAGCGGGTGCCAATTCAGCGCAAGGCGGAGGCGCACCTGGGGGCGAGGGCGGCGGTGCGCCTTCATTCACGCGTGTCAATCTGCCACACGATGGCAAATTCAATGTTGTGGTGGTCGGATCGGCGCTGGTAGAGCAGTTTCCAAAGACGGGGGAATTCTGGGGCGATCGACTGGTCTATTCCGTTTATCTGCACGTCGGCCTGGCCAAAAATTGGATCCTGCAATATTCTCTTCCGTCTTCGGCTGATCCGGCAGACGCCGGAGGCGTTACCCATCTCGAAGCACCCTGGCCTTATTACATAGTTCGCCCTGATGTGAATCCAGGGGACGTCGGAGCGGATGCCTTGATGATTCACGGTTTTGTCAACAAGGCCGGCCGTTTTGAATCGCTCGGCCTGAGCTTTCCGCCGCGCTTCCCAAAGGGACAGCTCATATTGGATGAACTTGCGCAGTGGCAGTTCAGACCCGCGACCTTGAATGGGCAAAACGCGAGGGCAGAGGTATTGCTGATTATCCCGGACGAGGATTGAGTTACCCTTGATCCGACGATGCCTCAGACTGCTTGTAGCCTGCCGTTAATTCAAAGCCATCCGCTAACTTACGCCATTGATCCCAGATTCGATAGCAAGTGAGACTCGCCCCGGCTGAAAGAAACTCCTCTAGATAGATCTGCGGCAGCCTGTTGGAGCAACCTTAGGATTTCTTGGCAAGCACGAAAAAACGCATCATATTCGATGCGTCTCTTCCTGCTCATATCCTTTGTGATAACCACCTCCAAACATCGGCAGGGTAGCTTGTTATCCGTGGGCGCGAAGTTCCTCGGCGGGTTCCTTCAACCGCTCGAGGAATCGATCAAGAGTTTTCTTGTCAGCCCCGTTTTCACGCAGGGCCTCCCCATTCCTGGGATCGACGGCTCTTGACGGAACAAACGCAAGACCCAATCCATCGTTACCCCAACGAACGACTCTCGACTGAACTGCGATGGAGTCGTCAAGGTTCTTGCCTGCGCCGTCGGTCCTCTGGAGCGTCATCAAAACCATGGTGCCCGGGAACCAGCGTTCCTCAGTCAGGACGTAAAACCCGCTTGAGCTGACATCGGCGATCTGGTAAGCCTTTGGAGCGCTCCCAGTCCAATAGTAGGCGACAAGGCCCGGCAGCGGGTGGCGGCGCGCGCGTCGACGGTCCGATGAAAGCCAATTCTGGAGCCAGGTCTTCAGCGAGTTCGGCCTGCCAGCCTTCGGCTCCAGGTTATTCATCTCGTCTGTCCCCTGAAAGAGCGATTGTATTTGAGTGGCGCGGGTTGGCAGAGGAGTATGGGTTGAAGAGTCGCTTCCCGGCCGCTTTTTCACCGAGAACACGGTACTCGATACATTCTGTGTTGAAACGAATGAGCTGGAGAGCCTCTCAAGCCGGCGCTCCATTTCTCCAGCCATGCAGATCACCAGTTGATCCCCAGGCTGAGTTTGCGACGAATAGATGGTATGAGCAGGCAGCACCAGTGCGCTTGCCGCTTCTTCCTTCAATGGCTCGACGGTTGAAGTCGGGAAGGATTCGACCTCTTGAATCACGCAGTAATCACTATCCAGATAGACCAGATCGATGGGAGAAAGCCCCCGCGCCGACGGAATGCCTCGATAGGGCATCATCCATAGGCCACTATCCGGCCTGACAGTGAGCCTTTCGATCAGTTCTCTAAGCTCGCCCATCCGGGCATCGGCAACCGTGACCTCCAGGCTGAGGAAGCTTTCGCGAGTCTGGTTGTATACGCAGTATTTCTGGCTTTCCATATTCCCTCAACCTCCTGCAGGCTGCCAGGCTGCAGGGCCGCCGCACCAAGCCAATGTTCTTTCAACCGATTCGATCTAATAGCCGATTCTTGAGCTCTGGAAGCCAGAGCAAATATCTAACCGTAGTTTGTAACCGAACTTGCAACTCGTCCCCGGCAGGCTCCTGCACCTGCTGCCAAAAACAGGGCTAAGAATACCCAGCGGCCGGAGAAGCAGAGCATCTGGCCAGCAATGGCGCGGGTGGATGCGCCGACACGATCCCCGTTCGACTCCCACCCGCACTTCGACGCTGCCTCCGCTACTTGACTCGCGTACGCCGACGCTGAATGAGAATGACCAGCACGATCACAAAGAGAACACCGGCAACAACCCTGATAATTATCGTAGAATCCATTTCAATTCTCCCTTTCCTGCAAGAGGACCCTTAGTCTGCCTACGTCAGAAACCGACCCGGAAAGCAACTCTTCCGCGATAAAGCTTTGTTACTTGACGCGAGTGCGGCGACGCTGAATCAGAATGACCAGCACGATGACAAATAGAACACCGGCGACTACCCGGATGAGCGTGTTATTGTCCATCTCAACTCTCCCTTCTTTTAGTGATTGAACATCGTTTTGAACGACTGTGCCATGATGATCGCCGCAGGACCTATGACCACGACGAACAGAGCCGGAAAGATGAAGAGCACGAGGGGAAAGAGAAGCTTGATGGACAACTTCGCCGCCTTTTCCTCAATCTCCTGGACACGTTTGGTTCTCAGCATGTCGGAATGCACACGCAATGTTTTCGCAATGCTCGTTCCGAACTGTTCGGATTGAACCAGCATGGAAACAAGATTGCGCACAGAATCCACACCGGTGCGGTCGGCCAGATGTTTCCACGCGTCGGCGCGCACGCTGCCGGCCCTCTGTTCCAGGGCCACCATCCCGAGTTCGTCGCTCAGCACCGGCTGAGCGCGGTGCAATTCTTCCGCGGTTCTGGCGGTCGCCTGATCGAGGCTAAGTCCGGCCTCGACGCAGATGACCAGCATATCGAGAACGTCAGGCAGGCCGCGCCGTATCTTCGCCTGCCGGTTGGAAATCAATTTTCCCAGCGCGAAGTCCGGGATGAGAAACCCCAAGCCTGCGCAAGCGATGTAAATAAAGATCGGGCTCTGGCCGCCCAGGCCGCTTATCAGCGCGGCCGCACACAGCAGAAGCGGACACAGAACCTTTGCGCTATAGAAGTACTTCACGGCGGTGTCTTCGCGAAAACCAGCCGTGATTAGACGCTGCTGGACGACTCCGACCTCCGCGTCGGTTCTCGGCACCACGCGCTCGAGGTGCTCCACCATGCCCCCAAGCAGATTGCCTGTGTCCTGAAGCTTGATCTTCAAGCTCCTCTGCTTCACATGCGGGTTGATCGCAGAGGCAATCCGTGCCTGGATCGTCTCGCGATAGAAGATCAGGAGACCCCCGCTCGCGATCAGCAGGAATATGGCGCAAAATGAAAGAACCGCAACTCCCATAACTCCCCTTTACACGTCCATGTTGACGATCTTGCGTATGATTAGCCCACCCACAACAATCATTCCCGATGCTGCGTAGAGCAGCTTGACTCCAACTGGGGTAGTCCACAGCAAACTCATCATCGTCGGGCTGATGAAATACAAGGCGCACCCCAGCACAATCGGCAGTAAGGTGAGAATGATCCCGGTCAGGCGTCCCTGCGCTGTATGGGTCGAAACCTGTCTCTTCAGGCGGAAGCGTTCCCGGATCACTTCAGCCGTTTTCTCGAGAACTTCGGCAAGGTTGCCGCCGCTTTCTTTCTGAATCATGATCGCCGTGACCACGATCTGCAGGTCCTGCGTGGGCATCCGGCTGATCATGTTTTCCAGGGCGGTCTTCAACTCAAGCCCGTAGTTTTGCTCGTCGTAGCAGACCCGGAATTCAGAGCCCACCGGATCGGGACACTCGCGGGTCACCAAACCCAAGGCTGAGTTGAGGCTGTGTCCCACTCGGAGCGCGCTCACAATCAGATCAAGCGCCTCGGGTAGTCCTTCCTCAAATTTGGCCAGGCGCTTGGTGCGCTTGAACATCACGAATCCGATGGGGGCGAACCCAATGACCAGGCCACCCAGAAGGCCAAACAACAACGCGCCGGTGCGCAGATAAATCAGATATGCCGGGATTAGAAAGCAGCCGGCGCACATCATCACCAGGCCACCAACGGTCCACTTCAGGTCGGCTTGGTAAAGCATCCGCCGCAGACGCGGCGTCAGCTCCACCCTCCGGAGGATCTTGTCGATCCAGGGAATGGTGCTGAGGAGTTCGTTCTTTCGAATATCCACAAGAAGGTCGGACATATCCGACTTCGTCTTGTTCGTGGCCAAGGCCGAATCGAGCCGGGCGAGCATCTGCTTATCCTGCTGCGAGGCGCCGGTTCCACTGGCAGCCGCCAGCAGGGCGACCACGGCAAAGACAGCCAGAAATACCAATATGACGATCAGACCCATAGCGAACCCCCCTCTCTGCTCAACTCACTTCGGTTACGCGCTCAAACAGGCTCGGCGGCAGGAAGATGCCCGCCGTGCGGAGCTGCTCGAGGAACCTTGGACGGATGCCGCTGGGCTTGAACATACCCAGTACCTTGCCATTCGGTCCGATTCCTTTTTTCTGGAAGGTGAAAATCTCCTGCATGCTGATCACGTTCTCTTCCATGCCCGTGATTTCGTGAATGCTGACGCACTTACGGGTTCCATCGCTGAGACGCGTGCACTGCACAACGATGGTGAGTGCTGAAGCGATCTGCTGGCGTACCGTCTTTTCCGGAAGACTCAGGTTGCTCATTGCCACCATCGATTCAAGCCTGGTCAACGCATCGCGCGCCGTGTTGGCGTGAACCGTGGTCATCGAACCTTCGTGACCGGTATTCATGGCCTGAAGCATGTCAAACGCCTCTTCTCCGCGGACCTCACCAATGATGATCCGATCGGGACGCATACGCAGACTGTTGATCAACAATTGCCGCTGCCGGACAGCTCCCTGTCCTTCGACGTTGGGTGGGCGCGTCTCCAGGCGCACAATGTTCTCCTGCGCCAGCTGCAGTTCGGCCGCGTCTTCGATGGTGATGATTCGCTCGTTCTGCGGAATGTACTGCGACAGAATATTGAGGAAGGTCGTTTTGCCGGCGCCGGTACCACCCGAGATGAGGATGCTGAGCCGCGCGCGCACGGCAGAGGAGAGCAATTCCATCATTTCCGCTGAAATGCTCTTCAACTGCACCAGCTGATTGGCGGCCAGAGGCCCGGTGCCAAAGCGGCGAATCGAGAGAGAAGGGCCATCCAGAGCCAGCGGAGGAATAATGGCGTTCACGCGCGAGCCGTCAGGCAAACGCGCATCGACCATCGGTGAAGACTCATCCACCCGGCGGCCTACGCGCGACACAATTCGGTCGATGATCTGCAGCAGATGGCGGTCGTCGCGAAACGCCGCGTCGGCCCTGGTCAGGAGCCCGCCACGTTCAATGAATACGTGATCCTTGTCATTGACCAGGATGTCGGAGATCTTCTGGTCCTTGAGCAGCGGCTCCAGGGGGCCGAGGCCAAAAACTTCGTCCAGGAGATCGGTTTGAATCTTTTCCTGCTCGTCAAAGCTCAGCGGCACTCGGCGGTCGCTGATGATCTCGCTGATAATACTGGTGACTGCCTGGCGCGCCTGGTTTGAGTTGACGCGCGAAAGCTTCTCCAGATCCAGCTTGGAGATCAGGGTCTTGTGTACTTCCGATTTAAAGTTCTCCAAATTTAAATGTTCCACGCTGCACCATTCCCAAAAACGAGATTTTCTTCAAGCCCAAGGCTCAGCCAAAAAGGCTGAATCCCTTTTTCTTTTCAGGTTTTGCGGGCATTCCGCATGCCGTCCTGGCCATGTCCTGAATGGCCCTCGAAATCTGACTGTCTTCCATCGCCAGCGGGGTGGCCTCATTCTGCATTCGCCGCACCGTCACATAATCGCTGGGAATCTTCCATTGCACCGGCCTGGTTAGCGCCTTGGCGATATGTTCTTCATCCACTCCGCCCGAGCGCGGCATAAACCGGTTGAGCACGATCTCCAGATTGGAGCCTCCGGATTTGAAATATTCCGAAATCAGCCGGTGCGAATTGCGCAGTTCGGGTATCCCGGCCTGCATCACCAGGTACACCGTATTGGCGCGCTCCACCAGCGTGGTTCCGCTCAAATCGAATCTCGAGCCCGCATCCACCACCACGTAATCGAATCCCTGGCGGGCAACTGCCACCAGCTTTTCCACGGCCTCGTTGCTCACTTCCACTTGGGGAAACTTGCCCGGCGCCGCGAGCACCGACAATCCCGAGCTATGTTTGGCAAGAACCTTGGACAAAAAATTCTGATCCATTCGGCTGGTGTTCTGCAGCGCATCCACGGTCGAAAACTGGGTGCTGATTCCGAGATTGAGCGCCGCGTCTCCCAGGGGAAGGTCAAGATCGATCAAGACCGTGCTCTGGGCGCACTCCTGTGCCAGCGATACGGCGAAATTACAGGCCACCGTGGTGACTCCCGAGCCGCCCTTGCCACCCAGGAACACCAGCACCTTCCCGCCTTCTTTACTGCCGACGCGAATTGAAGGCCGCCGTGCAGAAGCCCTTCCCAGTGCTTCAACCAGCGCACTCGCTGCAATCGGCTGCGGCAGAAACTCGCGAGCTCCCGCCCGCATGCAATTCATCAGCAGGCCGGGGTCGTTCTGGAAGGAGTAAACCATCACCGTGACAGCGCTGTTTGCAGAGATCGCTTCCACCAGTTGAAGCGCGTATTGCTGGTCGCTGTCCAGATCGATCAAGACCACGTCATAGCTCTGATCCAGCAGGCGCGGTACATCGTTTAGCTTGCCAGGATAGGCGGTAAACTCCCGTACTGTCGTGATGTCCGATCCGGCCAGGGCAGTGGCGACGATTCTGCGTCGTTGGTCGTGCGGGCCGATCAGTGCAACCGACAAAGAGCCTATGCTGGTTGTGCCTGAATCTTGTATTTGAGTCGCCATTCCGGGTTTGAAACTCCTAGCTGCGTGCTTTCCTGACGTTGTTCAATCTGCGAGCAGTTCTATGTTTGCCTGCCGCACTGTTGCAAAGCTCGTTCTCAATGTGCAAAGAAGGACATCAGCGCTCCAATCGCGATAGCCGGCGCGTAAGGCATCTTATGCGTCTTGGGATTGGAGAGCGTCAACTCAGGATCGGCATGCATGCCCCGCTTCCTCAACCCGAAAATCAGATTGCCCGTGCCCGTAAATAACTCTCCCAAAAATCCCCCGATGGCAGCCCAGCCGACGGCCATAAATCCGCCCACGATACCAGTCATCACCAGCGCCATAATCAATTGTTTCGGGCCCACCCACGCGCCAATCGCGGCGCACAGCTTAACGTCTCCCATGCCCATGCCGCCCATCCAGGCCAGGATTCCAAAGAGCAATGCACCAAGCCCCATCCCTTCAAGGCTCTGGAGAATGCCAATTCCATGCCAACTAGCCGGCCCGAACGACATCGCAACTCCGGCCACCAGAAACGGCAGAACCAGCCAGTTGGGAATGCGGCGGCTTCTCAAGTCGGTGAAAGTTGCCACTGCCAGGACGATCACAGTTGGCCACCACGCGATCGAATGCAACTCTGGCTCCCTTCAGCCATTTGAAGATGGTTAACTGCTGTATGTATGCAATTGTCCATCCAAATCTCCATAAGTCAAGGATGTATTCTTTCAATACGTTACGAGGGTGTGGATTTAGGACGGTGTACACGGATGTTTACGGACTTTCGTTTGCGGTGAAGCGCGGTGTATACACCCCGAAGCCGCCAAATCGATGCAGTACGGCGGCGGCTGCAAACGGCGACAACGGCGAAAGTTAAGCAGGAAACCTGGCCTCATGACCGAACTCAGTTCCTTTCTGCCAGTGTACCTCTTGGTTCCCTAGAGCAATCGGTCTCTGCCCGCTCCTTGTCACGCCACCAACAAACAACGCCAGTCTCCTCGCGTCAGGTGCGATCGTCGGGAGCGAGCTTGTTAGAGACTGGGCCCGGAATCGCCCGAGAGCCGTCCTTCTTTTCGCTGGATTCCGGATTCTCTTTTCGCGGATCCAGCCGGCTACTGCATCACGAACATGCAATCCCCGTAACTAAAAAAACGGTATCGCATCCGGACGGCGTCGAGGTATGCGGCCAAAACGTGCTCCCGGCCGGCAAAAGCGCTCACCAGCATCAGCAGGCTCGATCGGGGCAGATGAAAGTTGGTCAGCAGCGCATTAACCACCCGGAAGCGAAAGCCCGGCGAAATGAAGATCTCTGTCGTGCCCGCGTGCGCCTTCAGCGGACCCTGTCCAGCCATCTGCGCCGCCGCTTCCAGTGTGCGAACCACCGTGGTGCCCACGGCCACGATGCGCCGGCCTTCGCCGCGGGCGCGATTCACGGCCTCAGCCGTTGATTGAGGCAGAGAGTAGCTCTCACGGTGTAGGCGCACCTCGTCCACGTCTTCCACGCGCAAGGGCGCAAAGGTGCCCAGGCCCACATGCAGCGTGATGCGTGCCACTTCCACGCCCGATGCGGCGATCGCCTCCAGAATCTGCGGAGTGAAGTGCAGGCCGGCCGTCGGTGCAGCCACTGAGCCGCGCTCCCGCGCAAACACCGTCTGATAGCGTTCTCGGTCCACACCCGAGTCGTCGCGGCGGATATAGGGCGGCAGCGGCATGTGCCCGATTCGCTCCAATGCAGCCAAAAAATCCTCCACCGGAGCAAAGCGCACGGTCCGTTCTCCAAACCCACCGCGCTCCAACACCTCGGCCTCGAGAACGACTTCGCCCGCCGGGGCCGGAAACACAAGCCGCTCTCCCACGCCGACCTTCTTGCCGGGCCTTACCAGCGCGCGCCACGTGTCGTTGCCAACCGGTTCCGTGAGAAGCACCTCGACCATTCCGCTGGGCGCCTGCCGGTCGCGAACCACCGTCCGCTGCGCATAAAGCCGTGCTGGAATCACGCGGCTGTCGTTCAGCACCAGCAGGTCTCCGGGCCTGAGCAGAGAAGGGAACTCGCTAAACTGCGCATCCCGCAGCGTGCCTGTACTGCGCTCCATCACCAGCATGCGGCTCTGTCCGCGCTGCTCCGGAGGCTCTTGCGCAATCAGCTCCGAAGGCAATTCGAAATCGAAGTCCCCAACCCGCAAGCCGCTCATTGCTCAGTCTTCCCAAAGTGCGCAAGGGCCCGCAGGCGCGCTCGTTCGAGCGCCGCGTTCAGCTCCTCGCGTTTCGCTTCGAACTCATCCAGGGGTAGATCTGCGGGCACGTGCGTCCACTGCGCCCAACTAACGCAGATGCGTGTAAACGGCTTCGGCACCAGAAAGCGGTCCCATGAACGCATGGTCCAGGCTCGCTCGGGCTGCAGATGAAACGCCCCGATGGGTGCGCCCGTGACCTGCGCCAGCTTGATGGGCCCCATTTTGGTTTGGTAGATCGGCCCGCGCGGCCCGTCGGCAGTAAAGATGGCGGTGCGGCCCGACTCAATCACCCGCGTCAGCCCCATCAATCCCTCGCGCGCGCCGCGTGAACTGGAGCCCCGCACCGCGTCGAACCCAAACATTCTCAGGATGCGCGTGATCAACTCGCCGTCGAAGCTGCGGCTGATGAGGATGACGGCGCCCGAGTGTCGGAAATATTGGGTGCAAGGCAACACGCACTGGTGCCAGAAGCAGTAAATCTCCCGCCCGGCTTTCTGGCCATAAACAACCGGGGTCACGCCCTCTTCGGCAATCACTTCAAAGCGCCACGTGAAGCCCGTCACTCGCACCAGGGCCCACACCAGGCGCGGAACCACGGCCAGCACTAGTCGCTGGCCCAGTGTAAATCTGGGGCTGGCTTCGGTGGTCACTCAAGTGATTTTAGTGTAAGCACCGGGAGTGCAAGATACTTCGATCGGTTCAGGAGTAGCGCAGCCAGCGCATCAATTCGGGCAGCGTCGCGCGCTTTCCATACATCAGGATGCCCACGCGGTAGAGCCGCGTCGAAACCCACAGCACGCCGTAGATGCTCGCCAGCAGCAGGGCAATCGAAACCGCGAATTGCCACATCGGGGGAATCTCAGAGGCCATGCGCATGAACATGATGACCGGCGCAGTCGGTGGAAAGAACGAGGCTGCCACCGACCAGAAAGAGTTGGAGTCGTTGATGACCAGCAGGATGAGCGCAAAGCTCAGCCATGTCGGAGCCGCGGCCAGGGGCATGTACATCTGCAGTTCCTGCTCCGTCTCGCAAGTGGCGGCGAGACCTGCAAACAGCGAACTGTAAAGGAGGTAGCCAAGCACGAAGTAGACCGGAAACAGTACAGCTTCTGTCCAGCTGACGTGGACCGCAAAATCACCGGTCAGCAGTGCCGCGGCAAAAGGTGAGAACAGAATCACAGCGCCGGCCACCAGCCAGATCGCGATCTGCGTCAATCCCACTGCGCCCACGCCAATCAATTTGCCGGCTAGGAGGTCGCCGGGCTTGGCGATCGCAAGCATCACTTCGAAAATGCGCGAAGTTTTCTCCTGGATAATCGAGCGTGCCACGTTCATGCCATAGATCATCGTGGTCATCGAAAGCAGAAAGGCCATCACATAGCCTTTCCAGAACGACGCTTGCGCGTTGCTCTTCACCACGCTGCCGTCTTTCTTTACCTGGAAGGTCTCGATCGAAACGCCATTCACCAATGCGTCCGCGGCATTCCGCTTCATCCCGCCGCCGGTCAGCCCTTCAGCCAGCATGGCGTGATTCAGCGCGGATTTCAGCCGATCCATGGTGATAAAGTCGCCGGCCGACTGTGAGGTGTACGTGGCTGTGGGCGGCGCTCCCGTAGGCGTATCTATCCAGAGCACTCCGTCGAGAGTCTTGGTTCCCAGTTGCTTCACCAGTGCCGACCGTTGTTCCGGCGTCGCCGGTGCAACTACGTCGACCTTTGCCTTGGCTTCCGTGTCTCCCACAAGCTGGTTGCGGATTTCGTTGGCCAGCGCAGCGTCAGAAGCGGCAACAGCCATGTGCCGGTTCGCTCCGAGTCCGAGGCTCGACAGATAACCCACGCCGACAATCAGGGCAAACACGGCCGGCAGGCCCACAGTCGTCATCCTGAACGCGCGCCCGCGCACTTGCTCCATGTACTCGCGCCTTGCGATGAGAAGCATGTTACGCATCGGCCTTGCCTCCCACGGTCTGGATGAAAATCTCCTCAAGCGAAGGCTCGACCAGTTCGAAGCGGTAAATCGTTGCGGCGGCCGAAGCCTCCTGCAGCAGCTTTTGCGCATTGCCGTGTGGTTTCAGCCGGATCTCCGCGTGGCCTGAGTAGTTCTTGGCTTCCGCAATCTCTGTGCTGTTCAAAAAAGCAGAGCTGCCTTCAAACTCCACAATCACATGGTTACGTTCGTAGCGCGATTTGATCTCGCGCATCCTGCCCGCCAGCACCGCTTCGCCATTGTTGATCAGGCAAATCGAATCGCACAACTTCTCCACCTGGTCCATGCGATGGGTCGAGAACAGGATAGCCTTGCCCTGGTCCTTCAACTCCAGCAGCGTATGCTCCAGCAACTTGGCGTTGACAGGGTCGAGTCCGCTAAAAGGCTCATCCATCACGATCAGCCCCGGATCGTGCAAGAGCGATCCGATGAATTGAATCTTCTGCTGCATGCCCTTGGACAGCTCTTCCGTCTTCTTCTCCAGTACGTCATCAATCTCAAGACGCTTTGTCCAGTCGTTTGCTCTTTTGCGCGCCTCTTCCTTGGTTAGCCCGTGCAACTCGCCGAAGAAGACCAGTTGTTCCAGCACCTTCATCTTCTTGTAGAGTCCGCGTTCCTCCGGCAGATAGCCAACCCGCTCCAGGTTCTTGCGCTCGAATGGACGATTGAAGAGGTTCACCTGTCCCGAATCCGGCAACGTAATGCCCATCATCATGCGGATCGAACTGGTCTTGCCCGCTCCATTCGGACCCAGTAACCCGAACATTTGGCCCGCGTCGATTGAGAGGCTCAAATCGCGCACAGCAACCTTGTTCTCGTATGCCTTGGTTACTCCCGCGAGTTCAACAACTGGCATGAATTCTCCTGCCGCTCTGATTGCAACCGGATGACGAGGACCCAGGTGAGCGGGTCTCCAATGAAGTCTAGCAAAGCGTGTGCCTGCACACTCCGCTTTGCTCCAGTTGTGAGGTGTTGTGCGCTTGCCTAGTGCCCTGCTCCTAAAGTTCGCATCGAAAATGCCCTGTCATCCTGAGCGGAGATTGGTGCACATTTTGCGCCAATCGAAGTCGAAGGACCTGCGGTTCGGGACTTCAACTTATGCAACGAACTTCAGGGACACCACACTAGACTAGCTATGCTTGTTATATTCCGGGGTTCCGGCCATCGACAGTGCGCTCTTCTTGTCCCCGTGGATGTACCAATAGCACCAGTCCGTCTCGTGAACCGGAGTTTCCGCGGGGGCCAGCATGTCCCGATACGAGACCCGGCCGTAAAGGAAAATATTCCTTTCCCAGAGTTCGATCCGCTCGAACTCCTCCGTGGTCTTGCAAACGGAGCGCACATCATCCCTGCTGAATGTCTTGATCGCGACGGACTCGCTCGGAAGCAGAACGATCGGCTCAGGACGCGCCGCCGGTTTTGCGCCTTCGTATTCAGGCGTGGCGGGCAGATTCGTTTCATCCACCGCAATCTGCACGTGATCCATCAGACCAACAATTCTGGCCGGCGAACGGCCGCGGTTGGTGGCCATCAATCTGAAACTGTTTTCCTTGGTCAGGGATGGCTCAACCCGCACCACAATCCAGGGCCTCTCTGAATTAACGATGGCCTGCGTCTGTGCGAGTGCGGCTTGTGCAGTGTCGAGCGCGGCTTGTGCCGTGGTCGCGCCTGCTTCCGTGTGCCGCTCGATCTTTTTCAGCATGCTGAGAAAAAGCATGATGCCCACATACCCCAGCACCGCCAAAACGATGTTTGCTCCCCACGCCACGCGCTCACGCCACGTCCAGGGCGGAACAACCGGCGCCGGCGGATTGACGATGATTTGCGGTGCTGGTGTTACAGCGGGAGTTTCATCGGCGCTCGGATTGGCGGATGTCACTGCCGGCTTCTTGACTGTATTGGTGCTGGAACCGCTCGAAGCCTGCGCAAAAATTGGCGCGGACACGGGTGCAAATGCTAACAGTAGGAGGAGCACCGCCGATCGCCATGGCATGATGCAAGAAATATATCAGTTCAGCTCAAGTTACCTGGGGATACAGGACGAGCGTATCGAGTTCAGTATCAAACACGAACGATTCTTCTAAGAATCCCAAAATGAAATGTGAATTGCGGTCATGAATTCTGAAAGCCTGCGGCAGAGTGGCCGCCGCGGAGCGATCCACAGCGACTTCAGCGCGAAGCCTCAGGCAGACGCGGAGTTGATGCTATCCGGCTCAAACACCAGGTCGGGCTCGGCGATGCGGATCAAGCGATGCAGATAGGCTCGTGAAATTCCAAGACTGCGCGCAGCCAGCGTCTTGTTTCCGTTATTCTCCCTCACCGCATCCATGGCCAGTCTCACCTTATAGTCGCGCAGTTGGCGCTCAAACGATCCCTCGGGGTTGTACTCACCGATGTCGATGACCTTGTCCGCGTGCACGTGGAGCGGCAAATCTTCAGGGCGAATCGTCTTGCCGGGAGCGAGAATGATCGCTCTCTGAATCGCGTTCTCCAACTCACGCACATTGCCCGGCCAGGTGTAGCTCTGCAGCATCATCATCGCTTCGTTTCCAATCGCGTCCATCGGCTTTTGGAACAGTTCCGAATAATGCGTCAGATAATGCATGGCAATCTGGGGAATGTCTTCCACGTGATCGGCCAATGACGGTGAATTGATCCTCATTACATTGATGCGGTAGTAGAGATCCTGGCGGAACTTGCCTTCTGCTACAAGCTTGGCCAAATCCTGGTGCGTCGCAAAAATAAGGCGCGCACGCAACGGGATCAGGCGATTGCTGCCCAGGCGGCTGAACTCCATCTGCTGCAACACGCGCAGCAGCTTTACCTGGGTGTAAAGGCTCAGGTCGCCGATTTCATCAAGGAAAAGCGTACCGTCGCGCGCCTGCTCAAAGTAGCCTTCACGCGCTCCCACCGTGCCGGTAAATGCGCCCTTTTCGTGGCCGAACAGCTCGGCCTCAATCAGTGTTTCCGGAATGGCTCCGCAGGAAACAGCCACGAACGGGCGTTCAGAACGAGAACCAAGGTTGTGAATAGCGCGTGCAATCAGTTCTTTGCCGGTGCCGCTTTCGCCGGTCACCAGAACCGATGCGTTTAGATCGGCCACGCGATGCACCAGCTGATACACCTGCCGAATCTGCTGGCTCGATCCGATCAGCCGGTCGCAGCTGCTCACGGCTTCTATGCGCTGATGTACTGTCTGAAGCTGCCGCTTGAGGGAGTTGTTTTCGCTCGCCCGGCAGAGCATTGCTTTCAATTCCCTAATCGAGGGCGGTCTGCGGCAGTAACCGTAAGCCCCCACCCTGACCAACTCCACCGCGGTCGAACGAAGTCCGTCATCGGCCATCACCACCGAGGGCACCTGCGAGGCAATCACGCGGCGCGCGATTTCGATCCTGTCTCTTATTGATGCATTATTGGAGTTCAGATCAAGAAGAACGACATCGCATTCCGCCGCTTCGACGAGCACTTCGACTTCATCCGCATCCAACGCCCGTTGAACCTGAAATTCTTTTCCTAACGCCGAGGAAAGAAGGGGTTGCAGCGCGCCGTCTTCTGAAAGCAGGCCAATCCGAATCATAAGTGGTCGGTCTCATTTCCTTTTGCGCCGTCGTGAAAGCCTGCGCAGTGATACGCCCTTGGGGACTGGTACAGGCCGATTCGACGGCACACTCGCCAAGTGTCCAGAGTATGCCGGGATGCCTCTCGCGGGAAATTCGTCCAAGTTAATCCAAATAGCGCATTAACTTCTTAAAAGACATCTCGTTCCGTGATTCTGATCGGTGCATCCGGCTAGGTCAATACCACCTTGGTGCCTGTCGGTAACACTGAGGTAACCCGGAACACCGTCAGCCTTCTTTTCAACTTCTTCGTCTGTTTCAGGAAAACGCGCAAAGCACTGCTAATAGGACGTTTGCGTGCATGCCCCGAGACTGGCGCTTTCCTGTTGTAATGATCGACTGCCCGCATCATAACCTGAGAACTTCGAAATCGGGAAGCAGGAACTTATGCGCTCGTCGGACTTCGTAATTCTTCAGTAACAGTACTAGCGGTTTGGTACTTACAATCACACTTCCGCAGACCTTGCTCCCCGGGTAATGTATTGATTATGGAAGCCACATCAGCCGAACAGGCCCCTTTGCCAGCGCTCATCGGCCCAGCGGGAACAACCAATCCGTGGTTACGCATCTTTAATCGCGTGTTTTCCCGTCACTTAATGAACATCGCCATTTTGATGACGGTGCCAATGATTTTTGTGCCTGGCCTGTCGATTCACGGAAGCTTGATGGCTGATCCGGATTTATGGTGGCATATCTCCGACGCGCGAATCCTCTGCACCACCCATCACTTCATTCACACCGAGCCTTACTCATTCACCGTGGCGGGGCAAAGGTGGGTCAATCCGGAATGGCTCGCCGAAGTGCCTTATTGGTTGAGCTACCAGTTCGTGGGACTCCGCGGGATTTACCTGCTGACCTGGCTGACTTTGTGCGCCAACATCATCTTCGTCTACTGGCGTGGTTATTGGATGTCCCGTCATGCGGGGGCTGCGTTCTGGGCGGCGGGCATCGGCTTCTGCCTGATGACACTGAACTCGGGCCCTCGAACCATTGCATTCGGTTACCTGGCAATGTCCGCCGAACTGGCAATTCTGGAGGCGGCCGAACGCGGTCATAAGCAGCTTCTCTGGCTCCTGCCTCCGCTGTTTTGCGTCTGGATCAATCTGCATGGGCTTTGGTTTATTGGCCTCGGCTTGCTCGCGCTCTACATTCTTTGCGGATTGGCGCGCGTGAATTTGGGCGTTTTTGAGCAGGAAGCTTTCACGAGTAAAGACCGCAATCGGCTGCTCGGCGCGCTGGGTGCCAGCGTGGCCGCGCTGATCGTGAATCCATATGGATGGCGCCTGGTTTGGAACCCGCTCGATATGATGATCAACCAGAAACTGAACATCGCTAATGTTCAGGAATGGCAGCCTCTGGATTTGAATCAGTTCGTCGGCAAGTGTGTGGTGGCGGCGATCGGCCTGATGGTCGTCACAAATTGCATTCGCGGCCGAAAGTGGAAGCTCTTCGAGATGGCATTCGTCTTTCTCGCCTGGTATGCCGCCTTCGCCCATGCCCGCTTCACATTCCTTGCCGCCGTGCTGACCATCCCGTTCCTTGCGCGTGACATCGAGCGCAGTTTCTGCACCGAGTCGGATGAGAAGACCATCCCGGCCATGAATGCATTGATCGCGGCCGGAGCTTTAGCCCTTGTCGTGCATATTATTCCCAGCCAGGCCTCGCTCCAGGCCTCGCTCGCCCGATTGCTGCCGCTGCAAACCATTGCGTCTATTCAGCCAACATGGCGAACCATCAACGTCGACAACGTGGGCGGAATGATGGCCTTCGATTCCAAGCCAAGCTTTATCGACTCGCGCTTCGATACCTTTGAGCATCACGGGGTGCTGAAGGATTTCCTCGACATCGCGCGGCTCCAGGATTCGTTCAACCTTTTGACGAAGTACCGCATCGATCATGCGCTGCTCAGGAAGGACATGCCGCTCTGCTACCTGCTGGAACACACGCCCGGCTGGGTCGTCGAGCGGCAAGAGGGCACAGGAGAGACCGCATACGAGTTGTTTGCCAACTCCAACGGCGCAGCAGCGGCCACAGTCCGTTCCGGCGCGCAACTCGAAAAGGAAAAGTAAGAATGAATACCACCCCCGTCAATCAAGGCGCAGCCGCAGCAGCTCTCGAATCCCCTGAAAAAGCCGGTGCGCCGGTGCGCATCTTTAATCGCATCTTCTCCCGTCACCTTACAAACATGGTGCTCCTGCTGATGCTGCCGTTGCTGCTTGTGCCCACCCTGAGCCTGGGAAGAACGCTGCTGGTCGATCCCGATATCTGGTGGCACCTCGCCAACGCCCGCTTCCTCTTCACCACGCATCACTTCATCCAGACCGATCCCTACTCGTTTACCGTGGTCGGACAGCGCTGGCTTAATTGGGAATGGCTCGGCGAACTGCCGTTCTGGTTTGCATTTCAATCCATGGGGCTCAGAGGCATTTACCTCATCACCTGGCTCGCGCTGGGCGCCAATGTCCTGTTCGTCTACTGGCGCGGATACTTGACGGCGCGGCATGCCGGAGCCGCGTTCTGGGCGGCAGACATCGCATTGTTCCTGATGGCCGTGAACGCCGGCCCGCGCATGATCGCCTTTGCCTACCTGGCGATGTCGGCGGAGATGGCCATTCTCGAAGCGGCGGAACGAGGCCACAAAAAGCTGGTGTGGCTGCTCCCTCCGCTCTTCTGTTTGTGGATCAACCTGCATGGAACATGGTTCATCGGTCTTTGCCTGCTTGGTCTCTACATTGTGTGCGGCATGTTTCCGCTCAAGCTGGGCTTGTTTGAGCAGGAGGCCTTTGCACCCGAATTTCGCAACCGCCTGCTTGCCGTTTTCGGCGCCAGCGTGGTCTTGCTGCTGGTGAATCCCTATGGCTGGCGACTGCTCTGGAATCCCATCGACATGATGCTGAACCAGAAGGTAAGCGTCGCCACCATCACCGAGTGGCAGCCGCTTGAGCTTTCTTCACTAGAGGGCAGAGGAGCATTGGTTGCCATCGTCCTCATGATCATTGCCAACTGCATCCGCGGCCGCAAATGGAAGGTCTACGAAATGGCGATCGTCTTCCTCTCCTGGTACGCGGCCATCTCTCATCACCGTTTCACGTATCTCGCCGCGATCCTGACCACCCCGATGCTCGCGCGGGATATCGAGCGCAGTTTCTGCACCGAGTCCGATGAGAAGACAATCCCGGCGATGAACGCAGCAATCATCGCGGTCGCCGTGGGCGTGATGGTGTGGATGTTTCCCTCCGAGGCCACTCTCAAGGACATGCTGGCCAGGATGTTTCCGCTGCAGACAATTGCCGCGATTCAACCCTCATGGCGCACGCTGGATTGGGATTATGTCGGCGGTATGATGGATTTCGAATCCAAACCCACGTTCATGGATTCCCGGTTCGACAGCTTCGAGCATCACGGCGTGATGCAGGACGAGGGAAGAATCATGAACCTCAGCGATTCTTTCGAACTGATGGACAAGTACCGCATCGATCACGTTCTCCTGCGGGAGAGCATGGGGCTCTCTTACCTGCTTCAGCACACGCCCGGCTGGCGCGTGGTGATGCGGGAAAAGGCATGGGAGAGCAATTACATTTTGTATGCGAAAGATCCAGGAGCAGCCGCGCCCACGTGCGTACCGTCTCAAGCGTCCGGTCAACATTGAGACAAACATTCGCTTGATTGCTGCCGAATCCCCTCGGTTCCGGGATGTCCTTGGCGTCCGATTATTCATTTGAACTCCGCAACATGCGATGATTTTCGATCACCAGCTTTCCCGAGAACCCAAAACATGTGATATGCATCACAAGAACCGCAGACGATCAGTGCAACCATGAGTAGGATCGTCGCGCCTCTGAAACGAGCTGCCCTTGCCGTCTCTCTTCCGGCGTATGGAGAATCTAAGTGAAACTCGACTCCTCAGCTTTTGTCGCCGACCGTGAGTTGATTGAGGCGCTGGAAAAGCAATCCACGCGCATCGTCTGTGAGGAAGACCGCGTCCTCTTCGCGCAGGGCGAATCGCCCAAAGGCCTCTACATTCTCAAAGGCGGAGGAGCCAGGCTATCGATGACATCGTCGACCGGCGATATGATCATGTCGATTCCGGTTTCCCAGGGTTCTTTGCTTGGCTTGCCCGCGCTCATTGGGAATCAACCCTACTCGTTGACCGCGAAGGCCCTCAAAGGGGCCGAGTTGAACTTTGTGAGCCAGTCCAATTTCTCGATCCTGATGCTCAACGAGCCCCAGTTGTCACTCAGCATCCTGCGCGTGCTCGCAGCCGAGGTCCGCACCGCACGCTACGCCATATCGGAGTTCTGAAGCGGCCGCGCATCCCCCTCGAATCTGAACACACAGCAAATCTATGAATTAGCATCCAGAGTGTGCCCGGCCTCGATACCCCAATCATGTACGTGCGCGGGGTGGGCCCGCGCTTGGCGGAAATGCTCGCCGCCAAAGGCATTCAGACCGCCGAAGACCTGCTCTACCATCTTCCCTTTCGCTATGAGGATCGCCAGAATCCCCGCAGCCTCGACGAACTGAAGCCCGGCGAGACCGCCAGCGTCATTGCCGAGGTGCGGGGAGCGGCCTTGCTGCGTACGCGCCGCATGCCGATCTTCGAACTCACGGTCGGCCAGGGCCGCCACGCCCTCAAGTGCATCTGGTTTCACGGTTCTTACCTCGACGGCAAGTTTCACGCCGGCCAGACGGTCGCCCTCTACGGCAAGGTCGAGCCATCCCGCTCCTCCAGCAATTTCAAAATGATCCAACCCCAGTTCGAGTTGCTGCCCGACGCCAGCGACGATGCCGAAACCCGCCTCCTCGAAGTAGGGCGCATCACTCCTGTCTACGAGTCGCTGGGAGGCAGCCGCCTGGCCTCGCGCTGGCAGCGCAAAGTCATCTTCAATCTCCTCGAATCCATGCGCGGCGCGGTGCCTGAGTGCCTTCCGCAGACCATGCTCGCTCGACTTCACCTGCCCAACCGCGAAACCGCCCTCCGCGAAGTTCATTACCCGCCTGAAGGCACGCCGCTGGCGCAGTTGCAGTCCTCCGCGACGCCCGCTCACCGCCGCCTCATCTTCGAAGAGCTGTTTTTCCTCGAACTGGGCCTCGAACTCAAGCGCCGCCGCATGCGCGAACGTCCCGGCATCGGTTTTGCCACCACGGACAAGGTCCGCGAAGCCATTCGCGAGGTGCTGCCCTTCCACCCCACTGCAGCGCAGAAGCGCACCCTCGGTGAAATCGTCTCCGACATGCGCCAGGCAATCCCCATGCGCCGCCTGCTTCAGGGCGATGTTGGCTCGGGCAAGACGATTGTTGCCCTGCAAGCGATGCTCGTTGCAATGGAGAATGGCTACCAAGCTGCTTTGATGGCTCCCACTGAGATCCTGGCCACGCAGCATTTCCTGGCCGCCCGCAAGCTGCTCGAGCGGTCATCGCGCCGCTATCGCATCGTTCTCCTCACCGGCTCGCTCGACGAGGACCGCAAGCGCGTCAATCGCGGCCTTATCAATCGGGGCGATGCGCAACTGATCATCGGAACCCACGCGCTCATCGAAGAAAAAGTCGAGTTCGACCGCCTCGGCCTCGTCGTTGTCGATGAGCAGCACCGCTTCGGCGTCCTGCAGCGCTTTCGCCTGATGAAGAAGCCCAATCAGGCCGAGCCCGACATGCTCGTGATGACGGCCACGCCCATTCCCCGCACCCTCGCGCTCTCGCTCTACGGCGATCTCGACGTCAGTATCCTCGACGAATTGCCCCCCGGCCGCACGCCCATTGTCACCCGCCGCGTCCCCGGCGAGCGCGCTGAGGAAGTCTGGGATTTCGTCCGCAAGCAGGTAGGGAAGGGCCGGCAGACCTACATCGTCTATCCCGTCATCGAAGGAACCAAAGACGACCAGCCCGAGCTCGATTTTTCGCATGACGACCCCGAGGTTGTTTCCGAAGCCGTCAAAGCGGCGAAGCCTGCGCCCGCCAAGTCCGTCCGTAAACGCAAGACGGCGGACCTGTTCGGCGCGGCGGAGTTTTCGCCGCCATCGCCACCTTCTCGAAATGCCAGTCCAAAAAGCAAAACAGTGGAGTTGAAGTCCGCAGTCGAGATGTACGAGAAGCTGCGTACCGGCCCTTTCGCCGGCTTGCGCGTCGGCCTCCTCCATGGCCGGCTCGACGCGGACGAGAAGGAAGTCATCATGCGCCGTTTCCAGCGCGGCGAAATCGACGTCCTCGTTGCCACCACCGTCATCGAAGTGGGCGTCGACGTGCCCAATGCGACCGTCATGGTCGTCGAGCATGCCGAGCGCTTCGGCCTCGCGCAGTTGCATCAGTTGCGCGGCCGCGTCGGCCGTGGCGCCGCCAAGAGCTATTGCATCCTCATCACTGGCCCGCGCGTCTCGCCGCTCGCTGAAGAGCGGCTCAATGCCATGGTCCGCACCCAGGATGGATTTGAGCTCGCTGAGTTGGACCTTTCCATGCGTGGCCCCGGCGAATTCTTCGGAACCCGCCAGGCGGGTCTCCCCGACTTCCGCGTCGCCAACCTGCTGCGCGACCGCCAGTTGCTTGAGTTGGCCAAACAGGAAGCGTCCCGCTTTGCCAATGCAAATGCCGAAAAGGGCAGGGAAGCTGAGGGCACAGAGGCTGAGCGCTCCCGCGTCTGGGCCCGCCTCAAAGAAGCGTGGCAGCGCCGCTACGGCCTCGTCGAAGCCGGCTGAAAACTGAATTGAGCTGAATTCACTTTGCGGCGCCATCAGCGCCTGATTGACCTTCGGGTTCCCCACCTTCGGCGCGTTTGCTATCGCCCCGAAGGTGGGAAATCTAATGGCTATAATTTTTATCTATGTCAGATTTTCATCTTGCACAGAACAAAGCAGTTCACAGGCGCCCCGCTTAGTCCCGGGCTTCCGCCAGTACCGGAACCCGCCGCAATACCGCTGTCAGCCCCAGCGTCATCAAAACCACCGCCGGTCCGGCAATCACCAGCCACGCTGCCAGCGCCTGTCCTGCGATGCTGCCTGAGGTCCAAAGCATTTGCGTCGGCGAACCGTGCATCAGAGTCGCGCCATGTTGCTGCTCCGTTGCAAAAAGCCATCCACCCAATCGCACAAAGGGAAGGATCAGCAGAACCTGCAGCGGCATCGCTATATAATTCGCCGCCTGAATAACCGGCAAATTCAGCTTCAGCGTCATCGCCACCATAAAGCAGAGAGCCGTCGGAATCCCCACCACGGGAAGGCAGCCGATCGCAAAACCCAACGCAAGCGTCAAAGCCAGCCGGCGCGGAGAAATCCCCTGCCGCAGCCACGCTGCTACTTGTCTCTCGCGCGTATTGAGCCATCTGCTGATCATTGCCTTCAACTTATCTGTACGATGTTCGTGGGCTTTTGGGTTCACGTAAATTTCCAGTGAACGAACCAAAGCCGATACTCGCCCCGAGCATATGTTTATTTTGAGTCTTTGGATGTACCACCTTTGTAGTATTTGGACTCACTGAAGTGGAATATCCTGTGCCGTCTTGTTCCCTCTATAAAGGGTCATCTTCACAAGTACCGAGGGGGTCGGAAGAAGGAGCCTTTGCTTCTTCCGTCAGGGAATGTGGAATTGCTGCCCATTCCCTGGCCCCGGCCACCAGCGGCCCCCATCATCCCTTCTTATCACCCCTTTAGCTGTGGAGGCTCAAGAGGTTGTTCCGATTCAAGCCGGAGCGAGAAGCGGGTGAGTTGAGCTTGAGGCTAACATGAGGACGGTGGAAGTTGTAGTCATGTAGCCAGAGATCGAGCTGCTGTTCTCTTTCCA
>OCTA010001095.1_pt1 | contig 25070 bp, 22 predicted proteins | sample 1538991 | NCBI WGS metagenome assembly OCTA01 (sample SAMEA3539302, study PRJEB22396) | soil metagenome | biome: tundra; feature: field; material: soil | place: USA | collected 2010-05 | depth 0.15 m | reverse complement strand
CCGAACCCACGAAGTACTGGATATCGACGCTACCTCAGAACACCAAGCTCAAAGGCAGATGCCTATACCGTGGTAGCGTCGCCCGCAACTCCTCGACAACCGGATGCGTCGTGCCTTGCTCGCCGAAAAACTGCCGGCGCATATCATTGTCGATCCCCACAACCTCCCAGCCTTGGGCCGAAAGCTGGCGGACGCACTCCGAGCCGATGAGCCCGCCCGATCCCGTTACAAGAGCCTTCATAGCCAAGACCCACATACTATTCCCAGGATTTCCATTCTGGCTTCCTGGGTTCCTTGCAGTGTACATCCAAACCGGTCGTTGGGGTCCCTACTTGCAGCCCTCTTCAGACGGGACCTTGCTTCCGGTTCCGGTAACCGGTGCCGGGATAACGGCCATCGAACTGGCCATGAGCGGTGCGTAGCGCGTCTAGCCAGTTCAATAGGCGCCTTCAGCGCTGCGAACCACGAACGATTCTAAAGAGGATTGCCCGATTGCTTCACATAGCCCTACGATGCGCCTGTTTGAGAACTTTGCCGCCAATTGTCCTCTTATCCAGTAGAAACCCTCTTTTGGAAATGTGCATTCAAGGATTCTTGGCTTGGGCCGATACGTGCAAGTCCGTCGAGGAAAGATTGATGAAAGCCGCGTTGATCGTTCTCGGAGTTTCCGCTTGTCCACTTGCGAGTTCGATCTTTATGAGAAAACTGATCTGCGCCTGGTCACGGCATCCGGTTCGGCACTCAAAAACCTCCACTCCCACGGTCTTCAAGTTTGTGGCTTTCCGCACAGCGTGCACCCGGTAACGCGGCCAGTCTGTTTTCCCCTCCTCCTATCGAGATTGACCCCGGATGAGGAAGGTCAGTATGAGCCGCGTGGGGCAAGTACCGCCCGGACCGTGCGAGCGAGAATATAGATATCGAGCCACAGCGACCAGTTGCGGATGTAATAGCTGTCCAGCGACTGTTGGACATCCAGGTCCCCGTCGCTCCGTGCGGAGACCTGCCACAGGCCAGTCAAGCCGGGGCGGACGTGTGTTCGGAGTTCGTGAAATTCAGGATCGAAATGCGCGTTGTGGTACGCAGGGAACGGCCGCGGTCCTACCAGGCTCATCTCGCCCTTCAGAACGTTCCAGAGTTGGGGCAATTCATCCAGGCTTGTCTTACGCAGGAAGCGACCGACTCCGGGCAGGATTCTGGGATCGTGCTTTAACTTGCAGAACCGTTCCCACTCTTCACGTGCCGATGGATTACTTGAAAGATGCGACTCCAACATTTCATCCGCATTGGGGAACATCGTGCGGAGTTTCAGAATGCGCAAAGTGGCACCATCACGCCCTTCCCTTTCCTGGACGTAGAATGGGTTACCTGGACTGGCTTTACGAATCCATAAAGCGCACACGGTCAGCAAGGGTGCGGCCAGTACCAGCCCGAAGGACGCGGCGGATACGTCAATCGTCCGCTTGATGCATGTGGCCATGGGGTCCAACAGTTTCTGATGGGTCTCGAAGCCAGTCATTCCTCCCAAGTCCTTGGGTTGGGTCCATTGGGTGGCGATGCCAGCCGACTCGGAGACGATCAAAATTCTCGGGAAAACCCTTCGCCAGCGCCGAAGATGCCACACAAGCCGTTCGCGCGGCATGCCCGGTATGGCAAGAATTGCGTAGGCAATGCCAAAATTTTGTGCGACCCAGGCGGCGTCACTGAGGGTTCCGACGACGGGTACGCCGTCGCACTCTCCGTGCTTCCGCGGATCGTCGTCCAGGAATGCCATGGGCCGGTAGCCTAACACGCGGTTCTCCCTCAGGTTGCGGACCGTGGCTCGCCCGGTATGACCCGCTCCAATGATTAGAACAGGTACTCCCCACCATGGCCGGCGGGCCATCGCGTGCGTGGCTACGGCGCGGCCGCAGGACACGAAGACCATGGAAAGAGCCCATGCCAGCAGCAGAGCGCCACGGGAGTCGGCCCACGACCCCTTCGTCAGAAACATGGCGAAGAGGAACACAAGATACACCGTGCTGATGCCCCGGCAGATGCGGCGCATGTGTTCCACCGCGGTCAAGCCGATGCCGGGGTACTGACTGGTGCCGGCAAACACGCCCACGCAACACAACGGCAGGAGGAGCATCTCAGGCCGGAGAGGTGGGATTGTCGGATTGATCAAGCGCCAGAAAGCAAAGCCGGCCAATATGGCCGTGGCTAACATCCCAAAGTCCGAGGCAGCCAACATCGCGGCCATGTATGCCGGCGAGTAGCTCGATTGACGCGCTGCCGGAACGGCGGTCCTGCCACGCAACGGGGGTTGAGTGGGACTCGCGGCTTGACGTGGAGCGGTAGACATTGGGATTCAGCCGTTAGTGAAGTAGCCGCTGACCGGGAAGCTGGGAGGTAATCGCCGTCGCTGTGTTAGACCGCAGCGACCGTAAGGGAACGATCTCTATCGCGAGCCACCGCGCGCACCTGAGCTTCGATCCATGCGTAGGTCTTTTCCAGACCGGCGTGCAGAGACGCCGACGGCGCCCAGCCGAGTTTCTCCCGGATCAGCCGGTTGTCGGAATTCCTGCCGCGCACTCCCAGCGGGCCTTCAATATGCACCATGGTCATGCGCTTGCCGGAAATCCCGATCGCCATGTCGGCGAGCTGGTTGATGGTGACCATCTCGTCGGAGCCGATGTTCACCGGACCAGTAAAATCGGAATCGACCAGACGCCGCACCCCATCCACGCACTCGTCAATGTAAAGGAACGAACGCGTCTGTTTGCCGTCGCCCCAGATCTCGATTGCCCCGCCGTCCGGGGCTTCCGCCACTTTGCGGCAGATGGCGGCCGGCGCCTTCTCGCGGCCTCCGCACCATGTGCCTTCCGGTCCGAAGATATTGTGGAAGCGCGCGATGCGCACCTGCACGCCATGATTCCGCATGTACGCCAGGAAGAGCCGTTCGCTGAAGAGCTTCTCCCAGCCATATTCGCTATCCGGCGCGGCGGGATATGCGGAGTCCTCCGAGCACTTGGGATTATCCGGGTCGAGCTGGTTGTAGTCCGGGTACATGCAGGCGGAGGAAGAGTAGAAGAACTTCGTCACGCCGGCCCGCCGCCCGTATTCCAGACAGTTGAGGTTGATGCTGCAGGAGTTGTGCATGACAGCGGCGTCGTGCTCGCCGGTGAATATGTAGCCGGCTCCGCCCATATCGGCGGCGAGTTGATAGACGACTTCGACGCCGCTTACAGCCGCCGCGGCGACGTGCGGATCGCTCAGATCGCCGACGATGAATTCGTCGGCGGGGCTGGCGGAGAATTCATGTCGCTTGAGGTCCACGCCCCGGACCCAAAAGCCTTCGGACTTGAGGCGTTTTACGAGATGTCCGCCGATAAAGCCCCCAGCACCGTTAACGAGAATGCGTTTGGTCATATATTTGAAAGATCTTCCGATATGTGCGGGAGAGCCTGTTGAAAGTCTGGCTCACAGAAACGTCTAGGACGCTGGCACCGACATTAAGCGTTCCCAGTTCTCGACGCGAATTTGCAGACATCCCAGCCGAGCAGTTGCAAAGCAAACAAAAACAGAAACCGGGGATTGTGTTTCACGTAACGTTTCCAGAGACGGCGCGGTTCGGTGGCAAGCCGGAACAGCCATTCCAATCCAATGCGCATGATCCAGCGTGGGGCCTGCGGTTTTGTCCCGGCGAGAAAGTCAAATGCAGCGCCTACGCCCAGCATAACAGCCTGTACTCCCGGCCGATGCGCGGCCATCCAATACTCCTGCTTTGGCGTGCTCAACCCGACGAACAATATCCGGCATCCGGAACGGTTGACATCATCCACCACGCGCCGGTCCTCCGCGGATGTCAATTGCCTGAAAGGCGGGGAATAGGCATAGGAGATCCGCACCCGCGGAAACCGCTGGCGGACTTCAATCAAAAGCGCTTCGAGTACGGTCTGGCTGGCCCCGAAGAAACCAACAGCGATGCCAAGCGCTTCGGCTGCCTTGAGGACAACCGGCGTCAAATCTGGGCCATAAGTTCGGGTTGCATGCGAAACCCCTAACAGCCTCAGCCCCCACACCAAGGGCATGCCGTCGGGGGTCACAAGGTCGGCCTGATTCATAACCCGCTGAAATTCAGGGTTATCAAAACTCTCCATGGCGTTGTTAACCGTCGCCACGCAAATATAGCGCGACTGGCCTCGCTGACTCCACTCAACCACGGCGCTCGTGGTGCGCTCGTAATTAGTAGCATCGACATTCATCCCCACAATCCGGCGCGACTCAATGCCGGTCATAGCAATGGTTTCTCTGTCGTATGATTCCTGCATCCTTCCGTCCTGTTCAGTAAAACGGCTCGCGGTACCGGTAAAGCAACCAGTGCAGAGGTTTTGCGAGGAGCGACTCGTAGCCAACATAGGCGAGGGCCCTGGAATGAAAGGCGCACAGGCCAGGGTAGTCCGTCCACTCTCTCTTCAAGTAAAACTTCCCTCGGCGAAATGCATTCCAATCCGTGTTGAGCACAGCCGACTCCAGAGTCTCAACGCCCTGATCCTTGAAGATGTGCCGGAGATAGGGGATGCTTTTGTACTCGATACCCATCAAACGCAGCGCGTAATAGTCACACGCATACAAGCTGTCGCTAAGCAAAACCCATCCTAGTTTTACCACGTCACCGCGCATCGGCCCGCTCCGGGTTAAGCCGTATTTGCCATCCATGACGGCTATCGGTCTAGGCAAGGCTTGGTTAACGGCATAAATGACCTCCTGGAAAAATGGATGGAGTTTTAGCCGGAGAGCCGGTTCCTGAATGACTCCCCATTGGTTCTTAATTGAAAGACTCACGCCTGTATTGAGGTGCATTTTGGGAACCGGCATGGTGAAGAACCAGTCTATTTCATCAAGAAGTAGCTTAGGCAGGGGAACCTGCAGCTTTCTCCAGCCGACTTTCACTGTGATGCAGCGGGAGGGCGCCTCCGTGAGGTTGACGATCCGAACCCCATACCGCGCGGCCAAATCCGCCAGCCCTGTTACGCGAAACACCTCGCTCATTGAAAATGGGTTATAGCCGCCGGAATCGGATTCGCAAATTGTAATATTGGCCGTCCTTTTTCGCAACACCCGTATTACCGCCTCAACCGCCTCGGGGTTGGTCATTACGCCTTGCCGGAAGGTAGGATAAGTCAGATTCGGCTTGATAGCGACGCGGGTAGCCGGGCCAATGCGATCGAGCACGCCGATGTATTCCAGTCCCGCTTCGAAAGCGGCCCTGTAGTCGGAGTCGATATTGGCCAGGTACACCCGAGGACTTTCGATTGCGGCCGGGCGGGTCACTAGCGATGGCAGTTCGCCCGTCTGGCGGGAAGGTCCAACCTGGACGTTTATCATAAGTGGTCACTGGAGTAACTGTTGCACTCCTCACGGGAGATGCGGTGGGCAATCGTGAAACGATGACGACCCCAACTTGCTAGCGAAGACGAATGGATGAAGATCGCCATTACTCTTCGTCGGGAAAATACGAAATTCAATGTTCTTGAAGCCAAGGCCGGACAGAAAAAGGTACAGAGACCTGATTGGATACGGCGTCCCTCTCATCAGTTTTACACCCATACGTCTTTTTATATCCGTTCGAAAGTTGTCAAGCCGCCCATAAACGGCATAGAGTGCCGAAATCAACGCCCCCAGCTTGGCTGGGTCACGGGGAAACAGATAAAGAGGCAAATGCACCATCATGGTTCCGCCCCCGTCCAGCACACGAAAAAACTCACGAAAGTAGGAAAAACCAACGTCCACGCTGTCCAGGTGCTGTAGAACATGAGTTGAGAAGACAGCCCCGACGGAGCAATCGCCGTGCGGCAGATGCAAGCCGTCAATAATCGAAAACTCCACATTCCTGCGATCTGTCGCTTTTCGCGCGCAACTGATCATTTGCTCAGAGACATCAACGGCGTAAACGCGGTCAAACGACATCGCAAGTTGTCTTGTAATACGCCCCGCCCCGCATCCGATTTCTAAGCAACTCCGAGCGTTAATTCCATATTGCCGCCATTGGCCCAAGAAATCCTGCCAATCGGATTGTCCGAGAGCGTAAAACTCTTCCTCCGTCCAGGGTGAAGTCCCCTCCTTCTGTCTGTTGGCCCATGCAGCGACCGCCCACAGCGGATCGTCCTTTCCCCACTGCTTCCATTCGGTATTCGATTTTAGTTCGGTCATAGGATTACGTTCCGGCACTTCAAGGGCCGAGGAACCTGGATCGTATGACGGCACCGGTCTCTGCCAAACAACCAGTCCTCGGGATCCCCAAGCGAGCGCTCGCCGTCTCAGGTCTATTGTGTCGCCAATGTATGGAGCACCGAGCGCATCTCCGCGCGGAAGCGCTCCAAGCTGAAGTCCCGCAAATAGCGACTCCGGCCCGCTTTTCCCATCGAAAGCGCCAAATTACGGTCTTGCATTAAGAGTTCGAGACGGTCTGCCAAGGCGGTGACATCGCGGGCCTCGACTAAGAAGCCGGATTTACCGTCTTCGACGACGGAAGGGACGCCGCGCCACCGCGCGCCGACTACCGGCAACTCGAATTGCATCGCTTCTAGGAGGACAAGGCCGAAGCTCTCGCTTTCGAAGAACGTGGGAAAGCAAAAGATGTGAGACCGTCTGTAGGCACGCCACTTATCGTCTCCGAGTAGCACCCCGGGGATCTCAACGTACTCTGCCAGGCCCTCTGCCGTTATGGCCGCGGTTAAACTGTCAGCGAAGGACGCTGGCTGCACACCGCCGACTAGCTCGAGCCGGAAACAACGACCTCGACTTAGCAGTATCCCGCAAGCCCGTATGAGGTCGAGAACGCCTTTTGACTCGCAGAGAACGCCAACGAACAGAAGACGCCAGGGTGGCTGTGTTGGTCGAGTTAGACAAGCAAACCTGGGAAAGACATCTGGGATGCCGTTGTAAACCACCACATCCGCGCGAGCGTGAAACGCCTGTCCGTCCTCCGGGTTGTGCGGAGACGTCCTAATGCACAGGTCCGGATTCGCGTAGGCTCTACGCGCAAGCACCGCTGTCAAACCGCGAGCATTCTTGACGAAATCGGAGACACCACTTGCGTGGAAATGGAAAATCGTTTTTCGAAAAGCCCATCTCGTACACAGAAGAACCGCCAGGTCACGATATACCGGCACCCGGTGGGGTCCAGCCGGCGGATAATAGAGAATGCTAGCCCCCTTTAGAATGCGCGCCCAGAGTATGAGGAAGACCACTTTGCCTACCTCAATCACCTTCCGCGCTCTAACCCTACCCACCTCCTGCATACTACGTGAGAATTTCAGTGGAACGTGAGCAAAATGCACATGCGGAATCTCTGTCCGGAGCAATTCCCCGATCATGATCGCCTGGCCCCCGTAGGGCGGCGGTGTCTGCCCCACGATCAGAATGGTTACCTGGCTACTCACCAAGGCCTCGACTTTCCGAAAATACTATCGGGCTATTTCTGATTGCCACGTTCACCTTGGCCAATCGACCGCGCTATTACAAATTGGCGCCGCATTTCGTACTTCTTGGCGAGGGTCATCGAGTGAAAGAAGGCGCTGCGCGAATACCGAAGGAGCGCAGGATTCGGCATATGCGCGCGCCGCGCCTGCATCGAAATCCGCGATGCGTCCCGTTTTGACGAACAAACGGAGTGCGTCCGCTACGGCGCCGATATCGCAAACGTTAACGACCGAACCCAGCCGATGCACACGAACAAGGTGACCAACCAAGCCTTGATGAGTTGCAATCACGGGGCGTGCGAGCATTGCGGCGCGAATCACGATGCTGCTGCTGCCGTAGGAACGCTCGTATAGATTGAGAACCACGTCCGCGGCGCAGATGTGCTCGGTAAGCTCCAGATCTGAGACAAATCGGTCGTCAAGCAGGATCTCTATTGGTTGCCGTTTCCGGAGATTGTTCAACTCCCGCAGCAAGACCTCGCGCTCGGGAGGGTAGAGCGGACCTACAAGCCGTAACGAGACGTTCCTGAGATACTCGGGTTCAAGCGATGAAAAGCTCCTGAGGGCCACCAGCACCCCCTTATGGCGCGACAGTTCACCGCAAATCAAGAACACACGCCTTCCCCCATGGCTTTGCTTTGGCGGTTTCGCGCAGAAGCTAGGATCTCCTGGTTCGGGTCCGATCGGATCCGGAATTGTGACGTACTTCTCCGTGCGCCATTTCTTCTCGGCGTATAGCTCGGCGAAGGGATCTAGCCCAAGTATCCGTCGGAATCCGGGGCGGCGGGCGCACACATAGCACATGGCATACTTTGCAATGAACAGAGCTTTCTCGCGCAGGCCGTTGAGGGGGAAGCCCGCGTACCGGTAATGAAAGCTGGTTCGGAACAGGAGTCCCGATACGCACCTTCGCGGCAGCGGCAAACAGGCCAACTGAAAGAGAAACGGATCAAGGTACATAAGCACGATCTCGCAGTTCGCTGGGTTCGTGGCGATGAGGTACTCAAGAAACAGTCTTTCGACAATCGCCCGTGACTTTATCGCCTTAACCAGCCATCTGTATACCGGATGCTCCTCGATGACGTTGGTCTGCCGGCGCAGTATTCCCCGCTCCTCGGCAGTCAGATCCCGTTCGGTATTCGCAAGCAGATCCCTTGACAGCAGTAGGCGTGTGCGCCCCTCGGGTTCGCCGGAGAGCCCATACCGAAAAAGCTGTCGGAGGTACTTGGAGTGGTGCCCCGATGGCGCGAAATCGAGAATCAACCGATGGTCCGGTGCGTTACGCACGATCATTGGAGATCAAAAACCAAAAAGTAACCGCCGGCGTCACCGTTACGCGCCGTTCCTCGCGCCAACGATGAGCTGGCTTGGGGCATGCTTCGCGAATGCATTGCTATCAAGCCACAAAAGGATCCGATATGGTGTGAACGCAAACATAAGCCGCAGCATCCTTAAGGCCGCCTTTTCGAAACGCCCCATTCGCGCGGCCCTCTCTCTCTTCAGCAAGAAAGTCGATATTCGATCGCCTTCTCTTTCAAACACCCCCACCAACCCAGCCGCTTCGATAACCGAGCGCAACGACTTACTTTCGTACCGCCGCACGTGTTTCGGATCTTCCCACACCTCGTTGATGGGAACGTTCAATAAAACGATGCCGCCGGGTCGCGTGATGCCGCCCAGGCGCCGCAGAAGCGCAATATCGTCTGGGACGTGCTCAAGGACGTGCGAGCAACAGACCAGGTCAAACTGTCCGCCTGAACCGGACCACTCTGTAATCTCACGCCGGAGTAACCGTCCGGCGCTTAGGCATTGCCTAACGCTCTCCCTTGAAATGTCGTAGCACCAGCACACGGCAGTCCCGGTGGGCCACTTCAGAAGAAAGGTGCCCCAACCCGCGCCGTAGTCCAGAATTCGCAGCTTGCTGGAGGTTGCGGCCTTCCCCGCCACGAGTTCCCTGGCCGCCACGAAGTTCGGCTTGGCCTTGCTTTGTTGATCGAAGGACGTCAGTGCTCTTAACGCCGATAACCAAGAAGGACCGATCCTGTAAAGGGAGTCGTAGAACTCCCGATTCACCGCACCTACATCTCTGAGCAGCTCTTTCTCGGGCATGTAGTCCTCTCTCCGAAGTCGTAAGGCGCTTTGAACGGATCTGAAGGCGGTCCACATGGCCGCCTCAAAACCGCATCGTCGTGTCCCCTGTTCGCATCGGTGATGGCGCTCTCGCCCGCGGCGGCGCCCACTGCCGTGCACGATATGAGAGCGTGACGTTCGTGAGGAGCGGCGGGCCGGATGTGTTGAGCAGGAGGATCGTAGCTAGCGCCGCGCCGATGAACGGGAAGTCGTAAGCTACGCTATATCCGAGCGACATAGCGATGATGACCAATGCCAGGGTGGGTTGCCACGAGAAAGAAGGCGGGCTATTCATGCGCAGCAACTTGACCGCCTTTGCGGCAAGTGCGCCCCAGTATGCGATCACAAGACCGAGCAGGAACAGGCCGCCGAGTTCGAAGGTTGTTACGTATGCGTTGTGATTGGGAATAGCGACCCAGGTTGTACCCACCAAGGTCAGCCGCCTATCGCCTAACTGGCGGCCCCAAAGCCAATCGTCTCCGACCTGCTCCACACGCGCTCTCCATAGTTCTTGCCGCCAAGCCGCGTCCGGATCGCGGGCGGGATCTGTAATGGCTAACAAACGTTGGCCAATGCCGGTTGAATCTGAAAACGATTGGAGGCCGAGATTTCCGAAAAATACGATTGCCAGACCCATAACGAGCGCCAGGGTGATAGCGAGCGTGTAAAGGGTTCGAACTGTCCTGTCCCTCGATAGCTGCACTTTTCCGAACACTATCAGAAGGAGAAGTGTAGCGGCGCCCAGCAATGCTCCAAGCCATACGGACCTGCTGTTCGCCAAGACGGCGACGGCGACGGCGACGAACCCAAGCGCACGGAGCGCAGTCCGGCCCGGCCCAGAGGACCCCAGAAACGGCAACACAAAGCCGAGGAGTGCCAGCGTAAGGGCCTCGTCGGCCGCCAGACAGCGAACCTCCCCGTTGTTGCTCCATATCTGCCCCGCTTCAGCTATCCGGATGGCCGCCACGAGCAGAATCGCGCCGATTGCGACTGCAAAGGGCCATATCATGCGGGACACTTTCAGATGCCTTGCGGCCAGGATGGCATAGATCGGTGCGATTAGGCCGATGAAGGAGTCCCTTACCTCGCCTACGGCCGCAACAGCCCCGCCTAGAGAATGATTCGCTATCCCATTCGAGGCGATTGACGCGCTGCCGAACATCATAGCAAGAACTATCTTGATGGTCAGAAACGCGTAGATCAACATTAATATTACGCTACCCGGCTGGCGCCGCAGAGAGCGAAAGCCTTGTTTCCGGCCATGGTATAGGATGCCAATCGCCAGCGCAAGTGTACACGGATCCGACACCCGAAGGCCCACAGGACCTGCCTCGATAAGGTTCGGGTTGAGGTTGCCAGCGGCCGCTAAGACCCCTAGAAGAAATGAGGCACATGCGAACGTTGCCCAAAACCAATTCGGCCGGGCGCAGGCCGTATAAGCGGCCACAATCCCAACAATAAGAAATGCAAATAAAATCATGCTTGGTCCGGCGTTTTGCGTGCGCCCAATCCGTTCACCGCGGGTTCGCCGCAGGATGTTGGATGGCTCCGCCGCGTTCCCATCCCCGGCACGCGGTTACTTGTCCACGCACAGGGTACTGTGCTTGTGAAGGAGGCGGATCGCCCGCTCGGCGACTTGCGCGGGTGAGACTTGTGTGATGCAATGGGCGTCCCGTGCCGAGCAACTTCTGGTACAAGGCTCCTTCGCGCGATCTGGCTGCACGATGGTGGCGCGACTCGTAAATGGTCCAAAGCGAACCGGACTGTGGGCACCCTCAGTATCGCCGTCAGCCGGATGGCACGAAATCTCGACGACTGGCAATCCGACCGCTGCGGCCATGTGCATCGGCCCGCTATCGTTACCTATGAACAGGGTGCATCGAGACAGAAACGCAGCCGTTTCGCGAAGGGAAGGGCGTTGTAGCAGCAGCAGTCTCGCCCCCGTGAAGGCTTGGATCTCTTGGGCGATACCTTGCTCGTCGGCTCCGCATAAAATTGCCGACGTGAACTCTACGCCAGAGCGTAAAATGTCGATCAACTCAGCAAATGCCCGAGCAGGCCACCGTCTCATACGGTGCCCTGCTCCAATACCGAAGGCGATCAGAGTTTCGGATCCCGTGAGGCCAAAATCTCTGCAAGACCTCGCAGCGTAAGCTTCATCCGCGGGAGTGAGCCAGACCTCAGGATTGGTCGCTTCGATATGTCCGCCCAAATACCTCACAATATCCAGATCCCGCTCCAGCTCGTGTTTTGACGGGCTGCAAGGCGGCAATACGTCTGTGAACAATGTATCGAATCGCCAATTGAGGCGGCGCTTTCCGGCTGAAACCTTCTCAGTAAACGCTACGCGCCTGGTGGCCCCCGTGTATAAGGACATGAGCGTGGCGAAGTACACATCCACACCCCACCGTGGCACCAGCGCCAGGTCCCAGTGCCGCCCGCGAAGCTGCTGGCTGGAAAAGGCCACCATCGCCTTGAGGTCAGCGAACATGGAACGTAGCGACTCAAACCCCGTTGGCTTATCCAGAACCTCGTCCACATAGGGACAATGTTCAACAAGAGAGCGGCTCGAACTGCTTACGACGAGTGTGATGTGTGCTGTTGGATACAGCCGTCGCAGCTCACGTAGCATTGCCGACGAGAGCACAACGTCGCCAATGCCGTCGAGCCGGAAGATTATTATCGACACAGGGGTGGTGTGACGAACAGGCTCGCGTTGTTGCGTTCGGCCGAGCCTCCACGCCCAAGGGACCGCGCTCAGGAGTAGCGTAGGTACGCAGTAATGAATTATGCCGGACGCGTTGGCGAGTAGACGTTTCATACGTAGAATAAGCGGCGGATTACCGATCCAGGCTTTCAGGCGTGGCACCAGCACGCTCTGGATGGGTGGCAAAAATGGCCGCGGGAACCTGAAATGTACCCGATCAGGGCGCCCATGTTAAGCGCATCAAGCGCGAAGCGCGGTGTCGCCAACGGTCGTCGCTAGGAACCCGCCGGTTGGCAACGCGCTCGGCGGTAACCCGCCCCGGTCAAGGGCGTTTGCGTTTTGCATTTGTCGGCATTCGTTTATCCATAATACGGATTCCACCCCGCCTGGCGATGCCCTCCGCGTTAGCCCGATTTCCAGAACCGGCTGGGTACCGGCGGTGCTGTGCCCAAAAGCCGCGCCCGCAAGCGCCATCAACGATTGCCTAGGAACATCCTGTAATGAGTCCATTCTTGACGGTTATGGTGGTTCCAGGGGCGCACGTTCCGGTAAACCCGGCCGTTCCATCGCTGGACTTATATCCACCGCCTTGGATGGTGCCAGCTACAGACAAATTCTCCGCCCCAGGATCCGCTGGATTATTTCCAACCGCTGCCCCGAGCGACGGGAACAGCACTAGGGCCTCGTTAATATACCCACCAGGATAGAACCTTATTTGACCAGCAGAGTTTCTAGTAACAATAGACATGCCACCGGCAAGGTCTGGTCCGGCCTCTAATTCCCCGCTATTTTGCATTAATCCACCAATCGTGGTGTACCCAGTCCCTAATGTCCTAAGTATGAAGCGGCCATTGTTCACCCCGGTCTCGTTTGACGCCCCAACGTCAGCATACGCGGCAGTTCCAGTACTTGCATTCGCCACAATAAATGCAGTTTCGGAGTTTTGGTCGAATTCGGCATGATACTGAAAGGCGGGGGTCATTGTATTAAATCCAATCATACCCGAAACATTTCCTCCCCCACTGGGGTTTGTGGGAGCCGGTTGCAGGACCAATGGTAAGCCGGCATCGCTCCCCAATCCCTTGGACATTACGAATCCACAGCAGTTAGGAAACATACCGAGCATTAAATACAATCCATTCGGCGACTCTGTGTAGTCTGATCCTACATCGATCCACGCGCCGGCTCCGATGCCGTTAGCCAGCACATCAAAGATCCCGTACGTATTGGTCGTATTAGGACGCACATAAGGGACAGCCGACGTCGACAACCAGTTGCCGTTGCCTAGGCTAAACGAACCGTTGGTCCCACTGAGGGAGACTGACGTGGCACCGACGTTGCCGTTCACCGTCTGATTGCCATTGAACGTATTGGCGGCGCCAAGTTGTGGTATCCTGGTTGTATCAACATTGAGCGTCGCGCTGCCGCCTAACGCCACCGAGCCGCCGCCCGTCAGATCGGTGCCCGCCAACACTGTCAGCGACGGGTTAGCCAGCATGGCGTTGCTGACCCCGCCCGTGGCGATGCTTAGCAAGCCAGCCGATGTGATAGGGCCGCCGGTCAATCCCGCGCCGCTTCCTACGCTGGTGACCGTGCCGTCGCCTGTGTTCGGAAAAGTCTGCCCGCCGGCGAACGTGATCACACCGTTGCTGGCGATCTTCAGTCCCGTTTCGGTGGCTGCGCCCCCGCCCGAGCCATATAGCAGGCTCAAGGCGCCGCCGGGTGTCGCGGTGTCATTGCCCACCGGCTCAGCTTGGATCTGGAACATCTGCAGCACCGCCGTGCTAGTACCGCTGTTAAAGGCCGAAGCAAAAAGATCAAAGGGCTCTGAGTTTACGCCCGCGCCGGCTGTGGCGGCCCCGATGGGCGGCAAACTCAGTCTGCCTTGAATGATGCCGCTGCCGACGACGTCCAGCGTGGCTGTCGGTGCGCTCGTGTTGATGCCGACCTTGGCAGTGCTGCCGGTGCCCAATTGATAGACCGCCGAATCGAGTACGGTCGAAGCCCCGGTGAAAAACGGCAGATAGTTGGCAGTGCCGCCGGTAGTGGTCACGTCGGCTGCGACCGCCGGCGCCAGATCGGTCCTCGCGGCGAGGGAGGGCGAGGCGCTCGCCGGAGCCGCGGCGCCGGCCGGCGGCGCAGCCAGTACGAAGGCGGAAGGTGGAAGTCCCCCAATCGTCTCCGCATCGCCGGCCTTTAATGCGTATGGCGCGCTGACCAGCAGCACCCGCGGCTGTTCGGGTTGCCCTTCGACCTGTACACCCACCCAGTGCGCCTGCTCACTGGTGAATAGCTCGGCGGGCAGCCCCTCGGGCTTGGCCGATCCCAGCAGAACGTTGTAGTGGCCCTTACTGTCGGCGCTTACGTTCTGAGTCTCCAGCCAGAGTGGGGCACCGCCGGTTTGATCGGAGTAGAGGGCAAAAGTAATGCCGACCACGCCGGCCGGCGGACTGCCGTCGAGATTCTTCACCGTACCGCCGAAGCGGACCAGCCGGGGCAGGGCGGATTCAGTTTTGGTGGGCGTCTGTTCGAAGGTCCGTTGGACCATCGACGGCCAAAGGGCAATGAGGAGGAAGAGTAGTCGGTATCGCTTCATAAGCCGTTATCCTTGGTTACGGGTTACGCAAGCAGCATCTGGTCTCCCGAGTTGGCCTCCTGTTTCAACCGGGGTCTCTTTCTTCGTTCAAACTGTCGCGGATTGCTCAATCGGACCGCCGAGCCTGGGTCGCGCGCACTTTCGCATCCGGGGCTGTCGCGGCGTCAGTGTGCTCGAGCATGTAGATGAACTCGCTTGGCAAACTCCTGTCGACCACGCGCCAGGTGAGGTGCAGGTCGCTGAACATCTGTTCAAGCTCGGTTTGCGTCAGATGGTTCACCCATAATTTCGCAAGCCGGCTCCGCCTCGTCTCTCTTGGGGCGAGTACGTTGTATGACAAACAAATCCTTCGCGCCAGCGGGGCTATCCTGCCCAAGAGCTCGCGCGGATTCCATATGTACTCCAACACGCCGCTGACGACAATGTAGTCGACCACATCGTCAATCCGCGGGTACACACCGGCGTTGATGTCAATGAAGCCAACCGACGGAGAGCTACGCACTTGATCGAACGGTTTGTATATGCAGCCCGGCTTAAGATGACCGCGCAACGTCTGAGGGCCGCAGCCAAGATCGGCGACAGAGCTGTTAGCGGGAATGGCCGCAGCTATCATCTCATTGCGGGCATCCCAATGCGGGACACCGCCAGAGGCTACTCTGACCCAGTGTCGCCGGTCCCCCCGAAGCAGTAAGGTCCGGAACGCATATATGTATTCCTTGACTAATCTCAGGCTGCCACCCATCGCCGAACGTGCGGCGGCCGGGAGTTTCGCAACTGTGGACATGTACGTATGAATTCGGGCTCCTGTCCGAAAAGTGCAATTAGCGTTCGACGGGTAGCGGCAAGCCGGCAGTGCTGACGGCTTCGTAGCCTGCCGGATCCGGAACTACCGGGACAGATATTCGACTTGCTTAACCGCGGTCCGTGCCCGATCCGCAAACGCGTCGAGCTTCCTGAGGTCGACCGGATGGGCTTCGTGGTAGAGGCGATCCAGATCGCGCACCCGAAAATCGCGTCCGACGACGGGGATATCCAGGTCGCGCGCGAGCGCCTCGATTTTTGATCCTCTAGCAATAGCCGCGACTCGGCATCCCAACCACGCGGCCGTCAACACTCCGTGGTAACGACTGGAGAGGACACATTGAATATCGCAAAAGTGCTCAATAAGAGCTTGGACGGTAACGGCACTCCAGTAAGGTGGAGCTATGAGGTCCACACTGAGCCGTGGGCGCCAACTCCAAAATGATTTCCGCGTCCATCGCCGATGAAGATCCACTTCACGATAAGGCAGGCGCCGCACCTCGGTCGCGACCATTGCGGCGCTTTGCAAATCGCGCCCAGCCAGCCAGCGCCTGAACTCCGCTAGGGATGAGCGTGGCAGGCCATCTCCTCCGCAGATCACGGCGCCCAAGGTGTACTTTCGCCCAGATAGGGGCTTGCCACCCTTAAGTGCGTGAATCGCCGGAGAAGCATGGGCCAAATCCTCCCCGATCACGACCTGATCTTTACCGCAGCCGAATTCCCGGATCAGCAGCTCCGCGGACTGTTCGTCGCGCGTGCCGATACATCCAATTTTGCGCAACAGTGGGGCATACTCCGTAGCGAGTCCGATCGCTTCCCGTTCCACACCAATTCCGACCATTGCCGCATGGTCGAAGTTGTTAAGCGACAGTGACCGTTTCAGATGATCCAAAAACCACGGCCCTGCCACACACTGGATTGGGGTGTCGCCTACTCCGATCCATCTCTGATAATGTTTCTCTTCGGCGGACGTCCACTGGATAGCTGGAAACCGCCGGGCCAATGTTGCTATACGTCTCTCGTCCGGGATGACGCACTGGAGCGGTATCGTGTCAGCCGCGCCGCCTGCTCCAAGAAAGCCATCCAGCATCAAGTCGTCGCCAATATTGCCGGTGCCATAAAAATCGAAACCTAACAGGCTGCCATAGTCGTGTCGCACCGTATCCCAGCGCGTTACGTCAGAGCCGGCTGTGCCTCAGGCTGCCTCGCGGCGCCTGTATTATAGATCAGGAAACATTGCAACGCCGCTAACAAAGCTCCTCCGAGGAAGCACCAGATCGACCGGATTAGCAGCATTGGGACCTTCAGAACACTTTCACCCGTATTTGCGAGGAATATCCACGCGATTCCGAAGGTCGTTAACACTGGAATGTAGACGAGAAACCCGGCATACCATCGACGATCTTCGAGGATGCGGTACTGAACAACGGTGGTCGCTATGACTCCGGCCGGCAGATTGCATAACCGCGACCAAGCGGCGCCAACGATACCGAATAACGGAATGAGGGCCAAGGCCCCCGCGCTGACAGAAGCGCCGCTCGTCAGACCAAACAAGGTATTCAACCGTACGTAGCCAGCCCCATTCAGATAGTAATAGGGGACGACGGAAGTCGCCAGGATCGCAAACGGCAGTGTCAGCACCCTGAGCGTGGGCGCGGCGGCAAGGGCAAAGTCCCGGCCCATCCAAACCGAGAGGATATTATGCGCATTCAGAAAGAGCGCGACGCCTCCTCCGGTGCCGATTACAGTGGCTGCCGTCATTCCGCGCCAAAAGTACAGGAGCAGACCCTTGTGATTACCCTTTTCTTTCTCCCCGGATGCCAAAGGAAATACGAAGGATAGCGCTTTTGCGACGATGGTATGAATCTGCTGAGCCAACTGGAGGCAAACGGCATAGTATGCAAGCGCGTGGGTTCCCAGAAATGAAGCTATGAGGAAACGGTCGACTTGAGCTAGGGAGATCGAGCTTATTCCCTGAACCCAGCTAAACAGCCCAAAGCCCAGCGTCTCGCGCATTTCGGGTCCGGACACCTTGGGAACGGCTATCCAGGCTGTCCGCGTGAGCCGCATTACGGCGAGCGCCTTTTGTGTCGCTCCGCCAAATTGGAAGGCGACGATGGTGACGAGCACGGTAATCAGACCATGGCCCCGCGACACTGAATACAAATTGCACAGGATCGTAAGGGAGTTAACCACCATTGAGACGCGAGCCGAGAGATCGTATCGCTCGTGACCCTGGAGCGAGGATTCGAAGACGCTGTCGATGAAGCGGACCGCGATGCCCAGACCCGCCAGCCGGATCGCCGTAATCGCAAGACCTTGATTGCCGGGGAGAACCCGGAACACATGCGTCACCAGCAACGGCGACGCGAAAAAGAGCGCAAGGCCGCACAACAACCCGAGGACGGAATACATGGCAAGAGTCGCCCGGATCACGCGCACAACGCTCTGCAACTGCTGCCTAGCCCGGTATTGCGAAACGAACTTGATGGTGGCGTCGGTCAACCCGAATGCCATCACGCCGCCGAATCCCATTACGGTGTTGACCAGCATCCAAATCCCATATTGATCGACGCCTAAGCGACGCAGAAATATGGGAGTGGCAACAATCCATAGGACGGGCAGCAGGAGATAATCCGCGAGGCTATACGAAGAGTTTCGGAGGCTTCGCTGAAATTTCGGCGAACGTCTGCGCGGGTCCAATTTCTCCAGCGATATGCGCATGTAGTTTGTGATGCAAGGCGCGTTGGCCCGCGGCGATGGACGTCGTACAGTGAAGTACAGCGGCCCGAAGGCGAGAAACCGGAAACGGAACCGCCGTGGTTAAACCAAGCCGTGAAACGAGGTATCGCGGATCGCTTCGGACGCTGCCGGACTCATCTCCGACAGCTCGAGATCTACTCCATCGATGGCCGCCAGCAGTTCGGTGGTGCTGACCGTGGCGGTCCCAACCTTCCCCACTACGATCCCAGCGGCACAGTTAGCGAGCGCCGCGGCGAGTTCCAATGGACAGCCCGTGGCGATCGCCACTGCTAAGGCCGCGACTAGAGTATCGCCTGCGCCGGTGACATCATATACATGGCGCGCCGCCGAGGGGATGGAGACGGGCGGGGCCGTCTCTCGAAACAAAGTGAGGCCTTCCGGTCCGCGCGTCACCAGCACAGATGTGCCGGGCAATAGTTCGATGAGTCGATTGCCGGCGCCCGCGAGGTCGGTGACGGAAGCCGCACCGTCGCCGGCAGCCAAGGCGGCTTCACTCAGGTTGGGGGTAATCACGGACGCGCCGCGGTATCGGCGATAGTCCCGCCCCTTGGGATCCACCACCACGGGCCGGCCGCACTGGCGAGCCGCGGCAATGACCTCACTTGTCAGCGCGGGACTCAACGCGCCTTTGGCGTAGTCCGAAAGGATGCAGACGTCGGCTGATTGCAAACGCTCGCGAAACAAACTCAGCAACTCCCGCTCCAGCGAAAACGATATGGGGCGGGTGTCTTCCCGGTCGACCCGCAGCACCTGCTGGTTGTGTGCGATGATGCGTGTCTTTGTGGTCGTGGGCCGCTGAGGGTCGGTTCGCAATCCCGTGCTATCTATACCTAGCAGGCCAAGCATGGTGCGCAAAGCCTCGCCTTGCGGGTCTCCTCCCACGACGCCGCAGAGCGCCACGTGGGCGCCCAGAGCCGCGGCATTTACCGCCACGTTGGCCATTCCGCCAGGAACACTCGAGCGCCGCATCTCTTCAACGATAGGCACCGGTGCTTCCGGGCAAATGCGCCGAACTTGACCCCAGAGGTACTCGTCCAGCATCACGTCGCCGAGGAGCAACAAGCGACAGTCGCGGAACCTCTTGATCAACGACGGAACCTCGGTTTTGGCAGTCATCTCAAGCCCGCTGCTGTGGCCCCTTGGATCTTCCCAGGTCGGACCAACATCCCATAGAGGGATACCACATCCAACAACCTGTGCTGAGCCGTTCATAATAGTACGCGTTGCAGGTGCCCATGAAAGAGGCTAAGTTTCGACGCTAGCAGGGTCGCGTGAAGCTGATCGGGCTGAATTGTGGCTCTGTGGCGTCGCGAACAAAGGTGCCGCGCGTTCCAGCTTCTTTTGCACGCCGCTCCAGGCCAGTGCTCACTCAACGCACATACCGCGTAGCCATTCCCGGCTGTACACAGCCCCTAACGCCCGTAGCGGAACGGTCTCACCGGTATCCACGCGCACAACAGGCATGCCTTCTATCTCTCTCAAACGGTCCAATCCAGCGACAAAGCTGAGTTTAGCGTTGTTGTCCCTAGACTCTCGTGCAAGTGAAGGCAGCGGCGATTTATTCTCAACTGCTGAATCAATTATTCGGAACAGATCCCGGCGAACAAAGAAAGCATTACTTCCGGCACGGTTAGTGCCAGCAAGCTCATATCCCTTATGTTGAGCCAAGAGAGACAGGGCGGAAATAGAAGCTCCAAAATAAAGGTTAGACGAATGGGCTACCGTGCGGTTAAAGGTGGGGCTATAAGGAATGCTGACTGCGTGAAGATCGCCAAAAACGGCATTGTACTCACACACGACAATATCGGCATTGACCATGTCGATTGCCTCCCAGATCCAGTAGTCATTGCCGTCGATGTCGATTGAGAGGACTCCCACAGGCCCAGAGAATCCGTTCTGCGCAATCAGACGATTAATATTATTGCGTTCGATGAAAGCACAAATCGCAGTGAGATCATGACGCCAGTAGATCTCTTCCTCCCGCACCCGCTTCATATTTTGCAAGCCGCCATCCATCACGAGCCCTTTCCAATTGCGATTGATGAGCAGAAACCGAGTATTTGCTTCTCGATAATCTTCGACCCCGAACTCAATGAATCGCGGCGATGAGATAGGCAGCCGGCGAATCAACCATTCCAGGATTCCATCCTCTCCCCACTGGGAATAGACTCGAAACTCGGCTTCGCTGAGATGATGCAGGTGGTCCAAACACCGGGAGGAATGAGCAGCCTGACTGCCCAGCAGCAGCATTAGTCGCTCCTGCTGGCTGAGCACACGCCCTATCAGACGAGATCGAAGCCTCCGCAGCGCGTTCTTGATCGGAATTTCCAAATACACGTTTCCCCAGATTCCGCCGGTCCGGACACCCCTCCGGCGACCAGGCCGGGGAAGGACGAGCAGGCAAGGGGTTTTTCAGGCGTCGTCCTTCGGCGCCAGCCTCACAGCCTTAGCCCCGCCCACGGGCGCAGAAGGACGAGTGAGAATCCGCGGCTTTTCTATCGGTTTGGCCGGCAAGGGGCACGGGACAATGCCATCTACGGTGGCGGACATCCGCAAGGTTTCGCGAGAGCGATAGCCGGCCAGTACGGAACGGTTCATTCGGATATGTGTTGCGGTTTCTCGGGAAACAGGCGAAGTTCGACCGCGGCGCAGATTGCATGATAGGTGGTCAAGTGGACCTCTTGTATCCGCGGCGTTTCGAGCAAAGGCACCGCCATGAGCACATCACACCACTGAGACATACGGCCGCCGCCCCGCCCCGTGAGGCCGACGGTAGCCAAGCCGCGTTCGCGCGCAACCTTCAACGCCTGCATAACATTGGCCGAGTTGCCGCTCGTGGAAACGCCCCAAGCTACGTCGCCGGGGCGTCCCAGCGCTTCGATCTGGCGGGAGAATACGGTCTCGAAACTATAGTCGTTGCTCCAAGCCGTGAGGACTGCCTGGTTCGCCGACAGGGCGATCGCCGGGAGCGCCTTTCGCTCATGCATGAATCGCCCCACCAGTTCGCCACAAATGTGCTGGGCGTCGGCGGACGATCCGCCATTTCCGAAGACCAGAAGCTTGCCGCCCGCGGCGAAACACGACCACAAGAGATCGATCGCCCGGCAAATTTCAGCTATATAGGAGTCCCCGGCGGCCGACACCAGATTCCTCGCGGCCGCCTGAAACACGCAAGACACCATAGCTGCGTCGGTGGCAGTTTTTGGATCCCATTGTAATGATGCGGGTATGCTCAGAAGCTTCCTCCGCCGAATCGGCAGTGGCAGTAATTGCCCACATGCCACCCAACAGCTATGGGACGTGTAGCAACGACGATTGTAGACTCGGCCGCGGACGCTGTGCCACGCTCTGTTCACGCAAAAAGATACCGTCAAATTGGAGCAGCCGGCCGGTGCATACATCGTGGAATCCGGGTGCAACTGAAGCCAAAGTATAACCACGGCGCTGCAGGAATTCGATCATCGGTAGATACAGCGTCTGCCCTTTGTAGAGGGGCTGAAGAGACAATTCCACCTCGATCGCTTGCACTGACCCCAACAGTTTTTCGGCTCCATCAAGGACCTGCTGCTCAAAGCCCTGAACGTCCACTTTCAACCAGATCGAGTCTTGTGGCCGGAAAAGGGCTGGCGCGAGTGAGTCTAGGCTGCGCATCGGAGCGTCCTCAACCCCCACGTAGCGGGAATCCGGTGCCGCGTTGGAATGGGCTTGAAGCATCGGGAGAATGGAGCTCGATACGAGGTTAGCAGCCACATTCAAAGAGGCGGTTCCGTCATGACTGCCGAGAGCCATGCGCATGCACTCCCAGGGTTGGTCCTTTGCCGCGCGTCTTGCGAGCACTTGGAAAGGTGTTGATAGTGGTTCGAATGAGACCAACCGGCCGGAGTAGCCGGCCTCACGAAGTTCCCTTCCATACTGGCCTATGTTGGCCCCGACGTCGACCACACACGTGATACCAGTCGTACGGATCAACCTCGATCGACGAAGTTCGCAGAAGTTCCCACTGTCGTATCGAAGGATATCGCGACCTGTCGCTCTTTGCAGCAGGCGATGGACGACGTGTGTGAGCGCTGGTCTAAGGCTGTTTGCCATCTACTCTGATCTCCACCAGATTGGACGTGATGGACGGCTACCGGCCTGTCTTGCCAATACATGCTCCCCCAACTTCGTCCGCCAGACACTCCCGGAAACCGGCGATAGGAGGGAACGGAGCAAGCGTAGAGCGTTTCAGGCGTCCTCGGTCGTCTTGTAGTATCTGTTGTATTTGCCGTAGTAGCCGTAATAACCGTAGTAGTGATAGCTATCGCTCATGTCTTTGGTCACCTCGTTCAGCACCAGCCCCACAACGTTGGCGCGCACACGCTGCAGGGTAGTGAGTGCGGAACCCACGGCACTTCGGTTGGTTCGCCCGGCCAAGGCAACCACCACAACCCCGTCCACGGCGGCGGCCATCTGCAGGGGCTCCGGGAAGCCCAGCACGGGCGGGGAGTCGATGACGATCAGGTCGTAGTCGGGGGTAGCCTCTTCCAGGATACGCGGCAGGCTGCCGCCAATGAGGTCGGCGGCGCGACGGCTGGCGAAGCCGCTGGGCAAAATGTCCAGATCGGGGATTTCCACGAGTTTGACCAGTTTTTCGCGCCATTGCAAGCCGTTCTGGAGGACGGTTGCCAGGCCGGATTCCGGATTGATTCCCAGCTTGCCGTGGACCCCGGGGCGGCGCATGTCGCAGTCGATCAGCAAGGTCTTGTGCTTCTGCTGGGCGTGGGCGATGGCCAAGTGGACGGCGGTGGTGGTCTTGCCCTCGGCCGGCGCGGCGCTAGTGATCATGAGCGATTTGAGGCTGTGGTCGAAGTTACTCAGCAGGATGGAATTGCGGAGGGTGCGGATGGCTTCCTCGAAGCCGGTCACACTGTGTTTCCGATCACCCAGTTCGGAGCCATCTGCGCGTACCAGCGCCGTAGTGCCTGCTTCGTTCGTGCGGGCCGCGGCCAGCCGGCGACGCCAGGATTTTACCTGAGGCAGGCTGCCCATCACCTCGGTCTTGAAGAGGCTGGCGATCTGTTCGGGGTCGCGAATCGATTTATCGAGGACATCGCTCATAACAGCGGCCCCCACCCCCAGCAGACCGGAGAACAAGAACGCCAACACGACGTTGAGCCTCATGTTGGGGAAGACCGGCCTGACGGCGGCGCGGGCGGGATCGGCAATGCGAATGGCGCTGTTCTGGAATCCGGCGTTGATCCCGGCTTCCTTGATTTTGCGGACCAACTCCTCATAGAGCGTCTTATCGGCCTCGGCTTCGCGCTTGAGGGACTGGTACTCGAAACTGTGCGCGTTGAGACTGTCGAACTCTCCCTTAGTCTCGGAAACGGCTTTCCGCAGCATGCCCTCGCGGCTGACGGATTCATGGTATTCGACTTCGACGCGCAGGGCGGCATTTTGGCGCGCGTCGCGCAACTGGCGTTCGATCTCCTCGACTTGTACGGCGGCCTTGCGGTACTCGGGGTGATTGGCGCCATAATGGGTCTTGACGTCCTCGAACTTCTGGCGGGCTTCGTCCAGTTTGCCCGAAAGCGTCCTCAGATTCTCGCCTTGGGTGGAGACCTGGGCGGATTCGAGGGAACCGGTTTGTACGGATTTCCAGGCGGATTCCTTGCGGACGCGGTCGGTCTGGGCGTTGGTGTACTCGGTGTTGAGCTGCAGCAGCCGGGAGGAGAGGATGCTGGTCTTCTCCTCGGGGTTGATCACGTTCAGTTCGCGCTCAAACTGGACGAGAGCGGCGGAGGAACGCTCCATCTTGGCTTTCAATTCCTCGAGCTGTTTTTCCATGAAACTCGCCAAGGATGCCGAGGAATGGAACTGGATGTCGTAAGTGTGCTCGACATAGGAGCGGGCGATACCGTTAGCCACGTCGGCGGCCAAACGCGAGTTGGCCGAGCGATAACTGATAAGCAGCAGGTACGTATTCGGGGGCCGGGTGACCTTAAGCTTGTTCAGAAGGATAGGAGCATCCTCTTGTTGGGCCCGAGACAGCTTCTCCGAGACCTGCTTTTCCACATCGAGGAGATGGTACTGGTCCGCGACCGGGCGTAGGACGGAATCCGACTGAATCAGTTTGACCTGTGTAGCCAGGAACTGGTCGGCGTCATTCGCCGGCATGCGCGTAGCGTCCTGGCCGATGGCGGCGGATGGCATCTGGCGATCGATATCCACAGTAGCGGTGGATTCGTAGACAGGCGTGAGGCGCGCGGAGATGATAACGGTGGCCACCACACAGCCGAGCACGAAACCTAGGATCTTCCACCGGTGGCGGCGGAGGATCCAGAGATAGTGAGAGAGGGAGACGCCAGACTGATCGGACGGCTCAGTGTCGTAACCGTACCACGCGGGCTGGCCGGCTTGGTTGGGGGGTGGAAGAGCTCTTGGTTCAGGCATATTGTTGGCCGCTAGTTGACACGAATTGGTTAACGGAGAGTATAGATGACGGCCGCGCCCATCATGCCGCCTACAAGCAGAACTTTTTCTAGGGCGCCAATGGTCATGCGGCGGCCCTTATTGTCGGGCACGTACAGAATGTCGTTAGCCAGAAGGGGCGTGTCGGGGGCTTTGCGCT
>OCTA010001094.1_pt1 | contig 25075 bp, 18 predicted proteins | sample 1538991 | NCBI WGS metagenome assembly OCTA01 (sample SAMEA3539302, study PRJEB22396) | soil metagenome | biome: tundra; feature: field; material: soil | place: USA | collected 2010-05 | depth 0.15 m | reverse complement strand
CGACCAATAGCTCAGGACAATAATGCCAGAAGCAACAGGATAGATCAATAGGTCAAATACGATTTGTCACTACACGCGTTTTTTCCGATTTCTGGAATCTAACTGCAATGGCAGCAACGTCGGGGATCCTAAAATGGTCGAACTACTACATCTGTTTGCGGAAAACGGGTTAATGTCGAAGTGGGCCGGTGGGGAGGAATGCGATTCTTGCAAGTTGTTGAGGGGATTTGGTTGCGGGGGCAGGATTTGAACCTGCGACCTTTGGGTTATGAGGAGGGGTGCCTCCCCGTTTACTGACAGTCAGTAAGGTCCACTTCACGTCAGAAGTGCCATCGCTGCCGCGACTTCGCAGGGAACGTGGTCGTCGATGATCTGGCTTGACTACGGCTGCTCAATCCTGAATTCTCTTGGATCTGCACCGATAATGTCGAAGTTAATGTCGAAGTCCTCCCGGCTAGATTCGGCCGTGGCCTCAATCCGATGCCGTAGTTGTGGCCGCTATGGGATCGCTCACCGGTTGATGAGCACGGCAACGCTTTGCAGTTAGTCCAGCGCGATTCTGCCCTACCAAAGTCCAGCTCGGCACAACATTGCGGATTGTGGACCCTCCATCTTGAACGGTGCCATTGCGTCGTCCCACTTATAATAATTAATTAACCTTCGGGTCAGTCGCCATCCAGTGCGCGGCGCTGTTTGCCATCAAGGACGCGGCCGACCTTCAAGAGCTCGCGCCGCAAACCTCGCTTCAAGTGTTGCAGCCCAATGGGCACGCCCTCATCGGCGGCGATAAACGCCGCGCTTAAGACACTGTTTCGGATTTCGCCGCCCGAGATTTCGTAGTCGCGCACCAGCACGTCGAAGTCGATTCCGGCCTCTCGCTCGGCGTCGCGGGGAAGCATGCCCTCCCAGATGCGGCGGCGTTCCGGTGGCTTAGGCATCGGGAAATTCAGGATGAAGTGGAAGCGGCGCATGAAGGCTTCGTCAAGATCCCCAACGCGGTTGGTTGCCAACACCGTTGTGCCGGTGTGCTCCTCCATGCGCTGCAGCAGATACCCGATCTCCAGGTTGGCGTAGCGGTCGTGCGCGTCCTTCACTTCGCTGCGTTTCCCGAAGAGCGCGTCGGCCTCGTCGAAGAAGAGGATCGCACCGCTCGCTTGCGCATCGTCAAAGAGGCGCGCGAGATTCTTCTCGGTTTCGCCGATGTACTTGCTCATGACTCGCGACAAATCGACCCTGAATAACTCCAGTCCGAGTTCGCGGGCGAGCACTTGGGCGGCCATGGTCTTACCGGTGCCCGGTTCGCCTGCGAACAGCGCCGTCAGACCGCGGCCGAGCACCACACGCCGGCCAAATCCCCAGTCTTCGAAGACGCGCCGGCGATTCCGGATCCATGCGGAGGCGAGGTCAAGCTCGTCGAGAAGTTCCTGGGCCAGCACCAAATCGGAACGCGAATAGGGTTGTGCTAGGCGCTGCGCCAGCGGCCCCATGGCGGTGGTGCCGACGGTGCGGCAGGCGCGCGAGAGGGTTTCGAAGTTGAGCGGCTCGGAGTTTTCCGCCCGGTCCGCGACGGCGCGGCGCACCGCACGGGCCAGGGTTCCGGGAAGGAAGTCGTAGCGGACCGCCAGTTCTTTCCGCTCCGCTTCGGAAACCTCGACCCGCAAGTCGGCATTCTCAGCCGACAGCAGCCGCGACCAGAGCGCCTCGCGCTGTTCGATGGTGGTGCCGTCCAATTGAACCACCACAGGCTCCTGGGGAGATGCGGCGCATGCAGGTTCGACGAGTTCTGGCGACAGAGCGAGGGCGATTGGCAAATCCCATGTGGAGAGCACGGCCCAAAGACCCGAAAGATCGGGTTCGCGGCCACCTGCAACCACGCGGACCAGGAGCGCGGCGTCATTCCAAACCGCCTCCCGCGCGGCCAAGCCCACACGGTCGGCACGGTCCGCCCGATCCGGCTCCCAAAGCACCTCTACCAACGACCGTCCGATTGCCGAGGACGCGGCTCGTGCCGCCGTTGCGCGCCCCGCCCCGGTCGGGCCCGTGAGCACGAGCGGGAAGCCCGGTGCGGCCCGTAGCCGCGCGGCCCACCGGCTCAATTGGGCGCGTTCACGCGGGCCGGCTACTAGTTCATCCAGTCCGGGGCCGGCGGTGGTGCGGATTCGCACACCCGAGGGAGGCTGATCCATGCAGGCGGGTGCCGCCAATCGCCGCAGAAACTCGGGCGCCACACGCAGAACCAGCATCGGCAGCGGACCATCTCCCTCGACCTGTAACAGGCCCTGGCGAATCGCCGGCCGCTGGCAAAAGTCAACCACGCTCAGGTTCGTACCAGCGACCGCGAGCGCCAGCCCTACGGTAGGCCGGGTGCGGGAGACATGATCGTTGAGGTAGGCCACGAGCCGCGCGAATCGCGAATCGACTTCAACGGCGAGGGCCAGCACGAGCACGTCAAAGTCGAGTGGATCGAGGCGGAACGTACGCCGGATGCGGCGGAAGGGCGTTTCGTAAACCTCCGGTTCACGCCGCTGATCGGGAGTTGTGGGAGGCATCTGCGCGGGCTCTCTGGGAGGCCGCGCGAGATCGGCGGCCAGTTCGCCGGCCAGTCCTTCCGCCTCGCTCTCTTCGATCACCATGCCGCGCAGTGGATCGCAAGCGAGTGTACGCCCGCTCTCGCGTTGCGCCTTGAGCCGGCTCTGGAGTAGTACCAGAACCCGTTGTAACTCTGAGCGGAGTTCCATCCGCGCATCGTGGTGGTTAGTATGCGCCCGCGTAGCCATAGTTACCAGATTTCAATATTCCGGTGCTTCCGCTTAGCACGTTGCGATTTTCTACTATTACTGCTCAAAGACCTTGACACGCTAAAACTTGTCCTGTAGATTAGATTGCAGCACAAGCGACCGTAGCGCAAGCGTCTTGGTTCTCCAGAGAGGGGCGATTTGGCGACTACTGATGCAATCGCTTTTTGGGGTGACACCATCATCTCGTTGCTCCAAAACGGGCTGGCGGCGCTGAGCCCTGCTCCGGCTGTCTTGCTTTCCACAGCGGACGACTTCAAAAACTCCCCTCCTACCCCGCCGGCGGTAACCGTTTTCCTGTATCACCTGGCCATCGCCTCCGAATTGCGCAACACCCCGCGGCGTTCCACAAATGGGGGCGCCTCGCGGCCGGCCTTACCCTTGGAATTGCGATTCCTGGTGACACCCTGGACCTCAACTCCCCGCGACGCGTACCGGATTGCCGGACTGATTGCGCAACTGTTCTATGACCACGCGGTGCTGGGTTTCGGCGAGCTTCTGGGCCCTGGTGTGTGGGCACCCGACGATTCCGTTGAGATTGTCATGGAGTCGCTTCCGGTGGAGGAACTGTACGATATTTGGGATCCGACCGAGATCCCTTATAAGTTGTCACTAACCTACCTCTCCCGTGTGATTGGCATCGACTCGGCGTTCTCCACGGTCGGGTCGCGGGTTGTTTCGGCAGCGTTTCCGAAGGCGAGCGCATGAGCGCGATCCAGGTGTCTCCGCTACTCCAGCGGACATTGTCTGCGGTGTACCGGTTCTACGACGCCTTCTTCTTTCCGATCGACGACACCACGCCGCCTATCGCCTCCCCACTCGATGTGTCCATCCCTGCGCTAAATTGGAGCGCTCGTCGCGCCGATGACGATCTCACCTACCGTTTCAGCGCGCTGACCTTCACGCGACCCGCGCCCAGCGGCGTGAACCTTGCGGTCCAGGTGGTAGCTTCCGCGGGGGATTACGTCAACTTCGAATCCATCCTCCTGACGCTGCCCTTGCCGGTGTCGATTCCGCCCCAGGCCGCCGACTTCCTGATCCCTAGGCCGCTGTGGCCGGCCATTGGGTTTCGCCCGCGCGCGGGCGAAACGGCGGTGCGGGGTCACATTACCAGTCCAACCGCGCAGCCGGTCGCCGGTCTCAAGGTCGAGATGTGGCCCAGTCCGGGGCCAACGCCGCCGGGAACACCCTACACGCTCTCCAACGCCAATGGCGATTTTTTGTTTCGCTTACCACTGCTTAAGGGGCGGACGGGTTCCACCGCCTCCTTTGAAATCCGCCTCAATAGCGGCGCCGTGGCCGTATCGCCCCCATCTGTGGCGATCGTGCTCGGCGTGACGCAAATCATTTCATTCCAACGAACGTGAGGAGTACGCCATGCCAGAATACCTTTCACCGGGTGTGTACATTGAAGAGGTTCCGAGCAGCCTGAAAGCCATCGAGGGGGTCAGCACCAGCACTGCTGCGTTTGTTGGACGCGCGGACCGGGGCACGGTGCCCGGGTACGTTTGGCAGGGCTCCGGCACGCCCTCGCTGCCGTTCACTCCCAGCGGGGGCTTCGTGCTGACGCCCGATCCGGCGCCCGTCCTGGTAACCAGCTTCGCCGACTTTCAACGGCAGTTCGGCCCTCCGCAGTCCATCCCGCTGCCGAACGATACACATGACTACGGCTACCTCGGCTGGGCGGTGCGCGCCTTTTTCGATAACGGCGGCAAGCGAGTCTACATAGCTCGCATCGTCGACCCGTACGATCCGTCAACAAGCCGGCATGCTACCCCGAGCACTGTGCGGGTCGCGCAAGGCGTGGCCTACCGTCTCTTGCGCTCCGCTGCGAAGACCGACAAGACGGTGTTCCTCACGTCCACCCGCGGATTGGTGGTGGGCGACATCATTAGCTTCATCCACCACTCCAACGGGCTGAACGCGCTCGCTTCGCCGGTTACCATTACGGCATACGACTCGAAGAGCAACAGCATCTCATTCGCCGCCCAGTTGGGCGCGCCGCTAGACTCGAGCGACGTTTACGGCATCGTCACGACGGCCAATCCGGTCCCCAATCAGGGTCCGCAGTTTATCGCCCGCTCTGCAGGTGGGTGGAGCCGGAACCTGCGCGTGCTGATTTCCAACTCCGACGGCCAGCCTACCCCCATTCTCGGCGGAGGCGTCATCGCCGCCGGCGCCAGCAAGCTGAAGGTTCAGAACGTGTCCAGCTTTTACCTGGGCGCCGCGGTGGAGATCGACTACAGCGGCGCCGGGCGCTCCAGCCACCAGGTGACCGCTATCGACGGCAGCACGCGGAGCATCACCATCAGCCCGGTCACCACCAACCCGATCGACCCCTCCGCCACACCGACGCCCCTGGTGCGCGTCCTCCAGATCGATGTGTCGATCTCCGACGTCACGGGCGCCTCACCGGCCGAGGTGTACCGGAACCTGGCCTGGAACCAGGCCCCGCCGGCGGACGTGCGCAACCACTATGCCTCGGCCATCAACGCCGGTTCCCGGCTGGTGTGGGTACAGCCTCCCGGAATCTCGCTGTCGGGCAGCGAAGACTTCGATCTCACGCATCAGCCCACCACTCTCGACGGCTTCCCCATGAGCCCGACGACTATCGGCGACGAGACCTACGATGGCACCGACGACGGGACGTGGGTTGGCGTTGACAACGGCCCGGGCCAGCGGAGCGGCATCGAGTCGTTTCTCGATCTAACGGATGCCCGCATCATCGCCGCGCCAGGCAAGACATCGGCCACCATCCAACTCGCGCTCATCGATCAGTGTGAACTGTTGCGCTACCGCTTCGCGGTTCTGGACGGTGAGAGCGACCCCACGGGCGGCTCCGTCACGTCGATCCTCAGCCACAGGAGTCTCTATGACACTTCTTTTGCCGCCTACTATCAGCCGTGGGTGACCGTGACCGTCGATTCGCAGACCCGCTACCTGCCCTCCTCGGGCTACCTGGCCGGCATTTACGCCCGCGTTGACAACGCGCGCGGGGTTTGGAAGGCCCCCGCTAACGAGCCGGTGCTCAACGTCATCGGTCTGAAGACTTACTTCACCACCGGCGAGCAGGACGTGCTCAACCCGGTGGGGGTCAACCTGATCCGGAAATTCGATATCGGCGGCATCCTCGTGTGGGGCGCGCGCACGCTCTCGAGCGACCCCGATTTCAGGTACATCAACGTGCGCCGGATGCTCATCTTTATCGAAGCGTCCATCGACCAGGGCACGCAGTGGGTGGTGTTCGAGCCCAACACGGTCGACACCTGGGTGCGCCTGACGGACAGCGTGAGCGCCTTCCTGCTCACCCAGTGGCGTTCCGGAGCGCTCTTCGGAGCCTCACCGGCGCAGGCCTTCTTCGTCCGGTGCGACGAAACCACCATGACTGCCGACGATATTCTCAACGGCCGCTTGATTTGCCAGGTTGGCGTGGCGATCGTTCGGCCGGCGGAGTTCGTGATCTTTCGCATTGAACAGATCACCAATTTTGGCGCCGCACAGTAGCGGCCTGACAACAAATACGGAGATTATGAGATGGCTACAGCACCTACCTCACCCACAACATCTACAACATCTGCACGCAAGAACCCTTACGCAGCTTTCAATTTCGTGGTGGCCGTGGTGGGGCAACCGCCCACGGATATCGGCGGTTTTATGGAAATTTCAGGGTTGGACACCGAGAACGCCGTCATCGAATATCGAGAGGGAGCCGATCAAATTGCAGGATCCGGCGCCTATTTGCGCAAGCAGCCTGGCCTGGAGCGTTACCCCAACGTGACGATGCGGCGGGGCATCACCGACAACCTGACGCTGTGGACCGACCTGCGACAGAAAGTCCGCGACGCCACCTACAAACCCCAAACCCTCAAGGTCACTCTGCAGGATGAGAACCACACTCCCGTACGATCATGGACGCTGACTAATGCCTGGGTTTTCAAGCTGAGCGGCCCATCGCTCAACGCCAAGGGAAACGAAATCGCCATCGAATCGATCGAGGTAGCCTATGACCGCCTCGACAAAATCGAGAAAACATGACTAGTTCCTACGCCGTGCCCGGCGTCTACTACGAGCCTCGCCCCCGCGCCGCGCCGCGTCCGGTGGTCCGCACCGACGTAGTGGGCTTCATCGGATTCGAGCCGCGTGTTCTGGACGGCACGACGCCCACGCAACTGATCGGAGATCCGCCGGTGGGGCACGCGTTTCAGGTGGACGTGATCTCTTTCCAATTGCCGCCGGCTCAGCTTGGCGGAGTGCGCGCCACCGTACCGGCGGTGACCGGCTTAGTGCTGTCGCAAAACCCGGCATCCATTCCCATCGCGGCCGGGGGCTCCATCACATACGCCATCGCCGCCGTACTGGCGCCCAGCGGCCAGGTGCAGTTGCTGGTGGTGGCGGGGCCGGCATCGCCGTCCGCGGATTCGGCTTCGCCGACGAATGACGACATCGCCACGGCGGCCGCGGGCCAGGTGTGGATTCGGATCGCCGACGTTGAGGTGCGCCGCTCTCTCGCCGGAGCGGAAGTTTTTCCGGTGGTGGTACCGGCCCTGCCGCCGTCCTGTTGCGACGACTGGAACGATTTCGTGTTGCGGCTGGGCGGCCTTCCGGCCATCGACGACGGTACGCTCCTGGCACGCGCCGTGCGCACTTATTTCGCGAACGGGGGCGCGCGCTGCTACGTCGTCACCATCCGGCGGCCGCGCTTCGACGATGCCGCGGGGCTGGATTCTGCAATCGAAGATCTCACCGGAACCCCGGGCGCCAGCGAGGCCCAGGCCACGGGGCTGGAGCGGCTGCTCCGCATATTTGAAGTAGCCATCGTCGATGCGCCGGATCTCTACGCGCGCCACGTCGACCCCTCGGTGCGGACCTTGCAGTTGCCGCCGTTGGATCTGGATGCCTGCTTCCGAACCTGTGACAACACCTTCGGCGTCCGCGTCGCGGTTACCGCCGCCGGAGAGTATTCGCCGGCGGGTCCGATCTTCGCCGACGACGCGGTGCTCGCCGCACAAAAGGCGATGCTTCTGCGTTGCGCGCCCGAGCGCTGGCGGGTGCTGCTGCTGCTGGCCGCGCCCGTCGGGTTGGACCCGTTGACCGGCAAGTTTCGCGGGCGCGATGCGGACGGCGCCATCGCGTGGCGCCAACAACTCAATCACACCGTTGACGATCTGTCCGCTTCCGTCGCGGCATTCTACCATCCGTGGGCGCTGACGCAGGAGAAGCTCGGCGCTCCGATTTTCGAATTGCCGCCTACCGCGCTGGCAGCCGGCATCCTGGCCCGCCGCGACCTCTCCCGCGGACCCCACGTGGCCCCCGCCAATGAACGCCTCGTCGGCGTGGTTGGGCTCAGCCCGCCGGTCGACGACGCCATCAACGCAGCGATTTACACAACCCCGCTGAACATCAATCCGTTGCGGGCCTTCCCGGGCGTGGGCGTACAACTTTGGGGCGCGCGCACACTGTCGGGCGATCCGTGGATGCGCTACCTCCCGGTGCGGCGCTGCCTGTCCGCGATCGAGCGCAAGGTGCTGGCCGCGCTCCGGCCCCTGGTGTTCGAGCCCAACACGCCGACCCTGTGGCTCCAGATCGTGCAGGCGGTGCTCAGCGTGCTGGTCCCGGTCTTCAACGCCGGCGCTCTGCGAGGCGACACCGCTGAGCAGGCCTACTACGTTCGTTGCGACGGCAGCAACAACCCGCCCGAAACCATCGCGGTTGGCCAGGTGCTGTGCGAGGTGGGTGTGGCGGTGGCCGCACCCGCGGAGTTCATCGTATTCCGCGTGGGGCGGCGTGAGGCGGTGGTCGAGGTGCTGGAGTAGCCATGGCTGTATCACCGGTCACGGGGTTCAATTTCCGCGTCCTGTTCTCGGCGCCGGCTCCGGAGAGCCGGGCATTGGAGTCCGGTGACGCCCTGGCCGCCGCGGGCGCCCAGGCGGCGCTCATCGTGCCCGCCGCACCGTCGGCGGGAATCCGGGCGGGCTTCGCCGAGATCAGCGGGCTCAACTCCGAAATCGAGATCGAAGAGTACCGCGAGGGCGGGCGCAACATCGGGTCGCGCCGCTTCCCGCGCTGGGGACGATACCCCAACCTGGTGCTGCGCCGCGGCGTCACCAGCGATACGGCGCTCTGGGACTGGTTCGCCGACGTCATCACCCACAGCTACACGCTGCAGACCACGAAGCCGCCGTTGCGCCGTAGCGGCGTGATCCTGCTGGATGGCTTCGACCACAAGGCTGTCGCCGGGTGGTTCTTCTCCAATGCGCTGCCGGAACGGCTTACGGGCCCCGGCCTCAATGCGCGCGGCAATGAGGTGGCGATCGAGACGCTGGAACTCTCCCACGAAGGGCTCCTCCGCCTCTCGAGTCTGCCCCCAGGAGTCTGAGCCAATATGCCACTCACTCGAGCCACCATTACCGATGTCTCTCACGCAACGGGCGACCCCGCGCAGAAGGTCGTGCAGGTGCTGTTTAACCCGACGGACTTATCCGTGGACCGCAGCTCGCACTACGCGTCCATGGCCGTGCCAGGGCTGTCGATGCCCATTTTGCAGTACATCCGCGGCGAATCCGACGTGCTTAACCTGGAGCTCTTTCTCGACCAGACCGACAACGGAAGCGACATCGAGGCCGATCTCGCCAACATCGAGGCCTTCATTCAGATCGACAGCTCGCTGCACGCGCCGCCGGTGGTGGAGTTCGCGTGGGCCAAGTTCTCATTCACGGGCGTGATCACCTTGGCGCGTGAGAAGATGACCCTGTTCTCGGAGGACGGCCGAAGGCTCCGGGCGCGACTGTCCCTGTCGTTCAAGTCGTACAAGTCGGCCGAGGTGCAGTTGCGCGAGCTCAAGCTGTCAAGCCCCGACCGCACCCACACGCGGGTGCTTCGCGAGGGAGAAACGCTGGCCCACATCGCCTACCAGATATACGGCGACCCGCGGATGTGGCGGCCCATCGCACTGGCCAACAATGTTACGCGGCCCCGTTTTATCGATCCGGGTACTCCGCTTGTGATTCCAGCTATGTAGGCAGAAGCCGCCATGCCGTTACGAATCGATCGCGTCGACACCGAAATCGAAATCCTGCGCAAGGGCGCGGGCGGGGGCGCATCCGAGGCCTCGATCAGCCCCGGCAGCGGCGGCGGTTCCGAGACCCTGGCGGCCCTGCGCGGAAGCGCCGAGTTGCGCGAGAAACTGCGGCCGATCGTGATGGAGATCCTCAACGACGAATTGATGCGCATCAAGCGCAAGGTGGGTTCGCCATGAGCCCCACACCCATAGCCGCGCGTCCTGGACAAACGTATTTCGTCCCCGGCGTGCGCGTGATGCGCCTGAACAAGATGCCGCATCCGGGGCCGGATGTGGAGGCGCAGGAGATTGTCGAGTTGCGGCAGGACATCATGTCTGTGACGGTGACGCGCCCGTGTACCGGCGCCGCGCAGTACTGCATTCTGCTCAACAACTGGTTCGACTCGCTACCGCGGGACCGCTCCGTCGGGGTGGGACCGCGGGAGGAGATCGTGGGCGGCCAGCCGGTGTGGCCGCGTTTCAAGTACAACGACTTTACGGTACTCGACTTCGGTATGCGCCTGCGCATCGACATGCGCTATTTTCCGGATGCCGGCTCGGCCTTATCCACCACCGACCAGCAGGCGCAGAAGTGGGTCCCGATGGTGTCCGGGCCAATCTCGGACATGCGCTTCACCTTTTCCGACCGCGACGGCGCGCGCCTCCAGGTGTGCGGCGAAGACGACCTCTGTATCCTCAAGAACAAGAACCCCCAGAAGGTGGACTACTGGGCGGTGCCGGAGCAGGTGATCGTCGACGATGTGCTGCGGCGCGCGAATTTCCCGCTACCGCTGGCGCCGCCGCTCATACCGTGGCCCACCTTCACCGAAAGCAGCGCCAAGGCGCTGGCCGAAGCGCACTTCGAGGGTCAGAGCTACCTGGATTACCTGATGAAGTTCGCCGACCGGTGGGACTTTGAAGTGTTCATCGAATACGTGTCGCTCGACGATCCGAACTCAGGCCTGGAATTTCACTTCGAGCCAAGCCGCTGCCGCACTCCGCCGGACCAGACGCTGCGCGAACTCTACATCGTGGAGCGCGGCAAGAACCTGGTCGAGTTCAAACCCAATCTGCGCGTGGTGGACCAGTGGACCAGCGTCACCTTCTGCGGGCACGACCACCATTGGCAGAATCCTAACATGATCTGCGCCACCGCGCCGAGGAACCCGAACCCGCTGCCGCCCGCCCCCCTTCCTGGCGCCGATCCAGACACGGTAGCCGACGAGTTGCACATCGACCGGGCGCGCAATGACGAACCCCTGGTATCCGGGCCGGAGTGGCGCCGGCAGAAGTTCACCCTGAATCCGCATACCGAGATCAACCAGCGTGGGATCGACTCCGAGCGGGCGCAGGTGATGGCTGAAGCGCTCTACCGCAAGCGTGCCCGCGACTTTCTGAAAATCGACACCGTGACCATCGGGCTGCCGCGCCTCCGCGCCGGCAAGCATGCGGAGTATCGCGGTATGAGGGCGCCCTTCGACGGGTTTTACTACGTCGAGAAATCGGAACACACCTACGGGGACGAAGGGCTGCGCACGAATTTCACCGCTCGCCGCCCAGGCATGCCCTTCCGGCCGAAGAACGGACCCTGACTATGGATTTTTTCGATAGCGTTTTTGCCGACCAGGACCGCGAGCGCCGTGAGCGTAGCGTGCACGGCATCTCCATTGCCACCGTCACCGCCCGTATGGGTGACGGCACGTACTCGCTGCAGTTTCTCGGGATGGGTGGCAACGCCCCTTCGGCCCCCGCTCGCATGATGATGCCCAACGCGGGCAATAAGCGCGGCATGTACTGGATGCCGGAAGTGGGCGACGAAGTGGTGGTAGCTTTTGAGGGCGGCGATTCCAACGCGCCGATTGTTCTCGGAGCGCTCTTCAATTCGCAATCGCCCACTCCAGATCAGGCCAAGCCATCGAACGACAACAACATTCGCACGATCGTCTCGCGCAGCGGACATGAGATTACCCTGGACGACTCGCCGTCCGCGGGAAAGGTGACGGTGAGGACAAATGGAGGCCGCACACTTACCCTCGACGATACGCCGCCAGGCAAGGTCAGCATGGAGACGCCGGCGGGAATCTCGATCGAGCTCGACGATGCGACAGGCACCTTGACCTTGAAAGCGCCCACGGCGATCGTGCTCGAAACCGCCGCGCTGGCGCTGAACGTCGGCGGCCTGACGATACTTCCGGGCGCGACCCCCGGTACGGGAATCGTGGACATCACGGTTCCCACGGCCTTGACCGTTCAAGCGGCCGCAATTGTCATGAACGCCGCGGCGATCGCGCTCACGACCACGGGAACCAAAGCGACGAGCGCCATGGTGCTGGACGGCACGCCACTCGAGATCTTATAGGTCAATCATGTAGGTCAATCATATAGGTCAATCATATAGGTCAATCATATAGGTCAATCATATAGGTCAATTATGGCGAACTCGACGAAAGCATTTCTGGGTATCGGATGGAGCTTCCCGGTGAAACCGGTCGGTGGGAGCCTGCAGTTCACCGCCTACGAGGACGACGTGGAGCAAGCCATCCAGATTATCCTGCTCACGGAGGCCGGCGAGCGGCCCATGCTGCCCGAGTTCGGGGGCGGGTTGCGCCGCTTCTTATTCGAGCCCAACTCACCGGCCACCTGCCACGCCATGGAGCGCGTAGTGCGGGCGGCGCTGATCGATTGGGAGCCGCGCATCGATATAGACAGGGTGGAGGTCACCTCCGACGACGTCCAGCCGAACCTGCTGCTGATCCACGTGGACTATGTGGTCCGCGCCACGAACAGCTTCTACAACCGGGTTTACCCGTTCTACCTGCTGGAAGCGAGGCCCTGACATGCCCCTCCAATCTCCGCAACTCGACGATCTCCGATACGACGCCGTGGTGCAGCAATTGTTGCGTCGCATCCCGGTCTACTCGCCTGAATGGACGGATTGGAACGACAGCGATCCCGGCGTCACCCTGATCCAGCTCTTCGCCTACCTGGCCGAACAGGTAGGTTACCGCTTGAACCTGGTGCCGGAGAAGAACTACGTGGAACTGCTCAAGCTGCTCGGCGTGCAATTGCGCCCGGCGCTGGCGGCGGTCTCGCGTATGGGCATCTTCCTGGCCGACCCCACGCTGCTGGAGGGGTTCACACTGGACGCGGGGTCGCGCTTCATGGGAAAAGGGTCGGCGCCGGCGATCTTCGAAAGCGATGCCGATGTGGATCTGGCGCCCGCCGAGCCATCGGTGCTGGCGACCACCCGCAATCCGTACCTGTGGGACCTGTTGCGCCTGGATGACTCGGGTGGGCGCGAACCTGTGCCTACCGACGTCCAGCTTCCCAAGCAGATACCGGCAGCGGACTCCATTTGGCTCACCGTCGCGTGGGACGGCCAGAAACCGGCGGCCAAGGACATGCCGCTGGCGCCCGTGACTTTGCTTCCCACCTCGGCGAGCGGCGTGGCGCACCCATATTTATGGGTCGGTATCAAGAGCAACGACGCGCGGGATGCCGGATTCACCGGTGTCACCGTGACCCTGACAGTACAGTTCGACGACGATGAGCAGCCCGATCCGCGCGCCGATGTCGTGTGCCAACCGATCAACGCGGCAGGCGAAGTCCAGCCGCCGCCGATCGACTGGCTGTCGTATTGGGACGCCGACCAGCAAGCCATGCTTCAGGTTCCGGGCCGCATTGACGACTCTACCGTAAAGCTCACGCGATCCGGCACCATCCGTTTCACGGTTCCCTTTTCGATTGGTCCCATTCCATCGGCCCTTTTCGCCAACCTCCGTGACGCGGTCACGCCGGCGCCGGTGGATGCGTGTTCGGGCCTGGCGCGGAATCTGCGCGATTCGCTCACCGGCTCAACCATCGATGTGACAAAATTTCAGAGCCTTCTCACTAACGCGCTCACGGCCGCGCAGGCCGCCAAGGCTACGGCGAAGAGCGCCGTGGGGCACCCGCTCGATCCCGCACTGCGCGATGAGACCAAGTTACTGTGCTGGCTGCGGCTGGGCCCGTTGGACACCTCGGTGCCGTCGTCCAAGCTGCGCTACATCGGCTTCAACGTTGCCTCCGTGACCAACGCGGTAACCGTCACCGGCGAGTTGCTGGGCACTTCGGACGGGCGCCCGGGCCAGACATATCAGTTGGCGCACGGCAATATCCTTACCGGCACGCTCGCCGTCGGCATTCTGGAAAGCGCCGACCCAGGCGCCACCCTGACGACCTGGAACCAGGTGCCTACCTTGGATACGGCCGGGCCGAACGATCGCGTATTCGAGCTGGATCCCGAGGCCGGCACGCTCACCTTCGGCGACGGCAACAACGGCCGCATTCCGCCGCTGGTGGTGACCGCCGGCGCCGTAATTGCGATGAGCTATCGCTGGGGCGGCGGCGTCTCGGGCGAGATGGACGCAGGCACCATCACCGTTACCGCGGCGCAGTTCAACGGGCTTGCCAGTGTGGTCAACTTCGTCGCGGCCCGCGGCGGGCGCGACTCCGAATCTCTGGATGAGGCAAAGGTCCGCGCGCGCAAGGAGCTTTCCTCGCGCAGCCGCGCAGTCACGGCTGCGGACTTCGAATGGATCGCGCTCGATACTCCGCTGGTGCGCGTGCGCCGGGCCATTGTGGTGCCGCGCCGGCGCCCACTGCCTTCCTCGGCGGCCCCGGGGCGGGCACAGTCGTGCGCGCCCCCCCAACTTCCTCCCGCCGCGACGACATCCGTTTCGGGCGGCTCCTGTGCCCCGCCCGGCGGTTTGTCCGGCTGTGCCACGCCCGCCAATCGGACGACCGGCACCCTGTCGATACGCTACGCTACTGCGGGGACCGCCGCGACAACTGTTTCCGACTGCGGCCCTCCCCTGCCCGATCCGCCAGCGGGGCTTGACGACAACTTCGAAGCGCCCGGCGTAGTCAGCGTTGTGGTGGTGCCCGACGGGCCGCAGCCGCCTCCCGCGGTGCGGCCGTCGCTGGTGGAACTCGTGCCCACGCCATCCTTCTTACGGGCGGTATGCGTGCAGCTCGACCAGCACCGCCTGGTCACTACCGAAGTCCACGTGGTGCCCCCGCAATACATGCGCCTGTGCCAGGTATATTGCCGGGTGCTCGCGAGCGTGGGTTACACGCGGCTTCAGGTGCGCGATCTGGTGGCTAATTCGCTGGCCACGTACCTCGATGTCCTGCTGGGCGGTGCAGACGGGCAGGGCGCGCCTTTCGGCGGCCAGGTGCACATTGCCGAACTGATGGCGCGAGTGTTCCGCACCCAGGGCGTCGACCGGGTGGACCAGTTGAGCGCCCACTTCATGCGCACTAAGAGTAACGCCCCATTCCGGGAGGGCAGCCTGGTGCTGTGTCCTTCGGCCCCAGACGATTACGACCACGTCGACCTGGCGCCGGAGGAGACCACCAGCATCGATCTGAGCACTTTCACGTTGGACACGATATAGCCATGCCGGCCCACGACGCCAACAACGCTACCTGGTACGTGCTGCGCTACCCGGAGGACTTTCTCGCGTCCTCGGGCCCGCCGGATCCGGCTGCGCCTTTCAAGGTTCCATCCGCACCGTACCTCGAGCCCACGCTGCTGTTCGATCAACTGCGCGGCGTGCTGGAATTACAGCCCGAGGCATCGCTGGTGGCAGCCGGTCCGCCACCTGGAATCGCGCTCGACGCCGATGGCGACATCTACCGTGTAGACGGAACCGGCGCCTTGGTGGTGGTGCGTTGCGACGGGACAAGCTCACCCCTTCCTTGCGAACCGGGCGTGCTGGCGCAACCTGCCGGACTGGCGCTGGACCGCCGCGGTTACCTGTACGTAACAGATCCAGCGGCGCGGCGCGTGGTGGTGCTCGATCCGGACGACGGGAGTGCGCGCGCTATCCTCGGCGGAGGTGGACCGGTGGGAGAGTTGTCAGAGCCCATCGATGTCGCGGTCTCGCCCTCCGGCCCGGTGTATGTAGCCGATCGCGCCGGCGGCCGCATCGCGGTGTTCTCCGCGGGAATGAAACCGCTCGCGTCTTTTCCGACGGCAGCCGCGCCCGGCAACCTGCCGCGGCCCATAGCCGTCATGATCGGCGCAGGCGGAGATCTGCTGGTCGCTGACGCCTGGCTTCCACGCCTTTTGAGCTACGCGCCCGACGGTACCCGCCTGGCGGACGTGGACCTGTCCAGCCTGGTGGCACCGCTCGCAGGCGGCGACCTGGCAATGGGAGCGCTGGGCCGCGCTTACGGCGACCGGATGCCACGCTTCCTGGTGGGCAGTTGCGGCCCCTGCGGCACGTCCGCGGACGACGGCGGGTCGCGGTTGGCGGAAGTGCATCGCGCGCTTCGTTTGCTCGGGCTGGTCCTCGGCCGGAGTTTCGAGCCCGCGGGCACCTTTGTCAGCCGCGCCTCGGATGGTGGACGACCCGGCGTGCCGTGGCATCGCATCGAAGTCGAGTTGAACGGCCAGCCGCCTCCCGGCACACAGGTGCTGGTCGAAACCTTTACCTCGGACAGCCCGACGCCCGGATCTCCCGTTTGGGATGCGCCGCGCGACATCACCAATGCCGCGATCCCGTTCACCACCGATCTCCCGGAACAACTGGTGCAGTCTCCGCGCGGCCGCTTTCTTTGGGTGCGCGCCACGCTGCTGTCCCAAGCTGGCAACGGAACGCCCTCGGTGCGCGCCATCCGCGCCTACTACCCGCGCGTGAGCTGGTTGGATCTGTTGCCCGCGGCTTACCGCCGCGATCCCGATTCCGCTTCGTTCCTGGAACATTACCTGGCGTTGTTCGAGCACGTGTTCACCGGGGTCGAGGATCGGTACGAAGCGTTCTCGCGCCAGTTGGACCCCGCTGCCGCGCCGCTGGAGTTGATCAACTGGCTGGCCGCGCTGGTGGACCTGGCATTCGATCCTTCGTGGCCGCTCGAGCGGCGACGCCTGCTGGTGAGTGAGGCGATCTCGCTCTACCGTACTCGTGGAACCATCGCCGGCATCAAACGCTACGTCGAAATCTACACAGGGATTCGGCCCGAGATTGTGGAGAGCTGGCTGGAGCGTCCGGCGCGACCGGCATTTCTCGGGCGCCAGGGAACCGTGCTCGGCTGTGGATTGCCGCTGCTCGGGGGCGGTTCTTCGCCGGCGGTATTGCCAGACGATCAGTTGTGGGCACGGTACGCGCACCGCTTCACCATCTACGTGTACGTGGACAATGCTTGCGACACCGAGGTAACTCTGCGGGCGGTGGACCGCATCGTCGAGGTCAATAAGCCTGCGCACACCACTCACCAGCTCCAGGCGATATTCCCCGACGCCAGAGTGGGGGTGCAAAGCCGCGTTGGGCTCAACCTGGTTTTAGGCGCCGCCACGGGGCTATCCACCCGTGTCGGGGACGGCAGTCAGGCGGCGGTTGGAAACCCGGGTTCCGCCGGAGTGCTGGGAGTGGATTCGGTACTCGGAGCGCGCCGGCCGGAGTACGTACGCCGGCTGGAAGGGGAGTCTTAGCTGGGGCGCCGGAGGCAAGCAATGACAACCATGGAACGGGAGGACAAATCGATGAGCGGAACTCTAACCGCGGATGCTTGCGCGGGCACTGGCGATTGCCTGATTCCGCCGGCCGAATTCGTTCGGCTGCGGTATTTCTTCGGCCAGCGCCTCGGCGTGGTCGACCTGGCCGACGAGCAGTCGTATCTCGCCGGCAAACAGCGGTTCCACAATCTCCGCGCACACGGAGCAGGCGTGCTGTGCGGGCTTCGCGCCTATCGATACGTATACCCGCAAGGGTCCCCACCGTCCAGTCCGGCCACCTTGCTGCGGGTGAGCCGCGGCGCCGCGCTCGACTGGTGCGGACGCGAGATTGTCGTCGGCTGGGACCAGTGCATCGATGTGGCTGCGTGGTTCGCGCAGCATCCGGAGGCGCAGAAGGCAGTGGCTAGTGGGGCCTCGACGCTCCGCCTGTGGGTGGCGCTGTGCTATCGCGAGTGCCCAAGCGATCCCGCTCCGGCGCCGCGCGACCCGTGCGGCTGCGACGCCGGGGGCTGCGAGTTTGCGCGTATCCGCGAGGGCTTCGAGTTGCGGTTGCTCACCGATGCGGAGGCCGGCGAACTCGCGCCGGGCGGAAAGCCTCCGGCCGGAGCCGAACCCATTTCCGAGGAGACGCTCGGCGGCACGTTGGAAAGCGCATATGCGCGCGCCGCTACTTTGGCCGCCGCCGCCGGCTGTCCCGAGTACCCCGATGTCTGCCTGCCGCTCGCCAACTTCCAGGCGAAGCTCGACTCCACCGGGAAGAAGGTCGTTGATATCACGGCTCCCGATAACGCGATTCCCGAGCGCCGCACTTTGCTGCCCACCGCAGTACTGCAGCGCAGCCTGTTGCAGGCGCTTGCCGCCATGGGCGATGCCGAACTCTTCGGCTCCGGCCCACACCTTGCGGCCGTGACCTTCATCAACGGCGGTACCGACTCCGGCACGCTGTCGGTCGAGATCCTCACCGGCGGCACAGCCCTGTCGAAGGACCCATTCGCCGCACCGGCGCAGCTCACGGTGAACGTGTCTCACTTCAAAGACGACGGCACATGGGAGACGGCGCCCGGGTTCACCGCCGCGTATATCGCCGGCCCGCCGGCCCTGATCCAGCTTAATTGGGCAAGCGGTCTTCTCGATGGAGGCCGCTACCGCGCGCTGATCGAAGGCGACCGGAAACAGCCGCCCGTAGACCAGAAAATGAGACCGCTCACCCCGCTTTCATGGGCGCGGCACTTCCGTCTTGTCAAGGATAGCGCCGGCAACCTGGCGCTTGCGGAGTCACTGTACTAAGCCAAGGAGAACGCCATGCCCGTCATCGATCTCACCCGATATATCGTTGCCTCCGCTGGAACGTGGACGGATCCCACGCAGGATCGAAACCTCTTCGATTTCACGCTCGCCGACACGCAATCGCCGGAGCGCCTGCTGCTGCGCTGGGCCGGCGACTTCGTGGCTCTCACCGGACCGCTCCGGGTGCGTGTAACGGTGCAGGCCGAAAATCTGACGTTGCCGCTGGCGTTCGTGAGCAACCTGATACCGGCCGCCACTGCAACCTTTCAACCTGCCTCGAACGCAGGGCCCAACCTCCCGGGAGCAACCGCCGCGATCAACACCGGCGCCGCGCTCTATGAAGCCGCGCTCGGGCGCATCGGAAAGGGTGCGCTCAGCCTGCAAGCCGGCACCATCTACACCTATACGCTCGATATCGCCGCCGGCCAGGCGTGGCCGTTCAGCCTTTCCGAGCAGTTGGACGCCCTCCGGCTACAGAACGCGCGCTACTTGCGCTCCGAACAACTCGGCAACAATCTCGGCTACCGGGTGATCATCGAGCCGGCTTTCACCATCGCGAAATTAACTCCCGTCAACACCGGCGCCGACCTCCCCTGCGACTTCGCCGTCGCCAATCAGCCCGATACCGCCCGGTTCTTTCCGGTTGCCTGCGAGCCGTGTGAAGGCAGCGTGATCGGACTGCCGCCCTCGGGCTCCGTCGCCCTGGTCATTCCCCCGGCGGATGGCGGCTGCGTCCGAACCCGGTTCTTCAACGGCATGTTCATCACCCGTGAAGACCTGGAGACCGAGCAGCGCTACCACCGCCTCAAATCAAAACTGCACAACCGCGCGGCCGGGGCCGGCGTGGTGTGGGGCCTGGTGGTGGGCAAGCGGGGCGACGTGGTATGCGTGCTGCCCGGTTATGGCGTGGATTGCTGCGGCAATGACGTCGTGCTTACCTCCACCTACCAGGTCGATATCGCGGCGCTTCTTGCCGACCCGGCCGCTGCGCCGCTGGCGCGCACCCGTAACGCCCAGCGCCTGAACCTGCTGCTCGAATACGTGGAGTGTCCGTCGGACCCCCGCCCGGTGCACGGCGACCCCTGTGCGCCGGAAGCCAGCCGTTGCGAGATGTCCCGCATCCGGGAGTCGGTGCGCCTTCGGTTAGTGCCGCCGTGCGATTACAACGCGGCCACCGAGAGCGCTCCCCTCCAGCGGTTCCTCGACGAAGTTCGCAAGCTGCGGGCACTCTATCCGATCAGCCAGATCCCGACAGACACTGTGCCGGGCCGTCCGCCGTTCCAGATCCGCCTGACCACCAACAACGACACCGTGAACGCCGTGGTGGTGCGCCCGGCCTCCGGGACCACCAACCTAACCCTCAGAGCGCCAGCTTCGGTGAACACGATCTCTGTTGAAGTGCTCATGGACCCGCTGTGGACATTTGTCAACGGTACCCTTTCGGGCCAGGCGAGTCCGGCACCGCCTACGGGCGGAACTGCTCCGGCGGGCACAGCTCCCACAGCACCCGAAATTCCCTTGGCAGGTGTAAAATCCACGCCGGGTCGAACCGCCAAGGCGGGCGGGACTGCCACGCCCGGCGGAACTTCCCCGACTGCCGGAAATCCCCCGGCGGGTGGAACTCCCCCACCCGGCGCGACCGGTACGCCCGGTGGGACCGTCGACCCGCCCGATCCCATCGACCTTTCTCTCGCCAAAGGCTCCTCGTCGGGGACCCTGCGGATTAACTTCACGCTTCCGGCCACCGCGCCGTCCAGCCAGTTTGTCTTCCGCCTAGCGGGGTGGCGGGCGCAGACGTTTCTTGCGGCTGAGGAGGATCCGGCGGCGGGCGGCGACCTCACCCTCACCTTGGTGATCAACGGTGGCCAGTTTACCAGCAGCACACTCGCATCGCAGACGTCGGCGAATCCGCTGAACCTTGCCTCCGCTCCCTGTGCCGGGGCTCCGTGCGCGGCGGGCGGGACGGGCGGGACGGGCGGCCGGACAACCGGGTCCGATTGCGGCCCCACCGGCGTCTTCACTACCGGCGCCACCGCGTCCGCCAACACTGCCGCCGACCCCACTCCCGTACTGCCGTGGCTACACACCGACCCGGTACAGGAGGCGAGCCCTGGCGACCCCAAAGCGCTGGCGCTCGCAGCGCTCGGCGGATGGCTGGCCCAAATGCTGGTACGCGAACAGGCCGGCACTGCTAACGAAATCGCCAGCACGCGGCGGGAAGTCGCGCAAGCCATCTATCGGCTTGCGTGGGTGCTGCTATTTGGTGTGTCTGCTAAGGCCGACCCGGCCGCTCTCGGCTGCTCGCTCCAGCGCCTGCTGGAAGGTTGGTGCGACAGTCTGCTGTGGACGGGGCCGCACTGCTGTTGCGATCCGCACGGTGTCGTCATAGGATGCGCCGTCATGGAGGGCGGCACCATCCAGAACATAGATCCGTTCGGTGGACGACGCTACGTGGTGCACTACCCGTTGCTGGAGCACTGGGGCGCGCAGTTCGGGATCGCGCCCCTGGACATCACGGCAACGCGTTTCTTTTCTAAGTTATGCTGCCTGGCTGGCTTGCCCGCCGCGGCCGCCGGCGCCGGTGCCTTCGACGTACCGGGACAGGTGATCCAGCTTGGTGGCGGTTATCTCGCCGTTGGCGATCCGAACGTATTCTCCGCCAATTTAAAGGATAAGCAGATCGTGGCATTCCGGAAGGTCTCGACACCGGAGATGATCGTCTCGGCGCTGTCCCTGATCGGCACGAAGCCTGCGTCAAGCCCGCCACAACCCCAATTCACGGCGCTGGTGCTGGCCGATGTCGTGGCCGATCAGAGCGTCACGCTGCTGGTGCCGGCGCCATGATTCAGGAGCGCATCGCCGAGGTCCGGGTGCACGTCCGCACCGACATACCCGACGTGACGTATATCCGTCCCGCGGCGGAGCGGATCGTGCGCGCGGCTCTCGATCGTTGCGCCCTGCTGTTGGAGGAAAGGGCGCCTGGCCGCGTGGTGCTGATTCGCCGCCTCCCGCTGCGTTGGCGCCTGGACGAGGCGGGGCTCGACGACGCCACGCAGGTGGAAGAGTTGGCCCGAGCGGCGGCCGACGCCATCGAGCGCACCTTGGGTCGTCCGGTGCTCGACCCGCCTGCGGGCGAGGACGGAGCGGTGGTTTTCGATGACGAAGCGCACCTGCGGGCCTCGCATTTGCTGGCGCTGGCCCGGGGCGGGCCCGCCTGGTTCCACGCGGCGGTGGAAGATCCGGCCGCCGCCGATCCCCTGGCCATCCTGGCTGCGCCGAATCGCCGCGCAACCGCCCAAGCCACCCTGATGCGGCTCGCCCGCGAGAACGTGCTCGCCGAAGCGCTCGCGGCCCGGCCGGCCCCGGCAGTGGCGGTATTCGCCGCCGCCCTGGGTTGCGATCTGGAGCCTGCTGAGCCGGCCTACAGAGATGCGGCAGATCCGGAAACGCCGACTCGGCCGGCCTACCGAAGTGCGGGGGACCCGGGAACGCCGACTCAGCCGGCCCACCGAAGTGCGGCGGACCCGAAAGCGGACGCGCACGGCATAGGGGCCGACGCCGACGGTATGGTCGCGGAACTTGCGTCCCTCGCCTCGCACTGGCCGCCGTTGGAGCCGGCGGCGCGGCGGCTCGCGTTGCGTGTTCACGCAGCGGCGATGCTCGACGTGGAATTAGCGGCACCCGCGGCAATCGCATTGGCCAAAGCCGCCATCAAAGACCGTCCTGGCGCGCGCAGTCCTCGCACTCCGGCCGTCGAACCCGCGGGTTCCCCTTTCCCCCAGCCGGCCGCTCCGGCATACGGCGTCGCGGCAGACGGCCGCACGCCAGTTGATCGATCGCCGCAACTCGCGGCAGCCGCCGCCGGGCCCGAGGAATCCGCCGAGCTCATCTCCATCCGCTGTGGCGGCCTTTTCTATCTGTGCCAACGCTTGCTGGAGCTCGACCTCGCGGAAGCTCTGTGGAAGGCCTGCCTGCCCGAAGGCGCCGTCCTCGCCGCGGCGGCGTCGGCGCTGTTGGGACCGGCCTTCGCCGGCGACGCCGCCTCCGCTTTTTTCGGCGGCGTCGATGCCGCGGCTGCCTGCCCGGAAGTAACTCCGGAACAGCATGCGGAGGTCGTATCGGCGACCTGCGCCGCCCTGGCGGCGGCGCTGCCTCGCCGGGGTCTCGCCGACATCCCACCCGTCAACGTGACGCTGGCCGATCATCGCGCGGGCAGGCTGCTGGTTGCCGCCGCGCAGAACTCTCCCTTCGCGTTCTTCGCGTGGCCGGCCGCAACGCCCGGGATGCTGAGCGGCGGGCTTCGGGCGCTGCTGGACACCTGGCCGCACCGCGGCACACTCGCCGCCTCGCCCGCGCTCGCCACTCTGGATTCCAGCGGGAGGCTTCGCCCCGCACGTGGGCTCGAGCCACAGCGGCTGCTGCTCCCGGAGGCGCCCTCTCCTTTCGCCGCGGCGCTGCTCGCGGTGGTTGCCGGGGCCCCTTCTCTGCTCTTCGCCGCGCGCGCCGGTTCCGAGTCCGCTACCGTGGAGGCTTTCGTCGCCCGCTACATCGCTCGCCGCGCGCGCATCCGCCGAACAACCGCCGCGCGGATGGACGTGATCTTCGGCCCCGGCGATATCGATCTCGACGTACGGCGGGCCGGCCTGGATCGCGATCCCGGCTGGCTCCCGTGGCTGCGGCGCACCGTGCACTTCGTCTTCGAGGAGCGGGAACTCGCGGCAGGCGGACCAACATGAAGACCGAGCGGGAAACAGCGCCGGCAAAGCGGGGGGAGCGGTCCGAGCGTGAGGCGCCGGCTCGGAAGTCGGCCGGGATCGAGAACCCGGTGCTGACCGCCCGAGGCCTCACGCTCGACGGACTCGGCAACCGTGCCTTGCTCTCCCTGTTGCGCTCCGGCCGTCTCCAGCGCAAAGCGCGTATCAGCCAGCCCGGCGATCCGTTGGAACACGAGGCTGACCGCGCTGCCGATGCGGTGGTGTCCGGCGATCATCGTCCGTGCCCGGCCCACGCCCACCCGGCCTCGGGCGAAATCCAGCGCATGCCGACGGAGGAGCAGCAACTCGCCGCCACTCTCGGGTTGGGCCCAATCGGCAGCCACGTTGCCGAGACGTCAGCTGCGTCCGACGCGCCAGACTCTCGCGGCGCCGATATCGTCGGCCAACTCTACGGCGGCCACCATCTCGACGAGAGCACGCGTACCCTGATGGAGTCGCGCTTTGGCGAGAGCTTCAGCGACGTACGCATCCACACAGGCCACCACGCCGCCGAGGCTGCCGGCGCGTTGCAGGCCCGCGCCTTCACGGTCGGCGAGGACGTTGTGTTCGGCGAGGGTCAATTCGGGCCTGAGACCTCCGAGGGACAACGCCTGCTGGCCCACGAGTTGGCTCACGTTATCCAGCAGCGCCAGTCGACCGGAGCCGTGGCCGGTGAACGGGAGACCGAACGCGACGCTCGCGAGGCAGCGCACGAGGTGTCGAGCGGTGGGACGCCGAGCGTCCGGGAACGCTCGGCGCCAGGGACCGTGCAAAGGGACCCTATCTCCAAGGCAGGTACGATGGCTGCCAAGGCGCTCGCCAAGAGATTCTTCGCGGAACTGGGTCTGAAATTGGGGCGGCTCGCGGCGAGAAAAGTCGCGAAAGTGGCGCTGCAAGAACTGGCCGAAGGTTTAGCAGCAAAGGTTGAAAAGCATATCCTGGAGCACACGGAGGAGGTGGTTGAAAAGGCCGTGAACACGCTGTTCAAAAAGAGCCTAGGCAAGGAGGCCATATTGGATCTCATCAAGGAGACCATTAAGAGTGGGGGTGCCCCCGTCCTGAGCGAAATGTCGGAAAACGGAAAGTTGGCTTGGGTATTTGAGAAGGAATTCAAAGATGAGGTCGGCGTCGGCGGTCAAAAGGTTCTACGCGTTGTAGTCGACAAGGAAGGCAAGGTAGTTACTGCGTTCGCAGTCGACTCACTGATCAAGCGAATCGCGATCAAAGGCATTCAGGTCTCGGCGGAACTGGCGACCGTTGCGTTCCTTACTACCCTCTACGAAAAGGAGGCCAAGGCCGCTGACGAGAACACTGCCGTTCGCTACAAGCGATTTGAAGAAAGCCAGAGCACACTCGAAACGGTCTTGGAGTGGGTGGTTCCCCTTGGGCTGGCTGAGTCGAGTCCGATTGCACTGGAACTTGATTTCGCCCAGATTAGCGCCCACAGCCAGGCGGCTATTGCCGAAGCGGAGCACGAGCTTGGCCGGAAACTTGATCCGGAAGAGGAGCAGCTGATTCGGCAGGATATCTACAATATTTGGGCGGAATCCTCTACCTCTTACCAGGCGCCGTAACGCTGACACCGGCGCGGCACACCCATTTCGTCACTGCGCAAATGGTCTAGATCTAGATCTGGAAAGACCTCCTTCGGTGGGCCGCCGAATCAGGTGGGGTCAGCCCC
>OCTA010001093.1_pt1 | contig 25075 bp, 21 predicted proteins | sample 1538991 | NCBI WGS metagenome assembly OCTA01 (sample SAMEA3539302, study PRJEB22396) | soil metagenome | biome: tundra; feature: field; material: soil | place: USA | collected 2010-05 | depth 0.15 m | reverse complement strand
TTCGCGGCGGTAGGCGGGGCCGCTGTAGGTTTTTTGCCAGCTCTCGCCGGGCCCATTGCGGACGTAGAACGCGCGCGGATCGTAATGCTTGCCAAGCATGACCCCGGTGGTGATTTCGGCGGCGCACAGGGAGGTGGCGAGCAGAGGTAGGATGAGGAGCCGATTCACGACGACATTATCTCATTTGGCGAGTTTCCGGCGGTCCCGTCGAAGCGCAGGCCCAGGAACCAAGTTTCCAGAGTAGCACTGAGGCGCCTCGGGGCAGGGAAGCCGGGAGCAGGTGGGGTGCTTTAGCGTTTTGGGGAACGCGCCCTGGCGCGCGTTCGCGGCCTGGGAGGCCGCAGCAGGCCGAGGGCCTGCCCCACGCAAAAATGCGTGGCGATGGGTTGGCGGCGCCTGTGACGGTTTGCGTCCGTCAAGCAGGCGCCGCACTTCGAACATCATTTCTTCTTGTGGTCCCCTGGATTATCCTTCTTCGGCCTCTTGTGTTTCGTCAAATCGATGCCGAAGTTGGCAATCATCATCTCTACAGGGGGCTTCGGGAGCGGCTGCGCCTCGACCAGCGTGGCAAACTGGCCGGTGCCCTCCGCCGCGATCTGCGCCTGGAAGGACGCCTGGAGCGAGCTTCTTAACTCTGTCAACGGCACAGCGGCAACCGGAACGGTTACGGTGACGCCCGGTATATACGGCTTCTCCCCGCCGAGCTCGCCTGCTGTTGGTTGGCATGATTCCTTCAAGCATTCCTCGAGCGCCCGGAGATTCACACCACGCGACGCCAAGATCCGTGGGACTTCGCCGCCCAGAACCTTTTCGCTGAGCAAGCAGTGTAGTATACGGCAGAATCCATTGGTTCCGCCATGTGCCGGAGGTTGGTCCCCGCCGGGGAATACCACAGCGGTCAGGTGCTGCTGCCGGTCGAAGTTCTGACCTTCGAGAGTGACACCCCTAGCCCGGGCGAGCACTGTGTAAACGCCCGTTATGGAGGCAACGAACGGTGCGCTGAAGCGCCCTGCATCGGTCTCGTTCAACAACACTACCGTTGAACTTCCGTCCGGCCGCGCAATTTCGGCCCAAGCGATGGACGTACCTTTTGTCAGGGGAACATCGTATTGGTTGAGCGCAACGGAGACCACGGCGTTCGCGCCTGGCTCGAAGCTATTCTGCGCGATGTTCGCTTTGAAACTCAGGTTAGAGTGGACATGCACGAGCAAGCTATAGGGCAGCGACGGACTACTGAGGCTGCTCATGAACTCGGCATCCACATTTTCGGCACGTTTGCCTAAAGACAGAAGCGCGTACCACTGGCCGGCATGGCTTCCCGCAATGTCGCCCGCCAACATGGGGAGCGCAGCGCGGTAATAGCTGGTTCGCGGCGTACGAACGAACTGTATCGCCGGTTCCGATGCCGCGCGCACAGGATCGACGATGGTGCCGTCGGGGGCTTCCAGGCGGAAATCGATGTAGTAAGGCGCGGGGCTTAGCAGGAGCGCGTCCACACCGATGTCGGCATCAGTCATCTTGAAAGGTATGCGGTGTGTGACGCCGAAGATCAGCTCACCGCGTGGATCGAGAACGGCGGAAGAGTTGTTAATCCCCGCTTGAATCTTCAGGAAATACTCGGTAAGCGCGAAGTCCTGGTCCGGAGTAATAGGCCCGGTGACGACCAAGTAACCGCCGTGGCTCTGGGTGATCGCATTGAGTGCGGCCGTGCTGATGCTAGCGGCTTGCCCGAACCCAATCGCAAAGGTGTTTGCCGTCAGGCTGCCGGACACGCCGGCGATCAGGGGCGGCGTATTCTCCAGGCCGTCGGTTAGGACAATCATTGCACGAACACTGAAAGATGGCGGCGCGGCATCCAGTGCAACCTTCGCCGCTTGGATTCCGCCGCCTATCGAGGTAGAGCCTCGCGGGTCGATCGTAGTTGCCGGATCGTGCGTGGTGACGATTTGCTGAGCCTGATCGCGACCGGAGCCGGACACTGCCGGTATCGGGCCCACGTCCATGACCGGCATGAGCGTGTCCACGAGATTGTCGAATCGGACGATGCCAATTCCGTCGCCCTGCTCCATAACATCCACGAACGTGGAGACTGCGTTCCGGAGCAAGTCGACGCGGGTCTGACCGTTGCCTGCATCCAATGCCATGCTGCCCGACCTGTCCAGTACCAGCATCACGGCCGAGGTGGGCCGCGCAACGGTGTCGGCCGAAAGGTTCACCACCCACGGACCGAATACCGTGCCAGTCCCCGAATCCACCGCCTGCACGATGACACTCCCGGTGATCGACGATCCCGGAGTCGTGGATGTGTAGGAGATCCACAGCCTTCCCACCGAGGGACTCAAGCCCGTGAGTGCAGTCTGGTCCGGTTGTATGACAACGGAGGTGGCCGGCGCGCCGAATCCCGGCGTTGGGCCCGCAGTGATCTCGAGCGTGACGTTGTTGCACGACTCGACTTCGACCTGGATGCCACGGTACGTGGTCACACCGGTCCCGCCGACTCCCGCTGGAATGTCCGTGAAGGAGAGGCTGGGCGTGAGCAGCGTTGCCTGCGGAGCATCGGTATCATACCAATAGCCCAGGACGTGGTGGTTTATGACGCTCGCAGGCGTTGCGGTTCCCGGCCAGGGTGCAGGCTGCGGCGACTGGAAGAAAATCATATTGTCGTTCAGGTTATGACCCGAAGCGGCGCCGGACGCGGGGAGATAGGCAGCGGAACCCGGTTGCTGGGTCTGCCACACGGACCACAGGCGATCGATGTTGCAATGGTTCAGCCAGAAAATGGGATCGTTGGGCGATGTCATGGGCAGCATCGTCCCACCGACCCAGACATGCACGCGGTTATGATTTTGTGGAGGTTGGTCGTTCGGATTCGGCCCTGCCGCAATCCAGCCCTCCAGGTGATTGCGGAATCCGGACGCGCTCGCACTACTCCAAGGCGCGACATCGTAGACCGTTTCCTGCAGCGCAACGCCCAACTCAGCAGGGGATGGCAGCGTCGGAGCATTGATGCCGAACTGCCGCCGGAGATAGTCCACGGTATCGCCAACTTGCGCATCGTTGGAGATCACGTTGAGGTTCCAATTTCCGGCGTCGTGTGCAAAAGGCCCAGTCGTGACTTTGTCATTCTGACCGGAATCCCCGTTTCCGCCCATGAATTCATTCGTGAAAGGGGTTCCCGGCTGGGTCGGGTCCTGATCGACGGTCCAATCCCAGTAGGGAATCGTCACGGTAGGGTCGACGGCCTGTAGATCCTTTTCAAATTGGTAGAGGAGTTCTCTGTGCCACGGCTCGAACGTGGGTCCCTGATGGGCCCAGCCGGGAGTCGCCATCATGGAATTCATGTGGGTCTGGACGTAGTCGTCGTACCGGTTACTCAGGCCGAGTTGGCTGGGCACCTTGTTCTTTAGCGCAAGTACGGCGTTTGCGAAGGCGGCCCTTTGCGCGGGGGTTAAACTCTTCTGATTCATTCGACAACCCATAGTTACCTCCAGACTCAATGGTCGTTGTGCACCGGAGCGACGAACTCACCGACGGGCTGCCAACTTCAGCAGGCGCTTGCGGCTCCGTTTACACCGTAATAGTGAAACTTGTGAGACAAACATTTCACATTTTCACACATTTTCACACCAGGATTGTTATTGGAACCCAGTTTCCGGCGATCATACTCCTTACGGCCTCCATTGGAGCCGTTTTTCACCGGACATATCCCGGATCGCTTCCGCGGCCTTGTTCGACCGCCACCGGCATGGGCCGCGAGTGCGATTTCGGTCCCCTCGCGCGATTGGCGTTCAGAATGATGAGGTTGCTTGACGCTGGTACTGGAGATAGGCGCAACCACTGCGGTTTTCAGCGTCGAAACGCTCGCGCGGGCCGGGCAGGTCGTACTCGTTGGCCACGTCCACGATCAGGTTGCGGAAGTCGTGCGCGATCAGCCAGTCGGTAATGTTCACGGCGGCGTTATGGATGGCTTCGGTGGACCGGAACTGCCCGGCTTGGCCGTGGTAGAAATACATCAGGTTTATGAACATGCCGCGCTGGTCGGCGGCGCGCAGCAAGCGTTCCAGCCGCGCCAGCCAATGCGGCTTGAGCGAACCATCCGGCCGGAAAGCGCTCACATAGGCCCCCCTGCCGGGGCCGAGGCGATAGGCGTTCTCGCGATCGATGCCGTTGACGGACTTGTCGTATCCGGCTTGCGCGCCTTGCAGGCTGACGTTGACCATGAGCACGCCGTGACTGGATCGAAGGCCCGCTCGTGCATCCACTCGTCGAGAAACAGAGCGTTGGCCAGGCGGATGTTCATGAGCTTGCCCTGGGCTTCGCGGCGGTAGGCGGGGCCGCTGTAGGTTTTTTGCCAGCTCTCGCCGGGCCCAGAGGGCACCGCGTTGCGGACGTAGAAGGCGCGCGGATCGTAGTGCCGGCCCAGCATGGCTCCGGTTGTGATTTCGGCGGCGCACAGGGCCGTGGCAAGCAAAGGTAGGATGAGGAGCCGATTCACGACGACATTATCTCATTGGGTGTGGCAGGGACCTGGCGAGCAAGGGTCACCGTGGCTCTAGGGCCGAATCTCCAATCCCAGAGTAACACTGGGAACCCTCGGGGTGGGGCGCCCAGCGCGCGCGGGCAGGGCTTATTAGGGTAAATATTTACTTGGCTAAGCGGGTATTCTGCGGTACTATGAGTACGGCGTGACAGGCCGGAGCGGGTCAACAGCCATGCTGTGACCTGTGATCCGTTAGAGCACTTCGTGCCTTGGCGCATTCAGCCCGCATCGCGTTCGCCTTCAGGAGCGCCTTGGCCGTATCTTCACTGCTTTTGCCAAGCGTTTTCAGTGCCGCGCGGAGGCGTCTAGCCGTGGCAGAATATTCCTTTCTTAGGCGGTTCTTCTCTGCACAGACCACGCTTGGCTACGCTCCGTTCCGCTTCGTGCGCTTCTTTGCCCGCGCCCGCTTCCACCGTGCATCTTCCTTTAGGACGGCCGCTTTCGGCACGGTGAGGGAAGCGCGGAATGCGCGGTCGAAGTTCTGGAACTGGTTCGGGCCAGCGCAGCGGGCGCTGAGATCGGAAATTGTCTTTGCTTGTTGAGCCGGATCTGTCTTCATTGCTTATCTTCCTCTGGCCTTATGCAGGTTACCTTAATCAGTTTTGTGCGATGGATCGGTTTGGACCTTTTCTCAGTGGTAATAAATTCTTCGGCACCCGCAAACACAGCACATGCAATATGGAGAGCGTCTATTCCGCTTATGCCCGTATGGCATCCGTGGTCCATCGCCTCTCTCACAAGGCTCTCGCTTGTGGGGATACAACGAATGTTTGCCTGAAAAAATGCCTCATAGAAATCGAGTTCAATTTGGTTACGGAGCGCGATCTCCGCGTTCTCAGTAACACCCTGCGCGGCCCATATCAAGACGCCAGAGTCTACGTAAGTCCGAAGCAACACAGTTCCTCTGGATGGTTCCTATTCTATACGCCCTTTGCGTTCTGCTACTTCATCGTCCAACTCACCTTTGGACATTAGATGCATTCCAGATTCCACAATCTGCCGGCGAATCTGATTTAACTTGTTTATAGCATCTAACGACATACTGGGAACGTCAAGCGCTACTGTACCTGCTATACTAAAAGCAGGCGCTTCTGTAGTTCTACCGGCCAGTATGTATACAATGTTTGATGCGGTAACCGTGTACGTAGCCTGCGTCTCGCTCATACGGCGGATTGCGTCATCATCAATCACAAATGACATGGGTAGGCTCCTTATTTAAAGATTGATCGTAGTAATGTTTTCGGCTGATCCACTTGAACCCTTCGTGCTTGGTAATTGCGGCGATCTCTATTGGCCCGCCGATAATTTGTGGACCAAGCGCAAATCTGCTAAACATGATGGCAGAATGTACCAGAAAACGAGCCAAGTCAATTGCGTCCTGAATTGGCATGGGGGCGAAGACGATTGAAGCTTGCAAGTGCATGAGGGCTGGACCGAGCTTCTGTGATAACTGGTCCGCTGAAACGGGTCCTTGTTGCCCACGCATCATTTGTGCAAGTATCTGAAAAAGTGCCGGACTGTAACCCTGCACGATACGACTAAGCACCTCGCCCTGTCCACCCCAACTGATGCCCGGATCGTGTTTCTTGCGAAGTTCAACAGGATGTCCAGCCACCCCGTTCTTAATCTCTACAGACCAAGACTCTCCTAATGGTTCGTCGCTTGAGTATCCGCCCAAGAGAAACCCCATATTGATACCCTTTCGCTCAGCCGCGTCAGACACCTTGGCGCACTCTTCATCTAGGAAACGTGCAAGGATTTCAGCGACCTGTACAATCGCATAGTGTCTGGGATCAAACTTGATAACGTCATTAGTCAGTTTTACGTCGCCTTTCGTTAACTTAAATCGCAAATCCTTTACCAGAGTCGCGATAGAAGCGTTTCCAATACTTCCAGATCCGAAGGTTATGCACCCAATCGGCTTGCCCTTGTATAAATTGAAAATCTTGTTTGCATTGTCATAAACGTTAAGCACGCCAACTGCTGGCTGACTACCGGGTTGTTGGGGGACTCCTACCGTGAGCGTGGAGGCGCTGTCTGCGGCGAGAACAACACCATCGTGAACTCCGATAATGACTGCTATGCTCATCTTGATCGCCTTCCTCTTCCCTCACGCCTCTTGTTGACCCAACCTCCACTCAGGATCAGTTTTCCCGGTAAGTTGGTTCCACGTGAGCCTCTTGCCAAAGATGCGCCGCACGGCGATATCAAACCGCTCGCCATCGTTCAGGCCCTTCCGATTATTGTACCGGAATGCCTGTTCGTCCAAGTACCGGAAGAGGTGAAACGGCTCCACGCTCACGTAGGTACCATGTATACCACGCTTCAGGAGGCTCCAGAAGTTCTCCAGCCCGTTGGTGTGGACTTCACCGCGCACGTACTCGACGGCATGGTCTACGACTTCATGCTGAAATTCATCAAGCCCTTCATACGATTTCAGCGCATCGGTGAATACGGCGGAACCTGCTAAAACGTGATCTTGGATCTCCGATTGCAGCGTCTTCTTTTTCGCGTTGTCGATGACCTTCACCCGCACCTTGCTCCCGACGGTCTTGGGGCCACGCTCCAGAATTCCCATGACCGCCGTCTTGTCCTTCCCGCCAGTCCCGGTAATCTTTTCGGCCCGCTTGTCCTTGTGCATGTTGCGCGCTTTGCCGCCGATGTACGTTTCGTCCGCTTCACCTGCCCCGAGAGCTTGTTCCCAGGTCCCATGCCCAGCGAAAACCGGATGCGGTGATCCATGAACCATGCGGTTTTCTGGGTGATGTGGAGTGCCCGCCCGACTTCGCAACTGCTGACGCCGTTCTTGCAATTGGAAACCAGCCACGTCGCCACCAGCCACTTGTCCAGGCCCAGAGGGGAGTCTTCGTAAATCGTCCCGGTCTTCAGGGAGAATTGCCGCTTGGAATGCTTGTTCCGACACTGCCAGCGGTTTTGGTTCGCCAAGAAGACTACGTCCTTGCATCCACAAGTGGGGCATTCGACGCCGTTGGGCCAGCGCCGCGCCACAACGTACTCGCGGCAGTTGTCGGGGTTCGAGAAGTACTCCACTGCTTCCTGGAGGCTGATCGGTTCTGGGGTGCGTTCCATACTTCAATAGTACCCGATCCCGCCCGCTTAGTCAAGTAAATATTTGCCCTTATTAGAGCGCCGGCCGTGGGCCCTCGATCCGGCGATAGCCGATGATCTTGGCGCCTCCGCTGGTGCCCGCGGTCGCCTTAGCTTCCACAAGAATTTCGATATAGGATGCCGGCGGCTGCCCGGCTCGCGAACTCAGCAATTTGGCCAGGGTCGCGCCGAAGTCCGGTTTCGTCACCAGTTCGCCAGCGGCCTCCGTGGCTGCCATGTCGATGCCGGAGAGGATCAAAACATATCCCGTGCCCGCCAGGTTGGGCAGGAGGGCTATATCCGCATAGGTGTTCTGATTCGCCCTGCCTCCGCTCGAAACTCCGTAAACCGCGCGCTCGCCAGGCAGAGGCGATTTGTTCCGCAGGTGGTACCGGCGGGTGGCATGATCCTGTTCGATGTCGAAGTTCAACTGGGATTCAAACAGTTGTTCCCAGGGAATCCCCCGGCGGCTGCCGATCAGCACGAAGTTCCCGGTCTTAAACTCCCGGACGCTGGCATAACGGGAGTAGAGCAGATTCGTTTGCGCGTTATAACGGCGGCCCAGATCCATGAATTTGGCGGCCAAAATCGCGTCGCCCAGGCTGGTGTACTGGCGGGCGGAGATCAATCGTAGAGCCGCCTGCAACTCTCGATTTGGAACGTTTCCGATCAATTTCTCCGGATACCCGCCATTCAGATACTCGCTGAGTGGGATGTCGGCGTCCAGGATGTCCTGGACCATGACCAGGTTGGTATCGGCCACCACGATGCTGGTCTGGCGGCGAGGCGCGAAGACTTTGGACCAGAGCGGATCTTCATGAGCTGCTGGCGCTTCCTCCCCCACAGGCGCCGGCCGTGACACTGCCGGATGTCTCCACAAGACCAGTGCGGCGACGGCCACGCCAGCCAGTAGAAGCGCCAAGAGCGCGGTCGCGCGCCGCGAGCGTCCGGCTTTGGGAGGGGGAGCGTCCGCAACGGGGAAATTTAGAGTGGGGGCTGGGATCTCGGCAGGGGCGGCTATCGCATCCTGCGCCGCGTGTTCCGGACGAGGATCGAAGTGCGGGAGATAGCCACCCTTGGGAATCGTGAGAACGATGGGTTCGTCCACGCCTTCCGTGCCGAAGTAATCTTCCAGTCTTTTGCGGAGGTGCCGGATCTGCACCCGGACGATATTATCCTCGTTGGGGCTGAAATCCGGCCGCCGCCCCAGCACCTTGCACCCTATTTCCTGCTCGCCGATGGTGGTCGCATGGTCGGCCAGTACCCGGCGGGAAATGTAGACAAGAATGTCGCGGAGCTGCGGCGCCTTCACGAGATGGCGGCTGGAGGCCACCCGTTGGACCAGGAGCCAACGTTCGTCATCCTCCAGGGAGATCACGTGCTCCGAGTGGCTATTCAATGATTCACTCAAAGCGACTCTCCAATCATTCCAGGCCCGATTGTCCCCAGAAGCACGAACATATCACGGAGCGTTCACAAAATCCACAGCCGGTCCGAGAGGCGCTCTCATTCGATTGATTCCAAGACATAATTCACGTGAATTCACGTGAATGGGTCGAGAAAGCGCGAGAATTTCCTTGTTTTCCGGCTCTACCTGCACTATATTCTGGTTCAAACTGAACGCAGCCGGGGGTGGATCATGTCACCAGACCGGCGAAGAATGACGCTCCGGAGGGTCGAAGGGATACAACCTGGAGCCGAACGGGATCGATTCCGAAGACTCCCGGAAGGCACGGGGTTTGCTTTGGCAGGCCCGCAGCGTTGCTTGCGGCCTTGAGAAGGGGTTGGTTTCCCGCAACTTAAGTGGTTCTAGGTCGAACCGGAAAGGGGTTCATATGAAGAGTAGGTTTTCTCCCACGTGGGAGTGGGTGATTGCGTTGTTCCTGATTTTCGCCGCAACCGGCGTAGCGCAGGATTATCGAGGGCGCATCGAGGGCTTGGTCACAGACGAAAGCAAAGCCGTGATCGCGAACTCGACGGTGACGCTTGTGAATGTCAATACCGGGGTCCGGGTGGTCCGGCAGACCAGCGACACTGGCCTGTATCTGTTCGACTTGGTCGATCCCGGCACATATACGGTGACCATCGAGGCGACCGGGTTCAGCCGTTTCATTCAAGAGAATATCGTGGTGCAGACGCGCTCCGACATTACCGTGAATGCCATTCTGAAGCCAGGGGCGGTTCAAGAAAGCATCACCATCAACGAGACGCCCAACGCCGTGGAGTTTAACTCCGCCAACAGGGATTTCACCATCGATTCGAAGTTGGCGGAAGAAATACCGCGCTTCGATCGCAACCCGTTCAAAATGACGCTGATCGCCCCGTCGGCGGTCAATACCCGCGGCGAAATGATGCCGTACCATTCCTGGTCCGCCAATAGCGTCGACTTGGGTGGAGGCACCAACCTGAAGAACGATCTGGAAGTGGACGGCATGCCCATCGGCATGGGCCAAAAGAACACGACTCCGCCCAATACCGACGCAGTGCAGGAAGTCATTGTCTCCACCAATAGCGTGGACGCGGAATCCGGCCACAGCGCGGGCGGCACGATCACCATGACCACCAAGTCCGGCACCAACGAGTTTCACGGCAACGCCTTCTACCTGGGCCGCTATCCGTGGCTCAGCGCGGAAGCCGACCGTACGACCTTTAGCGCCAACGCACAGCGCCAGAATATGTACGGCGGCACTCTTGGCAACCCGATCAAGAAGAACAAGTTGTTCAATTTCTTCTCCATCGAGGATTGGCAGGTGGGCTACCCGAACAGTTATGTCCGAACCGTGCCGACCGCCCTCGAAGCGCAGGGCGATTTCTCGCAGTCTTACGGTCTCAACCAAACCACGGGCCAGGCGAGTATCCGGACCATTTACGACCCCTGGACCTCGGTATTGAATGCGGACGGATCGGTGAGCGTGACCCCGTTCCCGGGCAACAAGATCCCGCAGGCCCGCTGGGATCCGCTGTCCGCCAGTCTGATGAAGGACTTTTGGGCGCCCAACAATCCGGGACTGAATATCACCGGGGTGAACAACTTCACCAAGGGCTTTATCGAGAAGTACGGATACTACAACATATCGGACCGGGTGGACTTCAATATCAACGACAAGTGGAAGCTGTTCGGGCGCATGGCCCGGTACAACACCACCGATCTGGCCGGCAACCCGACGCCCAACAACTCCCAACTCTATGTCCCGACGGGCACGGCGCGGGCCGCCTGGAACGCGGGCGGCGATGCCATTTGGACCATCAATGCGCGCACCCTGCTGGAATTCCATGGCGACTGGCACAGCCTGCTGGACGCTTATATTTCCCCTCCATTGCCTGCGAGCGGTTGGGGATCGATCTGGCCGAACAATCCCTGGTACGAGACGTATCAAAAGGCTTCCGTCGGGCAGCCGATCTACTATCCGGACATGAATATCGGCGGAAACGGGTTTGGCGGCGGCGGCTTCTACTGGAACCAGGCCCCCAAGGGAGAGGCCTCCAGCGTCAAGATCGCGCAGCAAAGAGGCTCGCACTATCTGAAAGCCGGCTTTGAACAGCGCGAGAGCTACGGCCTCAGTTACGTGTCGAGCACATCCAACTTCTATTTCAACACGGCCCTGACGGCCAACACCTTCAACAATCCGAACACCGGGCTCTATGGCGATCAGTATGCCACCTTCCTGCTGGGCGCCCTGGATGGTTCCTCGCAAATGATCGGCGGCCCGGTTCCCAATCCGCATGTCAAGTTCTACGGCGGGTATATACAGGACGATTGGAAGGTAAACTCCAGGATCACCTTGAATCTGGGACTTCGGGATGAATACGAAGGGGCCATCTACGATCCGGCGAACGACTTTTCACGAGGACTCAACCTGACTGCACCCGTGCCGGAAATGCAGGCCAATCCGCCGAACATGCCGGCGGCGGCCACCAATATCGTGGGCAACAATTTCTATCAATGGACCGGCCAATGGCAGTTCGCCAGCTCCAGCCATCCGGGCGCATTCGACCCGCAGAAACTAGCCCTGCAGCCGCGCGTCGGCTTGGCTTACCGCATTAACGACAGAACGGCTTTCCGGTTCGGCTATGCGCGATACCTGATTCCGTACGAGATGAACATCGCGCTGGCGCCGGTCTCCGGATATGAGACCGTCGGATTCCTGGAGCCGCCGTTCCTGGGAGAGACGGGCTACCAAAACACGCTGGCGCCACACGACGGCGTGCCGCAGGAGACCATCTCGAATCCGTACCCGGCCACCAGCAACCCGCTGCTGCCCATCCTCGGCACAGGCTTCGGTGGCAATCTAGGGCGCGGCGGCCAGCCTTTGCTGTGGTACAACCAGAACCAGCAGAAGGCCCGCAACGACCGTTTTAACTTCAATTTACAGCGGCAGATTCCCGGCCAGATCGTGGTTTCGGGAACCTACTTCATAAACCTCGGCAACCAGCAATACACCAAGGCGTTGAATCAGATCAACCCGGCGCTGGAGGTGCAGTATCAGAACCAGTTGAACCAGCAGGTGGCGAATCCTTTTTATCAGTATCTGAACACGACCTTGATGCCGGGTCCGCTGTATAACCAGCAAACGGTTTCGTTAGGTTCTTTGCTGGTGCCCTATCCGCAGTACGGCGGCTTGTATTCCCTCGGGGTACTGGGAGCGGCCGAGCGCTATCAGTCGGTGGAGTTGAAAGCGCAGAAGGCCTTCAGCAAGGGCTACAACTTCATCGCTACATACGTGTACATTCGGGAGAAAGCCCAGACCAATGGCTTCCTGAATGGCGGCGTTTTCAACGACCAGGAATGGTATGCGAACCAACTCGTATATCAGAATAGCAACCAGCCCCGCAACCGCCTGAACCTCGCGGGCACGTGGGAATTGCCGATCGGTAAGGGCAAGCCGTATCTCAACGATCTACCCCGGGCGGCGGATGCCATCGTGGGAGGCTGGAAGGCAGCCGGAATCTGGACTTTCATGACCGGCGACTTCCCGCAGTTCGGCAACCTGATCGTCAACGGCAACCCGTGCGTCTCGAACCCCACGCCGCAGCACTGGTTTAACACCGCGGCGTTTTCCCCGATACCCGCCAACACCTATGTTCTGCGGACCAATCCGTTGCAATACGATTGCCTGACGGGTCCTAAGTTCTGGGTACTCGACGGCAACCTGACCAAGGCCTTCAACATCACCGACAGATTTCACGCGGAACTGAAGATGGCGGCTTACAATGCCACCAACCGGCTGAACCGCGGCGATCCGGACACGGGCGTTACCGATTCCACGTTCGGTCAGACTCTGTACCAGGGCTCTCCGGGCGGCATTTTTGGCGCGCAGGGCGGAGGCTACGGCAACCAAAGCGGACGGCAGGTGGAGCTAGGCTTGAAGATAATTTTCTAGGGCCACGGCGGCATTACTACCCCAAAACAGCGGCGGGGGGTTTCCTCGCCGCTGTATTTTGGTTTGCGGACGGGCCGCGCCGATTCTGAACTATATTGAGTCCATGGTTTCTATTACCCGGCGAAGCGCATTGAGTTTTCTGGCTTTGCCGGCCTGCCGGCTTTTCAGTCAGGTCCAAACCGGGATGGCCTCGCGCGGAGTCAAGGCCGCGCCGCGGGGCAAGCCTTCCGGACTTCCTTTTCATGCCAGCTTCACGGATGTGGCCCGCCAGGCCGGGATCACGGAAACCGTGGTGTGCGGCCATCCCCGCCGCGCCGACTATGTGATCGAGGCCATGAGCTGCGGGGCCGCCTTCCTGGACTATGACAACGACGGCTGGCTGGATATTCTGGTTTTGACGGGCTCGCGGTTCGGCGATCCGCCACCCACAGCCTCCCAGCGCCTGTACAAAAACAACCGCGACGGCACCTTCACGGACGCGACCGCGAAAGCCGGACTGTTCCGCACCGGCTACCAATACGGCGTGGCGGTGGGCGACTACAACAACGACGGCTTCGACGACCTGTTTATTACCGGCTGGGACCAGAACACGCTATACCGTAACAACGGGGACGGCACGTTCACGGATGTCACAAAGGAGGCAGGTTTGTGGAACGCGCAGCCGCGGTTTGGGTCCGGCTGCACCTTCCTCGATTATGACCGCGACGGCCGGCTCGATCTGTTCGTATCCAACTATGTGGCATTCGATATCGAGACGGTTCCGCGCGCCGGCACCTCCACCAGTTGTAATCCCGGGGGCATATTTTGCGGCCCGCGCGGCCTGCGCTACGGCCACCATAGTCTCTATCACAACAATGGGGACGGCGCCTTTACGGATGTGACGACGCCATCGGGGATCGGCAAGGTCGACGGAGGGTACGGTTTGACGGCGGTATCCGCAGACTTCGACAACGACGGCTGGCCGGATATCTACGTGGCCTGCGATTCCACGCCCAGCCTGTTCTTCCGGAATAACCACGACGGGACATTCACGGAACAGGGGCTGGAGAAAGGCGTAGCGCTGAGCGACGACGGGATGGAGCAGGCCGGAATGGGGCTCGGCATCGGCGACTTCAGGCTGGACGGCAACCTGGACATTGTCAAGACACACTACTCTGCCGACACTCCGGGATTGTATGTGAACAACGGCAAGGGCGACTTCCGCGACATGACCCTGCAGGCGGGCCTGGCGGTGGAGACGCGCTATGTGTGCTGGGGCGTCGCGATCGCGGACCTGGACAACGACGGCAACCCGGACTTGTTCTGGGTAACCGGCGGAATTTATCCGGAAGTGCGCGATAACTACAATACGCCGCGGGTGGTTTTCCGGAACTTAGGTAAGGGGCGCTTTGAGGAGTTACTCGGCCAGGCCGGACCGGGAGTAGAAGCTCTGCACTCCAGCCGCGGGTGTGCCGTGGGCGACTTCGATAACGACGGCGATGTCGATATCCTGATCGTCAATCACAATGAGCCGCCTTCCCTGTTGCGCAACGACGTGAGCGGGGATAGCCACTGGATCAAAGTCAAGCTGCACGGTGTCAAGTCGAACCGCGGCGCCGTCGGAGGGCGCGTTACGGCGCGCTACGGCGATAAGGTGCAGGCGCAGGAGGTGCTGAGCCAGTCGTCCTACCTGTCAAGCAACGACACGCGCCTGCATTTCGGCCTTGGACCAGTCGCCACGGTGGACCTGGAGGTCCGCTGGCCGCTGGGTCAGGTCGAGAAACTGAGCGGCGTGGCGGCGGACCGGTTGATCCACGTGACGGAAGGCTCCGGCATCACGCGCACGGAGAAGTTTAAGCGATGAAGTGGGCAGTAAATCTTTGCCTGGTGCTGCTGTGCGCCGTTTCGTTGCCGGCGCAACCGAAGCCGGTCGAAGAAGCTTGGGCTTTGCTGGCCAAGGGTCAACGCCCGCAGGCTATTCGTCTCTTGTATGACATCGTCAAGACCAATCCGCGCGACGCGGATGCCCGGCTGCTCCTGGGCAGTGTCTTACAGGAGGAGGGAGACGGCGCGGGATCGATCGCGCAACTGACGGAAGCCGTCCGGCTGCGGCCCCGCTCGGCGGAGGCGCAGAATGCCCTGGGCGAAGCATTCAACGCCTTTGGCGAGGCCAAAGCCGCCCGCGGCCCGCTTGAAAAGGCCGTGGCACTGGATCCGAAGTTCGCGCAGGCGCACTTGAACCTCGGTTTGCTTTTGCTCGAGGCCGGCGATCTCGATCAAGCCGCCGGACGCCTGGATCGCGCGATCGAACTCCTGGGGCACAAGCCTGACGCGGCTTATCCGCAGTATCTGCGGGCCAAGGTCTGCAGCGGGCAGAGTGAGGTCACTAAGGCCGCGGCGCACCTGCAAGAAGCCGTGGCACTGCGTCCCGATTTCGCGGAGGCCTGGTCGGACCTGGGAGACGCGCGCAAAACCTTGTTGGACAATGCCGGGGCCCTGACGGCCTTCGAGCGCGCCGTGGCGCTGGCGCCGGACGACTCCGTCGCGCAAACCCGCCTCGGTTCGTTGTACCTCGACCAAGGCAAGGCGCATCTGGCGGTCGCACATTTGCAGGAGGCGGCGCGCCTCGATCCCAAGAACCAGAGCACGCTCTACGGCCTGCAGCGCGCGTTGCGCGAGGACGGCCAGGAAGAACAGGCCGACGCCATCAAGAAAAAGCTGGCGGCACTGTTGCGCGATAAAGACAAGGACGACCAGAACTTGCTGGCCGGGATTGAACTCAACAATCGGGGCGCGGATCTGGAGAAGGCCGGCGATCTGCGCGGCGCACTGCAAAAATACCGGGCGGCACTGGATCTGCTGCCCGGCCACGTGGGAATCCGCGTGAACTTCGCTATTGCGCTGCTGCGCCTGGGCCAGTGGAACCAAGGTTTGGCGGAACTGCGCGAAGCGGTGCGGCGGGAACCGGAAAACGCCGTGCTGCGGGCAGCTTTGGACGATGCGCTGGCCCAGGCGCCGGTGGAATTTGGAGGTATGGGCCGGCCCAAGAAGGTCCTGAGCAGCGGGACTAAGTATTAACCGGTCTCTGCCGGGATTCATAGGAAGAAGGTGTCATGTTACGTAAATCGTTTCTATCGCTGCCGCTATGTTTGGTCGTAGTGGCACTATCGATCGGCTCGTCTCTTGCCTTGGGCGCCGAAGGTTCGCCGGTGAAGGTTTGGGAGACGCAGGCCGTAATCCCCACTTACCTGGCTGGAGCGCCCGAGCCGAACCCGATGTTCTTCTTCGGGCGGGAATCGCAAGGAGCGCAAGGGCCCGTGTACCCCTATCCGATGTACGACACGCTCACCGGCAAGAAGGTGGATAAGTCGTACACCATGGTCTATCTGGAGAACGAGTACATTCGGATCGGGGTGCTTCCGGAGGTCGGCGGGCGGATCTTTGAAGGCGTCGACAAGACCAATAACTACAACTTCATCTACCGCCAGCACGTGATCAAGCCGGCGTTGATCGGGCTGATCGGCGCCTGGATTTCGGGCGGAGTCGAATGGAACATTCCACACCACCACCGCGCCAGCACGTTCATTCCCGTGCAGTACAAAGTGGAAGAGAACGCGGATGGCAGCAAGACCATCTGGGTTGGCGAGTTGGAAGTTCGGCAGCGCATGCGATGGGCGGTGGGTTATACGCTCCGGCCGGGGAAGGCTTACCTGGAAGCTTCGGTGCGCATCGTGAATCGCACGCCGGAGGTGAACACTATGCTGTGCTTTACCAACGTAGCGGTACATGCGACCGATCAATACCAAATAATCTTCCCGCCCAGCACGCAGTTCGGCACTTACCACACCAAGAACCAGTTCACAGCCTGGCCTATTTCGCACACCAAGTTCTCGGGCGCGGATTTCACAAAAGGCGTCGACATTAGCTGGTACAAGAACCATACGGAGGCTAACTCGGTTTTTGCCTGGAACTACCAGGACGACTTCTTCGGCGGCTACGACCACGGCAAGCAGGCCGGGACGATGAGCATCGCCGATCATCACATCATTCCCGGTAAGAAGTTCTTCACCTGGGGCAACGGCCCCTTCGGGCGCACCTGGGATAAGACACTGACCGACGACGACGGACCTTATCTGGAAATGATGGTGGGGGCTTACTCGGACAACCAACCGGATTATAGCTGGCTGCAGCCCTACGAAACGCGGTCGTTCTCGATGCAGTGGTATCCGTTCCGGGACATCGGCGGAGTCAAAAAGGCCAACCTGGATGCCGCGGTGAATCTGGAAGTGGAACACGGGCAGGCGAAGGTGGGCTTCTACACCACATCCGCGCACAAGGCTGCGCAAGTTACGCTGCGAGCCGGCGCGAAAGTGCTTTTCCAGGAAACGGTGGGCATCGATCCCGCCAAACCCTATGTGAAGCAGGTGGCGATTCCAGCGGGCATCGACGATCACGATCTGGTGGCGTCGATTTCAGACGGCGGCAAAGAACTGGTGTCCTACAGCCCGGTGCGGCTGACGCCGGAGGCTACGCCGAAGGCAGTCACTCCGCCGCCGCCCCCTGCGGACATCAAGACTAATGAAGAACTTTACCTGACGGGCCTGCGCGCCCAGCAATTCCACTCGCCCACGGTGGATCCCATTCCCTATTGGCAGGAAGCCCTGCGCCGCGATCCGGGTGACGCGCGCGTGAATACGGTGCTCGGCATCACCGACTTCAAGAAGGCCAGATATGCGGACGCCGAGAAGTCGTTCCGCAAGGCGTTAGAGCGGCTCACCGACAGGTACACGGCTCCCAAGGACGGCGAGGCGATCTACTACCTGGGCGCCACCCTGAAGGCGGAAGGCAAGATCGACGAAGCCTACACTTACTTGTACAAGGCCGTCTGGAGCCAGGCGTGGAAAGCCGCGGGCTACTATGGGCTGGCCGAGATCGCCACGTCCCGCGGAGATTGGAACGCCGCGATGGATTTCATCAATCGCTCGATCGAGTCCAATGCCCTGAATATTCGCGCGCAGAATCTGAAAGCCGCATTATTGCGCCACACGGGATGTTCCAAGGAGGCGCTTGACCTGCTGGCATCCGCCGCGCATAGCGCCGACCCGCTGGACGTGCGTTCAATGGCCGAAGCGTGGCTGGCCTCGCAGGCTCCCGAAGCGGCCAAGATTCTCGCCTCCACGATGAACAGGCATCCCGCCACCGCGCAGGAGACTGCTGCCGAGTATCTGGACGCAGGCCTCTGGCAGGACGGCACGGATGTGCTGTTGCAGACGACCGCCGCGGCGCCGGACAAGTCCAAGATTCACCCGATGGCCTACTACTACCTCGCGTATTTCGCGGTGAAACTGGGCCAGCCGGAGAAGGCCGCCGAATATTACAAGCTGGCGAAGGCCATGCCGCCGGACTACGTTTTTCCATTCCAGAACGAAGCCATCGAGGTGCTGCGCCAGGCCGTCGCCGCAAACCCGGGCGATGCCCGCGCGCCTTACTATCTGGGCAACGTGCTGTACGACTGGCAGCCCGAGGAAGCCACCAGGATGTGGCAGGCATCCGCGGCCATCGACCCATCATCCGCCATCGTACATCGTAATCTGGCGATCGCCTACCTGCACCAGAAGTCCGGGAGCGATCTCGACAAGGCGATCGCCGAGCTGGAGAAGGCGGTTGCCTGCCAGCGCCAGTACGCCCTGCATTTCACCGAACTGGACGATCTCTACGAGCAGGCCGGCGCCAGCTTGGCGAAGCGCGATGCGCTGTTCGGCCGGAACGCAGCCGTGGTGTCGCAGCGGGATGACGCGGAAAATCGTGCCATCGCGGTGAAAGTGGCTCTAGGCCAGTATGACGATGCAATCCGCATGATGACCGGCCGGCGCTTCGCCGTCGCCGAAGGCGTCAACCTGAACGTCGACGAGCATTGGACCGAGGCGCACATCCTGCGCGGCGAGAGAAACATCGACGCCAAACAATACGAGCAAGCGTTGGCTGATTTGGGGGCAGGCCTGGCGATACCCGATAACCTGCCGCTGGGATTTGCCGGCGGCGCCGGCGCGCATAATGCCGAGGCCGCCTACTGGAGCGGCGTGGCCTATGAAGGACTGGGCAACCGGCAGAAGGCCACGGAGTCGTGGGAGCGCGCGACGGCGTCGATCGCTCCGCGGAGGCGGCGTGCTTCCGTCACAGGCGATCTGGCGCGCCAGGCGGGGCTGTATTACCAGGGACTCGCGCTGCAGAAACTCGGCAAGGCCGAAGATGCCAAGGCGATCTTCCGGGGACTGGTGGCGGCCGGGCAGCAAGCTCTCGCCCCGCAGAAGGCTGTGTCCGGGCCGGAGATGTCGCCCCGCACCCGCCGGGCGCTGGCGCATTACGTCGCGGGTCTCGGCTACCTTGGATTGAACGAACAGAATCAGGCAAAGGCTGAATTGAGCCAGGCTGTCGAGACGGATCCTGGTTTGGCTGAAGCCAGGGTTGCTCTGGCCGCGGCCAACAAGCGCAGCTAGGCGCCAGGCGGGACTGGGAGTCCCGCGCAGGCTGAGAGCCTGCCCCACTCAACGTTCTGGGACATCCGCTCGTATTACCAGTGAGGCAACATGGCCGCTTGCTCGACGTTGGTACTCGGAATCGGCGCGACCACCGCGGTTTTCAGCGTCGTGGACGCGGTGCTGTTGCGCCCATTGCCTTACATGGAACCGGAAAACCTGGTTTACGTGCTGGCAACCCAGGTCGATCCTTTGACCGCCCTTCGCGACGAATGATGAAGGGCCGCCTATGCAGAAGCGCCGGTCGCCAGCTTGCCTTCGGCTTCCGCTACGGAGGCGCATGAGACCACCAGGCCATCCACGCCGGCGACTCTGAACATCGTTTTCAGGCGATCGGAGGCGCCTGCCAGGGCGTACTGCAACCCGTGCCGCTGGCACGAGACGTGGAGACCCAGGATCGAGCCCAGCGCCGCCGAGTCCATATACGGCACCGCGGTCAGGTCGATGATGGTCAGCCGCGCGGGGTCATGGCGGACGGCCTCCTGGAATTCGAAAACGTGCTTCAGGGTGAACGGCCCGATCAGTTTCAGGACGCGGATTCCATCCCGGCTCCCGGGCGATGGCTCAATGCGGAGATCATCCATCCCGACAGTCTACTACGGCCAGGATTACAAAACGATGACAGCGCCGGGTTGCGCAGTAGGGTACTGCCTGAAAGGTGCGTTGAAGATCTTCACCGGGGGCTTGACATGACTACTCCGGTTGTGCCTGTCCGTAGTATGGTAGGCTCAACCGTATGTTTGAAACCAAGGAGTTCCGCCGTCTCCTGGAGACTGAAATCGAAGTCGAGCGCCTTCGCAATGACATGAGCGGCGTTGAGGGCAACGTCGTTCACTTCCTGCAATTCCTGGCGATCAGCAACGAAGCGGTTTTGATGGAGCGCGAATTCAAGAAGGTTGGGGTGCCTATTCGGGGTGTACCGGACGCTCTACAGAGCGTCGGGGATCTGATCGGAGATGCCTCTAGGTATGCCCGCATGGATGGCCGAAAGGTTATCAGGACCGAGGATGTTCAGGCTGCGTTGACGCTCCGATTCTGCAAAGTGTGGCCCTTCTGTAAGTGATGGAGACTTGGTATGGCCGAAGATTGCGATAAAAAAGCTGCGGACCTTGGGTTCGATGTCACAAAACAATTCCTAACGCTTGCTCTAGCTGGAATAGCCTTTGTTTCTGGGCTGTCGTTCAATTCTCCCGGTACTGTTTCGTCTGTTCTGCAATGGGCAATCATGATAGCATTTGGGCTTTCGGTCGTGTTCGGATTGGTTTTCTTGATGCGCGGTGTAAACCTCTTAAGCATCGAGAAGAGCTTTGATATCTACATGGGCTCATTACGAATCCTCGCGATGGCCCAGATTGTCTTATTCGTAGTCGGAGTCGCGTTGCTTTTCCCGATCATTAACAGGCATTCGGCAAGTAAGTCTGGAGTGAGTACTGGAAATTTAGAAGTCAAAATTGATGCGAACCGTAGTATTGTATATACGGCTGATCCGACTAGGACTATTACTATCGAACTTGACGGAGGCAAGGCGAAGGTTACTGCTACGCCAAAAGTTCCTTAAGATCCCAGACATGATCCGCGATCCCCGCTTCCATCGCCGGGGTGACGCGGATGGCGCTGTGGATGCGGCAGAAGTTGTAGAAGGCAAACCAGAGGCAGTAGGCGCTCCACAGGTTGTCCCACTTCTTGCTGAACGCATTCGTTAAGCGCGTCATGCGGCGCATCTGCATACGGATCGTGAGGTTCTGGCGTTCAATATGGCTTGTGCAAATCCCCTTCTTGTCCGGGTTTCCCATGACTGGGACCTTCTCCGAGTCGATGACTTCGGCGGGGCTGTACCGGCGCTCATCTTCGGGATTCGTCCCGTAGACTTTGATGTGCATAGCGTAATCGCAGCGGTCGCTTAGCGTGGTGGTGATTGCCGAAATGTAGGGCTGAAAGCCATCGGTGGTGATTTGAAACCGTTGCTTGCCGGAAGTGGCATGGCGTAAGCCTTCGATGAAAATATCCGTGGTGGCTTGATTACGGCGGCCTAGAGCGAAGTTTAGGACCAGCTTGGAATGGCGCTCCATGGCAACGTAGCAGTAGGCATCGCCCTTGGAATCGTCATCCTTCTCGGAGGGTAGCTTGTGGGCTTCCTTCTTGGTGACGTATCCCCAGATCTCATCGGCCTGAACATCCTTCACCGGGACGTTCACGATCAACCGGCCCATGACCTTCTCGCGGCGTTCCCCGGCGAGTACCAGGGCCTTCATGATCGTGTTGCCATCCACGCCGGTAATGCGCATGGTGGAGCGAATCGAGTTTCCTTCCAACAGGAGCTTGAGAGCGATGAGCATTTTGTTCTCCGAGATGTACATTTCGCCAAGGGTGAGGCGATGGGGTTCGGTATAGGTCTTGTGGCACTGCGGGCAGCGAAGCCGGCGCAAGCCGTTGCGGTGCGTTCCGAAGCGTTGACACCGCACATCGCACGTCGCGCAGGTCATTGTGATTTCGGGTTTTGCTTCGCTCTTCATGATTTAATAAGACAGCGAGCGTACGCTGTGTGTGTAGTGTTTTGCGTTGATTTTTTGCAGCTATATTTGTTGCGTTTTCAATGGTTTATCGTTATCCTGAAAGGGAAGTGCGGGACGGTTGGATTCTGCACTTGATTCCGCCCGCACCTTGCGCAAAGGGGAGCGCGTCCGGCGCTCCCCTAAGCCCCCTTCAGGTTATTCCCGTGGTGGTGCTCTGATTCGTATCATTTTGCCTCCTGCTTCAAAATTAAGTGGTGATCGTGGTGAGTCTGGTAGTGAAATTACTGGACCTTTGAATTCAACAACTTTGGAGTGGTGAGTTAAAGCAACTCACCGGTGAGTTGTCGTTTTTCTCACCGGTTACGTTACCTATCTTCGCGGTATCCGATTCTCTCCAGAATCTCGGCAAGCGTCTCGTGGCTGTACTTAACGTTGCCCCTGTTTGACATGATGGATTTGAGAGTTGAATCTGAAACGGCCAGTTTTTTCGCGGCCTTCAGTACGCTGCTAATGCCTTCTTGCTTCATCCACGCACGTACCTCCGCGCGGTATCCCTTGCGAGTCATGGCACTGGTGGTCGTGTGCATCGCTTGGAGGTGCCTATATCCATCCACAATCCAGTGTTGCGCTCGGTCTCGTAATTTATCCCGCTGAATCTGAAGGGGAATTACGCCCGGTGTTGCGAACAATGGAGTTGGAGGGACCGCCTCCATTGGGAAGTTGCTTTGATATTCGGCAAAATAGGCCCATACCTGAGGCAGAATGTAATCCATCACAATGTTGGCGAATGCCTTTTGCGTCTCAAGGTCGATGACCAATAGCAGGTAACTTTCGCAGTGGATGTCTAACAGCTTCAGGGAGTCCTCTAGGCGCGGATCGCTTAACCGGTTGGTCAGGTTACCAGCAGTGATTCGCTTGAATGCTTGTTCTTGTTCATAGATACGGATTTGCGTGCTGGGGAAATCCGGATTCTTCTCAAGAACTTCAAAGGCCTTCCGGGTTTCTTCCGGTTTCTTATATTCTCGCCATTGGAGAGTGTCCTCCGCGTCCATGCGCACCTCTTGCGTCCAGGGCGACGAAGGGGCTACGATGAGGGTGTCTAACGTCCGCATCGAGAAGCCCCGGCCACCGCGCCGGGCTTTTCGTTTTGAGAAGTCTATTCTATTAGATCTGAGAGGGCAGTATGGGAGCCGCCAAGGAATTCTTTGAGGACCAGGAAACGAAAAAACGCGAAGCGTGGGAGGCAAAGGCAAAAAGGAACGGCTGGATTTGCAAGCTCGATGGCGCACCGCTTGAACCCGAAGAGGTCGGGCAAGATTACTGTAATGAGCATCTTGACCGGTTGGCGCGGCTTGAAAAAGAGTAGTCGCGCTATTCAGCCTTGTTTGCGCGGTCTGCCCCCGGCGTGCGTTTTGCGGCGCGCAGCCAACTTGCGGAAGTATTCCGGCCCGCGTGTCGCGGCAAGAGAGCTGCCGCCCTTGTGCCCCATGACGGCGGCGGCGCTCATACGTTGCTGGCTGATGAGGTCGTCCACCAGGGCGAGAGCGGCGCGGAGATTCTCGCGGGAACAGGCCGTGCGGTTCTGGGGAAGGTCCGGGGTGGTTTCGAGGATCAGATCGGTATCGGCAATTGGGTTGCGAAGGGCTTTTAGTGAACTGCGGTCGAATGGCATACCTTCAGCGTAAAGCGGCTTGCGGCGGGTTGCAAGCGTTCGCTGTTTTTGGTTCAACGCACCTTTCAGGCACTACCCGCAGTAGCGTCCGGGCCGCTAACGGGTGTACATTACCCATGGAGGTGTTCCGCATGAATCGATTTCGAGCGGCCTTGGGAGCATGCATCTGGTGTGGGCTGGCGATGCTGCCGGCGCACGCGCAGCAGCCGATGCCCAAAAGATTGGTGGCCGACTACGGTTACTGGAGCAGAACCCAAACTCCGCCGTATAGCTCGGCCCAGATTCCGTTTGGCAAACTGACGCATATCAACCACGCAGGGGTAAGCTTCAATGCCGACGGCAGCCTTTCCGTACCTTCCTCACCCCCGTTCCTAGAGCCAGCCCTCATCATCAAAGCGCACGCGGCGGGAGTGAAGGTGCTTCTGCTGTTGGGCGGAGACTTTACGGGGCTCGAGACCACCACCGGCGGTCTCCAAACCTTGCTGGCGAATTTGCAGACATTCATCACTACGAACGGCTACGACGGTCTGGATATCGATTGGGAGTATCCCGGCTCGGCGGCGGACACGCAGATGTTCTACGCCTTGATGACGGGACTGCGCCACACTTTCCCCAGCCCCACCTATCTGCTTTCCGCCGACATTCCACCGTGGGGAGGAGCATACGATATCCCGGGTGTGGAGCCGGTGATCGATTATATCAACGTCATGATGTACGACTGCGCCGGGCCCTGGACCGACGACGGACAACTCAACTCGCCGATCTTTTGGGATCCCAAGGATCCGCAGCCCTGGGAATGCCAGCCCGGTGGCAGCGTCGAGCAAGCCGCCAATATCTTTCTGAACGACTTTAATGTGCCGGCCTCCAAGATCAACATGGGAACGCCGTTTTACGGCTACCTCTACACCAACGTCACTGAGGTGTTCGGTCCCTGCGTGCCGTGCAATGGCTACACGGTGGGTTCCGAGAACTACGGCACGTTCATCAAGCAGCACATCAACCAAAATGGATGGACAGCACACTTCGACGGGAAGGCGCTGGTACCCTATCTGCTGCGTTCGGATGGCCAGCCCGGCTATATCACTTACGACGACCCGGCTTCCACCTACACCCGGATCTGGTATTCGGAGTGGCAACGCGGTCTGGGCGGCGGCTTCATGTGGTCGCTCGATGCGGACTACGACGGCCACTCGCAGGATTTGCTGGACGCCATGTATCAGGCGACCATGAATCTGCCGTTTACCGGCCCAAAGCCGTAGCCTGCGCCGACGCTAAGTGTAGCGCGACGATCCCGCCGGTGAGCCGCTCAAACTCTACGGGGCCGAAGCCCGCGGCGCGCATCATCT
>OCTA010001092.1_pt1 | contig 25078 bp, 14 predicted proteins | sample 1538991 | NCBI WGS metagenome assembly OCTA01 (sample SAMEA3539302, study PRJEB22396) | soil metagenome | biome: tundra; feature: field; material: soil | place: USA | collected 2010-05 | depth 0.15 m | reverse complement strand
TTTAAAAAGAACGAGGACTATGTTCCTAATTACAATCTGGCCAAAGGTTAGAAAATATATGATGAATTTTTTATAGTTAATCTATCAGGTACTCTTGACTTTTTACACAGTACCTTTTCTTCAAAGAAAAGTACGGAGATCTGATTTTGGATATATTAGCGGTTATAGGTAACTTTTTATTCGATGGAATTTAATAATTCTGCTGTACATAAGTTCTTAGGGTTAGATTCAATTAAGCATTTAAGAAAAGTGCTGGGGGAAAGAACTGCGCCTGTCTATTCTTCGCCATTGTTCGGTTCATCAAAAAGTCTGCTCCTACTGAAATTAATCGAATCTGAAAATCAGGTTATTGTACTTCTCCCTGAAATTAAATCGATCGAGGAGTTCCAGGTTGAACTTGATATTCTTAATCTTACTCCCTACGTGATCGCCATTACAGAATATAAACCGGAGTTCCTGCAGGAAAAGTTAACTGAGATTTCTAAAAAAAATAAACTCATCCTCCTGGCTGATTACAATCTCCTGAATTGTCAATTTCCCTCCAAAGAAAAAATAGAAAGGTCAACTACAAAAATCTTCGCAGGAGGGGAGCTAAACTATGATGAAATAATTGAGTATCTGAATTTGCTCAATTATCAGAAGGATAAATTTGTTGAGGCACCAGGGGATTATTCGCTCCGTGGTTCTATAATAGATTTTTGGTCCTATAGTGAAAAGAACCCTGTACGACTTGAATTCGACGGTAATTTCCTTGAATCGATCCGCTATTTTGATCCGGAAAGTCAACGCTCAATCGACAGTGTAGAGGTAGTTACACTTGCGGGGTCCCTTATAAATCAACAAGGAGAGGATACCTCTGATATTTTCAGTTATTTAAATAATCCTCTCGTAATTGCCTCTTCTTATGAACTTCATTCACTCGAAAGTTCAAAGTTTAATTGTTTCAGCCAACAGGAAGAGCCTGTTGTAATAATTGAAGAAGCGTCTCTGGAAATACCTTCCGATCAGGAATTCCCTGAAATTGTTATTCCCGATATTCCACAGGAAATATTTCCTGAGCTAGGCAATAAGATTAAATATTTAATCAACTCTGAAAATAAAAGATGGCTTATTGAAGAGGAACTCGGTTCTTCGGATAAAAAAATAGATTTGGGATTATCTGAATCCCCGGTCATCAATAGTAATTATGCGATCTTGTTCAATATACTCCAGAAATATTCTGCCGATCATTATGAAATCATTATAACATCAGAAAATGAACTTCAATCGGATCGCTTAAAAGATCTTCTTTCACAGTTCAGGAAGGATCTTGCCGAACTGATCGAAACAGGAAAAGTTCGCATCGAAACTCTTGCCATTAAAAAGGGCTTTGTTTCAAGGAATGAAAAATTTCTTCTCCTTACGGATTATGAAATATTTAATAAACCGTATAGAACAAAAATCATTAAAAGCCATAAGTATAAGAAATCTAAATCGAAGGCCTTTGCATCAATTAAAAAAGGGGACTATGTCGTTCATGAAGATTACGGCATCGGCAAGTATGCAGGTCTAGAAACGATCAAGATCGGTGAAGCTAATCAGGAATCTATGAAGATTCTCTATAACGAGGGTGGTGTGGTTTATGTTAACCTTAACTACCTGACTCTTGTAAAAAAATATTCTTCCAATGAAAATCTCGTCCCGACTCTCTCTACCTTGGGCACCGGTGACTGGGCTTCTACTAAACAAAAGACTAAAAAGAAAATTAAGGAAGCTGCTCGTGAGCTTATTGAACTTTATGCCAAAAGAAAAGCTACTAAAGGCTATTCATTTAATTCTGATACCGTCTGGCAGAAAGAACTTGAGGCTTCCTTCTTTTATGAAGATACTCCTGATCAGGCAAAAGTCACTGAAGAAATTAAGAAGGATATGGAAGCCGAAAATCCTATGGACCGGCTTGTTTGCGGTGATGTCGGTTTTGGTAAAACCGAGGTTGCCGTCCGCGCAGCCTTTAAAGCTGTTCAGGATAATAAACAGGTCGCTTTGCTCGTCCCGACTACTATCCTTGCAGAACAACATTATAATACTTTTCAGGATAGGCTTTCCCAGTTCCCAGTTAAAGTTGCAGTAATATCAAGGTTCCAGACAAAAAAACAACAAACCGAAATTCTTAAAGATCTTGAAATTGGAAAAGTCGATATACTAATTGGCACTCATAGGCTTTTATCCAAAGACGTTAAGTTTAGAGATCTTGGCATTCTAATAATAGACGAGGAACATCGCTTCGGTGTAATGGCTAAAGAAAAATTGAGGTCCATAAAAACAAATGTTGATACGCTCACTTTAACTGCTACACCAATCCCTCGTACATTAAATCTTTCACTGCTTGGTGCAAGAGACCTCTCAATAATAGCAACTCCTCCTCCTAACCGGCAGCCGATTTATACCACCGTATCTGTTTTTGATATAGTCAAAATTAAAGAATGGATTTTGCACGAGCTGCAAAGATCGGGACAGGTTTATTTCGTGCACGACCGCGTTCAGTCGATCGATAAACTTGCCGGCTACCTAAGCAAATATTTACCCGATTTAAAAGTGGCAATCGCACATGGACAAATGAAACCTGCCCAGCTTGAAGAAGTTATTCATGGCTTCCTTAACAGGAAATTCGACCTTCTCCTTTCCACAAAAATTATTGAATCGGGCATTGATATACCTAATGTAAATACTATAATTGTTAACCGGGCCGACCGCTTCGGGCTTGCCGAACTCCATCAACTAAGGGGTCGAGTAGGGCGCTCAAACAAACAGGCATATTCATATTTCATTGTCCCATCACTCCATGGTATTTCAAAAAAGGCATTAAGACGACTTCAGGCAATTGAAGAATTTACGGATGTCGGTGCAGGATTCAGCCTTTCTATGCGTGACCTTGAAATAAGAGGTGCCGGAAATCTGCTCGGAACTGAACAGACCGGATTTATTAACGACGTAGGGTTTGATCTTTATGTTAAAATGATAAATGAATCCGTCGAAGAACTTAAGTACCTGGAATTCAAAGAAATATTTAAAGACCTTCCCAAAACAGAACAAAAAACAGAACCAACTATTGATACGTTTTATGATATTGGAATACCGAAGGAATATATGCCGGAACAAATGGACAGGCTAAATTTCTATACTGCCCTTTATTCAATTACTAATGTTGGCGAAATTGATGAGCTTAAGGATGAAATAATAGATAGATTCGGACCCCTTCCAATAATTGTTAAACGCCTTATCGCTGCCGCTGCACTAAAATACTATGCGTCCAGGGCATTGTTCGATAGGATTATCATTCAAAGAAAGAATATTTTCATTATCCTGCCCAACGAGAAAAAGGAAGAATATTATTCTGTAAAATTCATCGAACTAATGCGCTACATATTAGATCATTATAAAGATTCAGTAAAATTCAGTCAGCAGAAGGATGTTATGAAATTAGTCATAACCAATAATTTCGAAACCCCTGAAAAAATAACTGACTTCCTAATTAAATTCGGCAGGGAAATAATGAAACTCTTTAATAACGAACCCGTACAGTTACTTATCCCCTCCTAAAATTATTGGAAGCCCCTCCTTCCCGGAACCTATTATTACTACCTTTGAATTGGGCGAAGCAGCTAATTTCTCTGTTGCCTCAATCCCTTTCCATTTAAGAACCTGTTCGCTTATTCCCTTTGAAACTATATCCTGGAAATCTGCAATACCTTTGGCTTCTATTCTTTTACGCTCCGCTTCCTGTGATTCTTTTAGAAGAACAAACTGCATTCTCTGACTTTCCTGGTCAGCTTTTAATTTTTCCTCAATAGAAGCTGTCAATCCTGGTGGAAGTGTAATTTGCCTTAATGCTGCCGCTTCAAGTGTTATCCCCCTTGATTTGACAAGTTTGGATAACTCTGTTTCAATGCGACTTGCAAGTGTTTCTCTTTCTGCTGTATATAATGCCTTGGCATCATAATTTGCCGTTACTCCCCTTACCACTGAACGGAATTGAGGAACAAGTATCGTTTCGACATAATTCTCACCGACGGTCTTGTATATCCTGTTGGCGTATTCAAAACTTAAACTGTACAATAAACTGATCTCAAGAGTCACTGTCAACCCTTCTTTGGAAGGAACCATCATAGTCTCCTTCAGTTCCTGAGTCCTTGCATCGAACTTTACAACAGTTGCCATAGGATTAACAAGGTTAATTCCTGGCTTTAATGTGTTATCACTTACACTACCAAGAAAATCCACTACTCCAACATGCCCCGCAGGAATAATTGTCCAGAATTGCATTACGGCAATAATTATGGCAACAAGTAATCCAATAAAAGCAAAAGTTGATTCCGATTTATTAAATCTCTTTTTTGCACTGAAATAAACTAAAGTGGCAATAAATGCGGCTAAAACGGCTAATATAAATAACATTTTGTCCTCAAGTCAAAATTTAAGTATTAAATATAATTAAATATAATTGAAACGTCCCATTTAACTGACATGTATATTCTGATATCCAAATACCCCCCTGTTTTTTGACAAAATATTTTTTGTTCAGGGCTGAATTGAGCGCATTTCGAGCGCGTTTGGTGCGCATTTCCTGGTACTTATAAGTAACAAGCCTCCCTCATGGAGATTACTCTAAGGTTACCGTTCCTAATACCCCCTTAATAGATCCAATTCAATTAATATATAATCTTTTTAATAAGCTTTGGTCCATTTACCTTCTTATTCGAGTATTCAACTGCTTTTAAAATTCTCTCTTTGGCAGATTTCAATTTGTCCTTTGAATCCGAATACAATTCAGCTAGCACCTCTCCCTTCCTCGTAGCATCACCAATTTTCTTATGGAATATAATTCCCGCCTTATGATCTATAATATCTTCCTTCGTCATTCTTCCCGCACCAAGTTCCAAAGCTGCCATACCAATTTCCAAATTATTTACGTTGCTTAAAAAACCATTCCCTGCTGAAATTGTTTCATAGTATTTAGACTTCGGATACTTGTTCGGATTTTCTATCACATCAATTTTCCCATGCTGTATCTTCACCATAATTACGAATTTATCATATGCCTTTCCGCTCTTTATCATTTCCTTCGATATCTCTATCCCCTCTTCAATCGAAGAAGCCTTCTTTCCCAAAAATATCATCGCTCCTGCAAGACTTAAACACAACTCATACAGATCTCCCTTTGCCTCTCCCTTCAAAACCAAAACAGATTCATAAACTTCAAACCAATTGCCAATATAATTCCCAAGCGGCTGATTCATATCCGTAATAAACCCAATCACCTCTTTCTTGAACGCCTTCGCAGTATTGATTAATGAGTTCGCAAGAATTTCAGCATCTTTCATACTCTTCATAAAGGCCCCGCTTCCGGTTTTAATGTCAAGCACAAGCCCGTCAATCCCTTCTGCAAGCTTCTTACTCATAATACTCGCGGTTATCAGCGGAATCGACTCGACTGTTCCTGTTACATCCCGCAAAGAATAAATTACCTTATCCGCCGGTGCAATCTCTTTCGTCTGCCCTATCAAAACAACGCCGCATTTTTTAACAGCGTTTTTATATTTTTCTAATGTCAGATCCGTTCTGAACCCAGGAATAGATTCAAGCTTATCCAGCGTGCCCCCTGTATGCCCTAATCCCCTTCCGGAAATCATTGGAACCGGTACACCCGCCGCCGCCGCTATCGGGGCAATAATCAAAGATGTCTTATCCCCAATCCCGCCCGTCGAATGTTTATCTACCTTAACTCCTTTAACCGATTTCAGATCTATAACCTTTCCGCTGTAAAGCATTGCCTCAGTAAGGTACGATGTCTCGGCGACGTTCATCCCATTTAAATATGTCGCCATTAAAAATGCTGAGAACTGATAATCCGGTGTTTTGTTTTTTGTAAATGACTCTACAATAAAATTTATTTCGTTTCTTGATAATTCTTCTCTGTCCCTTTTCTTTTTAATTATTTCTATAACATTCATTTGCTTCACTTTTATTTATTTGTGGAACGAAATTACAAAAAGTCGTGATATTTTGCTATCTTGAATTGTTTCCGCTCCCATATTTGAGTATTTTGTAAACTTATTTTTCAACAAACCTGATGAAAACAAATGTCCTTTAGATATAGAACGCATAATTGCGGTGAATTAAGAGAAAAGAATGTCGGTGAACATGTCGTTTTGAATGGCTGGGTAGATACAAGACGTGACCTTGGCGGAATTATCTTTATTGAAATGAGAGACCGGTACGGAATTATGCAGATAGTCTTTGAACCTACCTTTAATGAAGCTGCCCATCATCAGGCAAAAGATCTGCGCAATGAGTTTGTTATCGCTGTGGAAGGAACTGTCAGGAAAAGACCTGCGGGTACTGAAAACCCAGCGCTCCCTACAGGACTCGTCGATGTTATGATCGATAAACTTATAATTTTAAATGAAGCTAAAACTCCCCCGTTCCCTATAAAAGACGAAGTCGATGTTACAGAAGATGTAAGATTAAAATACCGTTACCTAGATCTGCGCCGCCCCCGTATGCAACACAACCTTATGATGCGCCATAAAATGTACCTCCTTACAAGAGAATATTTCGATAAGAATAACTTTATCGAGGTCGAAACTCCTGTCCTTATGAAAAGTACTCCTGAAGGTGCACGCGATTTTCTTGTTCCCAGCAGGGTTCATAAAGGAAAATTCTTTGCGCTTCCACAGTCGCCTCAGCAGTATAAACAAATTTTAATGGTCTCCGGGCTCGATAGATATTTCCAAATCGTTAAATGTTTTAGGGATGAGGATCTTAGAGCTGACCGCCAGCTCGAGTTTACACAGATAGATGTCGAAATGTCCTTCGTCGATCAGGAAAATATTTTTGACGTCGTCGAAGGTCTCATGAAAATATTCTATAAAGAAATTTGGAATAAAGATCTCTCCCTTCCTCTTCCACGACTCACCTTTGACGACGCTATGGAAAAATATGGAAGCGATAAACCAGACCTCAGATGCACTCTCGGAATGGTTAACCTTAATCATGTTTTCCTTAATACTTCATTTAAAGTGTTCCAGGATCAAGTTAAAGGAAAAGGAATTATAACCGGACTCTTAGCCCCCGGCTGCGGCGAATATACTCGTAACCAATTGGATGTTCTTACCGACTTTGTAAAAAAACTCGGTGCCGGTGGTCTTATCTGGATGAGAGTTAAAGAAAATGATCTCGAAGCCCCTATTGCTAAATTCCTCAGCGATGAAGAAAAGCAAAATATAATCAGCAGTCTCAATGCAAGACCTGGTGATCTTCTGTTTATTTTATCAGGCCCAAGGTTAAAAGCACTTTCAATAATGGGTTCACTTCGCATGGAGATGGCAAAACGTCTCGGTCTCATTAAACCTGATGACGATCCTAAACTTCTCTGGGTTACAGATTTTCCTCTTTTCGAATGGGATGAGGAAACAAAAAGATATTACGCAATGCATCATCCCTTTACTTCTCCCCGTCTTGAGGATGTTGAATTCATGGATACAGATCCCGGAAGAGTCAAAGCCCGGGCTTACGATCTCGTGCTTAACGGAAGTGAAATTGCCGGTGGAAGTATTAGGATACACAATTCTGAACTTCAGTCAAAAATGTTTAAAGCTCTTGGTATATCCGATGAAGAAGCAGAACATAAATTTGGCTTCCTTACAAACGCTTTCAAATACGGCGCACCACCTCATGGCGGTATTGCCTTTGGATTTGACAGGATGGCTATGATATTTGCAGGTGAAAGTTCAATCCGCGAAGTCATCGCGTTCCCCAAAACAGCAAGTGCCGTTTCACTCATGGACGATTCCCCTTCAACCGTCCCCGAAGAAGCCCTTAAAGACCTCCATATTAAAATAAGATAACTTTATTCATTTGTTATCAGATCGTCAACTGATACCCCACATATCCAGTGGTTGTATTAGCCCCGGTTAGGTTATGACCTATTGAAAACAAAAGATGATTGTGCTCATTAATATTTATATATCCCCCAAGGTTGAATCCCACACCACCTTCTGAATCATTAGAATCTGCAGTATGGTAATACAACTCTCCACCTAGTGTAATTGTTTCGGAGAAATCATACTGCCCTTGCCATCCGGCGTAAACCCAGTTTTTATTTCCCGTGCCGGGATTTATCCAATATCCTGCCCCGCCGTATGAAGTAAATTTCCCGTAACTGATTTGTAACCATAATGGAAGAAAAACCTTCAGATTATTTTCTCCTGCAAGGGATACATTCTTTCCAGTTGGTACTTCAGCAATTGGAAATACACCAGCCTGGATGCCGTTATCAAGATTAATAAATCTGTACTTGACACCAACTTCTGTGCTTACATAACTGTATTCTATAGAAGTTTCGCGTTTTGAATACTGCATCGGAACAATTAAATGAACTTGTACATCCGGGATAAGACCATAATTTATTTCAAAATGAGGTAGTGTTGCATCTACATTGTTATCTGAAAACTGCGATTGGGAGGAGATATAAAATTCCCAGTGCATAAAATCAACCGGTTGCGGATCATCAGTCAGGAAGGGAGGTCCGGCTAAAAGGAAGGTGGGAACAATTAAAATAAAAATAAATGATCTGCTTAAAAAATAAATAAGATTTATAATCGGTTGCTCTGGATATTTCATAATGTAATAAATATACTAACAAATATTTTAAGAAATAACCAAGCATGGTTTGATTCTGTTAATCAATAACACTCTCCATCCTACAAAGGAGTTCCGCAATCTCCCTTTAACGTCTCAATTTAAGCTTCTCTTTGCCTAAAATTCAGGTAATCCCCTATAATATCATTAAAAATTTATCCTTATATAATTCCATTAAATAATACTATTTGCTTGACAATCAAACAACATGCATATAATTTTCTTTTTAATAAGTTTATAAATTTTTTGTGAGTCATAACCATGTCCAGCCGTAAATATTCCAAACTTGTATTGGGGTCTTTTCTCCTCCTTTTGCTGTCGTTTCTGATTCACAGTTGTAAAGATAGTACAACAGTTGTCGGAACGAATAATGGTACTACTTCAGGTAATGTAACTATGACAGTTACTTCACCTAAAAATGGTGATACCTTAAAAGTGGCATCAACCACCACTATCCAGTGGTCAAGTAATTCAACTTCCACTGTAAAGATTGAATTCTCCACTAATGATGGTGCAACCTGGATAGTACTCGCAGACAATGTTGCGAATAACGGGGCTTACCTTTGGTACCCCATTCCTAACCTGCTAACTTCACAGGGAATGATTAGAGTAACGACTGATGATAAGGCTGCAATTGGTGTTAGCACCGGCTTCTTTAATGTATTTAACACCGGTGCAAAAACTCTCGCCCTTTCAAAACCAGACGGAGGCGAAGTTCTTTATGTAAATGAATCGTTCAGAGTAGAATGGGTTTCGAGCGGAATCACAAGTATAAAAATTGAATTATCCTTAAACAACGGTACGGCTTGGAATCCTGTGGTTCTTACTTATCCCGCTGACAGCAGTTATTATATGTGGAGCCCGATACCTAATTCCCCATCTACCCAATGTTTATTAAGAATTACTGATGTATCAGATCCTACGGTTACCGATAAAAGTAAATCGGTTTTTTCAATTACCTCTCCTCAGGTTATTCAGGTCTTAAGCCCAAATGGTGGGGAAAACTGGAATGCAAATTCAAGCCAGCCGATTACATGGTATAGCTCTCAGGTTAGTAATGTTAAAATTGAATATACCCTAGATAATGGAAATACCTGGAGTACTCTTACTAATAGCACACCTAGCGTTGGGTATTTCCTATGGAGTGCTCTCCCTAATGTCCCCTCTACTAATGCAAGAGTAAAAATTTCTGATGCTTCCGACGGTTATCCATCGGATGCTAGCGATAGTGTTTTCACTATTTCCCCGCAGCCTGCTCTTAAGATAATTGCCCCCGATGGCGGTGAGAACTGGATGTCCGGCTCAAGCCAAACTATTAGATGGAATGCATTAGGTAAAATCAACCTCGGCGGAGGGACAATCCATAAATTAAAGAGTTCTCCCTATTTCCCCCTTACAATCGCCAATATTAAAATAGAATATACTACCAATAACGGTTCTAACTGGTTTTCTATTGTACAGAGCACTCCCAATAACGGATCATATCTCTGGTCTCCAGTCCCTTCCCAGAACTCTTCGTTATGTAGAGTCAAAATTAGTGATGCTGATATAGGTTCCCCTTTCGCTATCTCTGATAGCACTTTTGTTATTTATAATAATATCCAAAGGGATATCTCTGTCAAGAGCCCTAACGGTGGCGAAATTTGGCAGGCTGGTACAACTCAGGTAATAACTTGGAGCAGCACTGGTGTTACTGCTGTTAATATAGATTATACAACAAATAATGGTCTCGACTGGAATGCCGTTGTCGCAAATATTCCAAGTACAGGGTATTATTCGTGGACACAGGTTCCTAATACTCCTTCAACAAACTGCCTGATTAGAATAACAGACGCTGTTAATGGGTTCCCATATAATTCAAGTACTAAAACATTTACAATAGCTCCTCCTCCTGATATTACTGTCCTTGCCCCTAACGGAGGCGAAACTCTCCAGGCCGGCTCAAATACTAATATCTCATGGACATCTACTAATATTGCTAATGTTAAAATTGAATTCACTACTGATAATGGTGCTAACTGGATTTTAATTGTCGCTTCTACTCCAAGTATTGGTCAGTATATTTGGCAGAATATCCCTGCCGATAATTCTTCTCTATGCAGGATAAAGATAAGTAATGCTGACGGCACCGGTCAGCCGTATGGTATTTCTAATAATAATTTTACAATAACAAACCTTATTACTCAGTCAATAAAACTTACTTCTCCTGTTGGCGGAGAATCATGGCAGGCAGGCACAACACACAATATTACCTGGAATGGAAATGCAATAAATTCTATTAAAATTGAATTCACTTCTGATAATGGAACAGATTGGACTACAATCGCAAATAATGTGCCCGGCTCAGGTTCTTATGCATGGAGCCTCCCAAACATAAATTCAACACAATGTAAAATTAGGGTTAGTGATGCTACCGATGGCGTTCCTTCTGATGTAAGCGCCTTTGCATTTACTATAGCCCCGATTTCAACAATTTCTGTTACATCCCCGAAGGCTGGAGATGTATATTCTGCCGGTTCACCGGTCAATATTCAATGGACTTCATCCGGGATTCAAAATGTGAAAATTGAATTTACTACTACTAATGGTCTCATACAGGCAGACTGGTTCTCTTTAGTAGACAATACTCCTAGCAATGGTAGTTACGTAACAACTTTCTCAATTCCTTCTAATCAATATAGGATCAGGATTAGTGAAGCTCTTACTGGTTCTCCAATGGCTTACAGCGATGGAGTGTTTACTATTTCTGCCCAACCTCTTAGAACAATCGGTATGATTGCTCCTAATGGGGGTGAACAATGGATAGTGGGAACGACCAATGAAATAAAATGGACTTCAACTAATATTGACAGTGTTAAATTAGAATATACTCTCGATGGAGGCGCTGATTGGAATACTATCGCTGCAAATGTACCTAGCAATGGTTTATACAATTGGATAGTCCCAAATGTTGCATTCAGATCTGACAATTGCCTTATTAGGGTAAGTGATGCCAAACATGGAACTCCTGCTTCTGCTTCAGCTGGTCCATTTTCAATTTACTCCTCAAAGGTCCTTAAATGGGTTTTCCCAAATGGTGGCGAATTTATCTGGCAGGATACTTTAATTACCTGGACGTCTTCTGGTATCAATAATGTTAATATTGAATATACTGAAGATAACGGACAGAACTGGATTACGGTTGTTTCTAACTTCCCATCCACAGGTGCTTATTATTGGCATTTGCCTTTGGTTCCTCCGGCTACCCTGGCACGTCTGAGAGTAACTGATGTGAGTGATCCGACAATTACCGATATGAGTGACGCTAGTTTTTATCTATGGATAAAAGGTGGACTTAATTTATTAGTCCCAATTGGAAATAATCCTGTTTTGGCTTCTTCAGGTATGAACATTTCCTGGAAAGGTATCGATATTATTTCCTCAGTTAAAATAGAATACTCAGCGGATAATGGTAAAAGCTGGAATACTATTGCCGATAATATTCCAAATGCCAGAAAACAAGTTAATAACTATATGTGGAATGGCATCCCTCAAGGCATTAAAGGAAATATTTTAATAAGATTGTCTGATTCAAAAGGAAGATATTCCGATAAAAGCGGAAAAATAAACATTAATTAAGAAGTCTTGTTTTATTATATAAATTGTTTTAATGTTATAAGGAGTCGGTAAAATATTTTGGAGAACAAATGGCTTCTGATTTAATTGCACATATTGAAATACCATCAAAAGATACAGACAAGTCGGCGGAATTCTACAGCAAATTATTCGGCTGGGAATTCCGCCCCTTCGGCAGAGGATATCATCTGTATAATACCCATAAGGGCTTTACCGTTGGTCTAAGAAAATCAGATAATATTGCATCTGGTGATACTACTATTTTCCATGTTAGGGTTGTCGGAATTGAAAATTATCTCGATAAGGTAAAAAAACTCGGCGGAGATACGTATCGGGAAAAAACTATAATCCCCGCTATGGGACATTATGCACTTATTAAAGATATCGATGGAAATATTATAGGACTGTTTCAGGGAAATTAACTTTCCCCCATTTTTTATGATAATAACAATACATCCATTTTTATTATCATTGCTTATTTAGTTTAAGATATTTAATTTAATAATAACATTTTTTGGATCGTTATGTTTCTTTTGGCATCTATTATAATACTATCATATTTGGTTGGTTCGATACCGACAAGCATTATTGTAAGTAAGCTTTTTCATGGGATCGATATAAGAAATTACGGTAGCGGTAATGCCGGCGGTACCAATGTAATGCGCGTGCTCGGATGGAAAAAAGGTCTGTTTGTAATTGTTTTGGATGTTTTGAAAGGTGCACTTGCTGTCATTGTAATTGCAAGGCTCCATAGAGGTGCAATTCCATTTGAAAATGCAACTCCTTTTGATGATTTTACTCTAGTGCAGATTATTGCTGGAATCTCTGCTGTTATAGGACATATTTGGACTGTATTTGCCGGATTTAAGGGAGGCAAAGGAATTGCCACTGCTATGGGAATGCTTTTAATGATTGTTACTGTAGATATGCTTGTAGCCGTAGGCGTCTTTATCATTGTTGTTTCAATATCCCGTTATGTATCACTCGCTTCAATAATAGGAGCAATTGCTGTTCCATTAACCCTTATTATAAGAGAAAATATCTTTCATGTCGATGTACCCGGCTATAGCACACTTCTTCCATTTATAATATTTGTTTCTTTGCTTGTAATCTTTACACACAGAAAAAATGTCGTTAGATTAATGAATGGAAGTGAATCCAAAGTAAGTTTTTCTAAAAAGAAAAAAACTTCTGTCATATAAATGAAGATATCTGTCTTAGGAGCAGGAGGATGGGGAACTACTCTTGCTGTTTTACTCCATTACAATGGTCATAATGTTACCCTTTGGGAGTATCATAGGAGCTACGCTAAAGTTTTAAATAAAACAAGGCTTAATGAAACATATCTTCCTGGAATCCATATCCCAAAAGAAATTATTATTACTAATGATATCAAAGAGGCTACCCACTATCAGAATATGATTGTTCTTGCTGTCCCCTCTCAGTTTCTGCGACATGTTGTCCAGCAAATATCCCCTTTAAATATTAAGGACGCTATTTTAGTTAATGTGGCTAAAGGTATTGAAAAAAATTCCCTGCTTACAATGTCCCAAATGCTTAAAGAAGAAATTCCCTCTTTGAGCGAAGATCAGTTGGGAATATTATCGGGACCCAGTCACGCCGAAGAGGTAAGTAAAAGAATTCCTACCGCTGTAGTTGCTGCATCTAAATATAAGGATACTTCCAAATCAATTCAGGCAGCTTTTATCACTTCCTATTTCAGGGTCTATACTTCAATTGATATCCTAGGTGTTGAACTGGGGGGTGCTTTCAAGAATGTGATCGCTATAGGTGCCGGAATTATTGAAGGTGCAAAGTTTGGCGATAATACCAAAGCAGCTATCATGACTAGGGGAATAGCCGAAATCTCTAGGCTCGGTATCGCTATGGGAGCTCAACCAGAAACGTTTGCCGGGTTATCGGGTATGGGTGACCTGATTGTAACTTGCATGAGCCACCATAGCCGTAATAGGTTTGTCGGGGAACAGGTTGGTGCCGGTAAAAAACTTAAACAGATCATTAAGTCTATGGACATGATCGCAGAAGGAATTGAAACATGCCGGTCTGCTTCCCAGCTTGCAAAAAAATATAAAGTCGAAACTCCTATTACTAACGAAGTATATAAAATACTTTATGAAGATAAAGATCCTGTAAAGGCTACCACTGACCTTATGACACGCGATATGAAAATGGAATAGCTCCGTTTATTCACCCCATCACTGATCTGCAGAAATATTTATCCTTTTACTTGTCCTTTGTTTTAATTTCTACCCAATCACTGTTCCCCTTTACTTCCGGGTAATACATCAAATATGCTTGCGCTGGGGAAACTGTAACTGTTCCCGGTATCTGGGCTTTCATTAAATAGGAAAATTCCATCTGCTTGTTAACATTTGTAACAAAGAATGATACCTTCTGATCCCGGTATTCTTTATCTGCATAAAACCAACGCCACGGTCTGAATCTCCGGAAATCATTATAAATACGATAATTATTCTCTCCCTCGATCTCATATTTGTTTTCTTCTTTAATCGGTTCGAACCCGGATGGTAGCATATCCTCCAGAATGAAGTATTGCAAGTTATCCGATTTGGTCTCTACAAATGTTTTAACCAGCAGCTCATCTCCCGATTTTAACCCATCCTCAATATTGTTTTTTGTATAAATAATTTTCCCCTCCCTCTGTTCAGGTCTGAGAAGATAATATTCTCTCCTTACATTAAATGTGTTTCCTTTGGCTGTCGTCGATTGTTCAGATTCATAATATTGATTCATTCCTGAGAAATATAACTTGCCGGTTCCTTCTTTTGTTATCTTTATGTAATTATCCCCGTTTATTAAATTCTTCTCTGTCATTCCATTAATATTTATTTCTTCCGGCTGACTATAAACATCTCCCGACCCGATCTTTTTACTGATAATTTTTTTATCATTTAGATAAACAGTGTAGAAATAATCAGGATTTAATTCATTTGTCGTTTTCAGGTAATCAGACAAAGCAAATATAACCACAGCTGTCTCTTGTGTTGATCTCCACGAGTACCCCTGCCTCTGCATAATTAACCAGCTGACAGCTTTGGAAATAAGCCCTGACTTGCTTCCCGACTTTATCAATGCTTTGACAGCAAATGAAGTCGACTGAACCATGTCATCCTGCCAGTTATAATGCCATTCTTTACCGCTCCAGAATACCATACCTCCTTTGTTGATAGACATTGAGATTAACCTGTCTGCCAAATCCTCCGCAAGTCTGTTTTCATAAATGTTCACCAGTGACATAATAGTAAGAGATATGGAATATGCATTTAACTTATTGACTTCCATTCCTTTTATTTTGTCCAGGATAAAGGAATTGTACTTTTGATCTTTAGAGGAAGAAAGAGCATAAAGCATAAAGGAAAGAGTGGTTGGATCCGGTTGAACATTATTTAATTGGGTATTTAGATTTTCTATCCCTTTTCTGTATACCTCTTCATCTAAAGAATATCCTGCCTGTTTTGCCAGGTTCATCCCATAAATTACATATGCAGTCATATATGGATGGGTGTTGTCATTCGTCCACCAGCCCCAACCCCCGTCTGCATGCTGGAAGCTGTATAACCGCTTCAGCCCTGCATTTACCATTTCAGGCATCTCTGTCAACGTATTTGATTTCATCTGAATCTTAAGATCATTAAATGTATTGGCGGCTATTATTGTCGGTAGAAACCTGCTCATAGTCTGTTCTACACATCCGTAAGGATAACCCGCAAGATCATCAAGCGCCTTTAATATTGTCCCCGCAAGTGTTGGCGTAACTGTAAATGAGAATTTTGCGCTCCTTAAATCAACATCCTTCGGGATATTAAATTGCAGGTTCTCTTCTTTTTTATCCGAGAATTCTGTGGTGACTGATTTTACCTCCCTGATTCCTTTGGGTATTACCGGCACTTTCAGTTGCAAAGCATCTGACTCACTGTTGGTTAATGCTTCTGCATTTAATTTAACCTCTCCTATAGGAATATCAACTTTTACTACCCAGTCAATCCTGAGTTCTGTATTCTTATCAATTGTAAGTTCATATAATCCTTCTTCTTGATTATACATGTTGGTTGAATATCCCGGAGTATTTATGTTGGACCTGATAATCATAAGGTTATCAGCTTTAAATGAAACCTTCGTCCTCTTCTTCTCACTAAGATAATTATGAACAATAGTGGATATCGTAATTTCATCTCCTTCTCTGAAAAAGCGAGGTGTCTCCATCCTTATCAACAAGTCCTTCCTGGTAATCGTTTTATTTACTTCCTGTCCCACGTCGGTTTTGACAGTAACCCCTTTTACTGACGTCCGCCATGTTGTCAGATTATCCGGCATTTTGAATTTGACCTCTGCAATCCCGTTATCATTTGTCCTTACATCCGGGACCCAATAAGCGGCATCTGCAAAGTTGGATCTTACAATTGCTTCTTTATATTCAACCTTTGCAGTGTTCATACTTTTCTCCATAATCTGCGGAGCGCCTTTCATCTCTGTCATAGAATAATCTACTCCCCCTGCTAAACCTTCTTGCATAACAATGCCGTTTTGCTGACCGATAGGAAATTGATTAATTGGCAAATCTATTGCTGCATCAAAATTCTTCTCTTTACCAACTCCTACTTTGTCAATAAGTATAAGTGAGCTCTGCGGATTAAAGAAATATAGTGTATAGTCCCCCTGTTTAATCTTATTAAACTCATAATTGCCAGACGTATCGGTTGTGGTTATATAAAAATTATTTTTATTATTCAGAATAAGTTTAGTACCCCCAAAAGTCTTACCTTCTTTATTTTTAATTTTGCCGTATAATCTTCCATTCCCCTTTTGCTCCATTAAACCTTGGTCAAAGTATTTTTTGTCAATTGACGTTAACTGCCTGCTTTGTCCGCTCGATTGGGTATAGAAATAGGAATTGTTTGCCGGTATGTAAGAATACTGCGGGGCATAAAAGAATGATTTGATGTCCTGCGTTTCATCTTCTTTGATGGCGTATATACTTTCGTCAATTACTCCGAATGAGAATTCCGTATTTTTAACAGGATTTCCCTTGTAATCTTTTACAATGACCTTATATGATGCGTTATCCCCTGGCTTATATTCTTTTTTATCAGGGAGTATGGATATGTTCAGGAATTTATCCTTTGCCAGAACCCCTACCTGTTTGGAATTATTAACGAATTTCCCTTCCTTCATAAAAGTAACACTAATATTAAAACTTGGTGCAAACCGTTCGCCTAGCTTTTCCTTTATAACTATGCTTTTGTCTTTGGCATAAATCTTTTTATAAAAGAATATTTCATTTGATTCATATGTAAGAAGCAATTCCGTTCCGGGAGTGGGCAGGAAAATATATGCCGTCAGGCTGTCCCCTTTTTCATATGAATCCTTATCTGTTACAATCTCAACTCCCTGCCCGTTATAACTATAGTAGTCATTTTGACCATAATAAAATGAGCTTTGTGTAGTAATTTCTCTCCCCTTCTCATCTTTCGCTGTAACTGTGTAATTATAATACCCCGCCCTGAGATTCCTGGGGTAATAACTGATTATCGCTTTTCCCGATTTATCTGTCCTTCCAGTTAATGAATCTTTCTCTGCTTCCTTGATGTTTATCTGCTTATCCATCGGGTCCATTGGATAATGTATTATTACCTTGAAATCTGTTTCCACAGGATTATCATTAAAATCTGCTGAGTTTATTTTCAATACAACCGGTTTACCGGTTTCCGTAAAATATTTATCAGGCGAGGAAAAGATTGAGAAACTCCCTCTTGTTATAAAAACATTGGAATTCCCCGTTACAGCACTTCTGGAGGCATCAATAACTTCTGCCGAAATTACATACACATAATCGGCATTTAATTCTTCGTTTACTTTATAGGTGAACTCATATTCTCCCTTGTTATTTAATACTCCATCTATTTGCTTTACAAAGGTCAGCTCTCTCCAGTTATATGGACTGACTTTTTCATTACTCCTGTAAAACCATGAATAATCTGACCAATACCACCATGGCCTCCAGTAATATTTCTTATATATCTTTAGCATCACGGTACCATTAGTTACTGGTGAGCCAAAATAATAATCGGCTTTAACTTTCCCGGTTATCTCATCTTTATTTGCATAATTGTTTTTGGGCAGTTCTATTTTAACCTGGTATTCCGGCTTTTTATATTCCTGGACTTCAAAAGAACCATAGTAATTGTTCTCTCCTTTGGAAATTACAATAGAATAATTTCCTAGATCTGCTCCTTCCTCCAGCTTTAAGTTTCCCGATATTGTACCTAAGTCACTAGATTTAAGGGTTTGAGAATATATCTCTTTATTCTTTGGAGATTTGACTGAAATCGAAAAGTTGGTTCCGCCAATATTCTTTAACTCATTTCCATCCCTGTCTCTTAAAATTGCCTTAAAAAACACATTCTGTCCTGGTCTATATATAGGCTGGTTGGAATATATATAAGCAGTTAACTGGTTTGCGCCGCCCCCCCCAAAATAAAAATAGGGATTGCTTATGATGGTCTCTTTCCCGGTTTGGGCTGCTAAAAGAGGGCGGCTTTCAAAATCCTGGTTCCCCCAACCCTTAATATTGAATAAGGCTAACCCGTCTTTATCCGAAAATATACTTGTGGTAACCTTATTATAAACCAGTGTGAACTTAACTTCTTTTAGGAATTCACTTGTTTTAACATTGGTCAGAAATGCCAAAACCTGGCTGGCAGAATTTTTAAATACTATTGCGTTGTCCGAAACAACTACCGCGCAATATGCAACTTGTTCCCCCCTTATCGCCTGAACAATATATATTCCCGCCTCATCAATCTTCCCTACTGTCACATTTCCTTTTCCATAAGCATAGTTCCCGGCAATAGATTCACTCCATTCTTTTACCTTTTCAGTATATCGTAGCAATATTTCCTTATCCTTCCCCCAGATATCAAAACTATAGCTGGAACTCATGCTGGAATAGAAACTTAGAGGATCTGATATTTTTAGAAGTGTAAACTTAAATTCAGTATCCGTGTTATTATAGGAGTAAAGATTTACTGTAACAACTGTCCCGGGGGAATATGTTGTAAAATTATTAAGTGTAAAGGGATTGTCAGCTTGGGGAACTATGTTTGAACTTCCGAAAAAAAATGGGAGCGCTATTAAAAGAAGGAGGGACAGTTTCTTGAATGAGCTCATCTGATACTCCTTGTAGATATGGATTTTATACATACAAATATTAGAAAAGTGCCACAACAATTATAACATTATTAATTATTTAATAAACCGTCCCAAACTCTAAAAAAGTCGATAAGTCGTCTATTCTCCTAAGACCCATCCAATGTCTGGCAAGTGGTTGATATTCCCTTCCTAAGAGTATAACTTGTCATTGCTAATTATTGAACAACAATGAAAGAGGTGAACATTGAATTCAATAACTAAAACCTTAATAATTTTGGTTATGATTTCACTGGTAGGATTCACCTTAGTATCAAATGAAGAGAGTAATATAGTAAACACAGTAAAAGAAACAGTTTCCACATCTGATCACGAGGCGGTTGTCAATGCTTCAGTTATCAATTATATTGATAAAGGTACAATGACTGCATCATGGTATGGTCCTCATTTCCATGGTAGAAAGACTGCAAATGGCGAATTGTTCAACCAGATGGCTTTTACTGCTGCTCATAAGAAGTTAAGATTCGGGACTCTTTTGCGTATCACTAATCCTCGCAACAATAAATCAGTTATTGTAAGGATCAATGACCGGGGGCCTTATATAAGAGGCAGAGAACTGGATCTTTCTAAAGCTTCTGCAGATGTTTTAGGTATTATGGAAAAAGGATTCCAAAAGGTCAAAGTTGACCAGGTTTCCCTGAATGGTGTTAATTTTCCAGTTATATCTCTGAATTAGAAAAATTGAATCCTATCAAGTCAAAAGCTGTCCCAAAAGGACAGCTTTTCTTATTTACCCCCTAATCTCCTCCACCATCCTTAGAAACTCCCCATCAACATCTTTACCCGCTCTCCATACCCCGCCCCAAACTTAACTCCCCCTCTTCCTGTATTCCCTATGATCTGCTTGATTTCCCTTTTAAACTATAAATAATCATCTCAAATAACTAAATTTGTTCAGACTATTTCTAATAAACTAAAAATGACATGAAATTAAACTTAGGGTGCGGTAAAAACTTCAAACAGGGCTATATTAACTTGGACATCGTTGACTATGGAGGGAATGAAATCCATGATGTCAACTCTTTCCCTTACCCCTTTGAAGACAATACCTTTGATGAAATATTCTGTTCCCATATTCTTGAGCATCTCGACAGCTTCCATAAAACTGTTACCGAGCTCTACCGGATCTCAAAACCCAATGCGATTATATTAGTTTACGCACCCTTCTTTCTTAATACCAAGTATTTCGGCGAACCGGACCATAAAATCCCCTTCTCAATCAGGACGTTTGATAATTATGAATACATAGGAAATAGGAAACTTAAATTCTATGAGAAATGGAAGTTGAACCATAGGACCAATTATGAGGGAAAGGCACAGTTTGAAATTTTAGAAAAAAGATTTATCACTTCTCATTTTAATGCCCTTAAATGGATGGACTTCTTCGTCAATATTGAGCCGGTAATGTATGAAAGATTTTGTGCCGGCTTCTTCTCTCCTGAAGAAGTTTACTTTAAATTACGTGTGGTAAAATAATATATCTCGTGGAACATTTCTATACTGTTTAGGTTAGTCCATTATGAATAATTTTGAACTTGTATCAAGTTATCAACCTTCAGGCGACCAGCCGGGGGCAATTAAGGAATTAATTGAAGGGATAAAAAGGGGCGACAAATACCAAACCCTGCTTGGAGTAACCGGAAGTGGTAAAACCTTTACAATATCTAACGTTATTAAGGAGATAAATAAACCAACTTTAATTATTTCTCATAATAAAACTCTTGCAGCCCAGCTCTATTCTGAATTCAAGTCCTTTTTCCCTAAAAATAGTGTGGAGTTTTTTATAAGCTACTATGACTATTACCAGCCGGAAGCCTATGTCGTTTCAAGCGACGTATTTATTGAAAAAGATTTTTCGGTAAATGAGGAAATAGACCGCCTTAGATTGAAGGCTACAACTGCTTTAATTGAAGGAAGAACCGATACTATTATTATTGCCAGCGTTAGTTGTATATATGGAATCGGCGCTCCTCAGGAATATGCCAATCAGGTCATCCTTTTTAAAAAAGGTGCAAGGGTTGAGAAGAAAAAGCTGCTGAGAGACTTGATTGAAATACATTATGTTAGAAACGATGCTGAATTCTCACGTGGGACTTTCCGCGCAAGGGGAGATGTCGTCGAAATTATCCCCGCCTATCAGTATGAGGAGGCAATTAGACTTGAATTCTGGGATAATGAGATTGAAAAAATATCCATAATTGATGCTGTTACGGGGGAGGTTTTAAGAGAAGTTGACTCCACTGCCGTTTACCCAGCAAAATATTTTGTCACAAGCCGCGAACAGGTCCAGAAAGCTATAGGTAATATCGAGATTGATCTTGAGGAAAGATTAAAATATTTCCATTCTCAGGAAAAATATCTCGAAGCTCAGCGCTTGGAACAGAGAACCAAATTCGATATAGAAATGATGAAGGAAATTGGATATTGTTCCGGGATTGAAAATTATTCCGTCTATATGGATGGAAGAACTCCCGGCACCAGACCGTATAACCTCATGGACTATTTCCCTAAGGATTTTCTAACCATTATAGATGAATCCCATGCCACCATTCCTCAGGTACGAGGCATGTATAATGGTGACAGATCAAGAAAAGAAACTCTCGTTGAATATGGTTTCCGCCTCCCTTCTGCACTTGATAACCGTCCAATGAAGTTTGAAGAATTCGAAAAAATGCTCAACCAGGTTATCTTTGTCAGCGCTACTCCCTCTGACTTTGAATTAGAAAAAAGTGGGGGAGTTATAGTGGAACAAATTATTCGCCCAACCGGGTTATTGGATCCTGCCATCGAAGTTCGCCCAATAAAAGGACAGATTGATGACCTTATAGGAGAGGTTAGAACTAGAGCCATTAAAAATGAAAGGGTCCTTGTCACCACTTTAACAAAAAAAATGGCAGAAGATCTGAGCGATTATCTCGACAAAATTGGTATCCGCGTAAGGTATATCCATAGCGATATTGATGCTCTTGAAAGAGTTGAGATCTTAAGAGACCTCCGGCTTGGTGACTTTGATGTCCTCGTCGGGGTTAATCTTTTAAGGGAGGGACTCGATTTACCGGAAGTTTCACTCGTCGCTATTATTGATGCAGATAAGGAAGGTTTCCTGAGAAGTGAACGATCCTTAATGCAGACGGCCGGAAGGACAGCAAGAAACGTTAATGGTATTGTTATCATGTATGCGGATAAAATTACCGAGTCCATGCGTAAAACTATCGAAGAAACAAATAGACGAAGAATTGTCCAGACCAAGTATAATCTGGATAATAATATTACCCCTCTTACAATTTATAAAAGCGTTGAGGAAATTATGTCCTCAACTTCAATTGCTGATGTCAGGAAAAAGGAAGAGCAGCAGGATTTCTCTTTTGCTAAAGTAGCTGAACCGGTATTAAAATATATGAATAATGATCAGAAAAAAGATTTAATTGAGGAACTAACTCAACAGATGAAACAATCGGCCAAAGATCTAGAGTTTGAAAGGGCTGCCGCTTTAAGGGATGAGATTAATAGACTAAAAAAACTGATAAAATAATGCCGAAGACTAATGCCGTAAGAATTCTGGATACTTATAATATTAGTTATACCCTCCATACTTATGACGTAGATGAAAATGATTTAAGCGGAATCTCGGTTGCTGTTAAAATTGTAGCCGATACGGATTCAGTATTTAAGACACTTGTGGCTTCAGGCGACAAAATTGGTACATCAGTATTCTGTATACCGGTATCGGTAGAATTAAACCTGAAAAAGGCTGCCTCAGCTTCAGGGAATAAAAATATTGAGTTGGTTAAAGTTAAAGATTTGCTGAACCTGACCGGCTATATAAGAGGGGGGTGCTCACCAATTGGAATGAAAAAAAAGTTCCCTGTTTTTATAGATGAAACTGCTCAGTTATTTGATGAAATCTATGTAAGCGCAGGCGTCAGGGGAATGCAGATAAAATTATCCCCATCTGCTCTTGCCACATTAATTGATGCCCAATTCTGTGATTTAATTTAGTCTCTCCCTAATAATTGTCAGGACTTTTCTATTTCTAATTCCACATCTTTTTCTTTTGGCTTCGGAGGTCTTTCATAAAGAATTGCCAATTCTTTATAGGTATTTGTAAGATCATTCGGAACTTGGTCCCAGCTGAATCTCCAGTTCCAGTTCCCCCCTGAAGTACCTGGAAAATTCATTCTTGCTTCTCCGCCAAGATTTAGAATATCTTGCATGGGAATTATTACAGTGTCTGCTGAGGTTTTATATGCGGTTCTGATCAATTCAAAAGTAATATTATCTCCGAAATAATTCAGGTATTTCTGAGCATGCAAATAAATATCATTATCTTCGGTCTTGGCTTTTTCAAAGTATCCCCTTGTTGTATCATTATCGTGTGAACCGGTATAAACAGCTGAATTAAAATCAATATTATGTGGAAGGAACTTTGTCTCCATACCTGTTCCAAATGCGAACTGAAGAATCTTCATACCTGGAAATTCATACCTTTCTCTTAATGCAGTTACAGATTTTGTAATTACTCCAAGGTCTTCTGCCATTATAGGAACTTTACCTAAATATTTCTGAATCGTATCAAATAATTTTTCTCCGGGTGCCTTCACCCATCTGCCTTTAATTGCATTCTTCGCGTCCCCTGGAATTTCCCAATAGGCATCAAATCCCCTGAAGTGATCAATTCTGATAATATCAACTATATTTAGAAGATGTGAAATTCTTTTTCTCCACCAAAGAAAGTCATCCTTTTCCATTTCCTTCCAGTTGAATAGTGGATTTCCCCATAATTGTCCTGTTGCACTGAAATAATCCGGTGGAACTCCGGCAACAAAAAGTAGTTTACCTTCCTTGTTTACAGAAAAGAATTCTTTCTGTGCCCAAACATCTGCGCTATCAAATGCAACAAATATCGGTATATCACCGATAATGTTAATACCTTTTTTATTTGCAAATTCTTTTAATTCTTTCCACTGCTTATGAAATATGAATTGAAGAAAACTGTAACGGCCAACCCTGTCAGATAATTTGATCTTCCAGGTTTCTAATGTTTTTTCTTTCCTTATGACGAGGTCCTTATCCCACTTTGTCCATTCAACACCATTATGATAATCCTTTGCAGCCATAAAGAAACAAAAATCATCAAGCCAGTCATGATTTTTTTCTACAAACTCTGAATATTCCTTTTCCAGTCCTTTCTTATCTAATTTAAAGTTATTATATGCTATATTGTTTAGTGAATTCTTATATTCAATCACTTTGCCAAAATCGATTTTAGAAGGATCGAACGACGGTGTGTTCGTAAAGTCCACGTCTGAAAGTAGTCCGCATTTCTTAAGTTTTTCTGGACTTATAATATAAGGATTACCGGCAAACGCGGAGAAACACTGATAAGGGGAATCCCCATATCCGGTTGGTCCCAATGGAAATACCTGCCATAATTTTTGCCCTGCTGCTTCAAGAAAATTAACAAAATTATATGCTTCTGTTCCTAAATCACCTATCCCGAATTTACCAGGTAGGGAAGTGGGATGTAGCAAAATTC
>OCTA010001090.1_pt1 | contig 25101 bp, 24 predicted proteins | sample 1538991 | NCBI WGS metagenome assembly OCTA01 (sample SAMEA3539302, study PRJEB22396) | soil metagenome | biome: tundra; feature: field; material: soil | place: USA | collected 2010-05 | depth 0.15 m | reverse complement strand
GACCACCGAGATCTACCCTCTTTCCCTACACGACGCTCTTCCGATCTGGGTGTTCTCCGAGATCGTCGGGGCTGAGCTGGCCGCAGGCCGGAATGCCCGCGGCGTCCTTCCGCTTGAGCCGGGCCACGAGCACGTGATCTTCGTTGTCCTTGGCGCGGCTGAGGTGGCGGGCACCGCGCTGCAGCCGGGCAGCATGCTCTACCTGGGCACCGGCCGGGACCAGGCCGAGATCGCCGCACCGGAGGGTAGCCGGCTGCTCCTGCTCGGCGGCGTGCCGCTCGGCGAGCAGTTGCTGATGTGGTGGAACTTTGTGGCCCGGACTCCGGAGGAGATCACGGCCGCGGCGGCTGACTGGCGGGAGGGCAAATTTGGCACAGTCGCTGATTACGACGGTGATCCGATGCCGGCGCCGCCGGTTGCCCGGCTGCGGCGGTAATCCGGGGGGGAGCTTTCGGCGGTAGTCCGGGGGGCCGCTGCGGCGGGAGTCCGGACTCGGCTGCGTGCGGTAATCCGGTTGAGCGGCTGCCCCGATCTCCGCGACGATGGCTGGCTGTGGAGGCACAGCAGCTGAGGCCGGAGGACTGGCGCGCGTTCCGGGAGATCCGGCTGGCGATGCTGGCGGACGCGCCGCAGGCGTTCGGCTCGACGCTGGATGAGGCCGTCCGCCTGGCCGAAGCGGACTGGCGGCAGCGGCTGGCGGGGCGGACCCAGTTCGTGGTGCGGCAATCGGGCCGGGCGGTGGGCACGGCGGGCGGCTTCGTCGAGGACGCACGCCGCATCTCATCTCGATGTGGGTGGATCCGGACTGGCGGGGGCGCGGGGTCGGCGACGTACTGGTCCCGGCCGTGCTGAGGTGGGCTAGGCGCAAGGCCGGGTAGTTAAGGGCTGCGGGCTGGTGTCAAGGGCGTGGCGTAGATCGACATGGCAACGGAGGTCCGGTAAGACGGGAAATCCGCCAAGACCACCCGTTGCCGAGGACCTCCGTTGCGCGTTCAGTCTGCCATCTGTGCTGCCGTCACGACTATCACCACGACGATCACGGTGGCGGCCGGGGTGTTCGCTCCCGGCCATCTGGGCGAGCTGACCTGGCAGGTGCCGTTCGAGCTCGCCGATGCGGTGCTGGAGGAGACCCGGACGCGGGAGCGGCGGCTGCGGGACCTGCCCTCGCGGGCCGGGATCTATTTCGTGCTGGCGCTGGGGCTGTTCCCGGCCCTGGGCTACCAGAACGTGTGGGCCAAGCTGACCGCGGCACTGGACGGCCTGCCGCTGCCGTCCCCGTCGGGCAAGGCGCTGCGGGATCTTCGCCGCCGCCTGGGCCCCGCGCCGTTGAAGGCACTGTTTGAGGTGCTGGCCGGGCCGGCGGCCCAGCCGTCCACGCCGGGGGTGGCCTTCGGCCGGTACCGGACGGTGGCCTTCGACGGGTGCACCTCCATCAAGGTCCCCGACACCGCCCGCAACCGCGGCTGGCTGGGGAAGATGAAAGCCGCGCTCGGGGTCACCGGGTACCCGGCGGTGGAGCTGATGACCCTGGTGGAGACCGGCACCCGGGCGCTGATCGGCGCGGTGTTCGGGCCGCCCGCCACCGGCGAGACCGACTACGCCCGCCAGCTGCTGCACCTGCTCACCGGCGGCATGCTGGTGCTGGCCGACCGCGGCTTCGACGGCGCCGCGTTCCTGGCCGAGGTCACCGCCACCCGCGCGGCGTTCCTGGTCCGGCTGACCGCAAACCGCCGGCTGGCGGTGCTGGCCCGCCTCGATGACGGCTCGTTCCGGTCGAAGATCGGCGAGCTGACCGTAAGGGTCATCGAAGCGAACGTCACCGTCACCTGCGCCGACGGCACCCGCTACACCGGCCGCTACCGGCTGGCCACCACCCTTCTCGACCACCGCCGCTACCCCGCCACCGCGCTGATCCGCCTTTATCACGAGCGGTGGGAACACGAGGTCGCCTACCTGGCCCTGCGGCACACCCTCCTGAACGGCCGGGTGCTCCGCTCACAAGACCCACCCGGCCTGCAGCAGGAGATCTGGGCGCTGCTGACCCTCTACCAGGCACTGCGCCGGGCCATGGTCACCGCCGCCGAGACAATCCCCGGCACCGACCCCGACCGGGCCAGCTTCACCATCGGCCTGGAAACCGCCAGGCAGACCCTCACCGCAGCCGCTGGCGTCGTCACCGACGACGCCAGCCTCACCGGCCGCATCGGCCAGGCCGTCCTGGACAGCCTGCTGCCGCCCCGCCGCCCCCGGGTCAGCGTCCGCAAGGTCAAATCCCCGCTGTCCCGCTGGAACAAGGCCGACCCGCACCGGCCCCGGCGCAGCACCCCGGTCACCGCCCTGACCATCACAGTCAGCCACCCCGAGACGACAACTCAATCCGCGACACACCAAGACCAGTGCTTGACCGCCACGCCCGGCCCATAACTACCCGGCCTTGGGGCTAGGCGGGCGGGCTATCCGGTGGTCAGGCTCTGGGTCACCGTGGAGAACGCGACTGCGCAGCGGCTCTACGCCCGGCATGGATTCCGGCTGACCGGAGCCGTCCAGCCGGTGCGGGCCGAGGATCCGGACCACCTCGAGCAGGAGATGGCTTGTACGTCCGTGACGGTGCGGGCTGGCGGCCCAGGCGACGTGGACGGAGCCGCGCAGGTCTGGGCTGAAGCAACCGCCGCCAGGGACGGTGATGGCGAGGTGGCGCCGTTGCCGGACTCGCGGCCGATCCTGTCGCGCGCGCTGGCGGATCCTGGCGCTGAGTTCGCTGTCGCCGTCGATGGCGACAGGGTGGCGGCCTGTCATGCCAGATCCGGCGTGAGGACTGAGGAATCCCGGGTAGACAGGACATGCACAGACGGATCCTAGTGAAATAGTAGGCTTGACATGCTGACCCCGAGGAGATCGCGATGGCCCTGCCGGACTTCTTCGTGGCAGGGGCGCCGAAGGCGGGCACCACCGCCCTGCACGCGGCGCTTGCCCGGCACCCGTCGCTGTACATGTCGCCGGTGAAGGAGCCGAAGTTCTTCCTCACCGACGGGCCGCCGCCGACTCGCGGCGGGCCCGGCGACGTGCGCACCTACCGTGAGCACGTCTGGCGGCCGGAGGATTACGAGGCGCTGTTCGAGCCTGCCCCGGCAGGCCTGCTGCGCGGCGAGTCGACGCCGTTCTACCTCTACCGCCATGACGCGCAGCGCCGCATCCGGGAACTTATCCCGGATGCCCGGCTGATCATCGTCCTGCGAGATCCGGTGGAGCGGGCCCACTCGAACTGGACCCACCTGTGGTCAGCGGGACTCGACCCGGTCGGCGACTTCGTCGAGGCCTGCGCAGAGGAAGACCGCCGGATCGCGGCCGGCTGGGCGGATTTCTGGCGTTACGTCGCCCTCGGGCGCTACGGGGAGCAGCTGGAGCACCTCTACACAGTGTTTCCGCGCCATCGGGTCCTGGTTTTTCGTTACCGGACCCTGATCGAGCAGCCCGCCATGGTGCTGGACCGGATCTGCGCGTTCCTCCGCGTGCCGCAGGGCGTGCTCACCGAGGTGCCGAAGGAGAACGTCACGGCCCATCCGGATCTGACGCTCCGGCATCGCGCGCTGTCCGCCGCGATCCGGATCGGGCACGCGATCCCGGGCGTGCCGACCGAGTCCCTGGAGCGGATCCTGCAGCGGGACAGCCCGCCGCGCCGGCCACTGACCTGGGAGGAGCGCCGGGAGCTCATCCCCCGGTTTGAGGCCGACATCCGGCTGCTCGAGAGCGTGACCGGCGAGGATTTCAGCGACTGGCTACAGCCGCGCGGTGATTCTGGCGGCCTGGTGGGAGCCAGGCCTGCGGGGCAGGTGCAGGCCAGGAACGGCCGGCGGCGGCAGTTCTAGCGCAGCTCGGTCCGCAGCTCGTGGGCGCCGTCCGCCCGGGTCATCTCGTAGTACAGGCGCTCGCGCCCGCCGCCGAGGTTAACGATGTTCAGGTACCGCAGGCCGCCGCCATACGGCGACCCGGTGACCTGCCCGACCGCGGTCAGCATGGCCGGGTCGGGACCGACGGCGATGCCGGTGCGCTCCTCATAGTTCTCCGCCGCGCTGGCCCGGCCATCGTAGTAAGCGACAACGCCGTCCGCCGTAAGCCGGACAGCGCTGACCCGCACTCCCCGAGAGTCCCACTCACCAGGCCGCGGGCTCAGCGCGGTGCCCTGCCAGGTCCACTCCAGGCCGTCGGTGCTGGACGCGTATCCGGTGACCATCTGGTCGGCCTCGTCGGGATCAGCAAGCGGGTGCGTGGACGCCCACAGATGCCAGCTGCCGCCGCCGCACACGATCACCGGGTCCTTCACGGCCGTCTTGGTGTCGCCCGGTAGCACGACCTCGCGGTGCCGGGCGTCGAACGAGCCCGGGTCCCCGGCTTCCAGCACCTCGACGCGCCAGTGCTTGGTGCCCGGCGTTGCGCAGCTCAAGTACAGCCGCCAGGTCCCTTCTGGCGTCAGCACGAGGGCTGGCCGTTCCACCGACTCGGCGCCGACCTGCTCCTTGGCAATGCTGGCGATGGTCTCGAAGCGCTCCCCGTCAGCGGAGCGCGCCACCATGATGGCGTAGCCGCGCCCCTGCCCGAGCGGCCGCCGAAGCCGGTAGGCCAGGTAGATCTGTGATCCAGCGAGGACCGCGCTCGGTGCGCCCGCCCACATGCCCGGGCCGTCGGCTGGCGGCGGCACGGCGGCAACGGACCTTGCTGGCATCGGGGGGTTAGGTTCCTGAGCAGCCACATCGGAACAATAGGACATGATCGGCAATGCCGCTGGCACGACCCTGATCGATGTGCAGGTGTCCCAGGTCGAGGGCTGCGGTCTCCCCCGCGAGCGGGTGCCTGGGTCAGGTTAAGGGGCACCGACATCCTCATTTGCCCGGCGCCGCGCACGAGCCCGCTTCCGCACCGACCGCCCGCGCTGCTGGGGCCGGGCCGTCCCCGTCGGCTACGCGCTGTGCGCGGTGGCCCTGGGCATCGCGATCACCACAACGTTCAGCCCCACCCACCTCGCCGCCACGCCGGCCGGGTCCTTGTGGCTCGCTCAGGGACCGGCATTTTGGTGCTCCTCGCCGCCGCCCTCATCGCCGTGACAGCGATGGTGCTGGCCCACCGTGACGTGTAATTTCCGGCGCATCCGCAGCATCCAGCGACAGTCCCGGCTGCGGAGCCGCTTCATCGGTGGATGGAGCTGACAAATGTGCGGATGGCGGCCGCGAGCTGTCGTGGTGAGGAAATCATCGTCAGGTGCCGTCCGGGGACAGTGATCGGCGATGGCGCACCGATGCGCGACGCTGCCAGCGCGGCTGCAGCGGAGGTGAGCTGGGGGTCGTCGGCTCCGACGATCACCCGCTTAGGCACCGTCCTGGCCCGCAGCTGGCTGAGCTCGGCGCTGGTCATGCTCGGAATCCCGTGGCGCAGCGTATAGGCGATGGCGGATTGGAATCCAGGCTGCTGCAGCGGACGACGCCACGTCTCCACGCCCGCCGGGGTCAGCTGCGGGCAGGTCGGACCACATTGGGAGCTGTAGATCTGCCGGATAAGCCAGCCGGAGCTGAGCGCGAGCCGGACAGCCGTGGTCCGGTACGGATTGATCAGCAATGACCCGGCAAGTGCCGGGACCTGCAGCGAGGTTGCATCGCCGTCAAGGAAAACGACACCAGCCGCGACGTGGTTTCCCCGCAGCGCCGCTAGCCCGACGACAGCCGCACCGCTGGAGTGTCCGACCAGGACGGGCGCGTCCGTGCCCGTCAGCCTCTTCGCCGCCAGGAAAGCGAGCAGCTGACCGGCGAGATGGCTGGCGTTGAAGGGCGCACTGGGCTGGCTGTAACCGGTACCGGTCAGGTCGATAGCGAACACGCGATGATCGGTGCCGAGCGCGGCGCCCAGGGAGGCGAATGTGTCGGCCGTCTCAAATGCGCCCGGCACCAGCACGACTGCGGAGCCGGTGGTTCCCCAGGTTCGGTAGCGGGTCTCGAATCCGCCTGCATTGACCATGGTCAAGCCAGCGGGGCGCGACACCGGCGCGCCGGTGGCCAGGTTGTACCCGAAGCTGGCCCCGGTGAGGGCAGCGAGGACCACGACCACGACCAATACAATGCGTCGAGCGACCCGGCGCAGCCGGCCCCCGTGCGGGCGGGCGCCACCCCTGGCGCGCGCCTGCGGCGGCACGTCTTCGGAATCTGTGCCGATGCTCAAGTCGTTGCTGGCTGTCCCCAAGAGTGGGCCTGTCGACAATTTGCCTGAGTTAACTTAACATCACTGGCTCTCCATCCAGGCGCGGGTACCGAAGGACTGGCAGGACCGCGCGGCCACCTTCGCTCCTGCCTGGAGGGCAGAAACAAAACCAGCTGAGTCGATGCGGCGGGCTCCGGAGATGGCGTAGGCGAAGGCGCCGTGGAAGATGTCACCTGCGCCGGCCGTGTCCACTGCCGTGATCGCAGGCACCGGGATCTCCGAGCGCACGCCAGGGCCCGCCCAGGCAATGGGCCGGGCGCCATCGGTTACCGCGGCCCAGGTGACCCCGTTGCCGAGCAGGTAGTCCAGCGTCCCGCGGGTAGCCGACATGCCCGGAGGGCGGAAATCGGCCGAGCACACGGCGACGTCCACATAGGACAAAAGATCGTGCGTGCCGTCCTGCCAGCTTCCGCCGTCCAGGATGCACAGCCGTCCATGCGCACGCGCGGCGCCTGCTGCTGCGATCGCGAGTGCGGAATGATGCGCATCGATCAGCACCGACTGGACCTCGTCCACCATGGCGCCGAGTCCGGCGGGCGGCTGGAGTGACCGCCCGGTGGCGTTGAGCGAGACGACGGAACGCTCGGCGGATCCGGCCGTGATCATGATGGACGAAACCGCAGGTGGCCCGGTGGCACCGCGAGCGACGTCGATCAACTCCACGCCAGCCTGTTGCAGGTCGGCGCGTATGCCCTCGGCCAGCGGGTGCCTGCCTACGCCGGTGAGCAGGGCCGCGTGCCCGCCCAGGTGCGTGAACGCGACGGCGGCGTTCGTTGCGGGGCCGCCCGCAGCCACAGTCTGGCGGAGCGCGGTGACCTTTTCGTTGGCCGCAGGCACGTGGCTGACCGACTGTATGAGGTCGAACGTGCACAGGCCGACGAACAGCGCGCGAGGCTCTGCCCGCGAAGGTCTGCTCATAGATCAGAAGCTCCTCCGAATGGGGGCCATGGCTGCCCGCCCCGGGCGGGCTCCACCAGGGACTTCGGCGCGCGGTCTTACAACTGTGCCCCATGTTGCGGCCGACCGTGGGCCGCCTGCCAGCTGAGATACGGCACCCACAGCAGGAGGGCAATGACGGCGCCGGGATAGAAAAAGACCGAGCGGAACGGCCATCGCGGCCCGGTCAGCGCAAGTCCGGCCAGGACTGCGGCGGCGAGAGAGGCGACCAGGTCACTATCGAACAGCCCAAGCCCGGTCACCAGGCCCGCGACCAGCCAGAGCCGGTTGTCGCCGGTGCGCAGGATGCGGACGATCAGCCAGCACAGCAGCGCCCAGGCCGGGAGGTCGAAGGTGATCGTGCTCAGCAGCTGGCCGGTGCCCATGATCTCAGCCCGGCGTGCCTCCGGTACCCGGGCTGGTGGCTGACGGGCCCGGCGTGACTGTCGGCGTAGGTGATGGGCTCCCCGTGCGGGACGGCGAGGGGGTTGCCCTGCTGGACGGCGTTGGCCGCCGCGACGATGGTGTCCGGCTCGGGCTCGCCGACTGGGTGGGCGTTAGGCTGACACTCGGGGTCGGCGACGACGTCGAGGGCGTCGCGCTCGGCGAGACCGTCCCGGTCCCGGTCCCGGGCCCCTTCGGTGGCTTGCTCGGCGAGCCCACCAAGGACCAGGGTATAAGCAGCGCCACAAAGAAGATGGTGATCACTGCGGTCGAGGTGCGGACGCGCAGGTACTTGTGTATCAGGGATCGCATCAGCTCGCACCGGTCGAGTCGGCGGTGTCGAGGCTGGCATGCAGGGTGATCCCCTCGCGCAGGAGCACCTGCGTGATGCGGGCGCGCATGACCCGGCCGACATCGAACTGCTTGCCGGGCAGCGTCCGTGCGACCACCCGCAGGTTGAAGTGATCCACTTGCAGGTTCTCCACCCCCATGACGTTCGGCGGGTCCAGCAGCAGCGGCTTCATCTCCTGCTCCTGGTAGATCTCGCCGCAGACCGTGCGCAGGATCTCGGTGACGCGGTTCAGGTCAACGCCGACCGGCACCGGAACGTCGACGACCACCCGGGCCCAGTCCCGGGAAAGGTTCGTCACCTGGACGATCTGCCCGTTCGGCGTGGTGATCACCTCGCCGGTCATCGAGCGGATCCTGGTGATGCGGAGCGTGACCTCCTCGACCGTGCCGGTGGCGGGCGTCGTGGTCCCGTTTACCGCCAGCTGGACGATGTCGCCGTAGCCGTACTGCCGCTCGGTCACGATGAGGAACCCGGACAGGATGTCCTGCACGATGCGCTGGGCGCCGAAGCCGATGGCCACGGCGGCCACCCCCGCAGGCGCGACGAATCCGGACAGCGGAAAGCCCAGCTGCTGGAAGACCAGCACGGCCACCACGCAGTAGACAACCACGAGAATTGTCCAGGTGAGGACCTGTGTCACCGAGTGCCGGTACTTGAGCGCCTCGGAGCGGACCAGGGCATCGCCCTCGTCGGCTTTGGCATCAATCCGGTCGGTGATCCGGTCGCTCAGCCAGTTCGCGAAGCGGGTCAGCAGTATCGTGCCCGTGATCAGCAGCACGGCCGGCAGGAGGTGGTTGGTTGCGTACGTCCCGGCGTTATCCAGCGTCGTACCCAAAGACGCCAGCACCATAGTCATGTCCTCCCTCCCCGACGTCGTCGTGTCTCAGCGCCTCCCCAGGGTAGACGCACCGCTGGGAACTGCCACAATCCGGAGATCTGGCCGTCCGTGCTGACCGCCGTCCCGGCCTCCGTCATACGCTTCCCGGGTGACGATCGATGTGGACCGGGCCCGCCTCGACACTCCAGGCTGCGCCCGGGTGGCGCATCTCAACAACGCGGGCGCCGCGCTCCCGCCCCGGTGCGTGACCGATGCGGTGGTGGCCCACCTCGAGCGGGAGGCCGAGATCGGCGGCTACGAGTCCGCCGCCGCGGCGGCGGATGCGGTCGAGCATACCTACGATGCCGTCGCGCGCCTGCTGGGCTGCGCACGGGCCGAGATCGCGCTGGTCGAGAACGCCACCAGGGCCTGGGACATGGCGTTCTACTCCCTGGTTTTCGCGCCGGGTGACCGCATCCTCACCTCGCGGGCGGAGTACGCGTCCAACGTCATCGCCTTCCTGCAAGCGTCCCGGCGGACCGGCGCGGTCGTGGAGGTCATCGACGACGACGAGGACGGGCAGGTGGACGTGGCCGACCTCGAACGCCGGCTAGCCAGCGGCCCGGCGCCGGCGCGGCTGGTGGCGATCACCCACGTCCCGACCCAGGGCGGGCTGGTCAATCCGGCCGCCGAGATCGGCCGGGCCACCCGCGCTGCGGGCGTGCCGTACCTGCTCGATGCCTGCCAGTCGGCCGGGCAGCTGCCGCTGGACGTCAGCGAGCTTGGCTGCGACATGCTGTCCGCGACCGGCCGCAAGTACCTGCGCGGGCCGCGCGGGACCGGCTTCCTCTACGTCTCCGGGCAGCTGGCCGAGTCGCTGGAACCTCCGTTCCTGGACCTGTGGGCGGCCACCTGGACCGGTCCGGGCACCTTCGAGATCCAGCCCGGCGCCCGGCGCTTCGAGACCTGGGAAGGCAATGTGGCGGCCAAGATCGGCCTGGGGGTGGCGGTCGGCTACGCGCTGGACATCGGGCTGCCGGATATCGAGGCCCGGGTGGGCCAGCTGGCCGCCAGTCTCCGCGTGGAGCTGGCGGCCCTGCCAGGGGTAACGGTGCACGACCGGGGCAGCCGGCGGTGCGGGATCGTGACCTTCACCGTTGACGGCACCGGCGCCGCCACCATTGCGCGGCAGCTGTCGGCGGCCGGTATCAACGTGAGTGTCTCGCGGGCCGCCTCGGCGCAGTTCGATTTGCCGCCTCGCGGGCTCGGTGAGCTTGTCCGCGCGTCGGTCCACTACTACAACACCGAGGAGGAGCTCGACCGGCTCTGCCGGGTGGTGCGGGCACTGGGCTAGCCGGAACTGGCCGCTGCGTTCAGCAGCGGGCCGCCGCGCTCAGCGGGGGTCAGCTTGCCGGGGTGACAATCCCGTACTCGTGGATCTTGCGGTAGATCGTGGCACGGGACATCCCCAGCGACCCGGCCGCCTTCACCTTGTTGCCGTCATGGTCCAGGAGGCTCTGCACGATGGCGTCGCGCTCCATGGACTGCAGCGGGCTGAGCAGCCTGCGGCTCACCGTCCAGCATTCTGGCGGCAGGCTTCACCCTGGAGACGATGACCGTCGACCAGCTCGGCCGCGCCGGGCAGGTCAGGGTCACCGCGGACCGGACCACGATCATCGACGGCAGCGGGCCGGCGGAGGAGGTCGATTTCCGGGTCGCCCAGCTCCGGGCTGAGCTGGAGCGGGCGACCTTCGGGATTGACGAGGACGTGCTCTGCGAGCGGATCGGGGCAGTGTCGGGCAAGGTCGCGGTGATCAGGGTCGGGGCGCCGACCAACGCCGAGCTCAAAGAGCTGCAGCACCGGGTCGAGGACGCGCTGTCGGCCACCAGGGCCGCGATGGCCGAGGGCATCGTGGCCGGCGGCGGGGCGGCGCTGCTGCATGCCGAGCCGGCGCTGGATGACCTGGAGGTCAAGGACGACTATGCGGCCGGCGTCGAGATCGTGCGCCGGGTGCTGACCGAGCCGGCCTACCTCATCGCCGCCAATGCGGGCTACTCTGGCGAGGAGGTCGTCGCCCGGATGGCGCAGATGGGACCTGACGAGGGATTCGACGCGCTACAGGGGCGATACGGCAACATGATCGAGATGGGGATCATTGACCCGCTGCGGGTTGCCCGCTCGGCGCTGCAGAACGGTGCTTCCGTGGCTGGCCTGCTGCTCACCACCAACACCCTGATCGCAGAGGAGCAGACGCCGTGGGGCGGTAGCCGCGCGCTGATGACCGAGTTCGGCCCGCTGGACGAGGGCCTGCATCAGCCATCTCCTGACTCCAGCACCCCGCAGTCGCTCGGGCTCGGCCCGTCGGTGGGCTGAGGTTCCCGCCGGATGGCCTCGGATTCGGCGCAACCGGATCTTGTGGCCGGCGCGGCGGGCATAGCGGGAGGCCAGCCCGCCGGAATGGCGCAGCAGAGCGCGCTGCGGCTGCTCCGCTCGCGCGGACGGGGCCGCGGCATCGTTGCGCTGCTCGGCCCGGCGTTCGTCGCCGCCGTTGCCTACATCGACCCGGGTAACTTCGCCACGAACTTCTCGGCCGGAGCGGTGTCCGGCTATGAGCTGGCGTGGGCGATCGTGGCCGCGAACCTGATGGCCATGCTCGTGCAGTACCTGTCGGCCAAGATCGGCGTCGCTACCGGCCGGGATCTGCCGCAGCTGTGCCGTGATTTCCTGCCGCGCGCGGTGTCCCGCGGCCTGTGGGCGCAGGCAGAGCTGATCGCGATGGCTACCGACCTTGCCGAGTTCGTCGGGGCCGCGGTCGGGCTGAACCTGCTCTTCGGCACGCCGCTGCTGGCAGCGGGGCTGATCACAGCGGTCGTCGCGTTCGCGATCCTGGCGCTTGAGCAGCGCGGCTACCGCCGCTTCGAGCTCGCGATCGCCGCCCTGCTCGGCATCGTCTTCCTCGGGTTCGCCTACGACCTGGCCGCGGTGGGCGCTCAGCCCCGCGACATCGCGGCCGGGCTGGTACCGAGCCTGGCCGGGCCCGACAGCCTGCTGCTGGTGACGGGGATCATCGGAGCCACGGTGATGCCGCACGTGGTGTACCTGCATTCGGCCCTGACGAAGGCGCGGGTCACCTGCCGCGACGACGGCGAGCGCCGGGAACTCATGCGCTTCCAGCGGCTGGACGTGCTCGTGGCGCTTGGCGCCGCCGGAGCGATCAATCTCGCGATGCTGTTCGTCGCTGCGTCGCTGTTCCGCCGGACAGGAACCCACGGCGCCGACTCGATCGCGGCCGCGCACGCCGGGCTCGGCCGCCTGGTCGGCGGCGGTGCGGCGCTGGCATTCGCCATCGCGCTGCTGGCGTCCGGCCTGTCCTCCTGCACCGTCGGCACCTACGCGGGCCAGGTGGTCATGCAGGGCTTCATCGGCCGCCGCATCCCGCTGTTCACCCGGCGCGCCCTCACCATGCTTCCCGCCCTCGTGGTGCTCGGAATCGGGCTGCCCGTCACAGACAGTCTGGTGATCTCACAGGTCGTGCTGTCGTTCGGCATCCCGTTTGCCCTGGTACCCCTCGTGGCGCTGACCCGCCGCGCCGACGTCATGGGCTCGCTGGTCAACAGTCGCCTCACCACCGGCGCGGCGGGAAGCGTCGCTGCCCTGATCGTGGTGCTGAACCTCTGCCTGCTCGCGAGCACCTTCCTGCGCTGAGCGCCGCCCAGCTCAGCGCCCCGGCGCTGCGCTACAGGACGCCGTCGAGGATCTGCTGAGCCTCTGCCTGGATACGGGCGAGATGGCCGGGCCCCTGGAACGACTCGGCGTAGAGCTTATAGACGTCCTCGGTTCCCGATGGCCGGGCCGCGAACCAGCCCGAGGCGGTGATGATCTTCAGGCCGCCGAGCGGCTCGCCGTTGCCCGGCGCGGCGGTGAGCCGGTCCAGCACTAGCTCGCCGCCAAGTTCGGAGACGCTGACCTGGTCCGGGCCGAGCTTGGCCAGGGCCGCCTTCTGCGCGCGGCTAGCCGGGGCATCGATGCGGGCGTATGCCGGATCGCCGAGCCTGGTGGTGAGCTCACGGTAGCGCTCGGCGGGCGTGCTGCCGGTCACGGCGGTGATCTCAGCGGCGAGCAGCGCCATGATGATGCCGTCCTTGTCGGTGGTCCAGACCCGTCCGTCACGGCGCAGGAACGAGGCCCCGGCGCTCTCCTCCCCGCCGAAGGCGACGGTCCCGGCCAGCAGGCCGGGCACGAACCACTTGAACCCGACCGGCACCTCCATGAGGCGGCGCCCGGCTTCCTGCGCCACCCTGTCGATGATGGACGAACTGACCATGGTCTTGCCGACGGCGGCGTCAGCGGGCCAGTTCTCGCGGTGCCGGCAGAGGTAGTCGATCGCCGCGGCCAGGAAGTGGTTCGGGTTGAGCAGGCCGGCGTCCGGAGTCACGATGCCATGCCGGTCGGCGTCGGTGTCGTTGCCGGTCGCGATGGTGAACTCGGCCCGGCGGCTGATCAGCGAGGCCATGGCGTAGGGCGATGAGCAGTCCATCCGGATCCGGCCATCCCAGTCCAGGGTCATGAAGGCGAAGGTGGGATCCACCACCGGATTGACCACGGTCAGGTCAAGGCCGAACCGCTCGGCGATCTCGCCCCAGTAGCCGACGCTGGCCCCGCCGAGCGGGTCAGCGCCGATCCGCACCCCGGCGGCACGCACCGCGTCAAGATCCACCACTTCCGGCAGCCCGGATACGTATGCACCAAGGAAGTCGTACCGGCCGGCTGCCTCCGCCGCCAGCGAGTACCTGGTCCTGGCGACCTCGCGCAGCCCGCCGCGCAGCAATTCATTGGCCCGGTCCTGGATCGCTGAGGTGATCTGCGTTCCGGCCGGGCCACCGTCAGGCGGGTTGTACTTGAAGCCGCCATCCTCCGGCGGGTTATGCGACGGAGTGACCACGATGCCGTCAGCGAGACCAGCTGTTCGATCTTCGTTATGAATGAGAATGGCGCGCGACAGCGCGGGCGTCGGCGTGTAGCCGTCCCTGCTGTCGATCAGCACCCGCACGTCGTTAGCGGCGAGCACCTCAAGCGCGGTGACGAAGGCCGGCTCGGAGAGCGCGTGCGTGTCGCGGCCGAGGAACAGCGGCCCGGTGATGCCGCTGCGGGCGCGGTACTCGCAGATCGCCTGGGTTGTCGCGACAATGTGGTCGTCGTTGAAGGACAGGCGCAGTGCCGAGCCACGATGGCCTGAGGTGCCGAAAGCGACCTGCTGCGCGGGTTCCGCGGGATCGGGGTGCTGCGCGTAGTAGGCGGTCACCAGCCCGGCGACGTCAACGAGGTCAGCCTGAGCGGCGGGCTGTCCTGCCCGGTCATTCACCTGCACGAGCAACTCCTCCTGCCAGTGCCAGGCCCGGCACGCTGCCGAGCGGCGGGTCATGCGACACCACGTCCGGAAGCCAGATACAGCGGCGGTCAGGCCCTTTCATGCAACCCTAGATGGGGGGCGGGGCGGCTGGTGAGTTGCGGCACCCGCTGGTGGTCAGGACCGTCAGCCGGGGCACTGCTGGGACCAAGGGCTCTATCCCCCCGGGTAAGCTCGGCGTTCGCTGTCTGGTGTGGGGAGATGGGCGTCATGGCACGAGGAGCAGCGCGCGGTGGCGCCGGGTCATCAGTGCCTGGCACCGCTGGCGGGCGGCGGCCCCGCCGGGACGCGGGCACGTGTCCGGGCGCAGGGGTACGAGGCGGTGGCGAGGCGGCAGATTATCCGGGCGATCCGGCACCCGTAGGCGTGCCGGGCCCTGACGAGACCTGGCTGGCGGGCCGGTACCGGCTTGAAGAGCGGCTCAGTGACCATGACGGATCGTCGGTGTGGAAGGCAACCGACGAGTCCCTCGCCCGCACCGTCACCCTGCGGATCTTCACACCGGAATGCCGCGATGTCGCCGCGGTGGTGACGGCGGCACGTGCCGCAGCCCGGCTGAGCGATCCCCGGCTGGTCCAGATCTTCGACGCCGATGATCGCACCGAGCACGCCTACATCGTCACCGAGTGGCCATCCGGTGAGCGTCTCGACGAAGTCATCAGCAGCGGGCCCCTCGAGCCCCGGCGCGCCGCCGAGATCATCGCGGAGGCTGCCCGCGGCGTGGCGGCTGCCCATGCGGCCGGGCTGGTGCACCTGTGCCTGACCCCGGACTCCGTGTGGTGGAACCGGTGGGGTGAGGTGAAGGTCAGCGGGGTGGCGACCGCGGCGGCGCTCACCGGCGCCGAGGCCGACAATCCGGCGCAGGAGGACACTCACGGTCTGGCCCGGCTCCTGTACGCCGCGCTCACTGGCTACTGGCCAGGTCCCGAGCACACCAGGCTCCCCGCGGCGCCCCGGTCTGACGGGCGCCCGCACAGCCCTGCCCAGGTGCTGCCCGGGATTTCCCAGGACATCGATGCGGTGACCCGCCGGGCCATGTTCAGCGAAGAGGACAGCTACGGGCCGCCGATCCTCAGCCCGACGGGGCTCGCGGTGGCGCTGTCCGCGATCGCGCACCCGAGCGCCGACACGCAGCCGCTCAGCTCGCTGGCGTCCCGCACGCAGCCGTTCGCGCCGGTGCCAGCCCGCACGCAGCCATTTACCGCGGTCCAGAGCCACGCTAAGGCGGGCGGCCCGGCGCGCAGCCAGCTGGCTGCCCCTCGGCCGCCGTCGCGCAGCCAGCCGGCTGCCCCTGGGCCAGCCCGAACCTGGCCGTCGGCACCCGCCCCGGCCCCGGCCCCGCCCGTAGCGAAGCCGAAGGCTCCCGACCGGGTGCAGCCGACCGCCCCGGCCCCGGCACCAGCCCGGGTCCAGCCAGCCGCCCCGGCCCCGGAACCAACGGTGATCCAGGAACCGATCGTGATCCGGGAACCAGCCGTGGTCCCGGAACCAGCCGTGGGCTCCGGACCAATCGTGGTCTCCGAACCCGCCCCGGCTTTCGTCGAACCGCAGCCGGCTACCCTCGCCCCGGTACCCGCTCGCAGCCAGCCTGCCGAACCTGGACCGGCGCGGACGCAGCCAGCCGCCCCGCCACCTGCCTCAGCTCCCCTCCCGGTGCCAGCTCCGCCGTTGCCGTCTGCCCTAGCGGCCCGGCCTGGCAGGCCGGGCAGACAGGACCGCAGCGCGGTCATCGGATCAGCCGGGCGGACGATCAAGTGGCCGCAGCGGCCAGCGGTCCCTGCGCCCGTAGTCAAGGCACTGCGCGTCCCGGTCGTCGTACTGCTCCTTGCCGTGTGCGCGATAGCGGGCTGGCTGCTCGGGCATGCCGCGAGCCCGCCCCGCAGTTCTGGTCCTGTCGCCACTACGGTTCCCGCGGGCCATGCCGCTCGTTCCCGGACGCTCAAGCCAGCCAGCGCGGCTTCGTTCGACCCGTACGGCAATGGGCAGAGCGATCAGCTCGCGCCCCTGGCGATCGACGCCAGTGCCGCCACCGCCTGGCACACCGACTGGTACACCACGGCGAACTTCGGGAACCTGAAGCCGGGCACCGGCCTGCTCATCGACATGGGCCACTCGGTGACCATCAGCGAGGCACGAGTCATGCTGGGCGGCAGCGCCGGTGCGGACTTCCAGCTGCGCGTCGGGACTGCCGCCGCCTTCGCAGATCTGCATACCGTGGCGCGCTCATCCGGCGCGGGCGGCCTGGTCGACCTGCGGCTGGCCAAGCCAGCGCACGGTCGTTACGTACTCCTCTGGTTCACCAAGCTGCCGCCGGACGCCTCAGGCACCTTCCAGGCCAGCGTCTACAACGTCAGGCTGAAAGGCTTGCCCTAGCCGCGTGACCCCGCCGAGTGTATGTAAGCGGCCACGCGGGGTGCGTATCACCGAGGTACAGCGGCAGCGGTTCGTCGAGTTGTACATGGCCGCCGCGGACAACGCCGGCCTGCCCGCCGCCCAGCCGTTTCGCGAGGCGCTGCGCTCGCACGTCGAGTTTGGCTCGCACGTCGCCAAGCAGAATTCGCATGCTGAGACTGACGACGAGCTCCATCCGCTGCGAGCGGTTCCGCGGTGGCAGTGGCCAGACAGCACCGAGTCCGGCGCCAGGCGCTGAATACCGCGGGCGGCCGCGCGAGCGGGACTACGACTCGGTGGTAGCCGCATGCTGCGGGTCCAGTGCCTCCGCCGGTAGCGCGGCGCCAGGTACGGCCGGATCGGCAGCGGGGGCTGCCGAGGCCGCGGCAGGCCACTGCTTGAGTTCCACCTGCGGTATCAGCCAGGTAGCGAGGAAGGCGAGCGCGGCGATCGGCACGGCGACCATGAACACCGTCTGGATCGACTCGGCGTAGCCGGCCACGAAGGCCTGGTGCACGGCGGCGGGCAACCGGGCGAGGAGCGCTGGGGTGGCATCCGCGCTGCTGAAGCCGGACGGAAGGCTTGTCCCGTGCAGGTGCCGCGCGAGGTTGCCGATGAGCACGTTGGAGAAGATCGCGCCGAATATCGCCGTGCCGAAGGAGCCGCCGATCGAGCGGAAGAACGTCGCGCCCGAGGTCGCGACGCCGAGCTCACTGTGCGGCACACCGTTCTGCACGATGATGACCAGCACCTGCATCACGCCGCCGATGCCCATGCCGAGCACGGCCATGTAGAGAGCCTCAAGGACAGTAGGCGTGCCAACGCCCATCAGCGACAGCAGGTACATGCCGAGGGTCATGAGCGCGGTTCCGGCAATCGGGAAGAACCGGTACCTGCCTGTCTTCGAGATGAGCTGGCCGGAGCCTATTGAGACGACCAGCAGCCCGGCCATCAGCGGGAGCAGGTAAACCCCCGAGATCGTGGGTGAGATGCCCTTCACCACCTGGAAGAAAGCCGGCAAGTAGGTGATGGCGCCGAACATCGCGAATCCGACGATGAAGCCGACGACGCTGGTGACCGAGAAGGTGCGGCGCGCGAACAGGTGCAGCGGCAGCACCGGCTCCGCGGCGCGGCGCTCGACGATCACGAACACGCCGACAAGCACCACTCCGGCCGCGCCGAGGATGAAGATGGGCGCGGAGCGCCAGGCATAGGTGGTACCGCCGAGGCTCGTGAGCAGGATGAACGCGGTCGCGGCCAGCGAGAGCACGGCGGTCCCGAGGTAGTCGATGACATGGTGCACCCGGCCGAGCCCGCCCGGCACCTGGCTGGCGACCACGACGAGCGCAACGGCACCGATCGGCACGTTGATGTAGAAGATCCAGCGCCAGGACAGATCGTCGACGAAGACCCCGCCGAGCAGGGGGCCGACGACGCTGGCAAAGCCGAAGACCGCGCCGAAGAGTCCTACGTAGCGGCCGCGCTCGCGGGGCGAGACGATGTCGCCGACGATTGCCTGAGCTCCGACCATCAGGCCGCCACTGCCGAGTCCCTGTACCGCACGGAAGGCGATCAGCTCGACCATCGAGTGGCTGATTCCGGACAGGATCGAGCCGGCGAGGAAGATGATGATCGCGGCCTGAAAGAAGATCTTCCGGCCGTACTGGTCACCGAGCTTGCCCCACAGCGGCGTCGACACGGTCGTGGCCAGCAGATAGGCGGTGATCACCCAGGCGATGTGCGAGCCGCCCTTGAGATCGCCGACGATCGTCGGCAGCGCCGTCGAGACGATGGTCTGGTCGAGCGCCGCGAGCAGCATCCCGAGCATCAGCGCGCCAATGATCACGAGAATCCGGCGGTGGCTAAGACCCGGCAGTGCGCCGTTTCCGGTCGAAGCCCTGCCATCGGTCCCGGCAAGGCCCGCTGCCGCGGCGTCATCGGCTCGTGCGGGCCGCCGGGACGAGTCGCCCGGGGGGGTGGGTGTGGCTGAGGACATTACTGGTTGTCCTTTCGGCGGACCGCCGGGTCCGGGGACGCGGCCTGATCATGTCGGGCCCCGGGCCGGCCCGGGGACGCCGGCGGCGCGGGCAGCGGCTTTGGGCTGCTGTTCGAGCGGCGCGGGATGCCCGGCTCCGGCACCGATTCAGTGATGCGACGCAAAGCACAGCGCTCGGGCAGCCCGTCGGCAAGCGCCCGGCACGCGACATCGGTGAGGTGGTCGAGCGCCACGGCGCCGCCGGAGCTTGCCCAGAATGTCATGGTCGCGCGCATCACGCCGATCGCGACGCCGGCCAGCAGCACCGGATAGAGATCGTGCTCGGGGTCCGTCCCGAGCCGCTCGGCGAGCGCATCGGCCACGACGCGCTCGACCATCGCCAGGTGCGCGGCCTGGGCTGCTCTGAGGTGCGGGTCGACATGAACGGCCTTCATCCGCAGTAGCCAGCTCGCCGGATCGCCGCCAAGATCGCCGAGTTCGTCGGCGAGAGCCCGCGCCTCGCCCACCAGCACCACGCGCAGGGCTTCGAGTGCGGTCTCCCCCGGCGCCTGCTGGACGAGACGCTCGCGCAGCGCCGTGACCCGCTCCGGATCGGCTCCGAAGAGCGCCGCTTCCTTCGACGGAAAGTAGTTGAAGAACGTTCGTGGCGACACGTCGGCCGCCTCGGCGATGTCCTCGACGGTGACATGGACGAAGCCGCGCTCTGCGACCAGGTCAAGCGCGACCCGGCGGAGGGCGCGGCGGGTCGCGAGCTTCTTGCGCTCCCGGAGCGGGATGCGTGAGTCCCCTGAGGTGACGGGACTGGCAAGGGCCAACTTTACGCTCACTATAACTTTGCAGGGCATCTAATATTGCAACGGCATCAATATTACACCAGCCGCAAGGACCTCGCTGAGCGGGGGGCCACCAGCCTTCGGGGGCACCCGGTCAGCGGAACTGGACCGGGGTGCCGGGGTCGATCTTGTAGTCCGCCGGCCGGTGGTCACGCCGGTTCGAGGTAGCTCAGCCGGCTCAGCGAATGCGCCAGGGTAGCTTCACCCTAGTGTGACGCAGAGCGATATTGTGATGGCTGTCAGTGATATTCGTGCCGATAGGGGGGACTAGACGCAGCTCGGTGCCGAACGTCCCGTTCACCGGAAGAAGGTCAGCGATATGAGCGGCCCTTCGTCTCTCGACAGCCAGCATTGCGCCGTGCCAGCGCCCCGCGAGCATCGCACTCAGCGTCGGCGCAGCGGCCTGACCTGGCTGCGGTAGCGAGGGAGGCGGTGATCAGCTTCCTGCGCCACGAATCGGACGCCACAGCTGAACGAGACGCCATCCTGGCGGGCGAAACTGCGTCTGACACGACAGCAGCCGGTGCGACGGCCACGAGAACCGCCAGGGCGGAAGACGCGCCCGAGGCCGATGGGATCTCCGCGGCCGCCGGCGAAGCGGCGCCCGGAAATGCGGCCCCTGCCGCAAGCCAGTTCGCCGCCCAGGCGATGAGGGCGGCGGCGATAAGTGTGGCAACGCTGGAGCGCATTGAGTCGGCTGCCGCCACCTTGGAGGCAGACATCACCGCGGCTCTCGAGGAGCAAGCCGAGCTTCAGGCCGGGGCCGGCAGTGCTGCCGAGAACGCGGTACGCGCCGCGCAGACAGCCTGGACTGCAGCAGGCACGGCGGAGGAGGCCAGCAGGCAGGCGAGAACCAGCATGCGACGGATCGGAGGTTACGTGGCGGTCACCGCCGTGCTCGTAGCGGTGCAGCTGATCATCACATTGCTGTTCGCCATATCCGCCCGCTGAGATCATTGAGCTCTGCGGGGGGTGCAGATCTCGTACCTGCAGGTGCATCAGAAAGGCTTGCCTTGAGACAGCCGATCCCGGACATGCCAAAGGTCCGGATTAATTTCTTGACTGGGCGGTCAGCTACGCAGAGGCGGCGGTACGGAAATCAAACTAGGCAAGCAGGGAATACGTGAGAAAATTTGCTCAACTCATGCCATCTCACCTAGACAACTACCCTCGTAATTTTGCGTGCACGCCCCCGGGTGTAGTGTGCCCGGGAGCCAGTGATCGCAGTTTCCTGTCGTGCCGTCCGCAACAGGCTAGCAGTTTCCTCTATTTCGCACATTCGGATCGACATGGGGTGTCGTCGTGGGTCAGTCGCCGCTTAAGGGTGGCGCGTCCGGACGCGGTTCATCGCGACTCACGCCGCCTTCTGTGGTCACCAACTCTTAATAGCAATGGATACGGAAGGCGCATGAGGGACGAAGGTCGCGTGCTGGACCAAGCCATCCTGCTGGGCCATTGGATTAACGGGCAAAATCAATGAACGACGAGCATCAGCACGACGAACCGGCGACTGGCGGGCGGCCGACGACAACCGGTCCGGCGCAGCCGGAAATACTGCCACGGGACAATGCGGACCCGGCTCGACCGATGGCTCGTATCCTCATCCTGGAGGACGAAGCTTCGGATGCCGAACTGGCTCAGCGCCTCCTGACCAGCGCGGGCCTTAGCTTCAGCGCTGTCGTCGTGGATACCAGGGCATCGTTCGTCGAGCAGCTGACCGCCTGCTGCCCAGACGTCATCATCTCCGATTTCTCGCTGCCCGGCTTCTCGGGCGGGGACGCCCTCCAGATCGCGCGGGCACAGCGCCCGGATACACCGTTCATCTTCTGGTCCGGTGTGCTCGGTGATGAAGGAGCAGTCGAGCTCATCAAGCAAGGGGCCGCTGACTACATTCTGAAGGACCGGCCCGCGCGCCTTCCGTCAGCGGTCGACCGTGCCCTCGCCGAGGCCCGGCAACGGGCTCGATTGGCTCAGATCGAAGAACAGCTGGGCCAGGCGCAGCGCCTGGCAAGCCTTGGCCATCTGCGCGCTGCCGAACAGGCGGTGGCCGTCACCCGCCAGCTGCTTGCCGCAGTCCGCCGCGAGGTGATGGCCCCCGATCCGCCAGGCTGACTCGCATCATCGCGGGCGGCGCGAGCCGAGGGGAGGCCGGCAATTCGGCGCGGCCGCCGACGGTCTATCCGATCCATGCTGTTGCCGTGGCGCGTATTGCCGCCTGGTGACTGCGGAAGTCACGGACGAACTGTCACGCCAGCCCAGGAGAAGCCGCGTCCTCGGGGTCTCGGCTCTGCTGCGTTCCTATCACCGATCGCGAGCCGGTCTTCTTCTCGCCGATCGCGAGCCCGCTTTCCGGGTCAAAGAAGTGAATATTGCTGGTATCCACGCCGAGTTCGATCCGGTCGCCTGCGCGAACCCTGCTGCGCGCGTTGACCCGCGCCGTCCACAAGGACTTGCCCTCGTAGAGCGGGATCGCCGCTCCCTCTTCCGCCTCCTGCGGGCCGAGGTCAACGACGTCCTTATGCTCGACGGGCGGCGCGTCGATGACAAAGATCACGTGAATCTCGCTGCCGAGCGCTTCGGTCACGTGGACTGCGATCGGCATCCTCGCCCACGATTCATCAGTCAGGCTCGCATCCTCGAAGTCGGACGGCCGGATTCCGAGGATCACGTCGCGGCCGAAGTATGCCTCGATCTCTGGCTTGGCGTGCACCACGCTTTCCGGGATGGATAGCCGGTGTCCGGCGAACGTGACCGCCGCGCCATCGTCGCCGCTGATCATGCTGGCAGTGACGATATTCATCGAGGGCGAGCCGATAAAGCCGCCGACGAACAGGTTGACCGGGTGGTCGAATAGGTTCTGCGGTGTGTCGACCTGCTGCAGCATCCCGTCGCGGAGTACGCAGACCCGGTTTCCAAGCGTCATCGCCTCGACCTGATCGTGCGTGACGTACACGGTGGTCACATGGAGCCGCTCATGCAGCTGCGCCAGCGATGCCCGCATGCCAACGCGGAGCTTGGCGTCGAGGTTCGACAGCGGTTCGTCCATGAGAAACGCCTGAGGCTCCCGCACGATCGCCCGGCCCATCGCCACGCGCTGGCGCTGGCCGCCGGACAGCGCAGCCGGCCTGCGTGAGAGGTACGGCTCCAGGCCCAGCATCTTGGCCGCATCCCGCACGCGGCGCGCGATCTCGCCCTTCGGTGTCTTGCGCATCTGCAGGCCGAACGCCATATTCTGTGCCACGGTCATTTGCGGGTAAAGGGCGTAGTTCTGGAAGATCATCGCGATGTCGCGGTCCTTGGCCGGCAGGTTGTTCACGACCCGGTCGCCGATCTGGACAGTCCCGCGGGTGATGTCTTCCAGTCCGGCGATTATCCGCAGGGCGGTCGTCTTCCCGCACCCGGACGGGCCGACGAAGACCATGAACTCGCCGTCCGGGATCTCCAGGCTGAGGCCGTTCACCGCCTTGACGCCGCCGGCGTACATCTTGTCGACTTGATCTAGCACGATCTGGGCCATTGCATTACTCCGTAACGTCCGGCTCAGCTCAGCTCAGCTGCGCCAGCCTGGGTCTTGGGTCTAGCGCTGCACGATGGCAAATCCGCCGGCGGGCACCGGCACGGTGATAGTCGAGGCCGTGCTGATGGTGACGCGCCATCGGCGTCCTTGACTGTCGTAGCTCGTGGCCACTGCAGGGCCGGTGCCGGGCAGCTTGAGTATGCGGGCGCCTTGGGTGTCAGCCTCGCTGTTGAGCACGGCGACGCTGCGCCCGTCGCCCGTCGTGATAAGGACTGCGATCAGCGGGGTGAGCAGGATCGCGTCGAGCTGTCCGGTGCCGCGGAGCGTGCTGGCCGTCAGCCGGACCGCGGTGGCGGGGAGGACCCGTGGCAGCGTGACCGGCAGCAGCGCGCCCGGAACTGACGCGATGCCCTGGCCGCCGCCGCCGCCATACTGTACGGCACCAAGGCGCTCGGTGCCCGCCGCGAAGTCGCTGACTGCGCCGGGCCCGCGGACACGGTTGACGATGGCTTGCACGAGGCGGGGCTGGCCGTCGGCCGGAATGCTCCAGGACAGTGTGCTGCCAGTGGCTAGCTGGACGTAGGCGCCGCCGCTCCATTGCGATTCGCCAGTATTGACCGGGTTCGCTGGCACGACTTCGGCGGTCCCGGTAAGGCTGGCAGCCTCGGCCTCGATGGTTTGCTGGCCGTCCCGGAATTGCACGCTGGCGCTGGCGCGGGCAATCGCGGATACATCGGGATTGGCATCGAGCGCCTCCGTGGTGAGCAGCCCGAAGATGGTGGATTCGGCGCCGGAGTTGAGGTTCACCGTGCCGTCGGGGTTGACGCCGTCGTCGGTGGCTCCGGTGGCCGGATTGTAGGTGGCGGTGCCTGCCAGGTTCTGGCCAAAGAACCATCCGGCCGCGACGCCCGCCAGCTGCCGCAGTCCGGACGAGCGGGTGGCCGTCGCGACGGCGAGCAGGGCCAGGACGCGGGCGCCGGCGCCGTAGGCGATCTGCGAGCCGTCGACGGGCGCAGGCCCCCAGAGGTTGTCTGGCCCGGTCGCGGTCAGCAGGTGCGGGGTGAAGATGGCCGTGTCGGCCACGGCGGCACGCAGCAGTCCCGGCTGGTGCAGTGCGGTGGCGGCGCCGGCCAGGGCGGTGGGCATCTGCGCGCCCCAGGCGTGCCACTCCGAGCGCGCTGCCGCCGAGGGCAGAATGGCCCCGTACGGCCAGGTGCCGACGGTGCCGGAACCCATGTCGGCGATGCCGTCGGCAAGCTGGGCGAGCGCGGTGCGGGCGGCGGCGCCACCGCCGGCCTGGACGTAGGCGGCCAGGCCGAGCACAGCCTCCGAACTCGCATCGGCACCGCCGGTAATCAGCCACGCGGGCACCCGCAGCCCGTTCGAGAGCTGGTACTGCCCGTAACTGGTCAGCACTTCCCGGTCAAGCGCCCCGATGGCCAGATCCAGGCGCCGCCTGAGGAAAGTGGCGAAGGCAGGGTCGCTGCCGCGGAAGTCGGCATAGCCCTCGCCGAGCGCCCAGACAGTGCGGGCCAGCCAGTACGAGGCGCCCGAGTCGGAAGGATTCGGCGAGTCCGCGGGCGTGGGGGTGGGGTTGAGGCTGCCGTCGGGCTGCATCCACAGCACGACGTTACCGGCGTTGGGTCCGGACGCGGTCTGCAGGTAAGTCAGCCCGCGCAGCAGCTGATAGGCCTCGTCGCGGCTGTGCTGGTCGCCGAAGAGCACCCAGTGCCGCAAGTAGACGACCGCGGCGCGGGAGATGTCATCGGCGTCGAAGGCGCCCTGCCCGTAAGTGTTGTTCGCGGAGTCGTAAGTGCCGCCGCCGGTGACCTGGTAGCTGCCGGGCGCCAGGTAGTTGGAGTAGACCCACAGCACTCCGACCGAGGGCTCGCTGGCGATCTGGTAGGTGGTGTGTCCAGGTTGCGGCGGCGGCGAGACAGCGGCGGTGAGGAAGTCCAGGTGCGCCAGGTTCGTCAGTGGCGTGGGCGCAGCCGGTCCCCGTGGCAGGGACGAGGCGGCGGCCGGGGCGGTGGTGATGCTCGCAGCGGCCAGCAGGCCAACAGCGGCGGCGATCAATCGGCGGCTCATGATGCCTCCATGCTGTCCAGGCGGGCGACCCCGATGCTGGAGTCGGCCATTCCGTAGAAGACGAACCGCTGCCCGT